>Ga0256841_1000078_pt1 | contig 101917 bp, 91 predicted proteins | sample 356308metaG_FD_185971 | JGI IMG/M metagenome (GOLD analysis project Ga0256841, IMG submission 185971) | Hydrothermal vent microbial communities from Mid Atlantic Ridge, Atlantic Ocean - 356-308 | ecosystem: Environmental > Aquatic > Marine > Hydrothermal vents | place: Atlantic Ocean: Mid...
ATGACGCTAAAAATTATCGCGCTGCATCCATAGACAACCATGAGATAACATTACAATTTTATAAGTTTTCAAAATTGTCTGTGCAAGATTCAGGTCTTAAAGACGCCGGCCTCCCCGCCGGCGAAAAGCTTTTTCGAAGGCTGTGCGCCGTTGCGCCCAATCCCGAGAACGTCGTCGCTTTGCTTCTCGAACAGCCTGGGATTCTTAGGCTCAATGATGCACAGCCCCTTTTGCCGAAAAGGCTTGCAGGGCGCTCGAAACCGACTTTCTACGCCTCCGTCAAAAGTGGTGTACAAAGCGCAGTGTAAAACGTTCGCCCTCGGGCCGGTTTTCGACCTGGCTTTCGAAATAGGCATTGAAAAACAGGTGGGTGTGCTGGGAGAAGCTGAAGACGGCACCCGGCCCCAGACCCAGCACCTGTTCACGCGTCCCCGAAACGCTGTCGCCGTTGACTTTGGTGTCGGTAATCTGCTTGAGATAGTAGCCGTTGATACCGACGTGCAGCATTTTGGGGATAATCTCGTAGGCGCTTGAAAAGTTCAGATGAATCGCCTGGCCGGCCTGTATGTCTTCGGCGCCCATGAACGCACGGTTGGGATTGTCGTTTTTGGCATTCCAAAGGTAGTGCACGCGGGTGGAGACCGTCCATTTGGGTGTCAGGAAAAGCGTCCCGGCCCAGTAGGGATCGAACGAAAAAAAGTTGCTGCCGGGATTGATCTCGCGGTCGCTGTCGTATTTCCCGGTGGGAATGATCAGCTGCAATTCGATGCGGTGCATGAAGATGGGCCCGTGTTTGCCCATGATGGGATCCCACTGGATAAAGGGCCCTACCAGCAGATCGCCGAACCCCGCGCCGTTGTCCTGGGGAAAGGGCCCGGCCATATCGTAGCTGATGTCAGTGGAGACATAGGGCACGATTACATCCAGCCCCCATTTCCCGCCGAATACCAGCGGCTGGTTCGACTGGTAGATCAGCTGCGTCAGGCTGACCCAGATGTCCAGATCCTCGCCGGCCGCCGGCGGCAGGAGCGCGTTACCGTTTTGGTCGTTGAGCTTGTCGGCGGTGATGTACTGCACGTACTGCGTAAAGTAGAACCCCGGCCCGGCCGGCGGCGCACCGTCCAGGAAACTCGTAAATCCCAGGTTGAGCGCCGGCAGATGAAACGCCCGTGCCGTCCCGGGGCCGCAAAAAACGGCAGCCATCCCCGTCAGCAGTAAAACGACCAGAAACACCCCCCGCCCTGTTGCCAGTGCAATCTTCATTTTTCCTCCCTTGTCGGTTTGATCAACTCGATTACAGATGTTCGGCAATGGAAACCGTACGTTCGGCCAGCATGTGCACATAGCTGCCCATCTCGTTGTCGTACCAGCCGTAAATAACCGCCTGGGTCACGGGCACCCGGATCAGCGTGTCCTTGAGCTGTGCGAGGACCTCCTTGTCCAGTCCGGGCACCTGGGCCAGGTCGATGGTGGTTTCCGCCGTGCGCGTGTGGGTTTCATGCCCCTCGATGGTCGCCGCCACCTGGGGTATGCCGATGATGTCGCCAGAAACGTTTTGTTCGTCGCTGTAGCGCAGGTAGCCATGGAGGTCATCGGCGGCGGCCCGGCGGTAAACCGCGTTGATGTCCTCCCGGCGCACGAAGGCGCCGCTGGGATCTTCCTGCAGGTTGAGTACCAGAATGATGAGGGATCCGGTTACGGTGGGTATGCGCACCGATTCGGCGATAAAGCCGATCTCCTCCATTTCGGGGATGACCAGCCGCAGGGCCCTGGCCGCTCCGGTCGTGGTCAGAATGATATTGTTCAGAAAACTCCGGTTTTTCCGAAGATCGGTCTTGCCCGCTTTCGGCAGGCTGTCGAGCACCGACTGCGACCCGGTCACGGCATGCACCGTGGCCATGGAAGCGGACAGGATCCGGCGGTGGCCGAAGGCATTGATCAGCGGCTTCACCATGTGGGCCAGGCAGGTGGTGGTGCAGGAGGCATTGGAAACAAGGCAATGCCGCCGGGGGTCGTAGTCGTTGGCGTTGATCCCCATTACCGTGGTCACCGCATCTTCCGGCATAGGGGCACTTTTGTCGGCGATCTTAAAAGGCGCCGAGGCGATGACCTTGCGGGCGCCGGCGTCCAGGTGGCCCCGCAGGGCGCCTTTGGGATGATCGGCCGGCAACGTGGGGTCGAGAAACCGGCCGGTGGTATCCACCACGATGCGCACATCATGGGTATCCCACTTTATGTCCCGCGGGTTGCGGTCAGATCGCAGAAACCGGAGCGGGATCCCATCGACGGTCATAGTGCCGCCTTCTTCATCCAGGTCACCGATGAGCGGCTTGGCGCGAAACCCGTAGAGGTAGCCATGCAAGCAGCCGTATGTGGAATCATGCTCCAGGTACTGGGCAATGTCTGCCAGCCGGGTTCCGGCCTGGCGCCCGATATTGACCACGATCTCCTTGAAATACCTGCGGCCCAGCTGGGTCCAGACGGTGAGTTTGCCGATACGGCCGAAGCCGTTGATGCCCAGTTTCAAATTGCTTTTCACGGCTGTCATTTTCCCATGTCCTTTCTGTGATTAAATGGCCTGCCGTCCGCGGGAGCGGCGCATCGTCTCACTCCCCCCGCCCGGGTTCAGATTTTCAAAAGACCTTGATAGACGGCTCCGGAATAGCCGTCGATGCTGATGGGGTCCCCGGACTGAATGATGACCTGGTTTAAAATGCACCTCTTGCGCTTTTCATCGCAATCCATGTTGTCGCAGCCCACCACGCAGGTTTTTCCCAGCCGGTGGGCCACCACGGCGGCATGTGATGTCAGCCCGCCCTTGGCCGTGAGCAGCCCGTCGGCGGCAAAAATTTCGCGGATGTCATCGGGCACTGTGTCGCTGCGGACCAAAATCAGCGCGGCAGCGGGGTCGTCGCGCCGCCATTTTTCGATTTCCGCAAGGTCGAAAACCACACGCCCGGCCATGGCACCACCGGAAACACCGATGCCATGGGCCAGTGGCTTTCGGGTTGCCGCCTGCGCCGCATCGAATGTCAGCGCCTTTTTGCGCTGCCGGATGACCATGTCGCGCGTCTGCAGCAGATAAAGGTCGCGGGCGGTGTCCCCTTGAAAGGTAAACTCCATTTCCTGGGGACTCCAGCCGCGGCCATCGATGAGTTCCACGGCCCACTTTTTCAACGCGGCATAGATCTGGGGGAAGTGTGTCTCCAGGGTAATGTCCGTATCCCGCATTTCAATTTCCTGCTGCATCATCGAAATCGGCAGGGTGTTGACAAGGCCGGCCACCACATCCTCCCCCTGGTTGCCGATGGTGAAATCCCCCCAAAGCCGCAGCGCCTCGCCCGACCAGCGTGGATTATGTGTAAAAATCACGCCGGATCCGGATCGGCGCGAGATGTTGCCGTATACCATGACCTGCACGGTGACCGCCGTTCCCCAGTCGTCGGATATGCCGATGATTTTCCGGTAGGCTTTGGCCTTTTCCGAGTCCCAGGAGCTCAGCACGATCTTGATAACGGCGTGCAGCTGTTTGAGGGGGTCTAAGGGGAGATCAATGCCGGCATCCAGCAGGCTCTGCTTATAGGCCAATGCCACAGCTTTCATCTGCGCACCGGTAAAACCCCTTTTGAGGGGGATGCCGGCCTGTGCTTTGGATGCCCGGATAATGGCGTCAAAGTGATCCCTTTCCATCCCCATGGCCATGCCGTAGCACTGCAGAAAGCGACGGTAATTGTCCCATGCAAACCAGGCATTTTTCGACCGGGCCGCCAGGCCGATGGTAATATCGTCGTTGATGCCTACGTTTAAAAAGGTATCCATCATACCCGGTTGTGAAATAGCCGAACCGCTGCGCACGGAGAACAGGAGCGGGTTTTGCGGGTCGCCGAACTGTTTGCCGGTGGCACGCTCCAGCGATTCGATCTGGGCATTGAGCTGATCCCTGAAGTTCATCCCGGCCGGCCAGTATCCATTGATGACCTCCCGGCAGCGGAACACTTCGGTGGTGATGATAAACCCCGGTGGAATCGGCAGCCCCAGTTTCTTGAGCCGGACCAGGTTGTAGCCCTTGTTCCCCAGGTGAATCAGGCCGCAAACCTTGCGGTACGGATGGTCAATGGGCGTCATGGCCCGCTGGGGGTCGTACAGCAGCAGCATGTGCAGCCGGTTTTTGGGCAGTTTTTCGGCCTGGCGGAATAACGTATTGAGGATACGCGTCAGAAAACGGTCCAGCTGCTGCAGCCCCAGCGACGTGGCGATGCGGTCCCGGGAAAATATTTCCGAAACCCGCAGCGCACCGCTGGCACGATCCGGATCTTCCGTAGAGCGGTACTTTTCCAGCAGCTGCTCCTGTGGCAGAGCCGAGAGTACCCGGTCTAAGTTGTTTTCATAGATGTTATTGAAATGGTCGTTGACGATGTTTTTTACCGCCAGGGCGAAACTTTTAAAGATGTCGAGATATTGTGTGTACGTAAAGCCCCTGACTTCCAGCGAGTGCGACAGCGGTTCCAGCTGGTGTTCGAGTTCGGTGGTACGCACTCCGTCCACTTTGAGCGCCCGGTTGAACAGGATCAGGCGGTCATAAATCTGGTAAAAGGTGGCCTTGGTGACCAGACTCAGATCGATGTCCTCCACCAAATCCTCCAGCAGCACGTTGACCAGCGATTCGATGCGGAAAGTCAGTCCCATGGCATCGAATTTCATCTCGTGGTAGCTGCCGTACATGGAGGGGATATCCACCGTGATGTGCCGCTTCTTGTAAATGTCCTCGTGGATCTCGTACTGCCGCGCGGACAGAATCAGGGCCTTGAGGCGCTCCAGGTAGTCGATCAGCCCCTCGGCTTTTTTTTTGGTGCTGCTGCATTCCAGGGCCTTCTGGAGTATTTTCAGGTCCGGAAACGCCTCGACCTGCAGTTGCACCAGAAAGCGGCTCAGTCCATCCACGTCAAAATGGTATTTCTGGTGCAGCAGCTTGTAGAATGTGACAATCAGTTCCACCCGCTGCACATCGATGTCGTCGGACGTTTGCGTTTTGCACAGGTGCGCCTTCAGCGTATCCGCTGGAACGTTCAGCAGGCCCTGCGGCAAATCGATGCCGTTTTCCGCAAGCCGTTTCATCAGCCGATGAACCCCGTCAATATAAGGACCCCGGCTGAGAATCCGGGCATAGATCTTGGGCGGCACAAAGGGCTTCAAAATTTCTTTCTGGCGGCTGTACCAGAAGACCAGCACTGCTTCCATGAAGCGCAGGATCTGGTTGCTGCTCTCCACATGGCTTTGTTTGCGCAAGAAATGAATCAGGATATCCTTGCGCCGGGTGATTTCGTCCAGCCGGGTGGAGATGTCGCGCAGTTCGCCTTCCGCACCGATATCGTTGAAAAATACCGGAAACAGCCTGAGCAGCTGTTTGGCGAGGTTGTACACGCTGCCGATATCGCTGTTTAAAAAACGGGTAACGTCACGGGGAAACAGGTCCGTGTCTTTGATAAAAACACCGCACAAAGACAAATAGACCACCAGCGCGGACATCAGGCGCAGAGACCAGCGCGGGTTTAGTTCGATGAGCTCCAGCCAGATGCGAATGTTCAGGATATGCGCACTGTTGACTTTGACCTGCCAGTCATCCCCCACGCCGCCGAGCATGGGTGTCTGAAAGCCCAGATCGATTACCGCATCGATGAAGTAGTTGACCAGGTCGCTGTCGTCGGTCTTGTAGATCCCCTTACCCATGTTGAGGACACATTGCAGGGCCGCTTCCGGATACTGGCCAACGCTGGTTTTCAGGATGGAAACGGTCTTGCGGATCAGATGCATCACGTCGCGGTAATTTTCATGCTCAATCAGCCAACTCATGGTGCGGTTGATGTCGCGCAGGGCCTCTTCGTGCATCATCGACAGCCCGGATATATTCATGATATGCGAAAGAAAAATCGCTTTCCAGTGGTGGCCCCATTTACCGGTCTGATCGGCCCTGAGCAGTTGTTGGGGAATGCGGCGGTAGGTGTCGATAATTTCGCCGTAGCCGGGAAGCTCGAGTAGCTGCTGCAGCTTTTCCCGCCCGTTTTGGCCGGCCGTGCGTTCGATTTCCGACAGGTGCTGTCGCCAGTGTCCGATTTGTTCGTGGGACACCGGATCGAAAATTTCCACCGGCGCCTGGGGTCCCTGATTTTCTCCGATCTCCCTTTCAAACCACCTGCGGGGATCTTCTATTTTTTCAAGCCAATAATCATAACTGCACCTCAAATAGCGGATCAGCAGCGCACTGGCCGGGCCGTAGTCGCTTTCGGTTTTTGCGGTGCGCTCCAGAAAAATCCGGGCCAGCTGCCGGATCTGGTAGAAACTCTTTACAAAGATAAAGAAATCCGCGTCGGCGTAGCTCGCAATGCGGGCAAAAGCGGCATTCAGCACGTTGACAAAGTGGCCGATCTTCTCTCCCGAATCGTTCATCACCCGCTGCAGAAAGAGCAGCAGATTGTCAGCGGCATCCGTTCTGACGGATAAATTCCGGCTGGATTCGAAGACATCGAGAAAAATATCGCAGAAAAGGCCGACACCTTTGTCTCCACGGGGATGCTTTAAAAGCAGGTGGATATAATCCAGACTGTAGGTACGCGCCTCCTGAACGATGTCGTTGAGGTTTCGATAGGGATGCGACAACTCCTTCAAAAAGCTGTTCAAGCCCTCCTGCAGGCCGTAGTACTGCGACAGGATGTCCTGCAGCAGCATATATTTCTCGTCGATGGTGACATCCACATGGTAGTCGGCGATATTGACTTCAAGGGCCTTCGATCTGACCGGCACGGCTATCTCCTCTGGCATGCCCATCCTGGCGCACGCGTTCTGTGATGGCTGCGGGTCTTTGTCCGCCCGCAATATTCTTTTAGCAAAACAGACGGGTATCTTCAAGGCACGAAAAAACCGACGGCGGTGGATATCCCATAGGGCGTTCCTGTCCCTTGCAAAAAACATGGCACGCCACGGCATGCCATCTGACCGGCCGTCTGGCCGGCGGAGTCGTTTTTGACTTGAAAAAAAACACGATTGACGCCAGAAATGAATTGCATACGGCCAGATGCAGAAAAACCCTTTTACAGCCGGAAAATGCCAATGGAAAGATTTGCCGGATTCAGAACCGCGGCGGTTCGAAGGTTCGGTGCCGCCGGCGCCTGGGCTTACGACCAGTGGGAACGCCTCAACGAGGCGTTTTTCGGCAGCGGCTGCATCGTGGGCGAGATCATCTGGGAAAAGGCCCTGCAGGCCAAACGTCTGGGGTACTACGCGCCGGGCAAAAACCGCATCGGCCTGAGCCGGCACCTGATGCGCCCGCTATACCCTGCCGGCGTCCTGAGTTGGGGATTTCGTCATCTCAACCGGAAACTGGCCGCCGACATTCTGCTGCACGAAATGATCCACCAGCACATCCACCAGACCGGCGGCTGGAACGGGGAAAACAGCCACAACAACGACCGTTTCGTGCGTGAAGTCAACCGCATCGCAAAACTGATGGGCCTGCCGATCAAAGCGGCTGTGATCGGCAAAACCGGCACCTGCAGCCAGGTGCGGTCCGACGCGCGCGGATACCTGTCGGCGGCCGCGTTGTACGATTTCCCCTATTCGGTACGCGAACCCGGTTATTACGCCACTTGCACGCAACGCCCCGGCTGAAAACGATATGCGGGAAAAACAGGTAAGTTCTGGTGCTCTCAAAAATTCCGGTAACGCCGCGCCAAATGCGTTTCGGCTTCGCTCGCGGGTCCATCCTTCGGCGTCATCCGGTCGTCCGTCTGAATTTCAAAAACGTTGTCGCTACGCTCCTCAAACAGTTTGAAATTCTTAACGCCGACCGACCCGCTGGCTTTTCTCCCCGGATGCACCATGTCGCTTCACCGAAACCCGCTTGACGCCCTTTGGCAACCCGCTGCCGGAGGCTTTTGAGATGATACCTGAATCTTGCACAGACAATTTTGAAAACTTATAAAATTGTAATCTTATCTCATGGTTGTCTATGAATGCAGCGCGATAATTTTTAGCGTCATCGGTATGTTCGGAAACCTTCCATTTTGACTTCAAAATTGTCTGCCCTGCGGGAGCGCCGATTTTACCGCCTCTACTGTGATGCAGGGCATTTGCGTCTGTATATTACAGCTGCATGCCCTGCGCCTTGTATAGGCGGCAAACGCGACGCTTGCAAAATTCAGGTGATACAAAAACAGCAGCAAAAGACGCGGGAGAATATTGCCCTGTGCCGGTGGTAAAGCGCCTGCGGCAACCAACACCCGTTCAACGGCAGCGTTTAATGCACATCGTACTCCAGGTCATCGGGCAGGTGGATGATGTCTTTCCACTCTCTTTTTTCCTCGGCTTTTTGCTTGCCGGCATCGGATTTTTCTTTAGGCTCTTTCGGCGTTTGATCTTTATCTGTGCACATTTTACGCAACTTCCCGGTCTTGTGGGGCTGTCCGTAGAAAATCGGCCCGACGGCCCGCGAAGAAGAGCATCAGCGCGACAGGGCGATCAGGCGATAGACCAGCATGCCCGCCAGCCAGGCGATGTCTTCCGGCGAGAGGATCTCCCCTACGGTGCGGTCGAAAAGAATATTGGCTTCGGGTGCAAACTCATCGTCTCCTTCCCACAGAATCAGCTGCAGCGGCACCTTGGGCAGCGGCTTGAATGCATAGCCGGCATCGCCGGTTTCCGGCAGACGCCTTCCCCCCAGCACTGCCGCCGCACGGTCCAGGCTGGCCGTATCGCGGCCGAAAACCCGCTTTAAAGGATCGATGGCCCGCTTGGCAAAGGCACTGAAGTAAAAGCCGGCTCCGGGGATTTCACGGTAGGCCACCCAGCGGCCGGCCGGCTGAGGCGCGGCCGGTGCCGCCAGGTAGTGCAGAATCAGCACCTGCTCCTGCAGCGGAATTGCCGCACGATCTTCTTCTGTGGTGTAAAACGCAAACGCCGGGTATCGGACCCGGTAATGCCGGTTCAGAAAAGGGACTTCCAGGACACCGGGTTCGCTGGACAAATAGCCTGACTTCTCACGCAGGTGATCAAAGTCCAGTTGCGACAGCTTCTCAGCCGCCATTTCCCTGGCCTGCTTGTAGTCGTCGGTACGTGCCATGACGCAGACCCCTCAGACAAAAGCCCCACCCCGGACAGGGGCAGGGCTCTGTAAAAAACGAATCCAAAAAATAGGCTAAAGATCCAGCCAGGAATCCGAATACAGCGTACGGCCGAGAATCACGTCCACTGTTTTGGCATAGTCCAGCAGTTCCTTGGAAAGCGTGCTGCGGTCGGGTTCGTTGCCGTCCATCACCGCGTAAACCAGATCGACGATATCCTGCCGCTGCCCCTTGGCGATGGCAATCGTCTGATCGTCCCGGGGGTCCGCAATCACGGACATCATGCCGTGCTTCTGCAGCATCACGGTAAAGGTGCGGTTGATGATCCCGCGCAGGTGATCCGGCGTGCCGTTGGAAACGTTGGAAACGCCGCAGGTACTCTTGGCGCCCGGTGCGATATCCGGCAGCATGCTGTTGAACTCCATCAAAGCGATGGCCTGGGGCTGCTGGATGTTCACCGGGGTAACAATGCCGTCCACCCAGATTTTCTCGTTTGGAATGCCGGCCTCGTTGGCATAGTAGAGCAGTTCCACACACAGCGCCGCACGCTCGTGCTCATCACGCGGCAGCCCTTCGGGGCCCCACATCAGGGCGATGAAATCGGCGTCGTATTTGGCCGCCATGGGCACCATCTTCTCGTAGCGTGCCGGGCGCACCATGATGGAGTTGATGATGGGCGGCTTGTCGGTGGGCCTGATGACCTTGAGGGCTTCCTCGATGGCATCAATGTTGGATGTATCCAGCACCAGCGGAACATCCGGCACCACCTCCTGGACCACCTGAACCACCCAGGGCATCAGTTCATGGCCGTCCTTTTTGGCCGGCCCCAGGTTGATGTCGATGTAATCCATGCCCTTCTCCTTCTGGAAAAGAGCCTCCTCCTGGATCGGCTTGGGATCACGGGCTTTAAACGCTTTGCCGATCTTGGTTGAAATCACATTCAAACTCTCTCCGATCAGTATCATAGGCCCTCCCTTTTATACTTACAGCAAAGTTGCCAGGTTCCGGGGGTTACAAACAGTGCCCCCGCATTTACCCCCCTACCTTCTGATACGCGCAAACCAGCCGGAATGCAAGTCCTTTTGACAACCGACAGGATCAGCGTGATTTCAGAAAGGCCGGCAGATGCGCGGCCTCGCGCGGGCCCACCGTTACGGTCCATCCCGGCAGTTCTTCCTCCATGTCGCCCACGATGGCGGCGGCATAGCCCGGGATGATGACTTCCTGGTGTTTGACCTTGTCGGCAATGCCGCTCTTTTTGACAAACAGGCCCACATCGTCACCGGAAAATTTTCCGGCCGCCCAGGCGGTCAGCACCGACAGGCCTTCGGCATCCTTGATCAGCAGCCAGGACGGCACCTTGCTGCCCTCGATCTCGCCGGAAACGATGAAGTAGGTCAGGGCGAAGTTGGTCGTCACCATGACCGGTGAATTCTCATCCGGATTGTTGACCTCGTAGATCCCCTCGGTCACCGTCATGGGCCGCTGCGGATCGGTAAAGATGTTCAGCCGCTCGAGCAGCAGTGGGAAAAGGCTTTCACCGGCAAAATCCGATAGTACCGTAATGGCGCCGTACTTGGCGATGTGCATGGCCGCAATCAGAGTTTCCATGTCCAGGTTCGAAGCCATTTCGCACGGAAAAGTGATGGTGGGATATCCCAGCGCCCGGTTGCCGTCCTTCAAGGCCGCCCGCCGGATGGCCACCATGTCGACAAAGGACTGTTGGATCTCGCGTGATCCGGGATCGATCACGATGTCTTTGATCCCCATGCCGGCCAGCTTTTCGGTCAGCGGGATCAACGCCTCGGCCGAATCGGCTTTGACCGCCAGCGGCAGATCGTTGTCCTTGGCCAGGGCGCCCCATTCGTCGATGTTGGCCTCGGTGGCGGCATACATCAGCGGCCGCTTGAAGCCGCAGGCGGCGATGCCGGCTTTCATGACATCGGTGTCTTCGGTCATCAGCACCAGGTTGAACTCCGATGTTTCGGCGATCTTCTTGGCCACGGCGGCAAAAGCGTCCTTGTCGCCGCCGGCGTCTTTCAGCGCCACCAGCTCGGGCCTCAGGTTGAGTCCCACCCGTTCGTACTGCAGGGCGTTCCAGGATTTCAGCTTGGTCTCCAGGTCGGCATCGGAAACGTCGGAAGCGACCAGGGCCCCCAGCAGCGTGGGATTGTAGAAAGTCTTTTCGTGGCGGTACTGCACGGTCTCCCCGCCCACCGTCCTGGCCCGCACCCCTTTGCCGACGGCCACCGGCCGGATGGGCGGCGCCGAAGCCTCGGCCAGTTGTTCGCGGGCCTCATCCGAAACATACGGGCAGCTGTCCAGTTCGGCCTTGCCCGACGCCAGGTTCATGGCAAAGGCCAGACAGGTGGGTACGCCGCACTCTTTGCAGTTGGTTTTCGGCAGGAGCTTGAAAATCTGAATACCGGTTAATGCCATAATATTCTCCTTATGATCATGTAAGTCATCGATGGGGTGCGATCCGCGGATCGACACCCGGGCCGCCGGCCGACGCCGTCTTGCCTCCGTTGCGGGGGCCGGCTGCGGCAGGGGCAAACGCCTCCATTTACCCCTGCCGGGCGGTTGTTTTCAATCAGGCAATCAGCGGGTCCATGGAAAGGGCCGGGTGGCCTTTTTCCTGCAGGAAGGGCAGAATCTCCTCTTCCGTGGTGCCCACCGTTTCATCGGCAATCATGTCGTAGAAATTGTCGATGCCCAGTTCCTTGCCGCGTTGGATCAGCCGCTCCTTGATCTCTTCTTTGAGGATCTTGGGCATCCAGACCACACGCGCCAGGCCGCCGTCGCCGGCGATGAACTTGCGCTGGGTGATGTTGTACTTGGAATGCCCCACAAATCCGGGCGTGGACGCCCCGCCGCCCATGACCCCGGCCAGCGTGGTAAACTTCATGCCGCAGGGGGTTTCCCCCATGTACTCGCGGTTGACCGTCATCACGCCGTTGCAGGCGGGCAGCATGGCGGCGATACATTCGCAGCAGCCGCAGGTGGTCATGGGATCGACGACCAGTGAGTAGAAGTTGTAATGGTCTATGGCACCGCGCGACGCCTTGGCCACGAACTCGTTGACGCCCTTCCACTGGCCCAGCTTCGGATCCAGACACTCGCCCTTTTCAATGGGCTGGTTGGGGCCGGTGGGATTGATCTCGTAAGACGCCTTGCAGTCCATCCAATTGTAGGCGCCGCACAGTCCCGTGCGCTCGGGGCTCACCGTGCAGACATGGCTGGGCGCAAAAGACTGGCACAACGTACAGGAGTAATAAATCTCCTCGGCCTCGTCGGTCATCTTTTCCACGCGCTCGTCGCGGTGCTTGTACTCGGCACGCGCCTTCTCGGTGAGCTTGTCCACATCGGCCTTTTTAGTGTAGAGTTTCACCTGCACCTTGTCGAAAATGGCGCCGAAGTCCTGGTGCAGCTTGGCGTGCAGCACAACGCCGATGTGCTTGAGTGAGAAACCCTTTTCCATGGCGCCCTTGCTGATGCGGATCCAGGCGATGTCGCGCTGGCCGATGTGCATGATGCCCTGGATGTAGTTGATCAGATGGTGGATCTGGCGCTCCAGGATGGGCTCGAAGTCTTCCTGCATCTCGCGGCCGGCCACCTCGATGTAAATGCCCAGCGGAAACACGTCGCCTTCCTTGAGATTGGTCACATCGGGCCCGATAATATCGATCTTGCCGTCTTCGACAGCATTCATTTCAACCATCTTGACCAGTTCGGTGGCCTGGGTCTTGCCGCCGCCGCACTGGGCGTACAGGTCGGCACCGCGCACACGCTCGCCCTCGTAGGCCGGTCCGTAGGACATGGGGATGTCGATTTCCGAAACCGTGGTCTTCAGGCCGCGCACTTCCACGGACCGTTCGACCATTTTGTCGTGGGGCACGTTGGCCACCACATGCTCGTAGGTGCAGACACCGGTGGGCAGCACCTCGGGGATGTCGGTGTCCGCCAGGGTCGGGAAACCCCAGTTGATGGCTCCTGCGGCCGCGGCGGCCCACTCGGCGTTGACGTCGCCCAGCGCGTTGACGAAGGCGAACACGCGGTTCTTGTTGTACAGCAGGATCTTCTTGTAATCGCCGGGTTCGACGCCGCCGAAGGCCATGGCCACGCGGTTGGCAAACCCGAGGGCGAAAACCGCCGATGAGATATACGGGCCATAGGGTACGATACGCGTGTTCCAGCCGATCTGCACACCGGCCTCCAGCAGCTGCTCGGCACAGGTTGTGCCGTTCTGGTTGGCGGCCAGGAAGATGTACAGGCTCCTGCGCTGGTATTCCTCGATGATCATCTTGGCCGTTTCCGCATCCGGGGCAGCCCCCACGATGGCGGCAAACCCCGGCGCCGTGCCGTCGACGAATTCCACGCCGCGTTTGCGGAAAACGACGTCATCGGCGGCGCCCAGCCAGATCTTGCCGGCATCCTCATCGATGTCTTCGGAATGCAGGTAAAAGTCGGGTTCGGCCAGGTAGCGCAGGGCCTCTTCGATTTCAAAAGCAAAGACGGCCGCCATGCCGGCGTCCAACAGAGGCCCCAGGTAGGGCAGATGATGATGCCCCTTGATGTGCGGCGGCAGCAGGCTGCGCGCGATTTCCAGCGGCTTTTGCATGTCTTCCAGGGTCTCGACCTTCAGCCCCAGCAGCGAGTAAATCACCGGCAGGTAGTAGCCCGTGTTGGGGAATCCCACCTGGGTCGAGGCATCCCAGGTCTCAAGCGCCCGTTTATATTTTCCCTCGACCTTCGATACGATGTTGTATCCGCCCTGAATGGCGGCAAATGCGACAAGTCTCGACATACGCTCCTCCTTCGTTGAGGATTTTCAACCCCGGGGGGTCGTTTCAAACGTTAATATTTGATTAATGAATTAAGGACAACTCCCGCCTGAGGCGGTTTTGATGCCCTGGCGGCCGATCCCTTTCCATTCCCGCTAGGCATCACGGCGCATCCTTGTTAACGCCCGTAGTGGCGATGCCAGCGGCTGATATCCGTCAGCATGTCTTGCAGCTGTTTTTCGATTTCGGCCGCGCGGTCCATTTCTTTGGGTGCTTTTTTCTTGGTTTTCTTGGCTTTCTTGGCCGGAGCGGCTTTTTTCGGCTTTTTGGCCTTCTTTTTCTTGGCCAGCTTGGCCCGGATATCTTCCATGTCCGCCTCTACCGCCGCTTCCTTGGCCGCGGCTTCCGCTTTGGCCTTGGCTTCGGCTTCCGCTTTGGCCTTGGCTGCGGCCTCCGCCTGGGCCCTGGCTTCTGCTTCGGCCTTGGCCTTGGCTGCGGCTTCCGCTTTAGCTTTGGCTTCCGCCTCTGCTTTGGCCTTGGCTGCGGCTTCCGCCTGGGCATCTACCTTTTCCTCCGCCGGGGCCGCTGCTTCAGGCGCAGCCTTGGGAGCGGCCTTGGGCGCTTCCGCTGCTTTCGGTTGGGGGGCTGGTTTCGCCGCTGGTTTGGCGGCTTCCGGCTTGGGTGCGGCCTTCTTGGCCGGCGCGGCTTGCTTTTTCTCTTCCTCGATGGTCAGATCGGGTTCGGGCGCCAGAGCCGCCAGGTCAACTTCCACTGCCGGCAGCTGTTTGGCAATGGGCGCAACGTCCACGGCCGAGCCCCCATCCTGGATCAGATCGATAAACGCCTTGGTCAGGCGGATGGCCTCCGGATGTCTCATGATCAGCACATCCGCGCCGGACAGCAGATACGTCACGGCGCCCACGGCTTCCATGAGGATACCCCGTTTCTCGGGATCTCCCATGGTGGGGGCCTCGTCCACGCCCTCTTTGGCCTCTTTGCACTTCCAGATTTCGTTGGCCAGATTGTTGATGATCGGCAGCTGCAGTTTGTCATCGCCCTGCTGCAGCGCGGCCATGCGCAGCCGCTCCATGACGGAATACGAATACTCCAGGCCGTATCCCAGGCCGCCGGTGGTCGGATCGATGATGACGCGGTCCAGGGGCATGCCCAGATTTTCCAGCAGGATGTTGACCTGCTTGGCCAGGTTGACGTCGATGGGGGAAGAGGAGATAACGGTGTGTCCGTATCCCATGGCCGCAGCCCCGATGCCCTTGTGGTTCTTGTCCTCCACCGGGCCGATGATCAGATTGGCGCCCTGGCAGGCCTCGGCGATGGCTTTGAAAACCGCCTCGTCTTTTTCCACATTGGCCGAACCCCACAGAATCAGCGGCACGTCAATGGCGTCCAGGACCTTTTTGACGGTGGCCACGGCGTCTTCGGGGCTGGCATCCTTGTCATTGGGGTCGATGCTCTTGAGCTGCAGCACGATCATCTCGGCGCCATATTCGTCGACACACTTTTTGGCCCAGGCCGCCGGATCGGCAATAACATCTTCAAAAGGCTTCAGCGCCGCCGCCGCCCATTCCTCCGGTTGCATGTCCCAGATTTCCATGGCAATTTTCGGTTTGCAGGGCATTTCGCCTTCAAACTGGTAGAAGGGGTAGCAGGTCTCCCCCCCTACGGCCACGGCATTGTCACCCGCTCCCAGGGTAATCTGCTTTACGCTGCCCGCATAATTTTCTTTAAAAAATTCGAGAGCCAAGTTCTACCTCCTTAAGTCATTTACCGGTTAATGATTGAGGTCTTGATTCAATCTGCATGCGCATCGAGCAGTCGCTGTTGTCGCCTCCATCGAAACAGCCGCCGCCCAAAAAGTAACCTCACCCCCTCCTTTCTATGAATTTGAATTTTATCTCTCCATTTCGCTTGGGCTTGTCCATCTGACGGTGCCCGCCAGTTCCCGAACCTCCCGGCTCAAGCGCCGCTCGCCGGCAACAGCCGGCCTGCCCGGGAAAAGCAACACCCCTCCCTGATTTTAATTCAAACATAATCTTGTATATGTCATCGATTTAGTTGTCAATACCCCTTGAAGAAGTTCGTGTCCGAAAAAGAAGCACCTCATCTCTAAATAGTGCAAAACATACAAAATATTCGCCACGATGAAAAAAGGCCGGCAAAATTGCGCACAAAAACGCAACCCGGTGCTCTGGCATCGGCAGAAATTCCCACACGCATGGCCCGGAAGGTCAGGCCCTTTTTCCGGCATGTATTGCTTTGCGCTCCTCCAGCCGGGCTTTCAATTTGGGAAACAGGTTCATATCGGTATGCGGCAGAAACAACGCCGCCACGTAATGGTTCATGTAGGAGGCCGTTTCCGACAGTTCGAAGTTGGTCATTTTGCGCAGCACATCCACGACATCGCGTCGGATACGGTTGGTCAGTGAACTCATTTTGGCCCCCATCAGCGACCCGTTGCCGATGTAAGTCACATGCTCCGGATCGGTCTCCGGCAAAAGACCGATGACCATGGCCATTTCAAGGTCCACGTAGCTGCCGAAGCCGCCGGCCAGAAAGATGCGCTGAATATCGCCGATGCTCAGGCCCACTTCTTCCAGCAGCGTCATGCAGCCGCTGTATATGGCGCCCTTGGCCCGGATCAGGTTTTCGATGTCGATTTCGGAAAGCGTGATATCGCGGTCGATCTGGGTTTCGTCTTTCCATGCCAGCACGTATTCCCAGACACCCTGGTTTTCCCGTATGCGCGCAGTCTGCAGGTCGCGGTCGAACTTCCCCAGGTTGTTGATCACCCCGTTTTCAAACAAGGTGGCCACCATGGTGATCAGCCCGGATCCGCAGATCCCCTTGGGGCGCACATTGCCGATGGTCATGAGCATGGGTTCGGCGGTCAAAGGATCGATGGAAAAGTCCTCGATGGCACCGCGGGCCGCCCGCATGCCGAACTGGATACCACCGCCCTCGAAGGCCGGACCGGCCGAGCAGGCCGCGCAGGCCAGCCAGTCGCGGTTGCCGATGACGATTTCGGCGTTGGTGCCGATGTCCATGAAGAGCGTCAGTTCCTCGGTGCGGTACATGCCCGATCCCATCACGCCGGCCACGATGTCACCGCCCACATAGCTCGACACGGAGGGGTAGACCAGCGCCTGCACGTGGTCCCCGAGTTCGATGCCCAGCGAAACGGCTTTCACGGGCGGATAGAGCGAGGCCGCCGGCACATAGGGTGAACGCCGGATGTAGCGCGGGTTCACCTTGAGCATGAGTTGTGTCATGGTCGTATTGCCGGACATGGTCAGCGTGGAGATCTCATCCGCATCAACTTTGGCACGCTTGATCAGCCGCCGGATGATTCCATTGATGGTACCGATCACCACCTCATGAAGTTTCTGCAACCCGCCGGGTTTTTCAGCGGCCATGATGCGCGTAATCACGTCTTCCCCATAACTGATCTGGGCATTGAAATCGCCGAATTGAGACAGGACTTTACCGGAGACCAGATCGATCAGCTGGCCGTAGACCGTGGTCGTGCCGATATCCACGGCAATGGCGTAGTTGTTGGCCGTGGTATCCCCGGGCTGTACGTTGATGATGCGGGTCTTGCCGCCCTCGTGAACCGGGCGTGCCAGTGTGGCCGTGATACGGAAGTCCTGGGCGCGGAGGACATCCGGTATCTTGCGGATCACCGGCAGATTGACTTCCAGGGAGTGTTCGCCGTGGTTCAGTTTCAGAAAACTGACCAGGCGCGTCACGTCCGGCAGGTGATCCTGCGCGTTGGGAGCGGGCAGCTCGAGGTATTTTTTCTCCATGGGTGGGGAGAAGAGGCCCTGCTCTTTGAGCTCATCGAAATCCATTTCCCGGATGCGGGCCGTACGCCGCGGTCCGCTTCTTACATTGAGCACACTGACATCCACTTCGGATTCGACGGGAACACGCACGACGATGTCTTCACATACGATGGAACGGCATGCCAGGCGATAGTCATTTTCAATATCTTCGGCGCTGAGCTTCTCACTGATGCCTTCCGCCACGCGGCCTTTTTCGATGATCACGCGGCATTTGCCGCAGAGGCCTTCGCCGCCGCATGAGGCGTTGATGTGCACGCCGGCCTCCATGGCCGCCCGAATCAGTGTCTGGCCATCCGGCACTTCGATCTTCCGATCGTGCGGCAGAAAGTGTATCCGATGCATCTTCATGTTCTGTTTTCCCTCGTCATGCCCCTCGTACGTTTCGCAGGATTCTCAGACATCCACATCCTTGGCGCCGGATGCGGCCCCTGACGCTGCAGCGTCACCAGGTGTTTTTGGGCGGTCAAACCGGCAGCGCAGCACCAGCATATTTTCTTCATAACTGGTTTCCGTTTCATATGGCAGGGTATTGAAGAGGTGAATCATGGCACGGTTGTCCAGCGCCGTATAGGCAACCAGCCCGTCAATGCCGTTTTCCCTGGCGGCATCGGCCAGTTTGGCCATCAGGTGTTTGCCGAGCCCCTTTCCCTGCCAGTCGTGGCTCACGGAAAAAGCCACTTCGGCAAAATTGTCGGCAGGATCGAGGAGATACTCTCCGACGGCGATTACGCGGCCGAATCCGAATTCCCCGATCACCGCCAACAGCGTCAGGTTGCGGATGTAATCAATCTGGGAAATCCCCTCCATCTCTTCGCGCAGGAAGCTGGTTTTTTCGTGGAAAAACCGTGAAATCACATCATCTTTTTCCAGGTTATAGAAATGTTCCTGGATGCGGCGCTCGTCAACCGGTTTGGAGGGACGAATGACAACCTCCTGGCCGTCGATATGAAAGACCTCCTCCAGTTTCAACGGATAGACCCCCAGAATGGATTCTTTCAGGGTGCGCCGGCTGCTGAGCAGCCCGATCTTCTGGGCTTCACGAAAAAGATCGTCGCGGTACTCGGGATGCGCAATGCTGATCATGGCCAAAGCCCGCTCCTGCAAGCTCTTGCCGAAGAGGTTGATGACACCGTACTCGGTGGCGACGTAATGCACATCGCCGCGGGGTACCACCACGGCGGATTCAGCCAGCATGGGGACAATGCGGCTGACCTTGCCCTGCATGGCCGTCGAGGGCAGCATCAGGATCGACTTGCCGCCTTCGGACTGGGCCGCCCCGCGGATGAAGTCCAGCATGCCGGTCACACCCGAAAACTGATTCTGCGGCAAGGCATCCGCGGCCACCTGCCCGGTCAGATCCATCACCGAAGCGACGTTTAAAGATACCATTCGGCGGTGACGGGCGATCACGGACGGATCGTTGACATAATCGGAGGGGTAGAACTCCACTCCCGGATTGTCATTGATAAATTCGTAGAGGTCCTCGGACCCCAGCGCCGTACTGGCCACCAGCTTGCCCTCGTTAAAACCCTTGCGACGGTTGGTAATGACCCCCATGGAAACCAGGTGCATCATGGTGCTGGTCAGGAACTGCGTGTGGACCCCAAGGTCATTGCGCTTCTCCAGCGCCAGGAGGGTGGCCCGGGGGGTGGTGCCGGGGCTGATCTGAATGGTGGCGCCGTCCGGTATCAGTCTGGCGATCAGTTTGCCGATGCGGTTGGCGCGCTGCGACTCGGGCAGATCCGGCGCCATCAGCAGCGGTTCGTCGTATTCCACGATGACGTCGACATCGTTTACATGCACGAAGCTCTGCCCCAGCACCCGCGGCATATGCGCATTGACCTGGGCGACCACCAGTTCCGCCGAACGGGCCGCCGCCAGGGTCACATCCACCGAAACTCCAAGGCTCATCCAGCCGAAATCGTCCGGCGGCGACACCTGGATCAGCGCCACGTCGACCGGCATGCGCCCGCTGTTGAAAAGGCGCGGAATCGCCGAAAGATTCATGGGCGTCAGAAAGCGCATGTTGCGGGCGATGCTGCGGGGCTTGGCCGAGCCCAGGTAAAACGAACGGATGTTCATGGCCCTATCGCCGGTTTTGTTGGCGATCAGCGTCAGGGGGGTGCCTTCCAGCGAAAGCAGGCGTACGATTTCAAGGTCGGTATACCGCTCCGAAGCCTCGGAGAGCTCCCGCACCAGATGCTGGGGCTCACCGCACGAAGAGCCGATAAAAACGCGCTGCCCGGGGCGGATCATGGCCATGGCATCTTCGGCGCTGCGCCGCCGTTCCACGTAGTTGTCCGCCCAGTACCCTTTCGCTTGTGCCATGGCCGCCTCTGGTGAATCCCCGATGGAATTAAACCGCACCGCTTTTTATCAAAATTTCCGAAATGAATTTATCTAACCCACCTGCTGCCAATTATCAAGCAAAACATGCCGCGCACGCTCACCCTTGTGGTACAAGCGCACGATGTATTGCTTTTAAAAAAAATGCCCGTGGCCCGATCAAAGGCTTGACGCCAAGGTGCGCAATTTACTATGTGGAGGGGTTATTTTGAAAAATCGGCGCCAATCAGGGGGGCTTTTGTATGAAACTGATAAAACTGTATGTCAAAATCGTGGACGCCATGAACGAAAACATCGGTATTTTCACGGCCTGGCTGACCACGCTGCTGGTGATCAACGTATTTTACGACACGATCATGCGCTACGTCTTCAAAAAGGGTCATATCGCCCTGCAGGAGCTCGAGTGGCACATTTTCTCGGTGATTTTTCTCGTCGGCGCAGCCTATACGCTGAAACACGACGGCCACGTGCGGGTGGATATCATCTACACCAAACTGAGTAAAAAATGGCAGGCCTGGATCGACATGGTCTGCAGCTTTACCTTCCTGATCCCCTTTTGTCTGATCGTGATTTACGCCACCAAGATCTTCGTCCTGGATTCCTGGGCGGTTCGCGAAACTTCCCCTGACCCGGGCGGCCTGCCGGCACGCTACCTCCTGAAGGCCATGATCCCCCTCGGCTTTGCGCTGCTCCTGGCACAGGGCGTTTCGGAGGCTTTCAAATGCCTGCTCTTTTTGTGCGGACTTGACATCGAAGACCATCGGAAAGAGGAGGGGTAAGCCCATGGAATGGATTCAAGAGTTCATGCCCCTGATCATGTTCACGGCCGTTTTCGCGCTGCTTTTGCTGGGCTATCCGGTGGCCTTTACCATCGGCGGCGTTTCGCTTTTTTTCGGCCTTTTCACTTTCGGAACCGATTTTTTCAACCTGCTGCCGCTGCGCATCTGGGGCCGCATGACCAACTTCACCCTGCTGGCCGTACCACTGTTCATCTATATGGGGGTGATGCTGGAAAAATCGGGCATTGCCGAAGAGCTCCTGGAAACCATGGCGCTGGTGTTTGCCAAGATTCCCGGCGGCCTGGCCATCTCGGTGATTTTCGTGGGTGCCCTGATGGGGGCTTCCACGGGCATCGTGGGCGCCACCGTGGTCACCATGGGGCTTTTGTCGGTTCCCACCATGCTGCGCCGCAACTACAGCAAGGCGCTGACCACAGGCACCGTGGCCGCTTCGGGCACCCTGGGGCAGATCATCCCGCCCTCCATCGTACTGGTGCTCTTGGGCGACATTATCAACGTACCGGTGGGCGATCTGTTTATCGGTGCGGTGATCCCGGGCCTGGTGCTGGTGGTGCTGTACATGGTTTACATCTTCGGCATTGCGCTGATCAAACCGGAGTTGGCACCCAAAATCCCCCAGGAAGAACTGGACCAGATTTCGCGCAAGCAGCTCTACATCCGGGTGGCCAAGGCACTGGTGCCGCCCCTTTTTCTGATGCTGGCGGTGCTGGGATCCATCTTTGCCGGTATCGCCTCGCCCACCGAGGCCGCTTCGGTGGGTGCCGTGGGGGCGACTATTTTGACCGTCATCTACAAGCGCTTCAACTACACCATCGCCATGGACGTCATGAAGTCCACCACCAACCTGACCTGCATGGTTTTCATCATCCTGGTGGGCGCCACCACCTTAGGCCTGGTGTTCCGCGGACTGGACGGCGACGTGCTGGTGCGCGGACTCATCCGCAACCTGCCTTTCGGCAAGTGGGGCATTTTGCTGGTGGTGATGGGCATCATCTTCATCGCCGGCTTTTTCCTGGATTTTATCGAGATCACCTTCATCCACGTACCGGTGCTGGCACCCATCATGATCAGCATGGGTGTCAACCCGCTGTGGCTGGCGGTGCTCATCGCGGTCAACCTGCAGACATCGTTCCTGACGCCGCCTTTCGGTTTTTCACTCTTTTACCTGAAGGGCGTCACACCGCCTGAAGTGCAGACCATGGATATCTACAAGGGCATCATTCCCTTCGTGATTATCCAGATCATCGGCCTGGCGGTCATCTGCATGATTCCCGAATCCATCACCTGGCTGCCGCGCGTGCTGCTGGGGGACTAAAGCGGGTCCTGTCTGCCGGCGGGCCTCACCATTAGGGAGAGTGATTCATGGCAACGAAAGTCGTTGTTCTGGGTGCCGGACCCGGAGGATACGTGGCGGCCGTGCGCGCCGCCCAGCGGGGCGCCGATGTCACTGTTATCGAGTCCGACAAGCTGGGGGGCACCTGCTTAAACCGCGGCTGCATTCCGTCCAAGGTGTTGATCACCACTGCTGAGCTGCTGGAGAAATTTCACCGCGCCGAGGCTTACGGCATCCGGACCGACGGCCATGTACAGGTGAACATGCAGCGTCTGATGGCCCGCAAAGCCGCCGTCGTGGGGACCCAGATCAAGGGCATCGGCGCGCTGTTCAAACATCACAGAATCCGCCTGGTTCAGGGATATGGACGTATTGCCGCACACGGCCGCCTGGCGGTAACTGCGGCAAACGGTCGAACGGTTGAAGTCCCGTGGGACCGGCTGATTCTGGCCACGGGCACCCGGCCCATGGAAATTCCGGCGCTGGCTTTCGACGGCCGGGACATTTTGTCCAGCGACCACGCACTGAACCTCGAACAGGTGCCCGCGTCCATCCTGATCGTGGGCGGCGGCGTCATCGGCTGCGAGTTTGCCTGCCTGCTGGCCGCACTGGGCAGCCGGGTGACAGTGGTCGAAGCCCTGGCGCGCCTGCTGCCGCTGCCTTCGGTGGATGCGGACTGCTCCAAGGTTTTGCAGCGCGAGATGAAGAAACGCAAAATCAAGTTCTTCGTCGATCGCAGCGTGCAGCGCGTGGACCGCGCAGACGGCAAACTGCAGGTCACCATCGGCCCTTCGCCGTTTTCCGAGACACCGGCCGAAAAAGCCAAACCGCCGCTGACCCTCGCAGTGGACAAGGTACTGGTATGTGTCGGCCGGACCGCCAACACGGATGCCATCGGCCTCGAGCATATCGGGCTTAAAACCGATGCCAGAGGATGGATCGAGGCCGACGCGCACATGCAAACCGGCGTGCGCGGCGTTTACGCCGTCGGCGACATCCTGGGACCTGACCGAATCATGCTGGCCCACGTGGCCTCGCGCGAAGGCATCGTGGCCGCCGACCGCCTCATGGGCGCCGATGCAAAAATGGATTACGCCGCCGTTCCCGGGGCCATCTTCACCTCGCCCGAGGTGGCCAACGTGGGGTTGACCGAGTCCCGGGCCCGTGAGCAGGGGCGTGACATCCGGGCCGACAGCGTGCTGATGCGCACGCTGGGAAAGGCCCAGGTAATGGGCGACATCGCCGGACAGGCCAAGATCGTCTCCGAAGCCGGCAGCGGAAGGGTACTGGGCGTACACCTGGTGGGTGCCCGCGCCACGGAGCTGATCGCCGAGGCCGCCCTGGCCGTCCGGCTGGGCGCCAGCGTAACCGACCTGGCCGAAACCATTCATGCCCACCCTACGCTGGCGGAAATCATGCCCGAAGCCGCTTACAAGGCACTGGATATGGCGTTACACGCGTCCTGACCCCTACCCGGATTCCGGCGGACCACGCAACCGTTCATCGCACCCGGCCGGCATCCGGCGATGCATCTGACAGGGAGGCAGCTACTTGGACACATCCGCGACATGGGCGGAAATCGACCTGGCGGCCATCGCCCACAACACAGCGGTGCTCAAAGCCCGCTGCCGACCGGCCCGCCTGATGGCCGTGGTCAAGGCCGATGGCTACGGGCACGGCGCGGCGGCCGTCGCCCAGCAGGCGCTTGCCAGCGGCGCCAGCATGCTGGCCGTTGCGCGCTTTCGCGAAGCAACCGCTTTGCGGCAGGCCGGCATTGATGCGCCCATCCTGATTTTCGGATACACGCCGGCGGATTTCGCCGAACAGCTGGCCGGCCTGGACCTGATCCAGGCTGTGGCTTCCACAGATGCCGCCCGGCAGCTGGCGGACCGTGCCCGGCGCGCCGGAAAGCAGATCCGCGTGCACATCAAAATCGACACGGGCATGGGTCGCCTGGGACTGCTGGCGGACCGCCTGACCATGGACCCGGTGGCTTCGACAACAGACTGCAGGCGGGTGGCGGCGGAAGTCGAATCCATCGTGCGGCTGCCGGGCCTGGTGCCCGAGGGCATATTCACGCATTTCGCAGCCGCCGACAGCCGTGACAAGCTCTACACCCGACGGCAGTTCGACATCTTCACAGCACTTCTGGATACCCTTGCCCGACGCGGCATCCGGTTCGAACTGCGGCATGCCGCCAACAGCGCCGGAATCATCGATCTGCCGGAAACCCGCCTGGACATGGTACGCGCCGGAATCGCCCTTTACGGACTGTACCCGTCGGGGGAAGTTGACCGCGGGAAGGTCCTGCTGCGACCGGCCATGTCCCTGAAAAGCCGTATTGTGCACTTGAAAAAGGTGCCGGCGGGCTTTAAATTGAGTTATGGTCTGACCCATGCAACCGCTTCCGCCACGGTGATCGCCACGGTGGCGGCGGGATACGCGGACGGCGTCAGCCGCCTGTTGTCCAACCGTGGCAGCATGCTGGTGCACGGGAAAGCGGCGCCCATCATCGGAAGGGTCTGCATGGATCTGTGCATGCTCGATATCGGTCACATCCCCGAAGCGCAGCTGAACGATGAGGTGGTCATTTTCGGCCGGCAAGGTGGAGGCTGTATTTCGGCCGACCAGATTGCCGATCTGCTGAATACGATCAATTACGAAGTGGTAACCGGTATCACCGCGCGCGTACCGCGGGTCTATCTCCATCCCTGAGCAAATCTATGGCAGGGACCCGGCCTCAGGATGTCACCCGGCCACAGTGCTGGCCCTTTCAGACATCACCTCCGCCTGCAGCCGGCACCGGCAGCAGGTGGAAGTACGCGCGGCCCGTCATCATCAACGGCGGCGCAAGCCCGTTCCCAAAGCATCGATCCGGTATCCGGATCTTCGGCATCCATTACGTCACGAAAGGAGTATAACGATGAAGTTTACGCCGTGGAAAGAACGTGCACTTTACTTCCTTTTAGGGGCCCTGCTCGTTTTCGGCACACTGTTTCTAACCGGGGCGATCAGCAGCCAATCGCAGATCGGGCGTTATCGGATTTCAGCCTGGACCAGGGGACAGTTTGTCGGTGCCATGATCGTCGACACAACCACAGGCGTGGTCAAGTACGTCGACCGCACCAACGAAAAACTGCCTTTTGATCAGATCAAATAGTTCCCCCTCGGGCCGCAAGCGCGCTTTACCCCGTCCGCAGAAAATAAGCTTGACAAAAGAGCTATTAACAGGTAGGTTTATTGATTTTAATATATTATATTTTTTACTTGTCATAATTTACTTATGATGAGCATTTATTTCATCCTTGCTCCGGCGCTTCCGGGGCTTTATGATCCGTAAGGAGGTTAAATGCGCAGGTACGAAACCATTGTAATTCTTGAACCCGATATTTCAGAAGAGCAGCGGCAGCCGCTTTACGACAAGCTCGGGGAATTTATCACCCGGCACAATGGGCTGCTGGTTACGCTCGACGAATGGGGGTCAAAACACCTGGCCTACAGCATCCGCAAGCAGAACCGGGGCTTTTACACGCGCCTGGAGTACTGCGGCAACGGGGATCTCGTGGATACGCTGGAAAACTTTTTTCGTATCAACGAACGTTTTTTAAAGTACATGACGGTCCTTTTGCAGCAAGACGTCGACATTGAAGCCATCGAGGCCGAGATCACCGCCGCCCGGGAACGCGAAGCCGCGGCCCAAGCGCCGGCAACGGCTGCCGAAGCCCCCGTGACAAATGATGAAGGCACTGCCAGCGGACCGGCGGACGACAGCGCCGAAACACCGGACGCGCCTTCCGCAGACAGCACCACGTCCCCGGAAGCCCCTCAGGTTGAGGCATCATCGCCTGAAACCGTCGAGAACGAAACCAAGCAGGAGGAGTCATAGCATGGCCAGATCCCCCCGGCCGGCCAAACGCGCCGGCGGATACCGCAAGCGGAGAATTTACCACCGACGCAAAGTATGCCGTTTCTGCGCCGATACCAGCCTGAAGATCGACTACAAGGACCCCAAGGCGCTGAAGTATTATATTACGGAACGCGGCAAAATCATACCACGGCGCATTTCGGGAGCATGCGCCAAGCATCAGCGCGAACTGACGCGGGCCATCAAGCGCGCGCGCACCATTGCCCTGCTGCCCTACGTCGGCTCTCTGGATTACCGGTAGCCCGACAGCATATGCATGCAGAGAAAAACCGTGCCCAGGGTTGCAACCAAGGATGCCGCCAGAGATATCGTAAGCGGAGTGGCGCTTACCGGTTTTGTCTTCGCCGTATCGATTTATATCCCCATTGCCGGATTTTTCTCTGCGCTCTTCATCCCGTTGCCCGTAATCTTTTACCGGGTTAAACTCGGCAGGAACGCCGGCAGCATCGTACCGGGCATTGCCGCCGTGCTGATGCTGCTGGCCATTGGCCGCCTTTCCATCGACCTGTGGTTTTTCGTTGAGCTGCTTTTGATGGGATTTGTGATGGGGGAGCTTTTCGAGCGCCGCCTCTCCGTCGAAAAAACCGTGCTGTACACCAGCGCGGCAGCCATGGGCAGCACCGTGCTGGCACTGGTTTTTTACAGTGCGGTTTCGCATACCGCCGTGACCGCACTGGTGTCGGACTATGTATCGCAAAACCTGCAGCTCACGTTGAAGCTGTACCGGAATATGGGGGTTTCGCAGGAAAACATCGACCTGATTGCAAAATCGCTGGACCACATCCAGTATTACCTGGTGCGCATGCTGCCCTCCATCATGGCGGTTTCAACGCTCTTTGCCGCCTGGGTCAACCTGCTGCTGGCCAGGTCACTGCTGCGGGCCAAGACCCAGGCGGCGGTGGATTTCGGGACGTTGAACCACTGGCAGGCGCCCGAGCACCTGGTTTGGGGAGTGATCGGCTGCGGCACGCTGCTGCTTGTCGCGGGGTCGGCCGGCCGGCTGATCGGTTTAAACGGTCTGCTGGTCCTGATGACCGTCTATCTTTTCCAGGGCCTGGCGATCGTCGCCTTTTTCTTCGAGAAGAAGCACTTCCCCCGCATGTTCAGAATTTTTTTGTACACGCTCATCGCCGTGCAGCAGATGCTGCTTTTGATCATTATCGTGGTGGGACTGTTCGACACCTGGTTCAATTTCCGCAAAATCGGTCCCACGGCAACCGATGAAACCGATTCAATCTAAACTAAATGCGCGGTGCCTCGTGCGCACCAGGATCCATGCCCCAAGTTTTTGGTCGCATAACGTCTTCAGACAATTGGAGGTTGACATGAAGGTCATCTTGAAGGAAACCATTCAGTCACTTGGTATTATCGGCAGTGAAGTTACCGTGGCCAACGGCTACGCCCGCAACTACCTGCTGCCCCAGGGCAAAGCCGTCCGGGCAACGCCTGCCAACCGCCACATGATCGATCAGCAGCGCGCCAAGTTCGAGCTGCAGATCGCCAAGGAGAAGGGCATCGCCGAAGAAATGGCCAACCGGCTCAAAGAAGTCGTGTGCCAGATTCCGGCAAAAGTCCGCGAAGACCAGCATTTGTATGGCTCGGTCACCGTCCGCGACATTGTCAACGCTCTGGCCAAACAGGACATCGAAGTGGAAAAACGCATGGTGCTGCTGAGCTCGCCCATCAAAACCACGGGCAGCCACAAAGTTCCCATCCGGGTCTACAAGGAAGTCGAGCCTGAAATCACCGTTGAGGTCGTCCCCGAATAGTCCTGCCTGCCGTCACCCGGCATGCTGGGGACCGGAGCAAATCCCATGGCCAACAGTGCGCCAACCGGAACAGATTCCGTTACCGCCCATGTCCTGCCCCAGGCTGTCGAAGCCGAGGAGCGCCTGATCTGCGCCATTCTGCTGGACAACAGCCTTTTGTTCGACGTGCTGGAACTGCTGGGTCCCGAAGATTTTTACCGCCCGGCGCACCAGAAAATCTTCGCCGCCGTCAGCGACCTGTTTGCCAGAAGTGAGCCCGTTGATCTGATTACCTGCACCCAGGCCCTGAAGGAAAAGGGCCAACTCAAGGCCGCGGGCGGAGCAACTTACCTGGCACAGCTGGTCAACACGGCCCCGGCGGCGGTCAATGCCCGCCAATATGCCAAGATCATCCATGACAAGGCCTGCCTCAGACGCCTGATCCAAAAAGCCAGCGCCATCGTCCAGCGATGCTACGAAGGCCGCGGCAGCGTCAACGAAACCATCGATTTCGCCGAGCGTGCGATCTTTGAAATCGCCGAAAACAAGACCTCGCCCACCTTTTACCCCATCAGCAAGATCATTCTGAAAAACATCGACATGCTGGAGGAGCGCCAGGGGAAAAAGGCCCTGATCACCGGGGTGCCTTCCGGCTTCAGCCAGCTGGACAGCCTGACTTCGGGCTTTCAGAACTCCGACCTGATCATCCTGGCGGCACGTCCGAGCATGGGCAAAACCGCACTGGCATTGAACATCGCACGCCACGCTGCGGTGACGGAAAACATTCCCGTGGCAATCTTTTCCCTGGAAATGTCCCGCGAACAGCTCTCTTTGCGGATGCTCTGCGCTGAAGCCAGCGTCGATTCCATGCGGCTGCGCAGCGGTTTCTTCAACGACGAGGAATGGCAGGCCCTGACCGAGGCGGCGGGTGTCCTGTCCGACGCGCCGATTTTTATCGACGATTCACCCAGCATCTCGGCAATGGAAATCCGCGCCAAGGCCCGGCGTCTGAAGATGGACAAAGGGCTGGGCCTGATTATCATCGACTACCTCCAGCTCATGCAGGCGCGCCGCCTTTCCGAACGCCGGGATCTGGAAGTGTCCGAGATTTCACGGGCGCTCAAAGCCCTGGCCAAAGAACTCGACCTGCCCGTCATCGCCCTGTCGCAGCTGAACCGCATGCTGGAGCAACGCAGCGACAAACGGCCCCAGTTGTCCGACCTGCGGGAGTCCGGCGCGCTGGAACAGGATGCCGACGTTGTGGCCTTTATCTACCGCGACGAGGTCTACAACAAGGACGAGGACAACCCCCGCAGGGGTACCGCTGAAATTCTGCTGAAAAAACAACGCAACGGCCCTACCGGCGAAGTGAACCTGGCTTTTCTGAAGGCCTATACGCGCTTCGAAACTCTAGAGACATATCACGAGCCCCAGACGCAGTATTCAGAAAGCCGGTGAAAAAAGTTTATGGCCACAAAACGGGGCTGAAACCCAACCAGCTCCGCCGCATGGAGAGACTTTACCGCCGTCGAACCCCCCCCGAGTATCTGGTCACACCGGAACTGGCCCGTGAACTGGCAGGCCTCTCGCGCGACATCCGGCGGCAGCTCGGTCTGCTGATCGATCGCCGGGGACACGTAACACACGTCATTGTCGGCGACCAGCAGGGCATCGTGATCCCCGCCACCCGCGACCACCGCCTGGCGCCGGGGCGCCTGAAGGGACTGCGCTGCGTTCACACGCACCTCAAGGACGAACCGCTTTCCTCTGACGACCTGACCGATCTGGAACTGCTGCGGCTGGACCTGATGGCCGCCATTACCGTTGACCGCCGCGGGCTGCCGCAGCGCGTTCACGTGGGGCACATCCTGCCCCGGCCGGCCGGCCGGCAGACCTGCCGTACACTGGAGCCGCTTTACGCACATGCGCTGGATATCGGCTGCCTGGACCTGATCAACGCCCTTGAAAGCGAACTCGCCCATATGCGCCAGAGCAGCGGCATCGGCGGCAGCAGGGATGAACGTGCGCTGCTGGTCAGCGTCTCAACCGGTTCCCGGCAGGCGGCCCGCCAGTCATTGGACGAACTCGAAGCACTGGCCGCCAGCAGTGGTATCAAGGTCATCGGCCGTATGCTGCAGCTGCGGTCGCATGCCAACCCGCGTTTCCTGCTGGGAAGCGGCAAGCTCAGGGAGCTGATCATCGAGGCTTTGCAGAAGGGCGCCTCGCTGATCATATTCGACCAGGAGCTGAATCCCTCGCAGATGCGCTCCATTACCGACATGACCGAGCTGAAGGTCATCGACCGGACGCAGCTGATCCTCGACATCTTCTCCCAGCGGGCCCGCAGCCGGGAAGGCAAGCTGCAGGTGGAACTGGCTCAACTGAAGTACATGCTGCCGCGCCTGGTAACGAAAAACACGGCCATGTCCCGCCTGACCGGGGGAATCGGCGGGCGCGGACCCGGCGAGACCAAGCTCGAGATCAACCGCCGGCGGGTACGCCAGCGCATCGGGCGACTGGAACGTGCGATAGAGGGCGTCAAACACAGCCGGCAGCACCAGAAAGCTCTGCGGCGAAGGCATCGCCTGCCGATTATATCCATCGTCGGATACACCAACGCAGGTAAATCCACCCTGCTCAACACCCTCACCCACAGCCGCGTGGCCGTCCAGAACCGCCTCTTCGCCACCCTGGACCCCTCCAGCCGACGGCTCCGGTTTCCCCGGGACATGGAAGTCATCATCACCGACACCGTGGGGTTCATCAAAGACCTGCCCGCCGATCTGCTGGTCGCTTTCCGGGCGACGCTCGAAGAACTCGAAAGCGCCGACCTGCTGTTGCACGTCATCGACATCAGCAACCCGCGTTTTGAAAACCAGATCCTGGCCGTGGAAAAAATCCTGCGCGACCTTTCCCTGGAGCACATCCCGCTGCTGCGGGTCCTCAACAAGAGCGATCTGGTGCCGGCGGAAGCGTTACAGCGGCTGGAGCGCAGTTTACGGGGAACAGCCGTTTCCGCGTTGGATCGCGCGTCACTGAGGCCCCTGATCCGCAAAATCGAAACGGCCGCCAGCCTGGCGCATGAAGGGTTTGCAGCGGCATCGCCCGGCGGGGTTGACAGGGGCCGGGGTCGGCGTTAAAAGTTGGCGACTATGGATATAAACCCGATTATGGAAGTGGCCACCGCTGCGGCATACCAGAGCGCACAGGTACTGCAGAACTATCTCGGCGGCAGCTATGAAATTCGCAAGAAAAGTGAAAAGGACCTGGTGACCGCGGCCGACACGGCTTCCGAGTCGGTCATCCGCAGGACCATCGCCGGGACTTTTCCACAGCACAGCATTCTGGCCGAAGAAAGCGGATTGCACACCGGCAGGTCCGACTGCACCTGGATCGTCGATCCGCTGGATGGCACAACCAACTTTGCCCACCAGCTGGGGGTCTTCTGCATATCGATCGCATTTGCGTACAAGGGCGCCATTGTCGCCGGAGTGGTTTTAAATCCGGTCAGCGGTGAACTCTTCACCGCCGCTGCACACCGCGGCGCCCAGCTGAACGGCCAGCCCATCCGGGTATCTGCGACAGCGCACATCTCGGAAAGCCTGCTGGCAACCGGCTTTCCTTATGACAAGGTCGCACACATGGACATCCTCATGGCACGCTTCAGGGCGTTTCTGGGCGCCTGCCAAGGCATGCGGCGCATGGGCAGCGCTGCGCTGGATCTGTGCTTTCTGGCCTGCGGGCGTTTTGACGGCTACTGGGAACAAAACCTCAAGCCGTGGGATACGGCGGCCGGAATGCTGATCGTCAACGAAGCCGGCGGACGGGTGTCCGATTTTTCGGACCAACCGTTCGACATCGGGAAAAAGGAAATCCTGGCGAGCAACGGACGAATTCACGAAGCGATGCTGGCCGTGCTTAAAACGGACGATCAGTAATCGCCGGTTTCCAGCTTTTTCTGCAGAAACATCACCTGCTTTTTCATGGCACTGCTCTTCTGGATGCCCTTTTCAACACTTCCGATGGCGTGCAGCGCGGTGGCATGGTAGCGGTTGAAGCTCTTCCCGATCACCTGCAGCGGGGAATCGGTGTAGCGGCGCGCAAGATACATGGCAATCTGCCGTGGCCGTACGATGGCCTGTTTGCGCGACCGCGAAACGATGTCGGCCGCCGATACGTTGTAGTGCCGGCAGACGAGCTTCTTGATCACCTCGATGGTGACCTTTTTGCGCTGCCGGGTGATGTACTTCACCACGCTCTCGGCCAGACTCAGATCGGCCGGAATCCCCATGAGGGACGACTTGGCGCTGACACCCACCAGACCGCTTTCAAGCTGGCGCACGTCTTCTGTCAGCTCGGAGGCCAGGTAGCGCACGATTTCATCGGGGATCCGGCTGCCGTATGCACGGGCCTTTTTATGCAGGATGCGCACACGCGTTTTGAAATCAGGGGGTTCGATGGTCGAAAGCAGCCCGTAGGAGAGCCTTGAGCGCAACTTTCCGGAAAGCTTGGGAATTGCCGAAGGCTGGTAGCAGCTGGAGAAGATAATCTTGCGGTCGGCTTCCAGAAGCGCGTCCAGCGTCAGGGCAAGCTCAACCTGGGTACGTTCCTTGCCGGAGAGGTAATGGACGTCTTCAAGCAGCAGCACGTCACAGCACCGCCGGTATTTTTCCTTGAACTGGTCGATGACATCTTCGCGAAAGGCGTGCACCATTTCACTGCTGAAGTCTTCAGCCGTCATGTAGTAAACCCGTTCTCCCGGAAATTCAGACAGAATAAAGTGCCCGATGGCCTGGGACAGGTGGCTTTTGCCCATGCCGGGTTTTGACAGCAGAAAAAGGGCGTTCTGGCAGCTGTTCCGGCGCTGTTTGTGCGACGCCAGGGAAAGCGCGGCGGAATAGGCAAAGTCATTGCTCTCGCCCACCACGAACTGGTCAAAAGTAAAGTCACGCCGCAGCAGGCGGCCGTTCTGAGGCCGGATGGCCATGTTGGGCAGCGGCTGCTGGCGAAGACCGGCCGGCTTTGCGGGCGCTTTCTGATTCCCCTTGAGCACATCGACGATGATGTCCATCGACTGACCGTGCAGACTCTCGACCTCGGCGCGGATCAGATCCAGGTAATGCGTTTTAACCCGGTTTTTCGAAAAACAGTTCGGACTGTGAAGGGTGATGCTCCGGGCATCGGAACCGGCGAACTGCAGCGGTTCAATCCACATGCTAAAGGTGTGTCCGGGGATCTTTTTCCTGATGGCGGTCTTGACCTTTTTCCAAAAAAGTTCCATGCAACCTTTAACCTGACAATCCGGCAAAAAACCACTTCGAGGTTGAAAAACGGAGCTAAAAAAGGGCAAATAGCGAATTTACAACTGCTTAGGGGCGATGACGCGGAAATTTCTCAAACGAATCAAGTGGGCCGATAACTACTGGATGCGGTCGGCGATGTCAATCCTGATGAACTGTGTTTTTTGCACGGGCACATCCAGCACCTTTCCAATGGCTTTCAATATATTGTTATTAAAAGAAATTCAAACGCATGGGAATTCAACCGCTTTGAAATACAGCATTTTGGCACTGCGGGTTTTTCGTAAGGATTTTAAGCAGATCCAAAGTTTTGAACACGTTTTAAACACCTCACCCCCTCGAGAAATCTGCTTTTTTCTGCGAATAACTCATATTTTTAAAAAAATGTGATTTCACCTGAAGATGGTCATTTACCCCGCCAAAAGCCGCGCCTGCAGGTGCACACAAAAGCAACCGGGGCCCTTGTGTAACACGGTACGTCCACGGCCCGCGGGGGTGCTTGCGCACCTTTTGCCGACGCTTCGCTCGGTCGGATTTGCCGTTTACCCCTTGGGTTTTTCGGCCAGCAGCCGGTCAATGACCTCCGTGAAGCGATCAATGCGCTGGGCGCCGACCACCACGACGCCGTTGATGATAAAAGTCGGCGTTGCGCTGAACTTGTGGGCCTTGGCCCGCGCCTTCTCCGCAGCGATCTGCTTGGCTACCGCTGCCGAATGGCGGTCTTTCTCGAACCGCCCAAGGTCCAGTCCGAGCTGCTTGGCAAAGGCCATGTAGCGTTTGGCATCCAGCTCCCGGTGATGGGCAAACAGCAGGTCGTGGTACGGCCAGAACTGGCCCTGCTTAAAGGCCGCCAATGCCGCCCTGGCCGCCGGCACCGCCTGTTTGTGGAAAGTCAACGGATTGTTTTTAAAGACCAGTCGCAGTTTACCGGGATATACCTTGAAAAGCTGCTCCATCGTATGCGAGGCCCTGGCGCAGTATGGGCACTCGAAATCCGTATATTCAATGATGGTAATCGGAGCGTCATGCGGACCCTTTTGGGGATTCGCTTTACTGACGATATCCTTAACACGTTTTTTAAAACGCCGCTCCATTTCCTGCCGGTGTTCAGCATCCCTCTTTTGCCGCAGGTAGCTGTTAACGGCGTCATAGATCACCTTGGGGTTATCTTTGATAACCTGGAGGATCAGCTGGCGCAGCGCCGCATCATCCGTGGGAACCGGAGCAGCTGCAGCGCGGGTAGCGGTACTTCCTATTGACACGGCGATCAGGCAGGTCCATAGCAGTACAAACTTTTTCAAACCAAACTCCTTTCCGATCCTGCACCATCCGGAATCGGCATCTTCCGACGTCTTCAGGACTTTTGCAGGTCTTGGCGCAAAGATGATATGCTTTTGTAAGTTACTGACAATTAGCCATTTTAAACTTGACAGCGCCCGCACCTTTATTTAACCTATCTTTTATAAGGCGGTGGACATCCAACGAACGCCCTGCCAAAAAGGAGGCCAGTATGAGAGACAAACTAGGCAAAAAAACCATTGTCCTGCTCGTAGCGGCGGCTCTGGTGCTCATACCCCTGGGCACAGCGCTGGCGCAGAGCTCACTGGACAGCAATCAGCCGGATGCCGGCGCCATGGCCACCGACCTGATCTTGGTCAGGCCGCTGGGCTTTGTCTCCATGATTCTTGGAACGGCGGCTTTTATCGTCTCGATACCTTTTACCACAACCGGAAAAAACGTTGACCAGGCCTGGGATACGCTGGTCGCCAAACCGGCCACATTTACTTTTCAGCGCCCCCTGGGCAATTTTTAGCCACCGGCCGGCGAACGGCACCTTCAACAGACCGCCTTAAAGCACCTGCGTCCGGGGCCGGCCAAGAAATTTCCGCGACTGGCCCACGGCGAAAACCGGCACAAAAATGCGCCGCCGGCCGCATCTTCGCCACAACGCCCGCGGCAGGGGGAGAGCATCGCTTTCTTTCCGGAATCCACGCGCCGGTTTCACTTTAGCCCCCTACAGCAAAAACCGCCGACATGCAACCCGTTTTGACCGACCGCGGTGCAATCGCGTTTTTTGTGTCAAACCTGAATGACAGGCGGCGCAAGCCGGCCGGCTGCACGGCGTCATCCCGGCTGTCCGCGGTACTTTCCCGTCCGACCGTCGATGGCCCGGCGCGAAACCGCTTTACAATTTACGCAACTAATTGTATTAAAATATAATAATAGTTAACGGTTACCCACTTTGAGAGATATCTGCGAGCATGCATCGAGTCCTGCTGATCGAAAACAGCAAGAAATGGGAACGCTTCATCGTCCGATCCCTTGAGGCGTTCTACGAAGTTGAGGTGCGCAAGGGTGAAATCCTGCGTGCGCTAAAATCCGGAAACTACGACGCCGTGGTTCTGGACCATGACGGCTCGTCCGAAGACGGCCGCGCGCTGCTTGGCAGGATCAAGGCGTCCTTCCCGGCCACGGCCGTCATCCTCACCAGCCGGCGGGAAGACAGCCGGACCATTGTCCGCGCCATCAAATCCGGCGCTTTTGATTTCCTTGTCAAACCTTTCAGTGCCGCGCGCATTCAGCGCGCCCTTTCCCAGGCACTGGACGAGCGCAGCCTGAAGAATGAAATCGACTACCTCCGGCGTCAGCAGGACATCGTTTACGACTTCAACCAGATCATTGCTTTCAGCCCCTCCATGAAGCGCGTGATCCAGGCCCTGAAGAAATTTTCCGAAACCGATTCCACTCTTCTGGTCACCGGTGAAACCGGTACGGGCAAGAGTTTTTTATCCGGCGCCATCCATTTCAACAGCCACCGCCGGCACAAACCGTTTATCAAGGTCAACTGCGCCAACATTCCCGAGACCCTGCTCGAAAGCGAGCTTTTCGGCCATGAAAAGGGCGCTTTCACAGGCGCCACCAAACAGCGCATCGGCCGCTTTGAGCAGGCCAACGGCGGCACCTTGTTTTTGGATGAAATTGGAGAAATGAGCCTGGCACTGCAGGCCAAGATGCTTCGCTTTCTGGAGGACAAGAGCTTTGAACGTATCGGCGGCAACCGCACCATCCAGTCCGATGCGCGCGTGATCGTGGCCACCAACCGGGACCTGCAGAAGCTGACCGAATCCGGACAGTTCCGGGAAGACCTCTATTACCGCATCAACGTATTGTCCGTGACACTGCCCCCGCTGCGCGAGCGAACGCACTGCATCGAGCCGCTGGCACACACGCTGCTCGATAAAATCTCGCGTAATCTGAAAAAAAAGATCCGCGGCTTTTCCCCCTCGGTTATTGAAACGTTCAGGCACTATGACTGGCCGGGCAACATCCGCCAGCTGTCCAATGCCATCGAAAGGGCCGTAATCCTGGAAGACGGGCCCCTCATTCAAGAAGAAAGCGTCTCAATTCCCCAGGCCCCGCGGCACCCCGCGGCAGACCAGACAAAACCGGCTGCCGCCAGCCTGCGGTCCAAAAGCACACCCAAGTCATTAAAGGACGCCGAGAGGGATATGATCCTCGAAGCGCTGGAAGAGAGCCTCTGGATCCAGAAAGACGCGGCCAAGCGCCTGGGGATCAGCCCCAGGGCGCTGATATACAAGATCAAAAAGTTCGGCATTACCCACCCGCGCTGGCGCAAGAACAAATAGCCGTACCGCATGGCCGGCGGGCTTTTTCAGGGGCCGACGGCCTCTCACCGGGCCGACGGCGGCCCCTTGATATCACAGAAAAAGGGCCGCCTTCCCGTAAACCGGGAATGCGGCCCTTTGCTGTGCCCGTTTCAGCCCGGCTATCCGAGCAATTTGGCAATCTGGGCTGCCTGGGGATGCGCGTAAATCAAAATCAGCGCGATCACCAGGGCGTAAATACACAGCGATTCGATCATGGCCAGGCCGATCAGCAGCGTAACGGTGACCTTGCCCGAGGATTCCGGGTTCCTGGCAATGCCTTCAACCGCCCCTTTGACACCGAGGCCCTGTCCGATACCGCAGCCAAATGCCGCAATTCCGATTCCAAAACCGGCCGCTGTCACACATGCAATAAAAAACTGTAGTCCTTCCATACGCGCCTTTACCTCCTTTGGTTAGAAATTATTCGGTGGGCTCCTTCCCTATCCCATTAACATCCGCTTAACGCCGCCGGCCAAACTGCCCTGCACGGCCATCAGTGGGCTTCTTCGATGGCACCGGCGAAGTACATGATCGAAAGCAGGAAAAAAACCAGGGCCTGAACCAACGCCACGAAGATGCCCAGTGCCATGATCGGCAACGGTGCAAAAAAGGCGCCGGCCAGGAAAAAAAGAATGCCAACCACCAGCTCGTGCCCCATCATGTTGCCGAAGAGACGGATGGAGAGCGAAAGCACACGTGCCAGGTGGCCGATAATTTCGATGGGAAAGATGAGCGGCATGAGCCACCAGACCGGTCCCAGAAAATGTTTGATGTACTTGGCCCCATGGTACTTGATGCCGATCACGTGCGTATAGAAAACGACCACCACGGCACAGGAAAGTGTCGTATTCAGGTTGGCCGTCGGGGTTTCGAATCCGGGTACGATGCCGATCAGGTTGCAGGCCAGAATGTAGATAAAAACCGTGCCGGCCAGCGGGAAAAGCCAGCGGCCCTCTTCTCCGGTCACATCGACCATGAACTCCTCGAGCCCGGAGATAAACATCTCCCACACGTTCTGCCCCTTGCCGGGGATCATGCTCACACGCCGGGCCCCCAAGGCGCCCAGCACAATGAGCAGCGCCATGACAACCCATGAATAGATCACATGCGCGTAAGCATGCGCAAAGTGCCCGAGTCCGAGCATTTCAAACAGCTTGACGAAGAAAAGGTAGGGATGCTCCATCCTAGACCGCCTCCTTGCACAGTAGTTTCTTGAGTTCGCCGACCGTTGCCAGCATGATACTGGCGACCACTACCGAAAGACCCAAGAAGAGTCCCACGGGATTGACCAGCTGTTTGGAAATCAGAACAAAGATAATCGCACCGCTGACAATGAAACGCAGGTAGTACTTCATCAGTACCGCACGCACACTTGCCCGGTGCGGCGGTTTCAGCGTCTTTTTCAAGGTGCGATAGAGGAGATGGAAATTGATGTTGACGATCAGGCCGCCGAAGATGACGCCGCGGCAGAAAGCGGCCGGCATCAGCAGGTATGATGCCAGGCTGACGACGGCCAGTAGAATCCAATTGGAGCGAATCACGAATGTGAGTAATCGCTGCTGGATATACACGTTGGCTGCTCGCTTAGAGTTTCCGTATCTTCTTGATTGCCCGCCCGATATTGCGATACCCGGCCACGATCCCCAGAAACAGGCCGCTCAGCGTCATCCACGGCGACGTACCGAAATGCGCGTCCAGGAAAACACCCATGCCCAGACCGATAAAAATCGCCAGCGCCAGGGCCAGTCCCAGACTGCTGTAGTAGGAAAGTTCCCGTATGGCCCGTCGGGTTTCTCTTTTCATATAGCGCCGCCCGCATATGCTGCCGACGGTCAAGTCCAGGCTCCGGAACAGATCCAGATAAACACGGCCGTGGTAGCACAGGTCCATGATCAAGTCAATCGAAAAGAATCAGCGATGCACCGCCGCTGGCTCCGCAGGTGGCGTGTGGTGCACAAATAACCCGATGATATAAATTACTTAAAGCTGACTCACAGCCGGATGCGCGAGGCGTCAAATACCGGTCCATCGGTACAGGCATGCAGGTAAGTTCCCGCCTTGTCCCGACGTTCAACGGCACATCCCAGGCAGACGCCCATGCCGCAGGCCATGAGCGTCTCGACGCTCACCTGGCAGAAAATATGACGGTCAAACGCCATGTCGGCCACGCATTTCAACATGGCCGGCGGTCCGCAGGCGTAGATGGCGTCCGGCCGGCCTGCCGCAATGGCGGCTGCCAAGGGCTGGGTCACGAGACACTGCAGTCCGCAGCTGCCGTCATCGGTGGTTACGGTCGTGGGGATCCCCAGCCGCTCGAAATCCTCTGCACACAGCGCCTCCCTGGCGTTCTGCGCACCGATAAAGCTCTGAATGCCGCCCGGGGCGATGCCCCGCTGCCGGATCAACGTTTGCGCCAGGAAAAAAAGAGGCGCAACGCCGATTCCGCCGGCCGTGATCAGCACCTTCTGCACTCCCTCAGGCACACGGAAAGAGCGGCCTACAGGCCCCAGCACATCGAGAGACTGCCCGGCGCCATACTTTGAAAGCCGGCGGGTGCCGGGCCCGACCACTTTGTAGAGCAGTTCGATTCCCTCCGGCGGGCCCTTGCCGGCGACCAGGCGGTGAATCGAAAACGGCCGCCGGAGGAAAACCGCCGGATCGATGCGCACCATGACAAAGCGCCCGGCAGCCGCTTCGGCGGCCATACGCCGGCTCTGCAGGGCCAGACGGTAAATGCCGGGCTGGATTTCCCGATTCCACAGCACGGTCGTGTTTTCCTGAAAGATCACCTGTTGCTCTCCTTGGGGGAATTACCCCGCCAGTCCAATGACAGCGGCAAACCGTCCCGTGATGCGCCGGGCCCGGTAAGAATAAAAATGACGGCTGTCACAGCGCGTGCACCGGCCGCCCACCGTGATGTGCGGCTCCGCGAGGCCGGCAGCCAGCAACTGATGCCGGCTGATCGCCCAGAAATCGAAACGCCGGCCGCGGAGCATGTAGCGATGAAAAGCCGGGGGCAGCTCCAGGCGGTAATTGACGAACTCGGCGCAGCAGGGCCCCAGCGACGGGCCAATACCGGCACGAATGTCAGGCGCCCGGCAGCCAAACGCGTCCGCCATGACCCGCACGGTCTTTTGCAGGATATTTTGAACGCTTCCACGCCAGCCGCAGTGCACGTTGGCAATCACCCGGCACTGCGGATCGTACATCAAGACCGCCTGACAGTCGGCAACCTGAATGGCCAGAAACTTGTGCTCGATGTCGGTCACCACGGCATCGGCCGTGGCCGGCGGTTCCTGTTTGCCGGCCGGCGCTGCCGTGCACCCCGCTTTCAACACCAGCACGCGATCCCCGTGCACCTGATTGAGATACACCACGTCTTGCGCACCGGACCAGCGGGCAATACGGCGGCGGTTTTCAGCCACGCAGGCCGGATCGTCGCCACAGCCGTAGCTGACATTCAGCGAGCGGTAGGCCCCCCGGCTGACGCCCCCCTGCCGTCCGAACACCGCATGCCGGACACCGTCCAGGTGCAGCAGGTGGGCAAACCGGAAACAGTCGAGTTCCCCTTCCCTTTCCGGCCGCATAAGATGATCGGTCTTCTTCTCCATCACCGGCTGGCATGCTTTCAAAAAAGGCCCCCTAAGCCCGTGCCAGGGTCAGAACATCCACGCGCCGGGCTCCTGCCGCCATGAGCACGCGGGCACATTCACCGGCCGTCGCTCCCGTGGTCAGCACATCGTCCACGAGCAGAATGTATTTGCCGCGCACACGGGCTTTGCACACCACGGCAAACGCATTTTTCAGGTTCGCCAGACGCCGGGCCCGCGGCAAACCGGTTTGCGGCGCGGTGGCCCGCGACCTGACCAGCACACGGTCCGTCGCAAGTATCGGCGCCGGCAGTGACAGTTTGGCGGACAGACGGGCCCACCCGCCGACCAGCTGTGCGGACTGATTAAAGCCCCTTTTTCTCAGCCTGCGGGCATGCAGCGGCACGGCCGTGACCATGTCGACAGCGGCAGGATCCCAGTGCCGCTCAAAAACAACCAGCAGCAGCGCCCCCAGGACGGTGCCCAACTGCACCTTGCCCTGGTATTTCAAGGACCGGATCAGGTGCATCAGGCTGCCCTGGTAACTGCCGGCCGCCCGCGCCTTGCTGAAAAAGCGGCGTCCCTCCAGACACCGGCCGCAAAGATGGTCTTCGCCCTCCCGGCCGGGAAACATCACCCCACAGCACGAACACAGCGGGGTGCGCAACGGCTGAAAATCCATGCGGCAGGTGCGGCACAAAAACCCATCCAACAGTTGCATGTAAGCGTCGCCGAGATCGGTTGCCAAACCACTGGCATCGATTCCGGCCTGCCGCGCCGATACCGTGGGCGGCAGAAACACGCCGCAGACGAAACACTTTGCGGGAAAGAGCGCATCGGCGAAAATGCGCCTCAACCGCCCGCCCAGGCGCTCAGCCATCGGCCAGTTTTTCGGCAATGGCGCGTGCAAACTCCGAACAGGGCACCTTTTCCGCCCCCGGCAGCTGACGCGCCAGATCATAGGTTACGGTCCCCTGGGCAATGGTGCGTTGCAGCGCCGCGGGAATGCGCAGCGCGGCTTCCTTCCATCCGATGTATTCCAGCAGCATGGCACCGGAGAGAATCAACGAACCGGGATTGACCTTGTCCATGCCCGCGTATTTGGGCGCCGTGCCGTGGGTGGCCTCGAAAACCGCGCAGGCATCCCCGATATTGGCGCCGGGGGCCATGCCGAGGCCGCCCACCTGGGCCGCCAGCGCGTCGGAGAGATAGTCGCCGTTCAGATTGGGGGTCGCGATCACGCTGAACTCCCGGGGCCGCAACAGCACCTGCTGAAACAGCATGTCGGCGATACGGTCTTTGATCACCACTTTGCCGGCCGGCAAGCTGCCGTCGTACTGCTCATAGAGGGCCGCCTCGGTGATGGTCTGTGCGGGAAAGACCTCCCGGGCCACGGCATATCCCCAGGCACGGAAAGCGCCCTCGGTGTATTTCATGATGTTGCCCTTGTGCATCAGCGTCACGCTGGGCAGGCCGTTTTCCAGGGCGTAGGCGATGGCGCGCGACACCAGGCGCTTGGTGTTCTTTTCGCTGATCGGCTTGATCCCGATGCCGCTGTCCGGCGGCAGCGCAACACCCAGCCGGCTTTTCAGGAAGGTGCGCACTTCTTCGGCCGCGTCGCTGTCGGCCGGCCATTCAATGCCGGCGTAGAGGTCCTCGGTGTTTTCGCGGAACACCACCATGTCAATGGCTTCGGGATGCTTCATGGGGCTCGGTACCGGGTCGATGTAGCGCACCGGACGCACGCAGGCGTATAGATCGAGCTGCTGGCGAATGGCCACGTTGATGCTGCGAAAGCCTTCCCCCACCGGTGTCGTCAACGGGCCCTTGATGGCCGCCACGTGGGTTTTGATGGCCGCCAGCGTTTCGGGCGGCAGGTAGCTGCCGGTTACGCGAAACCCCTTTTCGCCGGCAAAAATTTCTTTCCACCGGATTTTGCGGCGGCCGCCGTAGGCGGCCGCCACCGCCGCATCGAGAACCAGCCGTGCAGCGCGCCAGATGTCGGGTCCGATGCCGTCGCCCTCGATAAAGGGGATAACCGGAAAGTCCGGTGCAATCGGATGACCGTTCTCCAGCGTGATGATTCCATTCGCATCTTCCATGATTTCTATTCCCCCTGCTCCCGGAAAGTTAAGCGTCTTGCGCGCACATGCGCTGCCGGTAGATTTCGTACAAGCCCACGGCGCCGGCGGCAGCGGCGTTCAGCGAGTCGAAAGCCCCCTGCCGGGGAATCGACACCAGAAAATCACAGGCCGACCGGACCAGCGGCCGGATGCCCTTCTGCTCGCCGCCGATAACCAGGGCGATGGGACCGCCCAGGTCGGTTTCAAAAATGGACTGCGGCGCGTCGGCGTCCAGCCCCGCGACCCAGATGCGCTGATGTTTCAGCTGCTTTAGCGCGTAAGCCAGGTTGTTCACGCGCGCTATGCGCAAATGTTCAACGGCGCCGGCGGAAGCCCGGCAGACCGCCGCGCGGACCGGCGCCGAACGCCTGCGCGTAATGAGCATGCCGCTCACACCGGCACACAGCGCCGTGCGGGCCAGGCTGCCCAGGTTCTGCCCGTCCACAATCTGGTCCAGGACCACCAGGAAAAGCGTATCCGCCGGCGCTGCAACGGCCAGGATGTCTGCAAGCGCGACAAACGGATAGGGGGCGACGCGGGCACAGATCCCCTGGTGCAGCTCCGAAAGCGCGAGCCGCTCCAGGTGCCGGCGCGACACCCTGTGGACGGGCACACGCCGGGCGGCCGCCGCATCCAGGACACTCTGCAGCCGCCGGGAGGTGTGCCGGCGGATCGCAAAAACTTCCCACAGCCGACGGCGACCGGCACGCAGGCATTCAGCCACCGGATGGATGCCGCAAATGATTTCCGAATCCGGGGGCGGCGTTTCAGGTGCCGCGCCGCCCTTCATTCAGCTTTCCTGTTCCTGCCGCCGTGCCGTGCAATCACGGCCGCCAGAGACTCCTTGGCCGCATCCAGGCGGTCGTTGACGATGCAATAGCGGTAGCAGTCCTTTTTCGCAATTTCACGACGCGCATTGGCCAGGCGCCGCGCAATCACGGCGCGGCTGTCCGTACGGCGGGCACGGATCCGCTCAGCCAGCACCTCCAGGCTGGGCGGCATGATAAAAATGGTGATGCTTAGCGGAAATTTTTCAACGATCTGGCAGGCGCCCTGGACATCGATATCGAGCAGCATATCGCGGCCGGCCGCCAGATTGGTCTCAATCTGCCGCAAGCTGGTTCCGTAATAGTTGCCGTGCACGTTGGCCCATTCCGCCCAGGCGCCGGCGTCAATGCCCTTCCTGAAGTCTTCGGTGGAAATGAAGAAATAGTCGACGCCGTGCCTCTCGCCCCGGCGCGGCGGACGTGTGGTGTAAGACACCGAGTAGGCCAGCTTTGGAAAGCGCCTGAGCATGGCCCGGCAAAGCGTTGTCTTTCCCGCGCCCGAGGGGGCCGACACCACAAAGAGACAGCTTTGGGCAGCCATGGGCGCCCGCTTTTCGGAATTCTGTTTATCTGTGCTTGAACCCATTTCCGTCACCGGGCTTGGTCCCGTTGATGGTTTCAAAACGCTGGGAAATGGTTTCGGCATGCAGGGAAGACAGCACCACGTGATTGCTGTCCAACACGATGACCGAACGCGTGCGCCGCCCCTGGGTGGCATCGACCAGGCGGTTCTCGGTGCGCGCTTCGTCCTTCAGCCGCCTGATGGGGGAGGAATTGGGGGCCACGATGGAGACGATGCGCTCGGCCACCACCGTGTTGCCGAATCCAATGTTGAGCAATTTTTGTTTTGTCATCTTCTCACTCCACATTCTGAACCTGTTCCCGGATCTTTTCCAGTTCGGATTTCATATCGACCACCCGGTGCGCAACATCGGCCTTGCTGGTTTTGGACCCCAAGGTGTTCAGCTCGCGGTTCATCTCCTGCAAAAGGAAATTGAGTTTGCGGCCGGCCGGCTCGGGAGACCGCACGAGTTCGCGAAACTGCTGAAAATGACTCTGCAGGCGCACGATCTCCTCGGATATGTCACTGCGCTCCGCCAGCAGTGCGGCTTCCTGGGCGAGACGTTCGGGCGCCAGATCGATGATGCCCTCGGTAAGCGTGCCTATGCGCTGCTTCAGACGCTCCTGGTAACACAACAACAGATTCTGGGATGCCTCTTCTATGCGCTGCGTCTGGGTTTCCAGGAAATCCAGGCGCTGGACCAGGTCGTCGGCCATGAAGCGGCCCTCTTGAACCCGCATGGCGACCAGCTCATCGAGTGCCTGCCCGAGACAGGCCTGCAGTAGGGGCCGGCAGCTGTCCGCGTCCGGCGGCTGCACGGCCTCCGCGATCACACCGTCAACTCCGGCCACCAGCGCCAGCGGAAAGTCGGCGTCGAGGTCCAGCACTGCGGCCAGCTGCCGCAGAGCCTGCCGGTAGGCCAGCGCGCGGCGCGCATCCACCACGAACAGCTCTGTGTTTTGCGCGTGGTCTTCGATGTCGACTTTAATTTCCACCCGGCCCCGCGCCAGGCGGTCCGTGACGAGCTGCCGGACGGCATTTTCCAGTTCCCGATAGCCATGCGGCAACCGCACCACGAGATCGAGATGGCGGCTGTTGTATGACCGGATTTCAATGGCCAGCGCCCAATTAGCATCGGAAAGCTGGCCGCTGGCAAAAGCCGTCATGCTGCAGATCATCTGTGTCGCACCTCCGTTTTCCGGTGAGGCAGGCGCGCTGAGGCCTTGAGGTCGGCCACGTATTTCCGGCGCACCCGTCCCAGGTAAGCCAGCATATCATCCTGCATGTAGTCGACGTAGGTCCACGCAAGCGGTTGGAATACCCCCTTGCGGTAGACCAGGGTCAAATCGGCGTATATCCCGCCGCCGATGTAAATGCGGTGTGCAAAATTCTTGGCACTGGCCAGAACGAAGCGTTCCCGCAGCAGGTAGCCGGGGTCGATATTCACGCGCCGCCGGCCCGCCAGGCTAAAACGCGCCTCCATCGTGTTGGTGCTGGCCTTGATGGCTGCCAGGCGTTCCTGCGCAATCAGTTCTTTGAAAGCCAGCATGCGCCGATACAGGGGACTTCCGAATTCGGCCGCGTAATAGCGGGTAAAATCAAAGTCCAGCCAGGGGCTCACCACGTCGGGAGGCCCGAACTCGCCGACCAGCTGGCCCACAACTTCGGACAGCAGCGGACGCGCTTTCAAAAACAGGCTGATAACGAGCTTGGCGGGACTGGGCGCTTGCGGCCGGCTCATACCTGAATCCTGCATGCAAAAATGAAATAATTTTAAGACCCGGATAAGACACTGACCAGGGGTACTTGCACAAAGTAGTCTTTTGCTTTGACTTTTTCACCCTTCGGGCGACTCAGGTCGCAATTCCGCTACTACTCCCCGAGGGGTTTGGCCTCGTCGATGAGCATGATGGGGATGTCGTCCCGGATTTCGTACAGCAGTTTGCACTGGTCGCAGATGAGGCCGTCACCGGCTGAATTCAAATGAACCGCCCCCTTGCACTGGGGGCAGGCCAGGATCTCGAGAAGTTCTTTTGAAATACTCATTTAGGCAGTCTCCGTTGCAAAATAATCCGTCTGCAGGCGTCAATGCCGTACGTTATCCCCGGGTGCCGGCCGACAATACCCGACGCGTAATGTCAGTGGTGCTGTAGCCTTCGACCAGCGGCACCAGGCGGACCTCGCCGCCGTAGGACTCCACCAGGTCGCCACCCACCACATCCTCGCGCCGGTAGTCGGCGCCTTTGACCAGGACATCCGGTTTCAAGGTTTGAATCAGCTCCAGGGGCGTATCCTCGTCGAAGAGCAGCACCAGGTCAACGCTGGCCAGTGCACTTAAAATTGCGCAGCGGTCCCTTTCGTTCAGGATGGGCCGGCCGAGCCCCTTCAGGCGTTTTACCGAAACATCACTGTTTAATCCAACGACAAGCCGGTCCCCCAGCACGCGGGCCTGGTGCAAAAGGTTGACGTGTCCGGGGTGCAGCAGGTCGAAGCAGCCGTTGGTAAAAACAACCCGTTCACCGGTGCTGCGCCAAGCCTGTACCTGCATGACGGCGGCATCCAGTCGCAGCATTTTGGCCGGCAGAGGCGAATGACGGCGCGGGTCTTCTATCTGCAGCGCCAGTTGAAGCTCCGCCAGGGTCACGGGCTGGGTACCCAGTTTGCCGACCACGATACCGGCGGCCAGGTTGGCCATACGGGCGGCGGCGGCCGTCGACATGCCGCGTGCCAGGCCGGCGGCCAGAACGGCAACCACCGTGTCGCCAGCCCCGGAAACATCGAAAACCTCCAGTGCGCGGGCGCGGATGCGTTCACAGGGTTGGCCCGGCGTGACCAGGGCCATGCCCTTCGAGCCGCAGGTCAAAAGCAGGTGGCGGAGGTTCAGCGCGGCAGCCGTCTCTTCAGCCGACGGCAACAGGTCGTCCGGCACCACAGTTGGCGTCAGGCCGGCGATCTGTTGCATTTCGGCCGTGTTGGGGGTGATGCAGCTGGCGTTGCGGTACCTTTCCCAGTCATCGCCCTTGGGATCGACCACTATGGGCAGGGACCGGCTGCGGCTACGCGCGATAATCGCCTGGCACAGCCCCGGCGACTGCAGCATGCCCTTGCCGTAATCCGACAAGACGACCGCCCGGCAGTGCACCAGGCATGCATCGATATGTTCCAGAAGCTGCTGTTGCAGCACATCCGAAAGCAGGGCCGTATCTTCTTCATCGAGCCGGAAGAGCTGCTGCGAGTTTGCGATCACACGCGTTTTGGTGACGGTGGGTCGTGCCGCATCCACCAGCAAACGGCCATTTATGGAGCGTTTGGCAACGATGCGCTCCAGACGCTGGCCGGAGGCGTCGTCACCGCGCACGCCGATCAGTGTGGTTGTACAGCCCAGCGCACTCAAATTGGATGCTACGTTGCCGGCGCCTCCCAGCGTTTCGGAGCTTTCCTTCAAACGCACCACGGGCACCGGCCCTTCCGGCGAGATGCGCTTCACCTCGCCCCACAGGTAGCGGTCCAGCATGATGTCGCCGACCACCAGAATATGGGCCTGTGAAAAGGAGATGCTTTCAGGCGACGCGTTGTACATTGAAGACTCCATGTGTCGGCCGCTGTTTAGGCGGCTTCGGTTTCATAGATGGCCGAGGCCAGCAGCGGAATCATAATCTCATGATGCCCGGTGAGGGCATATCCCCGGCCGCCGGGTGCCACGGGCCGCCGGACGATATTGGTCAGCGGCCGATAGTGCTGGAGCATATCGAAATTGGCCGTTGTGAAATCCACGACGTCATGGCCCAGGTTGCGTGCCATGGACAGTGCTTTCAGAAAAACCTCCGGCATGATCACGGCACTGCCGAAATTGAGTACCACCCCACCTCCGCCCAGCCGGGCGACCGTGGCGCCGAAAATCCGGAAATCGCGCATGCTGGCCGTTCCGATAGCCGCCCCGTCCGCTGAAGGGTGCTGGTGCACGATGTCCGTTCCCAACGCCACGTGCAACGTGTAGGGTATGTTCAGCCGGTAGCAGCAGGTGATCAATGCCCGTTCGAGAAACGGCGCCTGTTCGTCAATGAGCATGGCCCCCACGGCCTCGCCGAAGCCTTCACCGCTTGCCGCCGCCCTTCGGGCGGCACCGTTGACCAGCGCCGCCGTGTCCGCGGCCATACCGAAAGAGCCGTCGTCCAGGCTGCTGTCCACATCCTCGGAAGTGTGGCCGCAGCGTGCCAGCTCGGTATCGTGAATTGCGGCAGCGCCGTTCGAAGCCAGATGCGAAATGAACCCGCGCGCGGCCAGGTCGGCCAGCACCGGGCTGCAGCCCGCCTTGATGACATGGCCGCCGATCATCACCAGCACCGGTCTGTCACTGCGCCGAGCCTTCACGACGGCGTGCGCCACGGCCTTTAAGTCGCGGGCTTTCAGTAAATTCGGCAGGCCGTTGAAAAACTCGCGCATGCGCATCCCGGCCACGGGGGGCCGCGCTTCGGCCGCGGTCTTCACCTTGGAGCGGCGCTGGCGTGCCGAGTAGGTCACGACTCCCGCAGGATCGATCTCCGCATAACGGCCCATGGTTTTTCCCTTTTGCACAGCCTTCCAGTCACCCGGGACGGCAGGCCGCCCGGTCTGAAAACGCCAATGCTTCGCCTTAAATCAAACGTGAGGTACCGAAAAAGGCTGAAACAACTTGATCCATTCTGAAATTCAGTGCATTACATGCTTTAAGAGATAAAAAACACGGCAAAAACGTGCGTTCGGATAAGGGGAAATATCCCCAATCAACCGGGAAAATGCAAGGGGAAATTAAAAAGGGCGTGAAAAGTCCCCCGGATGTGCCGGAATCACGAAAGCCGGCGTCTGCAAAAAAAGAAAGGGAATGCCAAGGGCCATGTCTGCTTCTGCATCGAAAAAAGTCATTTACGCCGCACTTGCCGGCAACCTGGCGATTGCGGTCACCAAATTTATCGCCGCCGGCATAACCGGCAGCGCCGCCATGCTGTCCGAAGGGATTCATTCCATCGTGGACACCGGCAACCAGGGGCTTCTGCTCTACGGTCTGCGGCGCGCGCAAAAACCGGCGGACGCGCACTTTCCCTTCGGCTACGGTAAGGAGGTGTACTTCTGGAGTTTTGTGGTGGCCCTGCTGATCTTTGCCGTGGGCGCGGGGGCTTCGATCTATGAGGGCCTGCGCCGCTTCGTTCATCCGGAGTCCATGGAAAGGGTCATGGTCAACTACATCGTACTGGGGCTCGCCATGCTTTTCGAAGGTGCATCCTGGTTTTTCGCGCTGCGGGAATTTTCCAAAACCAAGGGGCGGCGGGGGTTTATCGAGGCCGTTCACCGGGGCAAAAACCCGTCGCTGTTCGTGGTGCTGTTTGAAGACTCGGCGGCCATGCTGGGGCTGCTGGTGGCCCTGGCCGGCATAGCACTGGGCCAAATCACCGGCAACACACGCTACGACGGGCTGGCCTCCATTGTCATCGGCCTCATCTTGGGCGGCACGGCGACCTGGCTGGCATACGAAACCAAAGGCCTGCTGGTGGGCGAAAGCGCCCTGCCCGAAGTGGTGCGCGACATTCGGCACATAGCCGGCCAATGCCCTGAAATCGAGCATGTCAACGAGGTGCTGACCCTGCACATGGGGCCTGAATTCATCCTGGTAAACCTGAGCGTCGATTTTAAAAACAGCATCTCCGCCGCCGAGGTGGAGCGCACCATTCAGCGGCTGGATAGGCGCATCAAGCAGGCGCACCCCCTGGTCCGGCGCGTGTTTGTCGAAGGCGAGGCACGCCGCGTGCGCTAGCCGCCGCCCGCATTTTCAGCCCCTCCCGAAAATCCCGGAAAGTTCTACCCGCCGGGCTGGCTACTACTCTTCCGGCCAACGCAGTTCGACGATAGTGGCTCCCCAGCCGCCGGCCTGTGCCGGCGCATCCCGGAAAGCGCGCACCAGCGGGCAGGTCTTCAGGATGTGTTGCACCCGGTGTTTGAGGATGCCGCGGCCCTTGCCGTGGACCACCCGCACCGTGTATATTCCCTTATCGATGCAGCAGCGAAAATACTCGGGCAACAGCCCGGCCACCTCCCGTGGTTTGAACGTATGCAGGTCGATGACATCACCGATCCGGACTTCAACGGGTTCCACCTTTACATACCCGCCGCCAGCCGGCTCCACAGGAAAGCGGCCAGCCCGGTGAGAATAAAATGGAAGTCCACCAAAAGTTCGAAACGGATGCCGCGGGGCCGCAGGCCGCGTTCATAAGCCGCAATCAGGGCATACATCAGGGCCGAACAGGCCGCCAGGATGTATCCCAGGCTGGGGAGCAGTCCCAGCAGGCTGGAGATGCCCAGGAAAAACGGCAGTGCCAGCAGCAGCGACTTCAGAAGTTTCATGGCCCGCTGTTCGCCGATGAGAAGCGGGATGGTTTCACGGCCTACGAGACGGTCGCCGTGGATATCGAGGATTTCGAAAAAAACGGTCCGCGCAAATACCAGTCCACCGCACCAGATAAAAACCAGCAGTGTTTTCAGGGAAATGCCACGGCCGGCCGCCAGGGCCGGCAGAGCGGCGGCCACCACCCCCCAGGCCAGCGAAATCAAGGTGGTTTTGGAGCCCGGAATATCGCTCAGCCGGCGGTACCTGCCGCCGGACAGCCGCCTGGGCACCAGGCTCAACTTGTAGGACAGGCCCAGCAGGGTCATCACCAGCAGCAGAACGAAGGGTGTCCAGCCGGCGGCGAATGCCGCCGCCAGGCCGGCAAATCCGGCCACACCGGCGATGACCGAAAGGATTTTTTTATGATCGGTGTAAAAAGCCGCCCGTTCAGGGTCGTTGTACAGGTCAGCCTTGATGCCGAAAATATTGTTTAAAATGTGCATGGACAGCACGTAAGACATGGCAATCAGGACAAAGATCCGGTTTCCGGAAATTTCCTGGAGCCGGCTGCAGGCATAGGCCAGCGAGCCCGCCCCCACACACAGGTAGAGGCTGGTCAGAAGCAGCGTGCGCTGCAGGTTGAACAGAGACCTCCGCACCCCCCTGGAGTGCCGGTAAGGCAGATCCTCGATGGCCTGGAGCACGCGCCGCATAATCCAGTTGGGCGTGGAAGCGCCGGCGGTAATGCCCACGGCATGCGCTGACTTCAGGGCCTCCAGATCGAGATCGGCCTCGGTTTCCACATGGTAGGCGGGTTTACCGCTCTGCCGGGCGATTTCCGCCAGGCGCTTGGTGTTGCCGCTGCTGCGTCCGCCGACCACCACGACCGCATCCACACTGTCGGCCAGCGCTTTGATCTCGGCCTGCCGTTTTTCGGTGGAGTCGCAGATGGTGTTAAACAGCTTGTAGTGCGGCCGGTTTCGCGCCGTCCATTGGGCCACGCGCTCAAACAGCTGCGTGTTCTGGGTGGTCTGGGAAACGATGATGGCCTTTTCAAAAGCTGGCAACGCCTCGAGCTGTTCCAGACTCTCGACGACGTGGCCCGCCCCCCCGGTGTGGCCCAAAAGGCCCACGACTTCGGGGTGCGTCGCGTTGCCCAGGATGATCGGCGTATACCCCTTTTTCACGAACTGGATAATGATCTGCTGGACCTTGATCACGCGCGGACAGGTGGCATCGATCACCGTAAATCCGGCGGCTTCCAGCCTGTCCCTGTCCCCCGGGGGAACACCGTGCGCCCGGATCAGCACGGTGCCGGTGCCCTGATCGGGGATTTCATCTAAAATGGAGATCCCCTTTTGCTCCAGCAGGTCGATGATCTGTGGATTGTGGATCAGGGGGCCGTAAGTGTATATGGGGCCGGCATGTTGGGCCGGAGTGTCCAGGGCTGTTTCCACGGCCCTGCGTACCCCCATGCAAAAACCCGCGGTTTTAGCAGTCACGATTTTCATGGGTTATATCGGCCGCGCACCAAACGGGCGCATACGCCCGGGAGCGGCGACAGCCGCCCGTCCGGGGTGCAGGCCGGATCCGCCTGCGGTTTCATCGATTGCAATTTACACAGCGTTTAACGAGCCACGGATGTCAAAATCCATCTTCAGCCGGTCGTAGCCCTCAGATAAATCTTGTGATCCACGAGTTCGAGGGATTCGATGCGCGCCCTGAGCAGTTTCTGCTCACCGAAGATATTTCGCAAAAGGAGCGCCTCTCCTTCGGGTTCGACGGTATCAACGGCTTCCATGACGAGCTTTTCCCCGCCATCTTCAATCAGGTATGCACTGGCTTCACACATGGTCTTCCCCTATGACTGGTTTGGCACCTCTGGCGGTGCCACCGGATTTAAGATAACCATCCAGGTTTTTTTCGATCAGTACGTCGATCAGTCGGGGCAGCGGAAGCAGTGAGACCCCGACGATTTCCACGCTTTCCTGAGAAAGCGGGATCAGAATCTTGCGCGCCGGGCTGCTGGCAACAGCCTCGGCGATGCCGGCCGTCACCTCGCCCATCATGGCATGCGCCAGCACAACGGCGATGGAGCCGATGATCACATCGGCTTCAGCAACCGTGCGCAAAATGGCGTTTTCGCCGGATGCTCCCCGGTTGGCACGGGCCTTGAGCATCTGGGCCGTGGCAATGGCGTTGGTGCCCAGAGCGTTGATCTCGACCGTTTCGCCGTATTTTTCCTTCAGTTTTTTAATTACGGCGGCACCGATGCCACCGCCCTGGCCATCAATCACACAGATTCGCTTCATGGCTTTCCCCCGGCTGCCGGGCTGGCCCGCAACTTCACAGTTTGGCGATTTTTCTCCGCCTGCGGCGCTCACGTTTCGACGGCTTGCGGCGCGGGCCTTTTTTACGGGTGGTCGGCGTCCAGCCATCGCACGCGTCATATCCTGTGTCACGGCTGCCGCCGGCGACGGTCAGCATCAGCCGCTGCTCGAATTCCGGCGAACTCAGCGTCGCACTGCCCCGGGCGGCACAGAAATCGGCCACCGCACGGTCGGAGCTGACCACCAGCGCCCGCTGCCGTTCGCGTGCGGCCATACTTTTAATGACCGTGTCGGCGAGTTCGCCGCGCCGTGAATAGATGACTTCGATGCCCCGGGTATAGTTCTTCTGCCGGGCGTAGTGCGGCGCCCGGGTGCCGTCAAAAACAACCGTAACCGCATGCCCCCGGACCTGTTTATAGGCAGCCAGCTGGTCGATGAGCGCCTCCCGGCCAAGCTGTATATCCTGATTCTCGACTTCGCTCAGGTAGGCGGATTGGCGGATCAGGTTGTACCCGTCCACGATGATATGCAGCGCCAAAGCACCTTCTTTTCGGATCAGAAACCGATTTTCTCAAACAGGGCCAGCAGGCGGTCGAGGTCCTCATCGCCGTAAAACTCAATTTCGAGATGGCCGCGCCGGCCACGCCGTTTAATCTGCACGCGGGTGCCCAGTCCGCGCGACAACCGCAGGGCCACGTCCTGGAGATAAACCTGCATTGAATCTGTTGCGGGCTGCGAAGGGCCAGACGGCCCCGCGTTAAGCTTTTTAACCAGCGCTTCGGTCTGGCGTACGGAAAGTCCTTTGACCTTTATACGCTGCCACGCGTTGATCTGCTGGCCGGCGGTTTTCAGCGCCAGCAACGCGCGGGCATGCCCCATGCTCAGGGCACCCTTGCGGATGTCGCTCTGGACCGGCTGCGGCAGCTGGCGCAGACGCAGCATATTGGCAATCGCCGGCCGGCTTTTGCCGACCCGTGCGGCGACCTGTTCCTGGGTAAGCTTGAAGTCGTGTATCAGCCGCTGGTAGGCGTCGGCTTCCTCCATGGCGTTCAGGTCTGCGCGCTGAACATTTTCGATTATGGACAATTCCAGCAGCTCGCGCTCGCTGATGGCCTTGATAATCACCGGCACACGGCGCATCCCGGCCATTTTGGCCGCCCGCAGCCGCCGCTCACCGGCGATGAGCTCGTACCCCGCATCGTCTTTGCGCACCAGCAGGGGCGAGATGACCCCCTGCTCCCGAATCGACCGGCACAGCGCCTGCAGTTCATCGGCATCGAACTGCCGCCGCGGCTGGTAGCGGTTGGCCCGTATCTGCCGGATATCGCACTGCAGGTACTCTGCCGATGGATTGGCAAATACGTCCAGGTCGGGGATCAGCGCATCGATGCCGCGACCCAACGCTTTTTTGGGCCTGGATCTTACCTTTTCAGCGGGCGTCCGGCGGGTTGTTTTTTTGGGCATACAGCACCTTGGTTCAATGGACGGTCTGGCGGTTCATTATTTCACGGGCCAGGGCAAAATAGCTTTTGGCCCCGGCGGAAGCGGCATCGTAAAGCAAAATCGGTTTACCGAAGCTGGGCGCCTCCCCCAGCCGGACGTTCCGGGGAACGCGGGTCTTGAACACCAGGTGCTTGAAGTACCGCCCCGCCTCCTCAGCCACCTGCCGCGAAAGATTGGTGCGTTTGTCGTACATGGTCAGCAGAATTCCGGCAATTCTCAAATGCGGATTGAACCCGCTGCGGATGCGCTTGACGGTCTGCAGCAACTGGCCCAGGCCCTCCAGGGCGTAAAACTCGCACTGCAGCGGAATCAGCATGGCATCGGCGGCGGTCAGTGCATTGACCGTCAACAGGCTCAATGAGGGGGGGCAGTCGATAATAATGTACTCGAAACGCCGCTCCAGGCCGGCCAGCATTTTCTTTAGTTGTATTTCACGGTTCGGGTGGGACATCATTTCGACCTCGAAACCGGTCAGTTCAACCCGCGCGGGGATCACTTTGAGGGTTTCGATTTCACTGTCCATGATCAGACTGCCCACGTCCGCCTCGCCGATCATGCCCTGATAGAGCGTGTGCTTGATGCCGTTTTTATCGATCCCCACTCCGGTCGTGGCGTTCCCCTGGGGGTCGCAGTCGACCAATAGCGTCTTTTTTTCGGAGGCAGCGAAAGCCGCCGCCAGGTTGACGGCCGTGGTGGTTTTACCCACGCCGCCTTTCTGGTTCGCGATGCACATGATCCTGGTCATAACGTTTTGCAGTATCACAAAACCGGGGCTTTGAAAAGCTTACAACCACAACCGGCGTCCGTTTCAACCGCATCCAGCGGCATTTTCCCGCCGATTTCACTTGCCCTGCGCGGCGAAGGTGATTATACAATGAAAACGGCCGGTAAATATTTCTACGACAGACCGGAGGCCTGTGATGGCAGACCGGCCTTTGATACCGCCGGCGGCCGAAACGAGGAACCCCGATGAAATCAATCCGCCCCTATGCGCTGCTGCTGAGTACCCTGTGTCTGGCGGTTCAGCTGTGCCTGGCACCCGCGGCCCGGGCGCTTTCGATCAAGGAGGAAAAAGAACTTTCGCGCAAATTCATGAAAATGGTCGACCGGCGTTTCCAGCTCATCCAGGACCCCATGATCGTGGATTACGTCAATGCCGTGGGCCGGCGCATTCTGGCCGTCGTGCCGCCGCAGCCGTTTCACTATCGCTTTTTCGTCATCAAGGAGGCGGTATACAACGCCTTTGCCAGCCCGGCCGGAAAGATTTTTATTTACAGCGGGCTGCTCAAGGCCATGGACAACGAAGATGAGCTGGCCGGGATCCTGGCCCATGAAATCGGCCACGTGGTCAGCCGCCATATTTCCCAGAAAATCAGCCAGGCCAAGAAAGTCAACATCGCCGCACTGGCTGGTCTGATCGCGGGTGTCTTTCTGGGCGCCTCGGGATCAGCGGCTATCGGCAACGCCCTGACCATCGGATCCATGGCCGCCGGACAGTCGATCATGCTGTCCCACAGCCGGCAGGATGAAGTCCAGGCGGATCAGCTGGGGGCCGTTTTCATGACGCGTGCAGGCTATGACGGCTCCGGAATGATTACCATGCTGCGTAAAATCCGCGCCCGGCAGTGGTTCGGCTCCGAACAGATCCCCACGTATATGATGACCCACCCGGGGCTGCCGCAGCGGCTGGCATACCTGGGGTCATGGCTGGCCAGCCACCCCGAGGCCCACCACCGGCATTCCCATCGCGAGCAGCTGGCCTTCCGGATGATGCACGCCAGGCTCCTGGCCCTGTATGACGACGAGAACACGGCGCTTTCCACTTTTAAACAGCAGGTGGCCCGCAGGCCGCAGGACGTGGCCGCACAGTATGGCTACGGCCTGGCGTTGTCGCGCAGCGGAAGCTACAAGGCCGCCATCGTGCACTTTCAAAAGGCCCTGGAAAAAACGGCCTTCAATCCCGACATCCTGGTCGAAGTGGGCCGCAACTACCTCAAGCTGGGCGAATTCGGGCATGCACGCAGTACCATCCGCAGCGTCTTGAGCATTGCACCGCACCACCTGGAGGGGCTCTACACGCTGGGGCAGATCCAGCTGCAAAACGGGCAACTTCCCCAGGCGGTTAAAAGCTTCCAGGCGGTTTTGAAAAACCGGCGCGGCAAGGGCTATCGCAAGACGCTCTACCTTTTGGGAAAAGCCTACGCCGGCATGGGTGACAAGGCCAACGCCTACTATTATCTGGGGCTCTACTATCGCAACCTGAAAGCCTATGACAACGCCATGTTTCAGCTGGAACGCGCCCTGGCCGAGGTCAAGGATGCACAGCGGCGCCGGCAGATCAAAACCCTGCTGCGTGAAATCGGCCGCCAGCGGGCCGAAGCGCGCAAGGCGGCGGGGAAAAAGGGCAGCGGGTAATCCGGTAAACCGTGATCGGCGTTGGTTTCGCTGCCGGGCGTCAACAGCGGTCGAAGTGCGAAAACTGCATGCTGAAGGTGCCGCGCCCCTGGGTTGCCGAGCGCAGCGCCGTGGAGTAGCCGAACATGCGCGCCAGTGGAACGGTGGCTTTAATCACCTGGCTGCCGCGGTGGTGCTCGATGGCCTCGATCTTGCCGTTGCGGGCGTTGAGTTCGCCGATAACGTCGCCCATGAAGGCTTCCGGCACAAACACCTCGACCTTCATGATGGGATCGAGCAGAAATGGTTTGCCTGCGGCCAGCGCCTCTTTGGTCGCCATGGAGGCGCTGACCTTGTATGCCAGTTCGCTCCCCAGCGATTCACGATAGGCGCCCCCGACCAGAACGGCCTCGACGTCCACCACCGGATACCCCATCAGCGTACCGCTTTCCAGGGACTCCAGCACCCCCTCTTCAACAGCCGGGACAAAAGCCTGCGGGATGATGTCATCGGCGACTTGCGGCCGGAAAACATTCCCGCTGCTTCGCTGGCGGGGGCTCAAGCGCAACCGGACTTCGGCAAACATGTGGTGCCCGGCCACTTCGCGGTCAAACACCGCTGATCCCTCGCCGACCGATCCGATGGTTTCGCGGAAAACCACCTGGGGTTTGCCCACGTTGACCTGGGTGTTGAATTCGCGCTGCATGCGGCTGATGATCACTTCCAGGTGCAGTTCCCCCATGCCGGACAATATGGCCTGCCCGGTGTCCTCGTCGTGGCGCAGGCGCAAGGTGGGGTCCTCGGCCATCAGCTTGTCCAGGACCTGGACCATCTTTTCCTGGTCCGCGTGGGTCTTGGGCTCCACGGCAACGGAAATGACGGGTTCGTAAACTTCTATTTTCTCCAGCAGCACCGGCTCGGCGGGATCGCAGAGCGTATCTCCGGTGGAAGACTCCTTGAGGCCCACCACGCCCACGATGCTGCCCGCGCCGGCGCTGTCGATACGCTCTCTCTTGTTGGCATGCATGCGCAGAATGCGGGCGAGCTTTTCCTTCTTTTTCAGGCCCGGATTGTACACCGCCCCGCCCGCACGCAGCTGCCCGCGGTAGACTCTGACAAACGAGAGCCGGCGCCCCTCGACCATGGAAACCTTGAATATCAGTGCCGCCAGCGGGCCGTTGAGACGGGGTTCACAGGTCACCGTTGCCCCGCTTTCGGGATGCACACCCTGGATGGGCAGGATGTCCCGGGGGCTGGGCAGAAACTGCACGATGGCGTCCAGCAGCGGCTGGATGCCCTTGTTGCGCAGGGCCGATCCGCAAAGCACCGGCACGAGCTCCAGATCGATGGTTGCCCGGCGAATGACCTCGCAGATCTTGGCGCTTTCAACGGGGATCTCGGAGAGGTAGTCTTCCATGAGCTGGTCATCGAACTCGGCCAGCGTCTCCATGAGCTGTTCGCGGTAGGTATCGGCCGTCTGGCGATACTCGGCGGATATTTCCGTGCGGCTGAATTCGGCGCCCAGCGTACTTTCGTCCCAGGTGATCTGCTGCATACCGATCAGGTCGATGATACCGCTGAAATTGTCCTCAGCGCCCACCGGCAGCTGCAAAATCAGCGGAACTGCCCCCAGCCGTTCGCGCAGCATGTCGACCGTCCCGAAAAAATCGGCGCCCACGCGGTCCATTTTATTGACAAACGCGATCTTGGGCACCTTGTACTTGTCAGCCTGGCGCCAGACGGTTTCGGACTGTGGCTCAACCCCGCCGACGGCGCAGAATACACCGATGGCGCCGTCTAACACCCGCAGCGAACGTTCGACTTCGATGGTGAAATCCACGTGCCCCGGGGTGTCGATGATCTGGACCTGGCAGTTTTTCCAGAGGCAGCTGGTGACGGCCGAAGTGATGGTGATCCCACGCTCCTGCTCGTCGGCCATCCAGTCCATGACAGCTTCACCGTCATGCACTTCACCCATTTTGTGGGACCGCCCGGTATAGTACAGGATCCTCTCGGTGACGGTGGTCTTGCCAGCGTCAATGTGGGCGATAATGCCGATATTGCGAATATTTTGAATAGTTGATTTCATCTCACCAGCAGCATGTCGGCGGCAAAAGGCCGGCTCAGGTCGATGTGACCGGCCAGCGTGACCGCCTCGCTTCCGTCGACCAGCAGGGTTACCGTCTCCACCTGGCCGATATTGAAAACCAGCGAGTCGACGATGGAAAAAACCGCCAGCAGTTCGGTCCGGCCGCCCCCCGGGAAATGCGCACGCAGGTCCGCGGAAAGATCCACCACCGCACGGTGGCCGTAGATGAAAAAAGCCCGCAGGGCCGTGCCGGCCGGCAGCGTGGGCAGCAAATCGCCGTGCGGCCCGGCGATGAGCGCCTGGACGATGGCACGGCCAAAAGCCGCCGCATCGCGGGGACGGTCGGTTACGCGCCTTTCGGCGTGCAAAAAACGATCCGTCCGGTCGGCAAAATACAGGTACAGCGGCAGATCTGGGCGCTGCACCCCATCCGCGGCATGCTGCCCGACGGAAGTGTTGCCACTTTCAGACGCCCGCACGGACAACACATAACCGCCCAGTGTCCAGAACAACACCAAAATCGCGCATCCGCCAGCAGCGACGGCAGCGGGCCGTATCATACGATGCACGTACAAAGCGCTTTCCCCCGGCACAGCGGCCGCTCTTCCACGGTGGGCCCAAAAGACGCGGGCATCTGTTTATGCCCGCCACAGCAACTCGGCATCGCTGTCGGTGCGGCTGTCTGCCGGGTCCGGCGGTGAAAACAGCAGCGGGCCGGCGCCAGCCGGACCACAGGTTTATGGGAATACGCCTGCGATGTCAAGCAAAGATGGAAATGCCCGACCTGCATGCAGATTGACGCTCAGAGTTTCAGGCACTACATTCAAAGCGCAGGGAGGTGATGGGTGCAATGACCCGACACAATGTGCACGAAAGGCTCTTTTTCGAACTTGCCGACCGCTTGGTCAAGATGCGGCGCCAGCCGGAACCCGCGCCACAGGCCCTGCGGGCTTGCCGCATCGTGGCGCACCGCGGCGAACATGACAACCGACACGTTCTTGAAAATACAATGGAAGCGTTTAAGCGGGCGGCAGACGCGGGCGTCTGGGGTCTCGAATTCGACCTGCGCTGGACAAAAGACCTGGTGCCGGTGGTCTTTCATGATGCGGACATGCTGCGGCTGTTCGGACGTCCTGTCCGTGTGCGCGATCTGCGCTTTCGGCGCCTGCGCACCGAGTTCCCGCTGGTACCGACGCTGGATGAGGTGCGCACGCATTTCGGCGGCCGCTGCCATCTGATGGTGGAGGTCAAAGCGGGCACATTTCGCGACCCTGTCCGCCAGGCGGAGATTCTGGCCGGGCACTTTACATCCCTTACGCCGGCGGTGGATTTCCATTTCATTTCACTGGACCCGCGGGAATTCGGCGCCGTCGGTTTTGTACCCCCGTCAGCCCTGCTTCCCATCGCGCGAACCAACGTGCGCCGCCTGGAGGCCCTGTGCCTGAAAAAAAATTACGGCGGACTCAACGGGCACTACCTGCTGATGGGCCGCGCGCTTCTGCGGCGCCTGCACGCCGCCGGCATGGCCGCCGGCACCGGTTTTGCCGGTTCCCGGAACTGCCTCTTTCGCGAGATCAACCGGGGGGTCGACTGGATTTTCTCGGACGCCGCCGCCACGCTGCAGCGGATCTGCAACATGGCTGGCACGACATAGACAGCGGCATCCGTCAAACCGCTGGTGGTGCACCTGACGTCGTAAGTTCGGCGGCTTCGGCGCGGCCCCGCCGTTCATCGACAAAGCAGAGCAGCACGGCGCCTGCCAGAAAGAGCAAAAGCACCGAGGCAATGCCCCAGCGTGCGGCCAGATGCGCCGTCTGCCGGATCTGGGCGGGGCCGGCCGCCGGTGGCAGCAACAGCCGGCTGACCCCCAGGCTGACCCCACCCACCAGCACCGGCCCGATGATGGCGGCAAACTTGCCGAACATGTTGTAAAACCCGTAAAACTGGGCCGCCTGGCGCGCAGGAATCAGGCGCGCGTAAAAAGAGCGGCTGAGGGCCTGGATGCCGCCCTGGACCGTTCCGATGGCCAGGGCCAGAACAAAAAACTCCCCGCGGCGGGTCATCAGGCTGGCCGCCAGGGTTACCGCGCTGTAGATGCCGATGGCCAGGAAAATCGATTTGCGCACGCCCCAGCGGGATCCCAGCCGGCCGAAGAGCAGGGCCGCCGGGAAACCGACGAACTGCACGATCAGCAGGGCCACGATCATGCTGCCAGCATCGAATCCGATGGATATACCGTAATCCAGCGCCATGCGAATGACCGTGCCGACCCCGTCGATATAAAACCAGTAGGCCAGCAGGAAAAGCGAAAGGGTTTTTAAATGCCGAACCTGCCTGAAGGTGGCCGCCAGCTGTGAAAAACCGGCGTGCACCAGCCGCGGCGGGCGGCGGGCAACACCCACCGGACGGTCTTCGGGCACCCAGAAAAACGTAAAAAGCGTGAATCCTCCCCACCAGGCGGCCACCGAGACAAAACTGAAACGGATGGCGCCGGCGGCATCTGAAAAACCGAGCGCCGACGGGTGCATCACCAGGGCCACATCGGCCAGAAAAAGCAGGCCGCCGCCCAAATATCCCATGGCATACCCCAGGCTGGAGACCCGATCCAGGCTCTTTTCGCCGGCCACGAAGGGCAACAGGGCATCGTAAAAGATGTTGGCCCCGGAAAACCCGATGACGGCTGCCGCGTAAATCAGCACGGCCCACAGCCAGTGGCCGCGCCCCACCCCCGCCAAAAGGCCCGTCGCCAGCACACCCCAGCAGGCGAAAAACAGGAGAAAACCTTTTTTCTTGGAGCCCTGATCGGCCAGCGCCCCCAGCACCGGCGCCATCACGGCCACACACAGGCTGGCAATGGAATTGGCAAGCCCGAGCCGGGCCGTACTGAGGTTGACGTCGGTGCCGTAGTTCCAGAACTGTTTGAAAAAAATCGGGAAAAAGCCGGCCATCACGACCGTGGCAAAGGCCGAATTGGCCCAGTCGTACATGGCCCAACCCCAGATGGGGCGGTCAATTTTCGACATGCCGCTTTCCGACGGTGGCGATGTTCCCCGATGCATGGCCAGGATTAAAACTTGACAGGGTGCTTACTGTTTACCTACGAACGGTTGAATCCCATCGGCCGCTGGTCGGCCGCCTGAAGAAAGCGATGATCTGCATGGTTTTTAAAAAAGCAGCCGCGGCCGCAACCCGGCGTTTCTCACCGCACCTCCAGCGGCGATGGACGGCCAGTTGGATCGCCCTTAGCGCGGTGCTGATGCTAACGGTGCTGCCGGCCCCGGCGGCAAACCCCGCCGACCCCGTTGCGGGCTTGCTGCGCAGCAAGATCGAACAGCGCCGGCAACGGCATGCCTTTGTCTGCCAGGGGGAGATTCTCTGCGGCCTGGCCGTCATCCCGGCATTTTATGCCCGGCGTCATTACCTGCCGGCCTGGAGCCATGCGGGCCGGGTGCTGCCGGCGGCAGGCGAGCTTCTGAAGACTCTGGAACAGGCGTCGCAGGAGGGTCTCCGGCCCGCCGATTACCATCTGCACAAAATCAAGGCGCTGCTGGCCGATCTGGAGTCCCCGCCTCCGGGGGCTTCGCCCCCACCCGCCGCATGGGCGGACCTGGACCTGCTGCTCACGGACAGCTTCCTGCTGTATGCCGCCCACCTGACGGCCGGCCGTGTCAATCCCGAGACCTACGACCCGCAGTGGCTGGCCTTCAGCCCATCCGTTGATCTGGGAACCACCCTGAGCGCCGCACTGCGGTCGGGCAGCATTGCCGCCGGTCTGCGGCAGCTGGCACCGCCGCAACCCGGCTACACGCGCCTGAAAAATGCGCTGCAGCACTACCGGCAACTGGCCGCGGTCGGGGGTTGGCCGACGCTGCCGGCGGGCACGCGCCTCGGTCGAAACGACTGCGACGCACGGGTCCTGCTGCTGCGCCGGCGGCTGGCATCAAGCGGCGATCTGGCACCCGGCCGGGCTGACCCGGCCAACGAATGTTTCGATGCCCCGCTGGAAAGCGCGCTGATCGCCTATCAGCAGCGCAACCATCTGAAACCGGACGGTATCCTGGGGCCCGACACCCTGCGGGCGCTGAACGTCCCGCTAAAAAACCGCATCCGGCAGATCGTCATCAACCTCGAACGCTGGCGCTGGATTCCACGGGATCTCGGCCGCCGTCACATCCTGGTCGACATCGCCGATTTTCATCTGGCGCTTGTTGAGCGCGGGCAGGCGCTTCTCGGCATGCGTATTGTCGTGGGCCGATCCTACCGGCGTACACCGGTTTTCAGCAGCAAAATCACTTACCTGGTACTCAACCCGTACTGGAACGTTCCACGCCGCCTGGCCAGCAAAGACATCCTCCCCAGGGTTCTGGCAGATCCGCTTTATCTCAAGCAGCAGAAAATCCGCATTTTTGAAAACTGGCGCGCCGATGCCCGCGAGATCGACGCGCATACCATCGACTGGAAGCACCTTAAAGGGCATCGCTTCCCCTACCGGATGCGGCAGGATCCCGGCCCCCAGAACGCCCTGGGCCGCATAAAGTTCATGTTCCCCAACCGTTTTTCGGTGTACCTGCACGACACGCCGCACCGCGAACTTTTTGCGCACTTTCAGCGGGATTTCAGTTCGGGATGCATCCGCGTCCAGCGGCCTGTATCGCTGGCCGTCGAACTGTTGAAGTACAATGCGGGATGGGACAGGGCCAAAATCAGCGCACGCATCGCCAGCGGGCAGCGCCGGGTCGTCGTGCTGAAAAAGCCGATCCGTATTCACCTGCTCTACCGGACCGCCTGGGTGGACGCGAGCGCAAAACTGCACTTCAGGCCCGACATCTACGGGCGTGACCGCCTGCTGGAAAAAGCGCTGCTGGCAAAACCCCCTGCCGGATAGACGGACCCTGCCTACCAGTGGCGCAGCGGACCGGTGTCGATATGCACAAAACCGGATTTCGGATAGTAGCCGACCCCGCCGGCACGCAGGCTGAGTGCCAGCCGCCGCAGTTTGTCCAGCGGATAGTGCGGCAGGTAGATGTCGATGGCCCGGCCGTACATGTGGTAGCTGTTGCGGGCCACGTGCCGGCTCCTTTTCCGGAGCATGGCATTGGTGGCCGGTGAACGGTACCCCGAAATGACGTGGAAGGTGCAGTCATGCCCGCTCTTGCCGGACAACCGGCAGAGGCAGTCCAACAGGTTCGGATCGATGGCCCTGACCTCCCCGGTACGGTAGTCCCGCAGCATGTGGTTGATCTCGGACAGGGCGTCTTCGAGGTACCGGCCCCGGCGGCAGTAACGCACCTGCAGCTTCTCGCCGGTGTGCACATTGTATAAGGAGAGATGCCGCGTGCCGGGCAGAGTCGGGCGCAAGGCCGCCAGGGCCGGTGATGCACCCAGCAGACAGCAGGCGGCGCCGGCGCCCGTCTTGAGGAAACAGCGGCGGCTGATCCTGCGAAAGGGCCGTGAATTCGCATGCGTTGTAGGCAATATGCAACTGTCCTTTCAGCACTCGGAGTTTGGGGACCACTTGCGGTTGACAGGTCAACCGGGAAAGTCGAACATAGACAATCGTTCCCGCTGTGTCAAGAGCTGTCGGCCGGCCATTGCAGGCTCCACGCCTGTCGCTCTTGCCGACAGCGGGTGTTTCAAGGCGATATGAAAAGCGGTGTTGCACCGAAAATACAGCCTGTGCGCCCCAGGGTGCATTTGACAGCCCGACGGACGGACGCTATGCTTATAACAGGCCAATTGCAGCCCGCACCCTTGCCATAACCCGCATCCCTGCATGGTGGATTCCGGCCGTGACCAACCCCGAGCATGCGCAAACAAACGATTCGGTACCCGTCCCGCCATGCCCGGCCGGCGGCACCCCGGTGTCTTCGGCCGCGATCAATGCCCGCTACCGGAAAATCCGGTGCTTCTTCGCACGCGTGTTTGTCCATTTCATCTGGTGGGACTTGATTATGGCCCTGCCCCTGCTGCGCTGGCTGCGCCCGAAGCCGCTGGGCCGCTGGCGCCGCATTGCGCGGCGCTACCGCCGTCTGGCCCTGGAAATGGGGGGTGTGCTCATCAAACTGGGGCAGTTTTTAAGTGTGCGCTTCGATATCCTGCCGGCGGCCGTTATCGAAGAGCTCGCCGGACTGCAGGACGAGGTGGCTCCCGTGCCGCTGGAGCGGATCGTGGCCCGCATCGAACAGTCATTCGGCACGCCGCTGGAGCGGCAGTTTGCGTGGCTGTCGCCCCGGGCCATCGGTTCAGCATCGCTGGCCCAGGCGCACCTGGCCCGCACCACGGACGGCACACAGCTGGTTTTAAAGGTTCTGCGGCCGGGCATCGAACAGTGCGTGGAAACCGATCTCAAGGCCATCGCGCGGGCTTTCAGGTGGCTGAAGCTCTACAAACCGGTGCGCACGCGTGTCGACCTGGACTGGCTGCTGGATGAATTCCAGAGCGTCACCCGCCGGGAACTGGATATGCTCGCCGAAGGCCGCCATGCCGAACGCCTGGCCCGGGACCTCGTCCATACGGCCGCGGTCTACATCCCGCGGGTCTACTGGAAATACAGCACCAGGCAGGTGCTGGCGCTGGAAGATGTAACCAGCATCCGCATCACGGACACCGATGCCGTCGAACAGGCCGGCATTTGCCGCAGCGACGTTGCGCGCACACTCTACCGCATCTACATGCGGCAGGTCTTTGAAACCTGGTTCGTGCATGTGGACCCGCATCCCGGCAACCTGTTTGTCAAACCGCTGCCGCCTGTAGACGCAGGCACAGGCAAGCAGGCGCCGCACGGCGCCGCGGGCCAGGCGCCCGGACTCTCGGGCCGCGCCTTCCAGATCGCCTTCGTTGATTTCGGCATGGTGGCCGAGATCCCCGAACGGCTGCGCGCCGCCCTGCGGGAATATGCCATTGGCATCGGCACACAGGATGCCGCCAAGATCGTGCAGGCCTACCGGCACGCCGGGGTGCTGCTGGAAGGGGCCGACCTGAAGCGCATCGAGGAAGCCCACGCAGCGCTCTTCGAGCGTTTCTGGGGTGTGCGCGTCGGTCAGTTCCGGCAGGTGGCAGCCCGGGAGGCACGCCATTTCCTGCACGAGTACCGGGATGTCATTTTGAAAGCGCCCTTTCAGTTCCAGGCCGATATGCTTTTCGTGGTGCGGGCGGTGGCCATGCTGGCCGGGCTGGCCACACGCATCGACCCCGATTTCGACCCCTGGGCGAACACCATCCCCTATGCCGAGCGCTTTGCCCGTCAGGAGCTACGGCGCAGCGCGCGCGACTGGCTCAGGGGCATCGAATCCCTGGGGCGGCAGATTTTCACGCTGCCGGAACGCGTCGACCGGGTGCTGAGCCGCGCCGAACACGGCATGCTGGCCGTGCGCACGGTTCCCGACCCCTCCACGCGACGGCTGCTGGAGCACCTGGAGAGCCAGCTCCGCCGTCTCGCCTGGAGCGTTGCGGCCAGCGGTCTGCTGGTAGCCGGCGCCATCCTCTACAGCCGGGGCCGGCATGCGCCTTTCGGCCTGGTACTGCTGGCCGCCGCCTTGGGCGCGTTTTTAGCCGCCTTTCGAAAATAACCCTTTTTTTCCGTCACAAACGTATTATTATAGGAATCGGCAGGAATGCCGAAAATACTCTTGGCAGCCGCCGGCAGGACCGTCGCGGCAGCAGCCTTTAAACTTGACGGATTCCGACAGGTTCGTAAAAACTCGGTTGTGGATGGATTGCCGGCCTTTTCGCCGGAAAGCACGGTGCACAGTTGAGGATCAACGATCCCAGGCTGTTTTGAAGAGCAAAGCGACAACGTTCTCGGGATCCGGCGCAACGGCGCACCGCTTCCGAAAAAGCTGGCGCAAGCGGAAAGCCCGGACTTTTTTACGAAATCATCAACTTTAAACCGGGAACCATACGAAGCTCACAGGGAACAGGCGTGGACCACAGAAACCGTATCGTTTTTCAGAAACCCGATCTTGAAAACCTGACCCGCCACCGAACAGTGGTGGACATGCATTTTCACACCCGCTACTCCGACGGCGGCAGCGATGTTCACGAAATCGCCGCCCGTGCCCGCGAACTGGGAATCGGTGTGGCCATCACCGACCACAACGAAATTGCGGGGGCGGTCGAGATCAGCCGCTGCAAAAACGTATTGAGCATCCCGGGCATCGAAGTCACCTCAAGCGAAGGCAGCCACATCCTGATTTATTTTTACGACGTCAAAAGCCTGCAGAAATTTTACGCCCGGGACGTGCGGCCCTTTATGGGGCCATCGGTGATGCACTCCATCTCACTTCCCATGGAGGAAATCATCGCACGCGCCAAAGGCTACAGGTCGCTGACCATTTTCGCGCATCCCTTCAGCGCTGCTTTTACGGGGGTCTGCAACTTTTACTTTCCCGGGAAGCGGCTGGACGCCATCCTGCAGCAGGCAGACGGTGTCGAGGCCATCAACGCATCCAACCTCACCAAGTGGAACCTGCGCTGCGCCCTGCTGGCCTTCAACCTCAACAAGGCCGTCACCGGCGGCAGCGACGGCCACAGCCTGAAGCACCTGGGCCGCACCGTGACCTACGCCGCGTGCAGGGGCAGCCGCCGCGCTTTTCTGGACGCAGTCAAACAGGGCCGCAGCAAGGTCGTCGGCAAGGAGATCGACCTTCTCCGCAAGGTCGCGTCAAACGGCGTCAAACTGAAGTCCAACCTGAAAAACACACCGGACCTGCTGGAAAAAAACATCCGCTACGGATACACCGTAATCAACAGCAAGTCGAAAACCCTTCGCGAACGCATGCGCCGGCATTTTCATACCAAAAACAAGGGCGTGTCCGTTGCGGACCGCTGAGGGTGCCGCGGGCCCGGGCCCTGAAAATATCCACCTACGCCACACGGGAGAAACAGCATGCAGCGGATACGCGTCAAAAAGGCACTGGAGTCCCCAAGCGGCCGTGAAGATGTACTGATCAAGGGATGGGTGCGCACCCGTCGGGATGCCAAGGGGTTCTCGTTTCTCGAAATCAACGACGGTTCGTGCCTGAAAAACCTGCAGGCGATTATCGGGGCAGATACAGCCGCCTACGCCTCCTTGAAACAGATCAACACCGGCGCTGCCGTGGCGCTGCGCGGCGCCCTGGTGGAATCACCGGGCAAAGGCCAGAAATGGGAGCTGCGGGTCGCAACACTTGAACTGATCGGCGCCGCCGATGCCACAACCTATCCCTTACAGAAAAAGCGCCACTCGGATGAATTTCTGCGCAGCATCGCCCACCTGCGGCCGCGCACAAACAAGTACGGCGCGCTGTTCCGCATCCGCTCCGAAAGCGCCTGCGCCTTTCACCACTACTTCCGGCAGCGCGGATTTTACTACCTGCACACCCCCATCATCACCGGATCCGACTGCGAGGGCGCCGGAGAACTTTTCCGCGTCACCAGCCTCCCGCCGCAGGTCACCGGCGAGGGGTCGCTGCCAGACCGCTTCCAAGACGATTTTTTCGGCAAGCCGGCCAACCTGACGGTTTCCGGACAACTGGAGGCCGAGCTGTTCGCCTGTGCGCTGGGCAGCGTGTACACCTTCGGGCCCACCTTCCGGGCGGAAAATTCCAACACACCGCGCCATGCGGCCGAGTTCTGGATGATCGAACCGGAGGTGGCCTTTGCCGATTTGAAAGAGAACATGGACCTGGCCGAAGATCTGGTGAAAAAGGTCACCGCCCATGTCATGCAACACTGCCGCGCCGACCTGGAGCTGTTTGCGCGTTTCGTGGACAAGCGTCTGATGGCGGACCTGGAACGTATCGTCGACGAACCCTATACGCGCCTACCCTACGCAGAGGCGGTCCGTATCCTGGAAAAAGCAGGCCGGCGCTTCGAATATCCGGTGGCTTTCGGCAAGGACCTGCAGACTGAACATGAACGTTTTTTATGCGAGCAGCACTTCAAAAAGCCGGTCATCGTTTACGACTACCCAAGCGGGATCAAGCCCTTTTACATGCGTGCCAACGACGACGGCCGCACCGTGGCGGCCATGGACCTGCTGGTGCCGCGGGTAGGCGAACTGGTGGGCGGCAGCCAGCGCGAAGAGCGCCTGGAGGTCATCGAAAAACGCATGGCCGCAGCCGGCCTGGACAAGCGGGACTACTGGTGGTACCTGGACATCCGCCGCTTCGGCAGCGTACCCCACGCCGGTTTCGGCCTGGGTTTCGAGCGTTTTCTGATGATGGTCACCGGCGTCACCAACATCCGCGACGTGATTCCCTTTCCGCGCACACCGAAAAATTTAGAATTCTGAACCGCTCCGCGGGGCCGGCGGCGGCGTGCACTTTTCCGCCCCCCCGTGAACGGCCGGCGGCCCGGCACGTGCCGCACTACAGGTTCTGGGACACCCCGGCGGATTCGAAAGAGGCCATCTCGCGCATGATACGGCAGGCCGCATCGACCACGCCCATGGTCAGGGCGGCCCCCGTGCCCTCCCCCAGACGCATGCCAAAATCGATCACCGGCTCGAGCCCCATATGGGCCAGGGCAGCCGCCTGGGCGGCCTCCACCGAACGATGGCCGGCGATCAGGTAGCCTTTGATATCCGGATTGATCAGGTAGGCGATCAGGCCTGCGGCCGTGGAGATCACACCGTCCAGCACCACGGCCACCTGCTGCGAGGCGGCCGCCAGGGCGGCCCCGGCGATACCGGCGATTTCGAACCCGCCCACCTTCTGCAGCACATCGAACCCGTCTTTGGGGTCCGGCCGGTGGAAGTCCAGGGCTTTCTGAATGATTTCGGCCTTGTGCGCCAGGCCCTGGTCATCGATGCCGGTGCCCCTGCCGGTGGCCTGCAGCGCCGAAATCCCGGTCACCGCACTGATGATGGCCGAAGACGAAGTCGTGTTGGCAATCCCCATGTCCCCCAATCCCAGAATAGCGATCCGGCGTTTCCGCTGCCGATCAAAGAAAACGTCCATGCCGGCGCCAAGCGCGCGGCGGGCCTCCTGCGCGGTCATGGCCGGCTGCAGCGCAAAATTGCGCGTGCCGCGGCGGATTTTTTTATCCACCAGCCGCGGGTGGGGCTCGAAGCCGGCATTGACCCCCATGTCCACCACACGGATGTCGATGCCGTGGTGACGGCACAAAACGTTGATGGCCGCGCCGCCGGCCAGAAAGTTCTTGACCATTTCGCCGGTGACCTCGGCCGGGTAGGCGGAGACGCCCTCTTCGGCCACGCCGTGGTCGGCGGCAAAGACGAAGAGGGCCTTTTCAGCGGCCTGCGGAGCGAGGCTGTTTTGAATCAGGCACATCTGCAGCGCCAGGTCCTCTAATTTCCCCAGGGCGCCCAGCGGCTTGGTCTTGTTGTCGATTTTTTCCTGTGCCGCCGGCTGCAGGTCTTTGGACAGCGGGCGAATGGATTCGATGACCGCACCCGGGCCATCGCCGGCCGGCGGTGCGGCCACGCTCTGCGGCGGCGTTTTGCCGCCTTGAGCCCGGGCCGGCCCGGGCCGCGCCCCGGCGGCCGCTTCCGGCGGCGCGTCAAAACGAATGATGAACTTGAAAAAATCGCCCGACAGCACCGCCGGCATCAGGTCTGCGGCCGCATCGGGCGCCACGATGCGCTCGACCAGGTGTTCGAACAGCGGCGCTTTTTCGGCGATGACCCCCAGCGCAGCATGCATGTCGCTGCGGGTCAGGCCGTACGCGCCGCAGATTCGCACTTCCCTGTAATGCACCAGGTTGAGCAGGTTGGTTTCGATGTGCCCGTTTTTGTCAAGCCCGCTGAAAAAGGCCAACCGGCCACCCTTGCGCAGTTTGGCAACCGCGCGGCAGAAGGCGGCCGGGTCCGGACAGGCCGTAAGAGCGGCGTCAAAGTCCGCCATGTGCGTGTCCGGCACGCAGGCAATGCCGGTCTGCTCCAGAAACCTGGCCGCCCGGGCCGCCTTACGGGCGTTTTTTTCGATCACCAGCGGCCGCACACCCTTTTCCAGGCAAACCATGGCGGCGATCAGCCCCAGCGTACCCCCGCCGTAAATGATCAGTTTTTCGCCATCAGCGAGATCGAGCATATCCATGGCATTGAACACGCAGCCCGTGGGTTCGGCAAAACAGGCGGCCGCCGCGGGCAGGTCCGCGGGTACGGGTATCAGGTTCTCGCGCGGCGCCGCAACGCTGTCGCAAAACCCGCCGTCGATGTGAAACCCCATGATGCGCATGTTTTCGCAGAGGTTTTCCCGGCCGCTGCGGCAGTAGGGGCACCTGCCGCAGGCCCGGCCCGGCCAAACCACAAAGCGCTGCCCGCTGTCGTCCGCGGCCAGCAGCTCATGGCCCAAAACGCGCGGGAAGACCAGATCGCGATGCCCGTCGCGCCACATCTTGGCATCGGTGCGACAGACAGCGCAGTGGGTGACCTGCAGCACCACGTCGCCGTCTTCGCCGGTCGCCGCGGGTTTTTCCGCGGGCATGAATTCCAGTCGTTGCAACCCGGTCAGTACCAGTTTCATCTCTGCCTACCTTTCATCGGCCGGCGGCGGTGTGCCGTCCAGCGGTGTTGCGGTAATCTTCAGCCTGTATATCGCGGCGGCCGCAAAGCGGCTCTCCCGCCGCATGCGCCGCACGTGCGCCTGGACCGTGCCGATCCGGTCGGCGGGAAAGACGCTGGCCTTGTCCAGGCCACAGACTGCATACCGGTCCGGCTTCACGCGCACGTAATCTTCACCACATTTAATCACATAAAGTTCCATGTCCCCCGCCTTTCCGCGTCGGGCGGCTTTCAGGCTCAAAAGACCACGGTCTCAGGGCCGCATCAGCGGCGCCAGCTTTGCCAGTCCGACAGAAGGATCCGTGTTCTGGTATTGCACCCAGTTCGTGAGCACCTCCCGGGCGCCGCCGCTGTCTATGGCGGCGGCCGCCTGCCGGACACCGCCGGAAATGTCCGGCGCCGCACCGGCGACATAGAAAATCAGGCCGGCGTTCAACAACACGGCATCCCGGCGTACGCCGTTCTCATGTCCGCTGATCAGCGCTACCAGGCGCCGCGCCTCGACATCGATGGAGGCTGCCGGCGCCAGATCGTCGGGCCGGTGCGCTGCGAGCCCCGCATCCTGCGGCCGCAGTCTGAACTGACGGATACCGCCGTCCGGGAGGAGCTCGGCACAATCGGTGGTGCCGCACACGGATGCTTCGTCCATGCCCTGTCCGGATCGGCCGATCCGGCCGTAACACACCAGCGCCCGCCGGTAGCCGATGGCCTGCATGGCTTCGACGACCGGCCGGATCATATCGGCGCTGTACACGCCCCGCACACCCAGGCTGGGCAGCGCCGGGTTGGCCAGCGAAGCCGCGATATTCAGTGTAGACCCGAAACCGATCTGCGAAAGAATGCGGCCCAGGGCACGCGGATGGATGCGGGGGCTCATGCCGTTGAACAGTCCGATGCCGGCCTTTTCGATGCTGCCGGCCACCTGTGCGGCGCTGCACTCGACGTCCACGCCCAGGGCTTCGGCCATGTCCACGGTACCGCAGACCGACGTAATCGCCCGCGCACCGTGGCGTGCCATGCGGATCCCGCCGGCCGCGGCAACCACAGCGGCCGCTGTGCTGATGTTGAAGGTCTTAAAGGTGTCCATGCCGGTGCCGCTGTTTTCCACCAGCGGCTGTCCGGCCGGCACATGGACTTTGCAGGTATCCAGTGCATAGATGGCCTCCCAGGCGCCGGCCACCTCGGCCCGGGTTTCGCCCTTGGCTGCCAGCGCCGCCAGAAAGGCGCCCTGCTGCATTTCGGTCACCGAATTTTGCAAAATGCCGGTAAAAGCCTCCCGGGTCTGTCTGCGGTCCAGGTCGCGGCCGGCGATCAGGTGCGTGATGAGGGCGCCGAAGCGACGGTCTTCAGGGGTCAGCATGGAGATACTCCTTGAAATGATGGGGGTGCAACTTGCAAATAAGGCGCCGCCTTGCGGCTGGAAATACCACCAAGGTTTTGCAGGGACAGGGAAGTTGCAGATGTCGAAAGTGGAGCTATGGACAGCACTGGAGCCATGCCGCATCCGTCCCTTCGTCAAAAACGCCTCAACGAATGAAAAGATACGGATGCTTCCCAGTGAGCGATCCGACGGCGGCCGGTGCCGGTCGGTTTAAAAAAACGGCACCGCCGATTACGGCAGGCAGGCTTTCTGGCTTGCGGATCTTTCTACTGGCCGCGCCTTCCCGGTGAACCCAGTGGCTTTTCGCGGCGGTCGTCCCCGCTTACAGCAATGACGGGCTTGCGATGGCTTTGCACCATCTTTCCTTTTATCGCGGCCGGCCGCACCACCGGTGCTGCGCGCCGCGCACCTGTCGTAAGGTTGCCTACATAGCGCACGGCGCTCCGGGTTGTCAAGCAGATCCTGCCGGCCGATTTTCCGTGCGGCGGATTTCCCCGTTGGGGCGCTACAGCGAACGGATCTCCTGGCGCATGAACACGGCGTAGGAAATGCCGAAACTGATCAGCATCAGCGCAAGCAGCATGACGATGTAGGGCCAGACGACCAGGATACTCGCAGACAGCGGCAGGGGGCCCGAAAAGCGGGACATGGAGATCTGTTCCATGACACCCACCTGCAGTAGTTTGCGGGTGGTTTTGCGCATGGGGTCGATGATGGTGGAAGTCGCATCGTTGTACAGTTCCATGGGCGATGCCAGCAGGATCGCATTTTGGATGCGCGCGCTTTTCACGATGGCCGCCGGGTTGTCGGCGGCGCTTCCCGAAACCAGTGCGCCGGCAATGGCGGAAGCCCCCATGGAAACGAAAAAGGTAAAGAAGATCCAGACGGCCAGCATCGACAGCGCCGAGGTGGATATGCTGCGGAAAAGAATCGAAAACAGGATCGCCACCGCCAGCCAGAGGGAAATATAGACGATACTGATGCACAGGTAAACCGCGATCCTCAGGATTTCCTCGGGCCCGGGGACCACGCCGATGACGATCAGACCCAGCCCCGAAATGACCAGTACGATGGAGACCAACATCAGCGCAATGATGAAAACGGACGCCATAAACTTGGCGTTGATCACCGCGTCCCGGTAGATGGGCTGCGCCAGCAGCTTGCTGAGCGTGCCCTCATTGCGCTCGCGGTTGATGGCGTCAAATCCGAGGATCAGGCCGATCAGGGGCCCGAAAAAGGCCACGAACTGCACCAGTGAAAAGCCCACTCCCGACGCGGTGAAAAGCAACAGAAAGACGAAGCGCGGCTTGGCGGCCCCTTCCAGGCTGTGGCGGATATCAAGCCCCACCATGTAAGTGGAAACCAGGCTGACCATGGCGATCAGGGCAAACAGGATCAGGAAGCGGTAGCTGCTGAAATGATCGGCCAGTTCCTTTCTCAAAATGGCGCCAAAGCCCTGCATGCTTCAACTCTCCTTGAAGTACTTCATGTAGATTTCTTCCAGTGTGTACTGCTCCTGCCCTACGCCCAGTTTTTCGGCGGCCAGCTTTTGCATGGGACCTTCGGCCACCAGATGCCCGCCGATCATGATGCCGACGCGGTGACAGATGCGCTGCACCTGGTGCAGCAGGTGGGAAGACAGCAAGACGGTCATTTTCTGCCGGCGGCAAAGATCCTGGATCATTTCCAGCATGCGGTTGGTGGCATCCGGATCCAGGCCCAGGGTGGGTTCATCCAGAAAGGCGATGCGCGGGTTTTTCAGCAGGATCTCGGCAAACCCGAGGCGCTGGCGCATGCCGCGCGAATAAGCGCCCACCTTCTTGTGGGCCTCGTTTTCGAGGCCGGTCTGTACAAGCGCGGCTTCAATGCGCGCACGGGCATCCGCGCCGTATATACCGTTCAGTTCGGCGATATAATTCAGGGACTGCCAGCCACTCAGGTCGCGGTAAAACCCCATGTTCTCCTGCAGGTAGCCGATTTGGCGCTTGACCTTGATGGGCTCTCGGGCCGGATCGATGCCCATGACGCGCACCTGGCCGCCGGTGGGTTCGGTCAGCCCCAGCAGCATCAGGAGGGTGGTGGTCTTGCCGGCGCCGTTGGGCCCCAGAAAACCGTAAACTTCACCCGCGCGCACGCTGAAAGTCAGCCCGTCCACGGCGGCCTGGCCATTGTAGCGCTTGGTCAGTTCCCGTGTTGCGATGACGTTTTCAGCATCCATCTCAACGCCTTCCCAGCTTGCGGAAGAGAACGGTCAGGCCGCCCACCACGGCGAGAATGATGCCGATGCCGATCCAGCCCCAGGCCGAGGAGGCCTTGACCGTCACCCGGAACTCCAGCGGCTTTTCGACTTTTTCGCCGGCAACACGCACATTGACGGCATAGTCACCCACCAGGGCTTCGCTGTACGGCGTGATGCTCAGCTCGACCTGTTTGAGTTCGCCGGGCTGGAGCGTGGTGATTTTCTGCGGTTTGAACGTCACTTTCCAGTTTTCCGGTTTGAAGGATAAAAACTTGATATCGTTGTTGGCGGCCGAACCGGTGTTCTTGACGTAAAAGGACAGGCTGGCCGGTTTCCCCTGGTGGGCATCCAGCGAGAGCAGCCCGTTGGGCGTGCCGACGTCCAGGGCGTAGGTGCCCGTCAGCACGACTTTGAGCGTCGCTTCGGCGCGGGCGTCACCGGAACTCACCCGGATATGCAGGGGATATTCCCTGGCGGGCGCCTGCGGCGGCGGCTTGACCTCAACGGCCACGCTGGAGCTCTGCCCGGCCTTCAGACGCAGGCTCGAGATGTACTTGGATTCGTACGCCGGCTTGAAGTTAATCTCCCAACCCTCGGGGCCCTTGGCAAACAGGTCGAAAATCGCATCCTTGTCGAGCTTGCTCTCCACGTCCAGCGAAAATTCAAATTTGGCGTCCGACGGCCCCCGCAACACCGGGTAGGACGTGGTCAGCTTGACGCCCTTGACTTCGTCATTACCGGTGTTTTTGCGCCTGACCGTAACCTGTATGCGCCGACGGAACTTGAATTTGCCGTCGGGCGTACGGGCGGCGACCAAAAATAGATAGTCTCCCGGCGTCACTTGCTTGGAGGGATGGGCTTCGAAGGTGATGCGCTTTTCTTCTCCGGAAGCCACGTGTACGCCGGTGACGGTATAGCGGTAGGTTTTGAGCCGCACTTTCCAGCGCGGCGGCACCTGGGCAACACGCACATCGAGGTCTTCATCCGAACGCCCTTTGTTGGTAAAGATCACGTCCATGCTGACATCGTCGCCCAAGGGCACCACCACGCCCGGATACTCCACAGCCATGCGAATCAGACGGGCCGGCTTCTTCTCGCGGCAGGCCGCTTCATCGGCGCGTGACGGTCCCGGCGCCGCGGCCCAGACCACCAGCATTACCAGGGTCACGATGCCGTAAAACAGTTTTCCAGTTCGTCCAGACAGGTGCATATTCATGGTTTCATCTCCGGTGGTAACGGCGCCCGCCGTCACTGTCCCGCCGTATGCTTTCGGATGCGACGGCGCCCTAAACGCCATCGGCCGCCGAAAGCGGTAACCGTTCGGCGGCCGATGGGGCAGTTGCCGACATGGTGGTCGTCGAAGCACTTTGCGCCGCGCGGAGCGCACGTTCTTCCCTTTAACCCGGAAAAGACAAAGGCGCCGGCGGCACTTGCGTTCAGCACATCCCTAGTACATGTCTTCATCCATGCCCGGGGAAGGCGCCGGCGCTTTCTTCTTTTCCGGTTTTTCGGTGATCATGGCCTCGGTGGTGATCATCAGTCCGGATACGGAGGCCGCATTCTGCAGAGCAGAGCGCACCACCTTGGTTGGGTCGATGACGCCGGCGTCCAGCAGGTTCTCGTATTTTTCACTGGCGGCGTTGAACCCGAAATCGCCCTTGCCGTCACGCACCCTGGCCAGCACGATGGAGCCTTCGTGCCCAGCATTCTCGGCGATCTGCCGCAAGGGCTCCTCCAAAGCGCGCTGCAGAATCGCAATCCCGTTTCGCTCTTCGCCGTACACATCGACTTTTCCCAAGGCTTTCAGGCACCGGATCAGCGCCACGCCGCCGCCGGGCACGATGCCCTCTTCCACGGCCGCGCGGGTGGCGTTCAGGGCATCCTCGACGCGGGCTTTCTTCTCCTTCATCTCGGTTTCGGTGGCCGCCCCGATATTGATCACGGCGACACCGCCGATCAGTTTGGCCAGGCGTTCCTGGAGTTTTTCGCGGTCGTAGTCCGATGTGCTCTCCTCGATCTGGGCACGGATCTGTTTGACCCGCCCCTCGATGTCTTCCCGGCTGCCGGCGCCGTCCACGATGGTGGTGTTGTCTTTGTCGATCTTGACGTGCTTGCAGCGGCCCAGGTCGCCGATGGTGATGTTCTCCAGTTTGACGCCCAGCTCCTCCGAAATAACCCGGCCGCCGGTCAGCACGGCGATGTCCTGCAGGATGGCCTTGCGCCGGTCACCGAATCCAGGCGCCTTGACCGCCACGGCCTGCAGCGTACCGCGCAGCTTGTTGACGATCAGCGTCGCCAGGGCCTCACCCTCCACGTCTTCGGCGATGATCAGCAGGCCCTTGCCGGTCTTGGCGATCTGCTCCAGCAGCGGCACCAGGTCTTTCATGTTGCTGATCTTTTTTTCGTTAAGCAGGATATAGGGATCCTGCAGTACAACTTCCATTTTTTCGGCGTCCGTCACGAAATACGGGGAGAGATATCCGCGGTCGAACTGCATGCCCTCGACGACCTCGAGAGTGGTCTCCATGCCTTTGGCCTCTTCGACGGTGATCACGCCTTCCTTGCCGACTTTTTCCATGGCCTCGGAGATGATCTTGCCCACCTTGGGGTCGTTGTTGGCGGAAATGGTGCCCACCTGTTCGATCTCGGACTTGTCCCTGATGGGTTTGGAGATGCCCTCTAACGCTTTCACGGCAGCCTCCACGCCCTTGTCGATGCCGCGTTTCAGCGACATGGGGTTGACCCCCGAAGCCACCAGTTTCTGGCCCTCGGCGTAAATCGCCTGGGCCAGTACAGTGGCGGTGGTGGTGCCATCCCCGGCCACATCGCTGGTTTTACTGGCCACTTCCCGGACCATCTGGGCGCCCATGTTTTCGAATTTGCCCTCGAGCTCGATTTCCTTGGCTACCGTGACCCCGTCCTTGGTGACCAGCGGCGCGCCGAAGGACTTTTCGAGCACCACGTTGTTCCCCTTGGGCCCCAAGGTAACCTTTACCGCGTCGGCCAGCGCGTTGACGCCGGCCAGCATATGCTCCCTGGCGGTGGCGCCGTAACATATCATCTTTGCAGGCATGATGTTTACCTCCTGTGTTGGTGTCCGTTAATCCAGAATCCCCAGGATGTCGTCTTCGCGCATAAACACATGCTCCACGCCATCGATTTTAATATCGTTCCCGGCGTACTTGGAAAACAGAACCCGGTCCCCGACTTTGACTTCCAGAGGCGTGCGCGTGCCGCTGTCATCCATTTTCCCGGGACCCACGGCCACAACTTTGCCCTCCTGGGGTTTCTCCTTGGCGGTATCCGGGATAATGATGCCTCCGGCGGTTTTCTGTTCCTCTTCCACGCGCAGTACCAGTACCCTGTCGTTCAACGGCTTGATTTTCATCTTGTTCAAAACCTCCTGTCCGATAAATTATGTTTTTCGCAACCCTCAGGTTCCGTGTCGATTTCCATGTCCGGGCACGCATATATATTGTGTGCATCCGGTGCGGCCGGGAAATGTTGTCCGAATCCGCTCTGTTACCGTGCATTCCGCATTACTGGGGTTTGGGGTGCGCCAGGCCGAAAAGGTCGACGCAGCCACAGAGCATGGCATGTTTGATAAAACGGCGCTCGGCGGCTTTGAAATCTTCAACAGAATAGTAGTTCAGGTTTTCCGGAATCCGGAAGGCTTTCTGGCAGGTCTCGTAGAGTTGGCGCAAGCCGGTATTTTCTTTGTGATTACCTTTCATAAACCCCTCCGCTCTGAAAAATAATCAAAGAAAATCGAATGGATACCGCATAGAAAAACCCCGGCGGCATCTTTTCCCAGAAAATAAATAATCACCGACGGGCGATTGTCAACAAGGCCCATCTGAAAATTTCGTTGCGGCTTTTCTCAACTGCCCTGTCTGCGCACCAAGCCAGCGCTCAGGATGCCTGTGACAGGCCGGGGACGGAAGGTTACGCCGGCAATCCTTAAATCCGCCCGTCGCTGGGAGGGCTTTCCGGCGTTTGCCGCCAGCAACGGGTTTGTGTTATGCTTTTTTAGACTCTCGGACTAGCAATGCCCACTGTATAGCCATACAGTGCTTTGCCGCCACGCATCACGTCATCAAGGAGGAAAATGGCCATGCACGACACCGCACCGCTGAACTACCCCGAGCGCATCGAACTGGCGCGCATTCCGACACCGCTGCAGAAAATGTCACGTCTGGGCCGCAAGCTGGGGGTGGAGGTTTTTTTCAAACGCGACGATTTGACCGGCAGCGCCCTTTCGGGCAACAAGATCCGCAAACTGGAATTCATCCTGGCCGATGCCAGGGCCAACGGCGCCGACACGGTGCTGACCTGCGGTGGCGCCCAGTCCAACCACTGCCGTGCCACGGCCTTGGCAGCGGCCCGCGTGGGCCTGGGATCGCTGCTGCTGCTGCGCACGCCGGACCCGGACCATCCACCGGCGCCGGACGGCAACATCCTGCTGGGCCGCATGGCCGGCGCCGAGATCGTGTGGGTCACGCCGGAAGAATACCAGCAGCGCGATGTTTTGTTCCAACGCGAGGCCGACCGCCTGCGCGCCGCCGGCAAAAAGCCCTACATCATCCCCGAAGGCGGTTCGACGGCCCTGGGGGCCTGGGGCTACGTGCGCGCCATGGCCGAGCTGGCCGCCGACCTGACCGCAATCGACGGCGGGCCCGTCAAGCCGACCACCGTTATTTCGGCCACCGGATCGGGCGGTACCACGGCCGGACTGCTGCTGGGCGCGCAGCTGCTGAATCTGGACGTGCGGGTGGCGGGCGTCAACGTGTGCAACGACCGCGACTATTTCGTCCAGGTGATCAACGGAATCTGCACCGACTTTTTCAAAACCCAGTTCAAAGGCGGCGCCGCAAAACCCGCACGCCCCGTCGAGATCATCGACGGCTACGTGGGAAGGGGATATGCCCTCTCGCGGCCCGAGGAACTGCGCGCCATCTGCGAACTGGCGCGCCTAGAGGGCGTGGTCCTCGATCCGGTGTATACGGGCAAGGCTTTTTTCGGCATGCTGGCGGAACTGGAGAAAAACCGGCACGCCTTCGGCAGCCGCATCGTTTTTTACCACACCGGGGGCCTGTTCGGCCTGTTTCCCATTTTCGAACAGGTGGCAGCAGTGCTGTAGGCGTTCAGGCCGACGGCCGAATTTTGCCGATCGCCGGACCGCCGCCGACGCAGAACGCTATTTCCCGGAACAGGCGCTGCACAGCGCCAGGATTTCCTGCAGGCGCCCCTCGGCCAGGGCGATGTGGGTGTCGGCCGCCCCGTAGTACATCTTCAGCATTCCGTCCTCTTCCAGGATGAGGCCACAGGGGAAGATGACATTGGGCACGTCGCCCGTGCGTTCGTAGATCTCTTCGGGGCCGAAGATGAAATGCGGCGTGTAGCCGATCACACGGGCCGGGTTTTGGAGGTCGAGCAGCAGGCACCCCAGCCGGTAGAGGTTGCCCGACGGCGTGCGGCGCACACCGTGATAAAACGCCAGCCAGCCTTTTTCTGTTCTGATGGGCGGTGTCGAAATGCCCAGCTTGGACCCCCCCCAGCCGGGCTCCGCCGACAGCAGGACGCGCGCGCGGCCCCAGTGGACCATATCAAAAGATTCCTGCAGCCAGATGTCGCCGCGCTGGCCCCCGAAACCGCCGGGGCGGTCGATCAGCATGTATTTCCCGTCGATTTTTTCAGGGAACAGAACGGCATCCTTGTTGTCCACTTCGGTCGCCAGCGCCAGGCGCTCGAACGTTTTGAAATCGCAGGTCCGGCCGATGGCGACCCGGGGGCCGTAGGGTCCGAAGGCCGTATAGGTGATATAATAGGCATCTTCAATCCGGGTGATGCGCGGATCTTCCACCCCGTAGGCCTCATAGACACCGTATTCGGCATCTTCAGCCGGGGTGATCCAGGGGTGCTCTTCGACCTTGAAATTGTAACCGTCATCCGACCAGGCCTTGGTCAAGTGGCTGCGGCCGGAAAGGTCTTCGATCCGCAGCACAAGCAGGTAGCGGCCTTCGAATCTGACGGCCGCCGCATTGAATACCGTGTTGCAGGCGTAGGGCACATCCTTGCGGCTCAAGATGGGATTCCGGCGGTAGCGTCTGAACGGATGCAAGATTGATTGTTCCATGCTGATTTCCCCTTTATTCCACCCAGATGGTTCTCGATTCCAGAAAGGCATTGTCGATAAAGCCCTGATAGACCCGCATGTGCGCACGCGCAATTCGCGACCAGCCGATGCAGTCGCGCACGTAACGCCGCGCATTGGCGGAAAGACGGGCGGCGAGGGCTTCGTCGGACAGGATTTTCACGATGTTATCCACGAACTGATCTTTGTTTTCACTGACCAGACCGGCTCCGGAACGCTCCAGAATGCCCTTCATGGCCCCGCTGCTGCTGGCCACAATCGGACGGCCGAAGGCAAAAGCATGGGCCAAGATGCCGCTTTGCGAATTGATGGTGTACGGCAACACCATCACGTCGGCCGCCGAGAGAATGGTGTCGAAAGTCTGCTGTTTGAGCTGGCCGCGGATCAGGTAAATATGATCGTTGACCGGTGACTGCCGGATTTTGCCGAGAAGATGCCTGCGGTACTGCAGGTGCTCGTTGCCGCGGGTCTTGCCGGCCACGACCAGTACGGCATCGGGGTAGGCCTGCAGAATGCGGGGCAGCAGGTCCACGATCAGCTCGAAGTTCTTGCTGGGGCGGAAGTAGCCGATCATCAGGATGATCTTCCGGTCGGCGGGCAGGTTGAGCTGCGCCCGGGCATCCGGCACGGGGTCCAGTTCCCGGGCCCCGTGAGGCACCACGTGAATATGGGACGGATCCGCAAAGGGAGCCGCCTGTATGAGGATTTCCTTCTGAAAATCCTCATGCACGATGATCCGGTTGGCGTGCAGCAGAATCGAGCGCAGGATCATCTGGTGCGCCTCGGGAGGGTCCCGGTACACCGTATGCAGGGTCGCCACAACCGGAATGCCCGTGAGGCGGAACCTTAAAATCAGGGGCACCACGGACACGCCCGCAAATTTTCCGAACAGCCCGAACTCATGCTGGATGTGGACCACGTCCGGGGTAAAGCGGACCATGGTGGAATAGGCTTTCTGGGCCAGATCGCCGTCTTCGTAGTCAAAGCAGGGAAACACCTGCCGGCCGCTGCTGCCGACATGCGCGACGAGATAGATGTCGTTACGTTCCGTTCGCAGGGCCTCGGTCAGATACTGGGTGTAGGTGGCAATGCCGCATTCAATGGGCGGGTAGGTGGAAATCATTCCAATGCGCATGGCAACCTCCTCGGCAAAAGGGTTGAATGCACGGAAAGCGACCATCCGGGTCGATACTAAATGACTCGTCTACATGATAATCATTTTACTGTCCGGGAAAAGGGGTTCGGGGAGACGGGAAAAAATTCGGTCCACATCGCCGCAACTTCGGCGTGGCCGGCCGTGCGGGGACAGCCCGCACCGGCGCCAGGCGGCCGGCCGGCAGTCAACACACGCCCGGGCCATGGACAAGCCGGCCGGTACAGCCTAGATCGATGTCAGGAGTCCACCCAGGTGCTCGATGATTTCAGCCTTCACCTCTTCGGGTGACAACCCGTCGCAGACCACCGTGATATCGGCATAGCGGACATAGAGCGGATGGCGCTCGCGGTACAGCTGGGAAAGGGTCTGGCCCGGTGCATACACGACACCGCGCGCATCCAGGTTGTCGAGCCGCTGCGCGAGAAGGCCCGGTGCAATGTCGAGAAAGACGATCCTCCCGCCGAGCCCGAGATGCTGCATGGACCGGCGGCTGTAGACGACGCTGCCGCCGGTGGCGATCACGTGGGCGGACGGAGCCAGCGACAAAATGGCCCGCTCCTCGCATTTCTTAAAGCCTTCGATGCCGCGGTCCGCGATAATTCCGGGCAGTTTTCGGCCCTCGCGCTCCTGGATATAAATGTCCGTATCCAGAAACCCGTACCCCAGCTGTTTGGCCAGCAGCACACCCACCGTGCTCTTGCCCACCCCGGGCATGCCGACGAGCACCAGATTGACCTGCGGCGGTTTGCCGACACCGTTATGCATACCGGTTTCCGGACGGGTGTTGCTTATCCCGGCACGGCGGGAGCCGGAGGGCGGCAGCACCCGGGCGCCGGAGGCTCGGCGTCGTCAAGCCGTGGCCCCCGGCGAAGACCGCCGCCGGATAAACATCCCCGCGGTTACTTGAGCTTGCCCAGCACTGCGCTGGCGATGGTGTTTTTCTGGATTTCCTTGGTGCCTTCGTAAATCTCGGTGATCTTGGCGTCGCGGTAGAAGCGCTCCACTTCGTACTCGGCAATGTAACCGTAACCGCCGTGCAGTTGAATGGCTTCATCGGCAACCTCAACAGCCGTACGTGCCGCGAACATCTTCGCCATGGAGGTCAGCTTGGGGTCGATGCGCCCCTGATCGAAATTCCAGGCGGCTTTATAGGTAATCAGCCGGGCCAGCTCGATCTTGGTGGCCATATCGGCCAGCTTGTGCTGGGTGACCTGAAACTGGGCGATCTTTCTGCCGAACTGCTCGCGCTGCTTGACATACGCCAGGGCGCGGTCATAGGCCCCCTGGGCCGTACCCAGGGCCTGGGCGGCAATCAGGATGCGGCTTTCATCAAAAAACTCGAGAACCTGGTAGAACCCGCGCCCCTCCTTGCCGATGAGGTTGGAAAGCGGCACGCGCACATCTTTGAAGTTCACCTCGGCCGTAGCCATCATGCGGATACCCATTTTGCTGCCCACGTCTGTGGCGGTTATTCCGGGCCGGTCCCCCTCCACCAGGATCATGCTCATCCCACGGTATCCCGGTTTGGCATCCGCGTCGGTCTGGCACAAAACGCAGTAAAAGCCGGCCAGCCCGCCATTGGTGATAAAGGTCTTGGTGCCGTTGATCACCCAGCTGTCCCCGTCTTTGACGGCCATCGTGTCCATGAACGTGATGTCGGATCCGTGGTCTGGTTCGGTGAATGCGCCCGCCGAGAGCATCTCCCCCTCGGCAACCTTGGGCAGAAAACGCTGCTTCAGTTCCTCGCTGGCAAACCGCAGCACGCATTCGGAGGCAAAGGAAGCCAGAATAACCGCACTGCCGATGGTCGAGTCCTGGCTGCAGAAAGCATCGGCGATGATGATGTTTTCCAACACACCGAGCCCCTGACCGGAGTAGCTTTCCGGGAAATGGATCCCGATAAACCCCAGTTCCGCTGCTTTTTTCCATATTTTTTCCGGAAATGCGTGTTTTTCCTCCAGCTCCAAGGCCAGGTTTTTGTCAAACTCACCCTTGGCAAATTCACGTGCGGCTTTCTGAATCTCTTTTTGCGACCGATCCAGTTCAAAATCCATGTGCGCCCTCCCAGATTTGATAGTTGATGATTTCCAAAAAAGTCCGGACTTCCCGCTTGCGCAAGCCTTTTCGGCGGCTGTGCGCCGTTTAGCCAAATCCCAGGAACGTTGTCGCTACGCCCCCCAAACAGCCCGGGATTTTTAGCACGCCACCCCTAACAGCGCTTTTTACCGAAAAATCTTGAATTTCACTCGAAACCGGCTTCTGGCGATTCTGTCAGAGTTGAATTGGCGATTCATCAAACGTCCGGCTGCCATTTCGATGACGACCTGTTCATAGCGTTTCACCGCTTTTTAGGCAATGCTTTATTGCACCCCGCCGGCCTGCCGGCCGCCTGCCAACGAACTGCCCGTTGCAAAAGCGGCGCCCGCGCTGCCCAAAAGTTGCTTGACTGTTCATTCGGGCTGCCTTATTTATTAGATTTTAACGAGATTCTAATTTTCGGAAAGGAACTGAACCATGCCGTTTTCAATCGCCCTGGCGGGAAAAGGTGGAACCGGGAAAACCACCGTGGCCGGGATGCTCATCAAGTATATGGTAAAACAAGGCAAAACGCCGATTCTGGCGGTGGATGCCGACTCCAATGCCAACCTGAACGAAGTCCTGGGACTGGAGGTCTCCGACACCCTTGGAAACGCCCGCGAAGAGATGAAAAAGGGCAAGGTCCCCAACGGCATGACCAAAGATATTTTTCTGTCCATGCGAATGGAAGAGGCCATCGCCGAAAGCGACGGATTCGACCTGATCGTCATGGGCCAGCCGGAAGGGGCCGGCTGCTACTGTGCCGCCAACACGCTGCTGACCGGATTTCTCGAACGCCTGAGCGGGAATTACCCGTATATCGTCATGGACAACGAGGCCGGCATGGAGCACATCAGCCGGCTGACCACCAGCAATGTGAATATTCTCCTGATCGTGTCCGATACATCGCGGCGCGGACTGCAGGCAGCCGGCCGTATCGACAAACTGGCCCGGGAACTGAACATCGGCGTCGACAAGAGTTACCTGGTCATTAACCAGGCCAGGGAGGCGCCTTCGGACAAGATGCTGGAACTGGTCCACACCAACGGTCTCGAACTGGCCGGTACCATTCCCGAAGACGAGGCGGTTTACCGCTACGACCTGGAAGGGCGCCCCACGATCCAGATCCCCGAAGACAACCCGGCCATGCAGGCGGCCTTCGGGATATTCGGCAAACTGTTGTCCTGACCCCAAACCTTGGGGAAACGCATGAAAAAAACCGGCTTCGTTCACGACAAGCGCTTTCTGCTGCACGACACCGGCGATTACCACCCCGAAACGGCCGGGCGTGTCGACGCCGTATATGACGGCATCCAAAAAGCCGGCCTGCTGCCGCTGTTGAGGCTGATCACCCCGCGCCCGGCGGAAATGCAGTGGATTCATGCGGTCCACGAGGCCGAGTACGTGCGCCGCTTCGAAAGCCTGTGCTCCAGCGGCTGCACGACCATCGACTACCCGGACAACCAGATGTGCAGCTGCTCTTTTGAGATCGCCCGACTGGCGGTGGGCGGCGTACTGCAGGCCGTGGACCTGCTCATGGAAGGCGAAATTGACAACGCCTTCTGCGCGGTCCGCCCACCCGGACACCACGCCGAGGCCGGCAAGGCCATGGGATTCTGCTACTTCAATAACGTGGCCATTGCCGCACGTTACCTGCAACGCAAGTGGGGCATCGAGCGCGTGGCCATCGTGGATTTCGATGTGCACCACGGGAACGGCACGCAGCATATTTTCGAAGCCGACCCCAGCGTTTACTATTACTCCATGCACGAACACCCCTCTTTCGCTTTTCCCGGCACCGGCCGCGCCTTTGAGACCGGCAGCGGCGCGGGTACCGGTTTTACGCGCAATCACCCCATGCTGCCGGGACGCGGCGACCGGGAATATGAAAAAATCATGGACGAAGACTTCCTGCCGGTATTCGACGCTTTCAACCCCCAGGTCGTCCTCGTGTCCGCCGGGTTCGATGCCCACGAAGAAGATGACATGTCGGGAATTTCGCTGACCACCGCCGGCTTTTCCCGCATCATGCAGACCATCACCGAAATGGCGCGGCGCCACGCGGACGGCCGTTTGATTTCCGTTCTGGAGGGCGGCTACAATCTCAAGCGCCTGGGCGAGCTTGCCGCCAACCATGTGGCCATTTTGCTGGGCCGGCCGGTATAGACGCCCGCGGTCCCGGCCAAGCGCCGCCGGGCTGAAAAGGAGTATTCGCGATGTTCGTCAACCAATCCATGACGCACGAAATCATCACCATCAGGCCGGATGCCGACGTCCGCGACGCCCACCAGAAAATGGCGGCCAACCGAATCCGGCATTTGCCGGTTGTCGATGCGCACGACCGGCTTCTGGGTATTATTTCGGATCGCGACATCCGCAGCGCCCTGCCGCCGGATTATTTCAGGGGACCCGACCCCCAACCGGCTCCCGAGAAGTCCGCCGCGCTGCAAGTCCGCCAGGTGATGACGGCGGATCCGGTGACGATAACCCCTGCCGACACCATCCAGGATGCCCTGCTTTTGCTCCAGAAAATGAAGGTCGGCGCCCTTCCGGTTGTCGATGACGGCGGCAAGGTCAAAGGCATCATTTCCGTGCGCGACCTGATGCGCGCTTTTATCAACGTACTCGGCATCGGTGAACCGGGCACCCTGCTGTGCATCCTGGTGGAGGAAAAAATCGGACAGATGAAAAAAATCGTGGATGCCATTACCGAAGAGGGGGTTTCGTTCGGCAGCATTCTGGTGGCACGCTACTTCGACACGGACAAACGGGCGGTTTTCCCCTATTTGCTGACACAGGATGTCCGCCGGGTCAAACGCAAGCTGGAAAAGCTGGGGTTCACGCTGTTAGACCCCCTGGCCTGGTACCTGGACCAGCTGCCCGGCAATGCATGACATGCCAGCCGGCGATTCGCGTTTACGTCCCCCGGTGCAGTGCCCGTACGGGGAGCTGTTTATCTACTATTTCCAGGGGCGCCTGAAAGATGCACCGACGGTATTGGATGCATTGATCGGCAACTGGGAAGAAGACGGGTGCTCCTTCCTGTTTTTCTCCCGGCCCTGCCCGGAGCAGGTGGAAAGAATCCTGGCGGCCCAGCCCCAGCTCAGCCTCTTGGACACTTTCCAGATCCCCTACGAACAGTGGCAGGGTGACACGTGCCGGCCCTTTCGCTGCGGCAGATTCCTGATCACGCCCCCGTGGGAGGCACCGCCGCCTGCTGGCGCGCCGGATTCGGCGGTAATTCCCATCGTGCTGGATCCGGGGCTGGTTTTCGGCTCGGGCACCCACCCCACCACCCGCGACTGCCTGGCGGCCCTCGACCTGGCCTGCGCCGCAGGCGGCCCGGAGACGGCCCTCGATCTGGGCACCGGCACCGGCCTGCTGGCCATTGCCGCCGCACGCCTGGGCTGCCGACGGACACTGGCCGTGGACCTCAACTTTCTGGCAGTATCCACGGCACGGCGCAATATTGCATACAATGGCCTGGATGAACGCGTCCTGGCGGTTCGGGGCCGCGCCGAACAGTTCATGGAACCGCCGGCAGACCTGCTGCTGGCCAACCTGCACATGGACGTGCTCGATACCCTGATTGCCGCCCCCGCTTTCGGGCGTCAAAAGAAGTTCATCCTGTCCGGCCTGCTGCGCAGCCAGGCCAAGCAGGTCCAAACCCGTTTGTTGCAGGACGGCCACCGCATCCTGCAGACCTGGTCCAAAGAGGGCACCTGGTTTACTTTCTACGGCAAAACCGGCGGCACGGCGTGAGGCCGCACAGAGGCGACATGCAGATCACTTGCTGGGGCTCGCGGGGCTCCATACCGGTTTCCGGCAGAGAATATTTGAAATACGGCGGGGACACAACCTGCCTGGAGATCCGTGCCCAAAGCGGCGAGGTCATCATCGTGGACGCCGGCACCGGTATCCGGCGGCTGGGCAACAAGCTCGCCGCTGAAAAGCGCCGAAAATACCATTTCATCATCACCCATGCACACTGGGACCACCTGATGGGCTTTCCCTTTTTCAGTCCCATATACGATCAGGGCGCCGAATTCGTCATGCACCGCTGCCCCTTTCCCAAGAAATTCGTGGAAAACATGGTCACCCGCATCATGACGCCGCCCAATTTCCCCGTCCGCTACTCGGCACTCAAGGCCCGGATCGTCTACGAACAAGGCTGTCCGACAGACTTTAAAATCGGTTCGGTGACCATCCGGCCGATCCCGCTTTCCCACCCCAACATGGGCAGCGGCTACAAATTCACCGAAGGCGGCAGGGCCTTCGTTTTTCTGACCGACAACGAACTCGGCTTTACCCATCCGGGAGGATGCTCGCACAGAGAGTATGTTGAATTCTGCTCCGGCGCCGACCTGCTGTTTCATGACGCCGAATACACACCCGCAGAATATGAGCAGCAGATCCTCTGGGGGCATTCCGCTTACACTGACGTCCTGGACCTGGCCCTCGAAGCCGGCGTGCGGCGTCTGGGCCTGTTTCATTTGAACCAGGAGCGCACCGACGACCAGATGGACGCCATCGTCGACGACTGCCGCCGACGTATCGCCGCGGCGGGGAAACCCCTGGAATGCTTTGCCGTCGGCGCTGACATGACCTTTTCATTGTAGACCGGGCCTTGCGCCGGCCCGCCGCTCCAAGGAACGGAGGCAGCCCTGACCATGACTGCAGACAAACCGGACCCGCCGCTTCTGGAACGTGCCGCCGCAGCCATCCTCAAGGCCGGACGGGTTGTGGCCCTGACCGGCGCCGGCATTTCGGTGGAAAGCGGCATTCCGCCTTTCCGCGGCAAAGGGGGGCTGTGGGAAACCATCGACCCCATGGAATACGCCCACATCGACGCTTTTCAGCGCGATCCCGCCAAAGTGTGGCGCGTACTGATCAAGGACATGAAAGAGGTCCTCGACCGTGCGGACCCCAACGAAGCCCACCGGGCGCTGGCCTGGATGGAAAAACAAAATCTGCTGCAGGCCGTGATTACCCAGAACGTGGACGGATTGCACCAGTGCGCCGGCAGCACGGACGTCATCGAATTCCACGGAAACTTTGCCTGGCAGCGCTGCATCAAGTGCAAGGCGCGCACTGCCACGGCGGCAGTCGACCTGTGCCGCCTGCCGCCCCGGTGCCGCTGCGGCGGCATCCTGCGGCCGGAGTGCATTTTTTTCGGCGAGCTGATCCCGCCGCAATGCCTGCGGCGTGCAGAACAGCTGTCGGCGCACTGCGACGTCATGCTGGTCATCGGCACGTCGGCATCGGTATACCCGGCGGCATCCATGCCCTTCATCGCCAACCAGAACGGCGCCACCGTGATTGAGATCAACCCCGAACGGACTGCGCTCAGCGGGAAGGTGAGCGATTTCCTGATCGCCGGCCATGCCGGGCCGGTGATGAAAGCGCTTGTCAAAACCATCGTGGAGCGGCTATAGAAACCTTTTCCGAATGCGGAACCGGGCGGCCAAAGCCCGGCAGAGAAATCCTTCAGCGGCCGGGCGACATTGGCGCGGCGGCTGATGCGCCAACGACAGGATGCAGAAGATTCCCATGGCCAACGACCCAAACAAGCATCAACATAAAGTCGGAGGAAGGGCCGCGGGCTGCGTACAGCGGGTAACCGTGCACCGGCCCAGCCTGGAGAACAACACCGCCGACGCCGAACGCCTGATCGAAAGCTTGAAGCCACAGCTCAACAGCCGGTGCGTTTCCATAGATTTTTCGGTCTTACGGCAACTGCCTGAACTGCTGCGCGACTCCGGCCACCTGGTGCGCTGCGCCATGCTGAAAACAGACGCCTGCTGGCAGGTTGCGGGCATTAAGGGTGGTGCCGACCCATCCCCCATGGCCGGCCTGGCCGTCGACCTGGGCACCACGCGGGTAGTGCTGCAGCTGATCGACCTGGAAAGCGGGCAGGTGCTGTCAGAAACGGCCTTCGACAACCCCCAGCTCAAAATTGCGCCCGATATCCTGGCCAGAATCCACTACTGCGAACAGCCCCGGGGGCTGCGGCACCTGCAGGCCCTCATCGTCGACGGACTCAATGACGCGGTCGCCCGGCTGTGTGCGGCGCAGGAGCTTAATGCGACGGATATTTTCCTGACGGCCGTGGCCGGAAACACCGCCATGGCGCACCTGTTCATGGGCCTCGATCCGCGCTGGATTATCCGCGAGCCCTATATCCCGGCCGTCAATCGTCCGGACCCGGTCAAACCGGCCGAACTGGGTTTGTCCACCAATCCAGCGGGGCGGGTTATCGTCTTTCCCAACATCGGCAGCTACTTCGGCGGCGATTTGATCGCCGGCATCCTCTGCAGTGGCCTGGACAGCCGTGAAACGCCCGCCATCCTGGTGGATGTGGGCACCAACGCCGAGGTGGTGGTCGGCAACCGCGACTGGCTGATGGCCTGTGCCGGCGCCGCCGGGCCGGCCCTGGAGAGCGGCGTGGCCAGCATCGGCATGATGGCAGGCCCCGGCGCCATCGACCGGGTAACCATCCACTTGCCGGACCGGCGCTTCGAACTGCACACCATCGGCGACCAGCCGCCCAGGGGCATCTGCGGCTCGGGGGTCATCGATCTGGCCGCCCAGCTCTTCCTGGCCGGCATGCTCGATATCCGCGGAAAGTTCATCCCCGAAAACTGCGGCCAGCGTCTGTACAAAGATGAAAACGGCATCGATCACCTGGTGCTGGCGCCGGCCGAAGCATCGGCCAGCGGCACGGCGCTGACCATCTCGCAGCCGGACATCGACAGCCTGATCCGCTCCAAGGCGGCCATGTACACCATTTTGGAGACCATCACGGCCAGCGTCGGGATGCGCCTGGAGGAACTGGACAAATTTTACATCGCCGGAACCTTCGGCTCTTTCATCAATCCGGCTTCGGCCATCGCTTTGGGCATGCTGCCGGACCTGCCGCTGGAGCGCTACGAGGCCATCGGCAACAGCTCCCTGGGCGGGGCCAGACAGGTGCTCCAATCCCCGGACGGCCTGGAAAAAATCGAGCGCATCCGCAGCCGCATCACCTATCTTGAACTGAACGTCAACCAGGAGTTCATGAACCGCTTCAGCGCCGCCAAGTTCCTGCCCCACACGGACACGGCGCGCTTCCCATCCATCCGACTGCACGGCGACCGGGTCCGCCTGTGAAGGCAGACTTGCTTTTTCCTGCCGGCCCGCACGCTCTGCTTAACGCCACGAAAAAGACGCCGCATGCCGACACCTGATCACAGCCGCGATGCAGGCGGCCGGAAGCGCCAACTGGTCATCATCCTGACCGTGGCCACCGGCTGCCGGGTCGTTTTGAACACCGCCCGGCGTTTTGCCTACCCTTTTGCCCCGGCTTTCAGCCGTGCCCTGAATGTCCCCCTGACAGCCATCACATCGATGATCGCCGCCAACCAGGCCGGCGGTGTGCTCGCCATGCTGTCGGGCCCCCTGGCAGACCGTTTCGGATACCGGGTCATGATGCTGAGTGCCATGGGTATGCTGACGGCCGGCATGCTGGCTGCCGGCATGGCCCCATCATACGGCGCCGTACTGGTGTGCCTGCTGCTGGCGGGACTGAGCAAGAACATCTTCGACCCGGCCATCCAGGCCTACGTGGGCGAACGCGTCGCCTACCGCCAGCGCGGCGCGGTGATCGGTGTGATGGAGTTTTCCTGGTCCGCGTCCACCCTGCTGGGCATCCCGCTGATCGGCCTGCTGCTGGCCCGCTTCGGCTGGCGGTCACCTTTTTTCGCACTGGGTGCCGCCGGACTTCTGGGCCTTTTGGCCATCGGCACGGTCGTCCAGGCCAATGGACAGTGCCGGCCGGCCGGCCGCCACACGGGCTCCCTGCCCCAGGCCTGGCGCCAACTGGCCCGTCACCGCCCGGCACTGGGGGCGCTGGGATTTGCTTTTTTCGTCAGCATGGCCAATGACAACCTGTTCGTGGTTTACGGCGCCTGGCTGGAAAGCGCTTTCCACCTGAGCGTCGTGGCCATCGGCATGGGAACCGGCCTGCTGGGTGCCGCTGAATTTGCGGGTGAGACCCTGACGGCGGCCCTGTCCGACAGAATCGGCCTGAAACGGGCCGTCTGCAGCGGCCTGTGCCTGTCGCTGTTCAGCTACCTGCTGCTGCCGCTGGCCGCACCCAGCCTGGCACTGACCCTGGCCAGCCTGTTTGCCGTCTTTCTGGTTTTCGAGTTTACCATGGTCGCCTTCATCTCCCTGGCCACCGAACTGATACCGGAGCTGCGGGCCACCACCATGTCCGCTGTTTTCGCGTGTGCCGGCCTCGGCCGTGTGTCCGGTTCGCTCATCGGCGGGCGGGTGTGGCAGATCGGCGGCATCCGGGCGACGGCGGCCGTTTCGGCGGGCATCACGGCCATGGCGCTGATGGCACTGCTCTGGGGACTACGGCACTGGCATGGAAAATGAGGGCGCTCTAATCCAGCAGAAAATGGGGTAAAAAGCGCGGGTCCAGGTCATCCGGCGACAGGCGGCCGTATTCATCCTGGACTTCGGCAAACAGATCTTCCAGGGCCTGGGCCAGGCGGGATGATATTGCATCCGGCGTCATGCCCGAGCGTGTGCTCAGCCAGGACAGAAAAATGGTTTTCATGGCCGGCCGGATACTGCTTGCACCCGACGAAGGTTCAAAGAGATCGGCAAAAAAGCGTGCAAAGGCATCACGCGCAATGGGCGCTGTCCGGGTAGCGGACATCCCGAGGTAATGCCGCGCCCAGGCCGTCAGCAGGAGGTTTTTGAAGGTCAGCGGGGTGTCCAGCATGGAACCGGCCGGAGGCAGATCGAGCGCCGCAAAGAGCGTGTCAAAAGCCATGATGCGCTCCAGTTGCACCGAGGTCCGGCGGATTTCATCGAGATTCATAAAGTCCCGGTAGTGCCCGACGGCCTGAAAAGCGTCAAAGAAAAGCGGCCTTTTTAAAAACAATCCGCCCAAAAGGCCCATCCAGGCCTCGTCCCAGAAAGACAGGCCCAGCCCGGACGCACGGAACCAGCTCCGGTGCAGCCATTCGTCGGCGCGCCATTTCAGCGCCAGCGCCCGGCCGTAGCCCACACGGAAGACCTGGACCAGACCGTAATCCGTCAATATTTGCGCCCACCGGCCGGCCCCGGCAGCGCCGCACAGGTGCGCGAGCCCGATGCCCACGTAGGCCACCGCCTTGCGGCCGACATCCTCCAACTGCTGCCGCGAGACGACGGCAACCTTGTCGGCGACCGCAATCCGGTTGCACAGCCCGGCGAATTCCATCTGCAGCTGCCCACGCCGCATCTCATCGGCCACCAGCTGCAGGGCCCGTGCCAGCGGGGATCCGCCCGCAATCATCCGCAGCGGATACTGCGGCACGGCAAACCGCAGGGTGGCCGCATCTTCTCTCCGGTGCGCCGTCTGCGGCAGGGGGCGCAGCTGTTCCCTTTTCAACGGCTGGTAAATTCCCAGGGCTTCATCGAAAGGCAAAAATCCCTTTTCCGCCAGGCGTACACTGCGCCGGCGGAACAGCTCCTCTTCGGCTTCGGCCGGCAGCAGGGCCGCCAGTTCCAGCAAAAGATGCTGGTATTTCGGGTAGTCGTACGCCGCGATATACTGCAGCAGCGCCCGCAGGACTTTCTCGCGCTGCATCCGCTCGGCAGCGGCCGCTTCTTGGGAGGCGTCGTCTTCCGGGGTTGCGGCCGGCGGCAGGGGCCGCACGCGGAAATAGAAGGTTTCGTCCAGCGAAGCGAAACCGTCCGGGAAATCAGAGGGATCCTGGTCATGCCCCCGCACGATCACCTCGATATTGCGAAACAGATACAGCTCGATGAAGGCTGCATCCCCGCGCAGGGCCCAGCGGGCCAGCCGGCCGGGCGCCGCGCTCAGCATCCTGTCCAGCCAACGCGTGGCGGCCTCTGTATCCAGACGATCCCGCTGCCAGACCTGCAGGTCGAAGATATGATCGATCTGGCCGTCGGATGCCAGCGCCAGCAACGGCAGGGCCCTGTCGGCGCCGAGTTGTTGAACCAGAAAGTGAAAGTCCATATCCCCCAAGGCGTGCACCAGGGCCGCCGGCTGAGGTGCTTCGAGGATACGGGACAGCGCCTCTTCCGGTGTCATGGACAGGATCTTCTCCTTTTCCACCAGCAGCCGCCGGAAGCGGTCGGGCACCTGGCCGCCTGTCTCCGGCTGCATATCAGATCGTTTCGCAGCGCTCATGAACCCCTCACACCGGTTTGCTTCGGAAAATCGCAAGCGGCGCGAATTTCTGCAGCAAAAGCAGGCCGGGCAGGGCAATCAGCGTACAGAAAATGAAAAACCCCTCCCAGCCCATGGTTTTGCCCATCCACCCGGTGGGTGCCGACGCCAGCACACGCGGCACCCCCATCAGGCTGGAAAGCAACGCGTATTGGGTCGCGGTGAAGCGTTTGTTGGTGATGCTGGCCATGAATGCGGCATAGGCGGCCGTTCCCATACCCCCGGTAAAATTCTCGAAGGCGATCACGGCCGAAAGCGCGGCCAGGCTGTATCCGATTCTGGCCAGCACGGCAAAACCGGCCGTGGACAATGCCTGCAGCACACCGAACAGCCAAAGCGAGCGGTTGATGCCCAGGCGCAGCATCAACACACCGCCGGCCAGCGACCCACCGATGGTGGCCCAGAAGCCGAAGAGTTTCACCACCGCCCCGATTTCGGTTTTCGAAAACCCGATGTCCAGATAAAACGGCGTGGTCATGGCGCTGGCCATGGTATCGCCCAGTTTGTAAAAGAGGATGAAAGCCAGCACCCAGACGGCGTCACGGCGGCTGAAGTATTCGATCAGCGGGTCAATGACGGCCGCACGCAGGGTGGCCGGCATGCCGGCCGCAAGCTCCGGCTCCGGCGCCAGCAGCGTGGTTAGCATTCCGGGCAGCATGCAGGCGGCCATGATCAGGTAGACACATGCAAAGGACACATGGTCGGCCAGTATCAGTCCGCCCCCCGAAGCCAGCAGCATGCCCACACGATAACCGTTGATATACAGGGAAGAGCCCAGCCCCAGTTCAGCATCGGGCAGGTCCTCCCGCCGATAGGCATCGACGAGGATGTCCTGCGAGGCGCTGCAAAACGTCACCAGCAGGGCGGCCAAAGCCACCATCCAGGGCACTTCAGGATCGGCCAGGCCCAGCCCGGCGATGGCCAGCATCAGGGCCGCCTGCACGCACAGCAGCCACCCCCGGCGACGGCCCAGGAACGGCAGCCGATAGCGGTCGAACAACGGCGCCCACAGGAATTTCAGCGTGTAGGGGAGGCCCACCAGCGCCATCAGCCCGATCACCGTCAGGTCCACGCCGGCATCTTTCATCCAGGCCTGCAGCACCGTTATCGTGAGCAGCAGCGGCAGGCCGCATGAAAACCCCATCAGCAGGGCCACCAGCATCCTCGGGCTGAAAACCGTTTTCAGCAGGGACTCCGGTATACCGTCAGGTCTGGGCACAGGCTTCGAGTTGCTGCGGTGTCACCACCGGCCCGTAGGTTTCGCGCAGGGCGGCCAGGGCTTTGCGCTGCTGTTTCAATACCTGGAATAAGGTTGCCGGGATATCGGTTTCTTTTGCATAGGCCTCCAACTGCAGATCGATACGCGCCACGATGTTGTCGATGTACAAGGAGAACTGTTTCACGTACAGGTCTTCCGGATAGGGCTTGTCGATCACAGTGGCAAACAGCTTTTTCAGGTCATTGTACCGGGGCAACTCTCCGATGGGCGTGGCAATGCCGGCAACTTCACCGTGCGCCCTTCCGGCCAGCCAGGCCAGCCACACTTTAACGTCCCGTTTTTCACCCAACAGCTGCGGCGAGGTTCCACCCCGTGCGGCGTCCGTCAGGAAATAATTCAGGCCCGCCATCAGCGGCCGCCGGTCGGCGGCGATCTCTGGGCTGGCGAAGAATCGGAACTGGGCATCCATGTAATCCGCCAGCGACCCGGGAATGAAGGGCGCGTTGGCCCAGGGCGCCCGCCTTACGCCGCGGGCCCCCACTTCGGTGGCCGTGGCGGCCGAAACGATGCAGGCGCCGATGACCACACCCTCTTGGGGGGTCTTGGCCACCCAGACGGGCGGCATGGTGTCGCTGTCGCGGCCGCTGTAGGTGATCACCCGGGTTTCCACGCCCGCCGGATCCTCGGCCATGGGGGAATAGTTTTTCAATGCCGACGACGAGAGTGTACAGCGTGAATTGGGATGCGACATGGGGACCGGTTTTCCGCTGGCATCACGCATGCCCTCCTCCCATTTCCCCTGGAAATTGACGCCTGCGGACGGCGCTTCCTCGCCATGCCCGGTCCAGTGCGGCACCCCGTTTTCGTCGATGAGCACATTGGACCAGATCACCTCGGTGCCCGGCTTTCTCAGCAGTTCCATCAGGTACGGGTCGCCCTCCCAGTTGACATCCTCCACGATGCCGAAAATACCGCATTCGGGGTTGACGGATTTTACCACGCCGTTTGCATCGATCCACATCTGGGCCAGGTCATCACCCACGAAGTGCGATCCGGCCATGGCCGTGGTGGTTTTGCCGCAGCCGCTGGGAGCCGCGCCGGCGATCCAGGTCACCCGGCCGCCGGGTCCCCGGACTCCGGTGATAAACATATGCTCGGATAATTCCTTTCCGCGGTTGACGTAAACCGCCTTGTCCACCGAGAATCGGTGGTTGCCCTTTTTCAGCAGCAAGGTGTTGCCGGCATAGGTGCAGTTGATGCTGAAAGTCGTGCGCCAGCTGCGATCCATGAACACCCGGGCGCTGGGCAGATCCTCGGGACGGTTCTGCCCCTGGCAGTGGATGTTGGTGTAAAAGTGGCCCAGGCGGCTCACTTCGCGGTCGAAATGCGTATAGGCATGACGGTAGAGGATATCGGCACTGTGGGCCACATAAGCTGAACTGGTAATCTCCAGCGCCGGGTTGGACACCGGCGCGCCGATGGGGCCGCGCATGTAGAACCCGACCACCAGGGTCATGCCACGCATGATGCCTTGCATTTTCTCCCGGATTTCTTCCAGGGCGGCGCTCCGCCCCATCTTTTTGGCCAAAGATGAAACCGTTTCGCCCGGGTTGACGATGTAGAAGGTACGGTCGATGATGCGCCCCTGTTCATCGGGCAGGTCGAAATGGACGGTATGGCCCTCCATGGGCAGTTTTTTCTCTTCGCCGTTTTGCAGCGCGAGCTCGCGCACGAACTGCCGGTCTTCCTCTGATCCGGTGTGCACGAAAACCGTCCGTGGCCGGCACATGGCGATGGCATTGGCGATTTTCAGGCGGACGTCTTCATTCTGAATGCGCTCGAGTTTGCTGAAGTTCCGCGCATCGAGCTTTGCGGCAAACAGCTTGCGGGCCTCGTCGATACCATCAATGGCTCCGATTTCCCGGACGATGTCGATTCCTCTGTTCAGCTCCAACATGGATCTTTTCTCCCTTATCTGCGCCGCAGCGCGAAGTGGCGATGCACAGGCGTGGGGCGGCTCAAGAGCGGACGGCGTACCATAGCGCCCCCCGCTGCGGACGGCGGTGCCTATGCATAACTGTCGATAATGATATCCGCCAGCTCGCGTTTGGGAACATGGTGAATGCCCTTTTCATCGCGCCAGTAGCGGATGCTTCCATCCGGGCCCACAGGCTCGATGGTCACGTCTTCCTTGGGGGCACCCAATGCGATCACCAGCAGAATTTTGTAGTTTTCCGGAATACCGAGCGTGCGACGCAGTTTCCCGCGGTCGATGGCGGCCAGCATGCAGCCGGCCAACCCGCAGTCCCGGGCACCCAGCAGAATGCTCTGGGCGGCAATGCCGTGATCGCAGCCGAAGTCTTTCGCAATATCCGTGTTTCCCAGAACGACGATATAGGCCGAGGGCTGCTCGCCCGGTTTGGGCCCCGACCAGTCTTTCAGGTAAGCCGCCCAGGTCAGGCACGCAAATATGCGCGCGTTGGTCTCTTCCCGGCAGGAAACAACGTAGGTCAGCGGCTGCAGGTTGCCGGCCGAGGCCGACAGTCTGCCCAGGTTGACAAGCCCCTTCAATGTATCCAGGTCGATTCTGCGATTTTGATAAAACCTTCGGCAACTGCGATTTTTACGCACCAGGTCCTCGATCATCACCACCCCCTGTCATCGTTCACATGTGCAACCGCATCCAGTCGATTACCTTGTCAAACTCGGACTTGAGTTCTGCAAGCGCCCTTCCCCGGTGGCTGACCCGGTTTTTCTCGGCCGCGCTGAGCTGGGCAAAGGTTTTCCCGAGCGGTGGGAAATAAAAAATGGGGTCATATCCGAACCCCTGATTCCCGGCGGGGCCCTCCGCAATCAGGCCCTCGCAGCGCCCTTCATAGGTCAGTGCCGCGCCCGAGGGTACGGCGATTGAAATGACGCACGTAAAAACGGCCCGGCGGTCGGCGATGCCGGTCATGGCCCTGAGCAGCTTGCGGCATTTCAGCGCATCGTCGGCATCCACACCGGCATAGCGTGCCGAGTGCACCCCCGGCGCCCCGCCCAAGGCCGCAACCTCCAGCCCCGAGTCATCCGCCAACGCCGGGATTCCCAGCACACGGGCCGTGAAACTCGCCTTCTTGTAGGCATTCTCATCAAAGGACCGGCCGTCTTCCTCCACTTCGGGGATGGCGCCAAAATCACTTAATCCCTTGATATCAATTTCAAAACCATACAGAAGCGATCGGAGCTCGCCGATCTTTCCCGGATTGCGGGTGGCGATCACCAATGGAAACGGTTGGGTCACGAAAATCCCTTTCGCCTGTTTTTTTCGTCGGTCTTACGAAAATTTTGGATTATAACCCATAGGGTGTTTTTTGTAAATTCTTTTGTGGGCCGAACAGCAATCTGCGGCGAACACCCCGCCGGCTTGTCGGGTTGCACATGGCCGGCAAAAAAGGCCCTGGCAGATGCGCCCACCGGAAACCGGGCATCTGTCGTCGGTACCGGCGGCGGAACTGGCCCCGATCAGGCTGCTTGGAAAAACCCCCGGCAGAGCCAATTGAAGACTTGGAATTGATGCGTCTGATCGGCCGGGAAGGTGCCGCCCATCCTTTCTGCAAAACGCGGAAGATGTGCGACGACCTGAAAAGGAAAGGCGGGACTGTGCTGAATCACAAGCGGGTCTTGGGTTTGATGCAGCAGATGGGCTTGGCATCCATTTTGGCCGCATCCGGGCCCACAACCCCTTTGAACTTGTCCTGCGGGAAGTACAAGGCGCCGGGCACGCAGCGCCGGCGTTACCGGACGGCGACTCAGATCGCGAACTGCGAACCCGGCGTATTATTCGTTTCTGGCACGCGAGACGCGCTGCAGGCCAAAGACCGCCTCCGGAATGCCGATCTTTCCGTCACCATTGACGTCGGCTTCCAGTTGCAGGGCCGCGCCGGCAGCCTGGCCGGAGGCGATCTGCAGGGAGAGGATCACATCATCGAGGCCGATCCGGCCATCACCATTGACATCGCCCACGAAGTCCGAGGTGTCTGTTTCGTAAGCGCCCATATCATCTCCGCCTCTGTCCATTCTGGGGCGGCCGGCCATGTCCGTTCGAATGCTGAGGCCATAGAGACTTTCAAATTTATCGAACACACCCGTTGCAACAGCCGCCCCCCTGGCCGGGGAGGGTGCCCTCAATGTGAAATTATGGGCCTGTGGGTCCGCAAACATCGGATCCGCTGCTATGAAGTGCAATCCCTGTCCGCCGCTTGCGGACTGGAATTCAGCCAGGCTCGTTTTCAGTCCGCGATCCCAGTAATAGTTTTGTACATCCGGGTCATGGCATAAATCGGAACCGGCAATCGTAGCGCTGTTTGCCGGAATATTTATCGGGAGAAACGAGATCAACGCATCATCGTTGTCGATATTTGAAATAATATTATTCTCCGTGTAGCTTGGGCTGTCCGCGGCTATGCTGATCCCGCCGCTGCAGTTGTATATTGTATTGTAGTATGTATAGCGATTGCCCACGGGATGAATATAAGAAATGCCCTGTCCGGTTTTGAAGCGGCTGTTCTTCTGGAGCGAACCTGGATTCGCATCAGGTCCCGGATGAATATTGTAGATGACGTTTCCAATTACATAAACGTTTGTTTCCAGCCCTTCAGCGTTGGTTGTGGATTGTCTGATTCCCGTACGGCAGTCATGAATTACATTGTGCAACACCCATATATTGTTTGCTCCATACATCCACATGATGCCCGTCCCCGTTGTACCGGATGTGCTGGGCATGTCATGCACAACGTTTTCGGAAATGATGACATCCGTGGCCTGTTTACTGGCAAATCCCGATTGGCGATTGTGGTGCGCTGTGTTGCCGCCAATGTAGAGGTGGTGAATATGATCACGCCAAAGGGCCGATTCCTGCCCATGCGTACCGCCTGCGGCGTTCACCTGCACACCATCCCCACCCAGGTAGCTGAATTCACTGTTCAGTATCCAGAGATGATGGATAAACTCATTGTGGGACCGGTTCCAGAGGTTGGGGCCTATTCCATGGAAATCATTGTCATGGGCATAGTCGTCCCATTGGCCGAGGCGGCTGATATTGTAATTGAAAATTATGATGTCGTGCGTTACTGCGTTTGGCGCCTGGTCCCCCAGACCGGCGGAAATACCGATCCCCGAGGAATTGCCGCTGTAGATCCTGTCGTGCAGTTCGCTGTTTCTCAAAATGATATGATGTGAATTGCCGTCGGGATAGGAAACGATGCCCGTAGCCTCCCCGGTGGCAGTTCCCTTCCCGTCAAAATCAAAGTACTCCTGGAAAAGATACTGCGTATTCCGGTAGGACCAATCCGCCCGTATGTTCGGCATGTCGTCGGCCGTCCCTCTGAACCAGCAGGGTTGGGCTGCGGTGCAGTTGAAGGAATACTGTATATGGCTGGGGTTCAGAGAGGGAAATGAGCCGTGCACTTCAACGTAAGCGCCGGGCGCAAAAGGGTAGTGCCAGTCCGGAACACTTTTCCGCGGCCGATCCGGATAGCCGAAACGGTGTCCATAGGCATCCGTCAGATCGCCCGTTTGCACTGCATCGGTTGCCGACGGATCATCCGGATTTATGTAGTAGCAGCCGGCTGCATCATTATCCGGCCAGTTTGAGGGCCGGCTGGGGGCTACTGCATCGATGGGGTTGCCGATCGCCCCCCAGTCCGGATTTGGAATCCCGACAGGCGGCGTATAGGCAAACACGTTGCCGGCGATCCCCGCTGCGCAGAAAAACATCATGGCCAATCCCAGGGCTGATGCATACAGGTCTTTTGCCATACGGACTCCTTTCGGACACTCAAAGCCGCCGCCCCGGGCAGGCCAGCACGGCACTGCCGCCTATTTGAGGCTGCGTCCCTCCACCCTGATTCCACCAGATAGCAGGCAATCCCTATGCCATACCTTTTAGGCCCTTTCCACAGGATTTCTATCCGATTGATAATTTGGGATAATATGAAAAATATAGGCATCTTTTTCCGCTTGATGCCGCGAAAAAAGATGCCGTTTGGTTTCGATTTTGCAATCCAAACTACCAGATCCAACGATAAGATGTTATGACCTGAATCTTGCACAGGCAATTTTGAAAACATATAAAATTGCAATGTTATCTCATGGTTGTCTATGGATGCAGCGCGATATTTTCTAGCGTCATTGGTATGTTCGGAAACCTTCCATTTTGACTTCAAAATTGTCTGCCCTGCGGGAGCGCCGATTTTACCGCCTCTACTGTGTTGCAGGGCATTTGCGTCTGTATACGACAGCTGCATGCCCTGCGCCTTG
>Ga0256841_1000079_pt1 | contig 101222 bp, 97 predicted proteins | sample 356308metaG_FD_185971 | JGI IMG/M metagenome (GOLD analysis project Ga0256841, IMG submission 185971) | Hydrothermal vent microbial communities from Mid Atlantic Ridge, Atlantic Ocean - 356-308 | ecosystem: Environmental > Aquatic > Marine > Hydrothermal vents | place: Atlantic Ocean: Mid...
CCGCTGACCGAAGCGGTTGCCAAAATACAAACCCCTTTATATAAAGAGTGCCAACCTGGTTGGCGGCATAGTCCAACGGACATTTATCTGCCATGCGCTGCACAGCAGATAAATGCTTAGATGTTAGGTTTATAGCAATACTATTTCGGAGAAATATATGAAAACAATAGGATTGATAGCATTTGTTTCTATGGCTCTTATATTGTCTGGATGTGAAACCACAAACTCGATTCCTTATGATCCATCCACAACAAATATAATTACTATTCAAAACACGTTAAAAAAAGAAGGAAAGAAGGTTAGTGTGGGTAATATTACTTTAGCTCCAGGAATAGAGGAAAGCCCCATGTGTCGCTTAAACGGTCCTGTTAAAGTCGCACCAGGAAAGTCTTTACCAAGATATATAGAAGAAGCATTTCAGGAAGAGTTGTTTATGGCTGGAGTATACGATTCTAATGCGGAGACTAATATTAATGGCAAAATTGAAAAGTTGAGTTTCAGTTCAGTATCACCCGCGTACTGGGATATAAGTATGAAGATAAGTTCCAATGTTTTTCCTGGGTATGTTGTATCCATACATTACCCATTTGATACTAGTTGGACAGCATATTCTGCATGTAAGAATGTAGCAAATGCTTTTGGGCCCGCAGTTCAATCCTTATTAAAAGAAGTTGTTTCTGACCCTAGGTTTTCGGCACTAGTAAAGTGAGGAAAACCTAACAAGGCCATTAACCGGAGACAAAAAATCTTCGCGACGCTTCTCTTTTTTGTCCCGGTTATGGCAGGAGTTATGCCTACAAGGACAAAGCATGCGTAGCCTAATTTTGGGATTGTTATTTACTACATTTATGACGCCAGTTGTTGCGGGCTTTGGATCGCAAGAGGAAGTGTCAAAATGGCTGACGTTTTATTATCAAGCCACTTCTCCTGATAGGCTGCCGGTGGCTATTGAATATATGAGCCGATCTGGGATGCTTGATAACAAAAAAGCCATGGCACCAATATTCGGATTTATATCCGGTGTTTTTAAGGATAACCCAATGAAAGTAGCCGGTTGGATTGATCGGCTAGGCTCGCTAAAAGAGGAGCATCTTGGCGTTGTAGTTCTCGGGCTTTGGTACGCTAATCTCCCAGAATCTCAACGACTGACGTATGGAATCCTAGATAAGCACCCCAAACTAAATGAGCAATTTGCCTTTTTAAGAAAAGGCTCACCGATGCCAATTGACAAAATCCCGCTTGAAAACGGGCCATGGGTTCTTGATGCGTTATGGGGTAACTTCATGGCTACAGGGAGAAAAAAGCCTATTGAAAGAATAATGGCAGCGCTCCCTTGGGTAGATGTAAAAGGAGACACTAATAGACTCCTGGTTGGTGGTGCTGCCCAGTGGTCGCTAACCTCAAATGCTGTACAGCATGATCTTGTGTTCAAATTCTGCGAAGCGGCGATCAAAACGCAACCCAAGGATATAGCTTTGAAGCTCCAAGAAGTTCTGGAAGTTGCGAGAAAAGAAAGACAGCAAAGGCATAACACACACCCTGAGGTAGTCCGTCAAGGAAAAGCGGACTAGCTCGCCAGCTCGTTAACAAGCGGAGAACCCTTGTCTGTCAACGCCATGAGGTATTTGGCCTCATCGTACGGTTGTTTATCCTGCCAGCATCGCCAGAGGATGCGGATCCACTTGTACGTCAGTGCGCGGCTCGCAGGCAAGGGTTGTTCCCTTGGCAAGAGCCGGAACGCAGAGCCGGCCTTTTCTTGAAGCCCCTAACCGATTGATCTATAAGGACAGGCCCGCTTGCCCTTGCCCGCGGACAGCGTTATCAGCCCTTGTTGTAGAATCACTACAACGGCGGTCTGATGCCTTGCCGCGAACAAGGGCAAGCGGGCTGAACGCGATATAGATTGTTGCCGAGTTAATAAAAGGCCCGCGCCCAGAAGGAAAAACGAATCGTCTACGATACGGGTTCATGATTTAGTCAGAGGTTCCTTTATTGTGCTGAATTTTTTCATGACAAGCCTATCTGGATGAAATGCAGCCAAAGGATTTTCTGATTTCGGCGATTTTCTGGCAGCGCAGTCTGTGTATTGCATCGCCGATTTTCTTCCCACTGAGGCTTGCCGGGAGGTCAGCAGCAGAGATGCGGGTGGCGGCCTGGCGTGCCTGGCGTAGATATTCCGCCTGGGGATAGGGCTTGTTTTGCAGGCCCTTGCGTCCCTGGGCATCGGCCTGGGCGGCAACGAGGAATCGTTCGAAATCGTCTGGATTGCGCCAGGCGTCCAGGTCAGACAGCAGTTTTTCCACGGTGTCGGGTTTGAGGTCGAAAGCCATGTGCGCCAGCAGATGATAGCGGGCGGTCTTGCGCGCCAGGCGCTGATAGCGCAGGGGAACGCGAAGACGCTGACATACCCGGTCCACCAGGGGTACTCCAAGGGCTTCGTGACCGCGATGGCTGGGCCAGAATTCCCTTGCGGTGGCCGCCTTGCCCAGATCATGCAACAAGACCGCAAAGCGAACTTCGGGAGCATTGCTCAACGCCACGACCTTGTCCAGAGTCAGGAGTACATGTTCACCGGTGTCGATTTCCGGGTGGTAGCGTTCGGGCTGGGGTATGCCGAACAGATCGTCAATCTCCGGCAGGAAGGCGCGCAGAATCCGGCATTGGCGCAGGACCTCGACAAAACGCCGGGGGGAAGGTGTGAGCAGCGCTTTTTTCAGTTCCTGCCACTGACGCTCCGGGGCGATCTTGTCCAGCTGATTGTTTGCTGCCATGTCCCCTGCGAGCTTGCAGGTGGCCGGGGTGACCTGAAAATCCAGCTGCGCGGCGAGGCGCGCCAGGCGCAGCAGCCGCAGGGGGTCATCCTCGAAATGAGGCAAATGCCGCAGCAGCCGGTTTTTCAGATCCTGCTGGCCATGAAAAGGATCGATGAGCTTGCCATCAGCCGTCATGGCCATGGCATTGATGCGCAAATCCCGCCGGGCCAGGTCTTCTTCCAAGGTCACATCCGGGCGAAACTGCAATGCGCCATCCGGGCTGCGTCCCCGCGCCAGGGCATATTCTTCCTTTGTGTCTGGATGGAGGAATACGGGAAAATCCTTGCCTACGGGTTGAAAGCCAAGGCTGCGCATTTCTTCCGGGGTGCTGCCCACTACTACCCAGTCCTGATCCGATGGTTCCAACCCCAGGAGTTGGTCACGCACACTGCCACCCACGCGGTAGCGTTCCAGTTTGGTTTCAGGGGAGTTCGGGGGGGAGGCGCTCATCGTTATCGGCGGGATCGTTCATGCGGGCGATGATGGCTTTGGCGCGGGGAGCATCCCGGTCTTCCACCCAGACCTTGAGGAACCCCAGGGCGGGCAGCTCGCCCATGGCGCCCTGAAGATAGTCGCCACCCACCTGGGCTTCGATACCCTCGCCGATGAGACGGATCTTCACCAGATGGGCTTCCAGGGAGTTGAGGGCTTCGAAGACGGGAGTCAATCAGCCCCCCATCTCGCGCAGCTTTCGGTCTTGTTCCTCGGCTTCTTTTTTCATCTGTTGTTCCAGTCCCTTGGCCTGATCCAGCGTTTTCATTTGGGTTTCCCAGGGGGTGGCCACTTTTTGTTTTGGCTTGTTGGATTGGGAGCCGTCATCCGAGCAGGCAGCCAGCAGCATCAGCGTGCTTGCAAGAAACAGGAGTTTCATTGTTGTGCCTCCTCCCAGGCAAGAGCCTCGCCATGGGTGTTTTTGCTGTCCGGCCCCATGAGCCATAGGTACAGGGGCATGAGTGCTTCGGGGGGCTTGATTTTGTTGATGTCTTCACCGGGGAAAATGTTTTTGCGCATCTGGGTGCGGGTTGGGCCGGGGTCGATACTGTTCACCCGCACCGGGCTGTCTTCCAGTTCCTCGGCCAGGGTTTGCATCAGGGCTTCCTGAGCAAATTTGCTGGCGGCGTAGGCGCCCCAGTAGGCCTTGGCCCGGCGACCAACGCGGTCGGAAGTAAAGATCAGCGAGGCGTCATCGGATTTGAGCAGCAAGGGCAGGCAAACCTGGGTGATCATGAAGGGCGCGTTGATGTTCACCTGCATGACTTTCATCCAGTCCTGGGGATCGTAGTCCTTGATGCGGCTGAGATAGGGGTTGATTGCGGCGTCGTGGAGGATGCCGTCCAGGCGGCCAAAAGAGCTTTCGAGCTTCTCGCCCAGTTCTTCATAGTCACGGGTGGTAGCCCCTTCCAGGTGCATGGGATAGATAGCCGGGGTGGGCGCACCCAGTTCCTCGATCTCATCATATACGCTTTCCAGATTGGGCAGGGTCTTGCTCAACAGGATTACCGTGGCGCCATGGGTGGCAAAAGCGATGGAGGCGGCGCGGCCGATGCCACTGCCGGCGCCGGTAACCAGTATTACGCGATCCTTGAGAAGATCGGAGGGAGCCTGATAATTCTGCATGACGGGTTCGGAGATACACATGAACGGAAAAGATCATATTACCCCAATCGGGGTAAAACTTCCGCAAGATGCGAGGGAAATTATGCGGCAAGAAGCCCGAGGATATCTTCAGGCTTGTGCAGGGAGTAATCCGCCTGCCACTGATCGGGACGGTCCTGTTTCTGAAGATAGCCGAACAAGGCGCAGGCAGTGGCCATGCCGGCGGCGCGGCCGGCTTGGATGTCTCTTTGCGCATCGCCCACATACAGGCAATGTTCGGGATCCACGTTCAGCTTTTCGGCGGCATGCAACAAGGGAGCAGGGTGGGGTTTGCGCTGTGGCAAGGTGTCGCCACTGATGACGACCTGGGTGCCGCAGGGCATGGGCAGAGCCGCCATCAGGGGGTCGGTTAGCCAGGCGGGTTTGTTGGTGACGATGCCCCAGGGAATCGCGATTGCACACAGCTGCTCAAGTACCGTATCCATGCCGGGAAACAGGCGGGTATGGGTGCAGATGTTCTTTAGATAAACATCCAGCAGAAACAGGCGGCGTTCTTCGAAGCCTTCCTCTTCGGGCTGCATGCCAAAGCCCCGGCGGATGAGAGCGATGCCGCCATGAGAGACCACGGGACGGATTTCCTCGAAAGGCAGAGTCGGTCGGCCAAAGTGTTCCAGGGTTCGGTTCAGGGCATGGGCCAGATCCGGGGCGGTATCCGCCAGAGTGCCGTCCAGATCGAACAGGACCGCGTGGAAACGCCGGGTCATTCTTCCGCTTTGTCGGTAGTGAGCAGATAGTTTACGTCCACATCATCGGGATCGAGACGATAGACGCGGGTAAAAGGGTTGTAGGTCATGCCGGTGATGTCCCGGGTTTCCAGCCCGGCGTCCCGTACCCATTGATTCAGTTCGGAGGGACGGATGAAGCGCGCATAGTCATGGGTGCCCTTGGGCAACAGTTGCAGAACGTATTCCGCGCCTACGATGGCGAACAGATAGGATTTGGGGTTGCGGTTGATAGTGGAGAAGAATACCTTGCCACCGGGTTTGACCAGGGTAGCGCAGGCGCGAATCACCGAGCCGGGGTCAGGAACGTGTTCCAGCATTTCCATGCAGGTGACGACATCAAAGGCGCCGGGCATTTCTTGCGCCAGCTTCTCCACGGGGATCTGGCGATAATCCACTTCCAGGCCACTTTCCAGCAGGTGCAGACGCGCTACTTCCAGATTGGCTTCCCCCATGTCGATGCCGGTAACCGCAGCACCTTTTTCTGCCATGGATTCGGCAAGGATTCCGCCGCCACAGCCCACGTCCAGTACCTTCTTGCCAGCCAGCCCTCCGGCATGTTCCTCGATGTAGGCCAGGCGCAGGGGATTGATCTCGTGCAGGGGCTTGAATTCGCTGTGCGGATCCCACCAGCGAGAGGCCAGTTCCTCGAACTTGTTGATTTCGCTCTGATCGACGTTGTGCTGATTCATGATGAGGCTGATGTCAGGAGGCTTGCGACTGACGCCATTCTATCAGTTTTTCCTGCCACTGCCCGGCATTGGCCAGCAGTTGGGCATGGTCCATGCGCACCAGCTTGCGTTCTCGCAGGAGATGGCAGCCGTTTATCCAGACATTGCTGACCTGTTCCCGGCCCGCGGCATACACGATCTGGGATACGGGGTCGAACAGCGGGCGGGTTTCGAGTTGTTCCAGGTCGATAGCGGTGATATCCGCGGCCTTGCCGACTCTCAGGGAGCCGGTCTGTTCTTCCAGCCCCAGTGCGCGGGCGCCGTTGATGGTGGCCATGGCCAGCACCTGGGCGGCGGGCAAGGCTTCGGGGTCTTGCGCCACGCCTTTGCCCAGCAGAGCGGCACTGCGCATTTCTCCGAGCATGTCCAGATCATTGTTGCTCGCGGCGCCGTCCGTGCCCAGGGCGACGTTCACTCCCGCGTCCAGCAGTTTTGCCACGGGACAGAATCCGGAAGCCAGCTTCAGATTGGATTCAGGGCAATGCACCACATGACTGCCACTGGCGGCCAAGGCTTTGATTTCATCATCATCGAGCTGGGTCATATGCACGGCGATGAAATCCGGGCCGGGAAGACCCAGGGCTTCCAGGCGCGCAAGGGGACGCTGGCCAAAGTTTTTCCGGCTCTGATTGATCTCGTCCACCGTTTCGTGAACATGCATATGAATTGGCAGCTCCAGCTCATTGGCCAGGGTTCTTACCTTCCTGAGCGGCGCATCGGATACGGAATAGGGCGCATGCGGGGCAAATATGGCGCGGATCAGTGGTTCGTTCCGGTATTGATCATGCAGTTCCAGGGCCTTGTTGAGGTAATCCTCCGCATCGGCTGCCCAGGCAGAAGGAAAGTCGATGAGGATCATGCCCAGCACGGCGCGCATCCCGGCTTCCTGCGCCACCTGGCCGGTGACATCCGGAAAGAAATACATGTCATTGAAACAGGTAGTGCCGGAGCGAATCATCTCGGCCATGGCCAGACGGCTGCCATCGGCAACGAATTCCGGGCTGATCCAGCGTTTTTCCGCGGGCCAGATATGCTGATTGAGCCAGTCCATGAGAGGAAGATCATCCGCCATGCCACGAAACAGGCTCATGGGTGTATGAGTGTGGGCATTGATCAGACCGGGAATCAGGGCGTGACCCGGCAGTTCCACCACAGTCGATGCGCTGATCTGTTCACGCGCCTGGGCGGAAGGAAGAATGGCGGCGATGCGCCCCTCATGGATGGCGATGGCATGTTCGGCCAGCACTTGGCCGGCGGGTTCCACGGGTATGATCCAGGAGGCATGTATCAGACTGTCTGTGTGCATGGCTGACGCATCGGTTGAAAAACATGGCCGTATGGTAACAGGATTGTTGGTTCCTGCATTGTGCACAAGGTGTCGGGGATATGCCGCAAGGTAGCCGTCATGGTGTAAGATTTGTATCCGTTCATCACAACACTGGCGGGAGCCGTTGCGACAAATGAAAACCCCGGTACTGAAACGCGCCATAGGCCCGGACGACGCGGTTCTCTGGCAGGGAAACGAGCTGTTCCTGCTGGATCAGCGTCTGTTGCCTCATATTGAACATTTCATTCATTGTGAGCACGCTAAGAGCGTGGCTCAGGCCATTGCCGACATGGTGGTGCGTGGCGCGCCGGCGATTGGCGTCACCGCGGCCTATGGTGTGGTGCTGGCCGCCAGGGATGCCTGGCGACAGGCGGGACAGGGCTGGAAAGCGGCCATAGAGGATGATCTGGCCGCTTTGCTCGCGGCGCGCCCGACGGCGGTGAATCTCGGCTGGGCCGTCGAGCGCATGAAAAGGCTGATCGGGACCATGGCGGACGAGCGCGAGCCGGGGGCCGTGCTCCTGGCCGAAGCGCGTAGCATTCATGATGAAGATATTGCCGCCAACCGCAGTCTGGGGGATCTGGGGGCGTCTCTCATAGACAGCGCAACTTCGGTCATTACCCATTGCAACGCCGGCGCCCTGGCCACCGGGGGATATGGCACCGCCCTGGGGGTGATACGCAGCGCCTGGAACAGCGGCAAGCTGGAACGGGTCTATGCGGACGAAACCCGTCCCTGGCTCCAGGGCAGTCGTTTGACCGCCTGGGAGCTGGTGCATGAAGGCATTCCCGTTTCCCTGCTGGCGGACGGCGCGGCTGCGGCCCGCATGGCGGCCGGTGGTATCGGCTGGGTGATCGTGGGTTCGGATCGCATTGCCGCGAATGGTGATGTGGCGAACAAGATCGGTACCTATTCCCTGGCGCTGGCGGCCAGGGCTCATGGCGTAAAGGTCATGGTGGCTGCACCCACCTCCACCATTGACATGGACTGTCCCAGCGGGCCGGATATCCCCATTGAAAGCCGTGAACCGGATGAGCTGCTGTCCTGTGGCGGCAAGCGGGTGGCGAGCATGGGGGCGGAGGCCTGGAACCCGGTGTTCGACGTTACTCCGGCGGAACTGGTGGATGCCATTGTTACCGAAAAAGGCATTGTTTTGTCGCCCGACAAGGGCAAGCTCGCCGAGCACATGGCCTGATGTGGTGCTGTTTTCCTGCCAGACAGAAAAAACCTGCCTGAATACATGAGCTGATGCCCTCTGAGCCTCTCATCGGCGATTTACGGCTTTTCTCTTCTGACCTGCATCCCGGGTGAGGATTTGTGCTAAAATTCCGCTCCTGATTGCATTACGCGGAAATCGCCAGTTCAGATGACAGAATTCGCCAAGGAAGTCCTTCCGGTCAATCTCGAAGACGAGATGCAACATTCCTACCTGGATTACGCCATGAGCGTTATCGTGGGCAGGGCCTTGCCGGATGTCAGGGACGGGCTCAAACCCGTACATCGCCGGGTGCTCTTCGCCATGAGTGTGCTGGGCAATGACTGGAACAAGCCCTACAAGAAGTCCGCCCGGGTGGTGGGCGACGTCATCGGTAAATATCATCCTCATGGGGATACTGCCGTATATGACACCATCGTGCGCATGGCCCAGCCTTTTTCCCTGCGCTACATGCTCATCGATGGTCAGGGCAACTTTGGTTCTGTAGATGGAGATTCTCCCGCCGCCATGCGTTACACCGAAGTGCGCATGTCCCGAATCGCCCATGAGCTGCTGGCGGACATCGACAAGGAAACCGTCGAGTTCATTCCCAACTATGACGAATCCGAATCCGAGCCGGCGGTGCTGCCGGCCAAGATTCCCAATCTGCTCATCAACGGATCTTCCGGCATTGCGGTGGGCATGGCCACCAATATACCGCCCCACAACCTGACGGAAGTGGTGGATGCTTGCGTGGCGCTCATCGACAATGAGCAGATTTCCATCGAAGAGCTGATGCAATATGTGCCGGGACCGGATTTTCCCACTGCCGGCATCATCAATGGCGCCAAGGGCATCCGCGATGCCTATCGCACCGGACGTGGCAAGATCTATGTGCGCGCCCGCACTCACTTCGAGGACATGGACAACGGCAAGCAGCGCCTGGTGGTCACCGAGTTGCCTTATCAGGTGAACAAGGCGCGGCTCATGGAAAAGATTGCCGAACTGGTCAAGGAAAAGAAGGTGGAAGGCATCACCGAGATGCGCGACGAGTCCGACAAGGACGGCATGCGCATGGTCATCGAGCTGCGCAAGGGAGAAGTTGGCGAGGTGGTGCTCAACAACCTGTTCCAGCATACCCAGATGCAGAGTGTCTTCGGCATCAACGTGGTGGCCCTGGTGGACAGCCAGCCACGTACCTTGAACCTGAAGCAACTGCTGGAATATTTCGTGCGCCACCGGCGCGAGGTGGTGACCCGGCGCACTATCTTCGACTTGCGCAAGGCCCGCGCCAGGGCGCATATTCTCGAAGGCCTGGCCGTGGCTCTGGCAAACATCGACGAAGTCATTGCCCTGATCAAGGCTGCGCCCAACCCGGCTACGGCGAAAAAGGAATTGTGCGCGCGCCTGTGGAAATCCGGCACTCTGGAAGACATGCTTTCCCGCGCCGGCGCGGACGCCTCCCGTCCGGACGATCTGCCGGAGGGCTTTGGGCTTACGCCGGACGGTTATCGCCTGACCGAAACCCAGGCCCAGGCCATTCTGGACCTGCGCCTGCAAAAGCTCACCGGGCTGGAGCAGGACAAGATCATCAGCGAGTTCCAGGAACTGCTGGACAAAATCGCGGATCTGCTGGATATCCTTTCCAGCTCGGATCGCCTGATGAATGTGATCAAGGATGAACTGCTGGCGATCCGTGAACAATTTGGCGATGAGCGCCGCACGGAGATCATCGCCGATCGTCTCGACCTCACTCTGGAAGATCTGATCACCGAGGAAGATGTGGTGGTTACCCTGTCTCACCAGGGCTATGCCAAGGCCCAGTCCCTGGACACCTACCAGGCCCAGCGCCGGGGAGGGCGGGGCAAGACTGCCACCACGACCAAGGATGAGGATTTCGTGGACAAGCTGTTCGTTGCCAGCACCCACGACACCATTTTGTGTTTTTCCAGCGCCGGCAAGGTGTACTGGCTCAAGGTCTATGAATTGCCTCAGGCAGGACGCAATGCCCGGGGCAAGCCCATGGTCAATCTGTTGCCCCTGGAAGAGAACGAGCGCATTAGTGCGGTGTTGCCCATCCGTGAATACGAAGAAAACAAATATGTCTTCATGGCCACCGAGCAGGGCACGGTGAAAAAGACGTCCCTGAAGGATTTCTCCCGTCCCCGGGCCAGCGGCATCATCGCCGTGGATCTGCGCGAGGGCGACCAGCTCATTGGCGTGGATATTACCGATGGCGAGCGTGACATCATGTTGTTCAGCAGCGCCGGCAAGGCGGTGCGCTTCAAGGAGGAAGCTGTCCGGGCCATGGGCCGGACGGCCACCGGCGTGCGCGGTATTCGTCTGGATGAAGGCCAGCGGGTGATTTCCCTGGTGGTCGCCGATGAAGGCGATATCCTCAGCGTCTGCGAAAACGGCTACGGCAAGCGTACCGCCATTGACCAGTTCCCGACCAAGGGGCGTGGCACCAAGGGGCTGATTTCCATACGCACTTCCGAACGCAATGGCGACCAGATCGGCGCCATCCTGGTGGATGAGGATGACGAGATCATGCTCATTACCGATGGTGGCACCCTGGTGCGCACCCGTGTTTCCGATGTATCGCGCATGGGGCGTGACGCCCAGGGCGTGAAAATGATCGCCCTGAGCAAGAAGGAAAAACTCATTGGTATTGCGCGCATCGAAATGCTCGAAGGTGAAGAGGAAGATGAAGACGACAGTTCTTCGTAGCACCGGTTTATTTTGTCGCATCCCGCCAAGGAGGGTTTGATTTTTTCAGGCATTCCCGTGGCACAGGCTGCTTCTGATACCACCGCACCCGGGATTGTAATGTAGTAACCAAAACAGGAAACCCACAATGTCACGAATCTATAATTTCAGCGCTGGCCCCGCCACGCTGCCCGAAGAGGTATTGAAACAGGCCCAGGATGAACTGCTGGACTGGCACGGTGCCGGCATGTCAGTGATGGAGATGAGTCATCGCGGCAAGGAGTTCATGAGCATTGCCGCCCAGGCGGAAGCGGATTTGCGTGAGGTGATGGGGATTCCCGACAATTATAAAGTGCTGTTCCTCCAGGGCGGCGCTTCCAGCCAGTTCGCCATGGTGCCCTTGAATCTCATGGCACGCACCGGAAAAGCCGATTATATCAACACCGGGAGTTGGTCGAAGAAAGCCATTGCCGAGGCAAAACGCTATGGCGAGGTCAATGTCGTTGCCGATACATCGGCAGATTTCAAGGCTCCGGAGGAATCGGATCTGAGTTTTTCTGCGGATGCCGCTTATGTGCATTACACCCCCAACGAAACCATTCAGGGGGTGGAATTTCCCTATATTCCCGATACTGGAGATATCCCTCTGGTAGCGGACATGTCTTCCACGATCCTGTCCCGGCCTGTTGACGTATCGAAGTTCGGTATCATCTATGCCGGCGCGCAGAAGAATGTAGGGCCTGCCGGCCTGACCCTGGTCATCATCCGTGAAGATCTCATCGGCCATGCACCGGATTCCTGTCCCGCCATGCTCGACTATCAGATTCACGCCGATGCCGGCTCCATGTACAACACGCCGCCTACCTATGCCTGGTATCTGGCAGGGCTGGTGTTCCAGTGGCTGAAGAACAATGGCGGCCTGGAGACCATGGCAGTAATCAACGAGCGCAAGGCGGAGGAATTGTATGGCGTGATCGATGCCTCTGATTTCTACGCCAATCCTGTGGCTCCGGAGTGTCGTTCCTGGATGAATGTGCCCTTCACCCTGGCGAATGCCGATCTGGACGGAAAGTTTCTTGAAGAAGCCGCAGCCCGGGGACTGAAAACCCTCAAGGGGCACCGTTCCGTTGGTGGCATGCGCGCCAGTATCTACAACGCCATGCCGGAAGAAGGCGTGCAGGCGCTGATCGCCTTCATGCGGGATTTCGAACAGGCCAACGCTTGAGCAGGACAGATATGATGTACAAGATTCTCACTTTGAACAATATCTCCGCCGCGGGTCTGGATCGTCTGCCCCGTGAGCGCTATGAAGTGGCTTCGGAAATTGCCCATCCGGATGCCATCCTGCTGCGTTCCTACAAGATGCATGACATGGACATACCGGATACCGTACAGGCGATTGGTCGTGCTGGTGCGGGCGTGAACAACATCCCCGTGGACAAGATGACGGAGAAAGGCATTCCCGTGTTCAACGCGCCGGGAGCCAACTCCAATGCGGTCAAGGAACTGGTCGTCGCCGGCATGCTCATGGCTGCGCGCAACATCGGTCCCGCCTGGAAATTCGCCACCTCACTGGAAGGCGAGGATGCGGAAATCACCAAGGCGGTGGAAGCAGGCAAGAAGAATTTTGTCGGTTTTGAACTGCCCGGGCGGACGCTGGGTGTGGTGGGCCTGGGAGCCATCGGCGTAAGGATCTGCAATGCCGCCCATGACCTGGGTATGAAAGTGGTCGGTTTCGATCCTTCCATCACCGTGAAATCCGCCTGGAAACTCAAGGCCGATGTGGAGCAGGCGCTTTCCATCGATGATCTGTTGTCCCGCTCCGACTTTGTCACTTTCCATGTGCCATTGACGGAGCAAACGGCGAACATGATCAATGAAGAGCGCATCCGGCTGATGCCGGACAATGCCATCGTGCTCAATTTTGCCCGCAACGGCATTGTCGATGATCAAGCCGTGGTCAGGGCGCTGGATGATGGCAAGCTGTATGCCTATGTGTGTGATTTTCCCAGTAACCTGCTCAAGGATCATCCGCGTTGCCTGACCCTGCCGCATCTGGGGGCTTCCACCCGCGAGGCGGAAGAGAACTGTGCCATCATGGTGGCGGACGAGATCCGTGCCTGGCTGGAAGACGGCAATATCAGCAATTCGGTAAACTTTCCGGAAATCAACATGCCCCATGGCGACAATCCGCGCCTGGTGGTGGTGAACAGCAACGTGCCCAACATGCTGGGTCAGATCTCCACGGATCTCGCTGCGGCCGGCATGAACATCGTGGACATGTTGAACAAATCCCGTGGCGATATCGCCGTTACTCTTATCGATCTGGAATCCCAGCCGGAACAGGCGGTAATGGACAAGATTGGCAGCGTGGAGGGTGTGTTGTCCGTGCGTTGCCTGAGCTGCAAGAAATAGGGCATCATTGGTTCGTTATGAACGAAGCCGAAAAACTCAATGCCATCCGTGAGCGTATCGACAGCATCGATGAACAGATCCAGGATCTGATCAATGCCCGCGCGCAAGCGGCGGCTGAAGTAGCCCACATCAAGCAGCAAAGTGATGGCGAAGTGGTTTTCTATCGCCCCGAGCGCGAGGCTCAGGTATTGCGCATGGTCAAGGAGCGCAACCGCGGGCCGCTGGATGCAGAGGAAATGGCACGACTGTTTCGGGAGATCATGTCTGCCTGCCTGGCGCTGGAGTATCCCCTCAACATTGCCTTTCTCGGTCCGGAAGGCACTTTCACCCAGGCGGCTGCGCTCAAGCATTTCGGTCATTCGGTCACCACTACCCCGCTGGGTTCCATCTCCGACGTGTTTCAGGAAGTCGAGGCGGGGAATTGTCAGTATGGCGTGGTTCCGGTGGAGAACTCCACGGAAGGGGTCATCAGTCATACCCTGGACATGTTTTTCAGCTCGCCACTGAAGATCTGTGGCGAGGTTACCTTGCGCATCCACCACAATCTGTTGTCCAACGCCGCGTCACTGGAGGGTATCGAAAAACTCTATTCTCACCAGCAATCCCTGGCCCAGTGCCGGGGTTGGCTGGACCGGCATCTGCCCAAGGTGGAGCGTATTGCCGTGGGCAGCAATGCGGAAGCGGCCGCCATTGCCCGGGAAGATTCCCGAGCCGCGGCCATTGCCAGCGAGACGGCGGGAGAAATCTATAATCTTGGTGTGCTGGCGCACAATATCGAGGACGAACCGGGCAACACAACCCGTTTTCTCATTATCGGACAGCAGGAAGTGCCACCATCCGGCGAAGACAAGACCAGCCTGCTCATTTCTACCAAGAACGAGGCAGGCGGGCTGCACCGCCTGCTGGAGCCTCTGGCGCAACACGGGGTAAGCATGACCCGCATCGAATCCCGTCCTTCACGTCGTGGCATGTGGGACTATGTGTTTTTCATCGACATTGATGGACATAAAGATCAGCCCCATGTTTCCAGAGCATTGAAAGCCCTGGAGCAACGTGCTGGTGTGTACAAGGTTTTGGGCTCTTATCCGAAAGCGGTTTTATAACCGCTATGCTCAGAATTCCAGAATCAACCCCAGCCTGAAATACGGACTTATTTCTACACGAATATGGTTAGGGACTTTTTGCCCATCTTCATAATCAAGACGATTGTAGCCCACACCAGCGCTCAACAGAGTGCGGCTTGCGGCACTTTCCCACAAGCTGTATTTTGCGTTGATATCCAGCGTCCACACTTCCGGTGTATTGGGTAATGGAATTGGTGCAAACAGCCGACTGTCCAGAGTGAATCGGTCATTGATACGCCAGGTCATTGCGGCACCAATTCGATACCCTAGCTTGGAATATGCTCTGTCTGCCTTGGCAGTATGGCTTTTCAACTGATAATCAAAATCAAACCACACCAACCCCCCACCGGCGGAGAGGCTGATGTTCTCATTGGTACGGTTTAGAGCGTACAGATAATTGATACGATACCAGTCAGTTTGTATGTCAGCATTCACCTGAGTTCCCGCCGGAAAAAACTTTTTCTGACTGACAAGGTCTTTTCTTATGACAGATTTGCCAGATTGACGCTGCCATTGTCCCCCGATTTCAAACTGGTGCCCCTCCATATTGAACATCGCATAGGCATCAAGCGCCGTTTGCCGATCAAAATCCAGCTCATCAAATGTTGGGCGGCTGCGACTGGTTGTACCCGGCTCTCCACCAGCAGGGGTTTGCACAAAACCATCCAGAGAGCCGTTAATATAGGTAATACCCATCGTATATGGGAAAGGGGCGCCACTCGGTTGAGCGTGAATACTCGTAGTCCACAACCATGGGAGCATCAACAGGAATCGGCGAAATTGGTTCATAATGCTTTCCCCAGATACATGACAATCAAAAATAAAAGATACACCAAGAAACTGAACTGACAAGGACATACGGCACATACCACAGCAGGCCCTGATCGTATTCTGCAGGTGTAGATCCAGTCATCAATCTGGATGATACGGCAAATTTGGCTATTGCATAAGAAACTGGCTCCTTGATATGTCAAGTGGTGTTCAGCATGGAAGTTGTTGGCGCCGTCCCTGGCGGGCATTTTTCTGTCAGGCAACCAATGCCTGGAAGGATAGTCCGCCATCACCATAATCAGCGAAGGAGATACTGAAATCTGCCGTAGCCGGCGGTTTTTGTACCAGTTCCTGCACTTCCTGCGGCAATTCCTCTGGGGATTGGTAGAGGTTGAGCAGACGCAGGTGGGGACTATCGCTGTTCATCAGCAGCCGGGAACAGATATTCATGATTTCATGCACGTTGCCGATCATGATTTCCGAAAAATCACCGTTCTGGGCGCATTCCTTTGCTGTTCCCAGAGGAATCTTGGTCAGGGATGCGCCGGCAAAGGCGGTGAAATTGTAATCCATGGCGCACGTGGCCACGGGCGCATTCTCGTCATCCACATAAAGCGCCACCACGGACTGGCTGCCAGGTGCTGCGGTCACGGGGTCTCCAGGGCTGGCTTTGAGGTCATTGCCATACATCATTGCCAGCATCTGCTGCAGTTCAATGGGCTTGGGCAAGGGGATACCGGACATGTTTGTTCTCCTAGTTGATGTAAGGGGACAGTTTGTCCTGAAAGGATTCCGGGGTGAAAGGTTTGGCGATGAGGAAATTCGCGCCCAGTTCGGCGGCACGCTCGCGCATTTCTTCCGAGGCTTCCGTGGTCACGAAACCGAATTTTGGCTTGATGCCTTCATCCTTCAGGGTTTCCAGAAGTTCGGGGCCGGTCATGTTGGGCATGTTCCAGTCACACAATACCAGGTCAGGTTGTTCCTGCCTGATGGCCTCCAGCGCCTTGGCGCCATCGGCTGCCTGGGTTATATCGTGTCCGCCGTATCCGGCTTCACGCAGGGTTTTCATGACGATGAGGCGCATTGCCAGGCTGTCGTCTACTACCATGATATTCATCTTGTTCTCCATAGTGGTTGATTAGGGAATATTTGCCGCCGAAGCGGTCTTGAGTCGTTCCAGGGCGGATAGCGTCCGGGAGGGACGTCCGCGAGAGGCTTGCATGTAGACAAGCGCAGAAGGAATTTTGTCCAGGGATAAAACCTGTTCCGCGGCGTCGATTTTGACTGCAGCGCCGGGCATGCCCCATACGATGCTGCTTTCCTTGTCCTGGGCGATGGTTCTGGCGCCTGCCTGGCGCATTTCCAGCAGCGAGGCAGCGCCATCGTCACCCATGCCCGTAAGAATCACGCCGGTGGCGTTTTTTCCGGCTGTCTGAGCCACGGAGCGAAACAGCACGTCTACGGAGGGCTTGTGCCGGTTGACCCGGGGGCCATCGCTGAGCCTGCAGTAATAGCCCTGGGTGTCCCTGGCTACCAGCAGATGCATGGCTCCAGGCGCGATATAGACATTGCCCGTCTCGATTCGCTGGCCATCCTGCGCCTCATGCACCCGGGGACGAGCAAGACGATTCATCCGTTGCGCGAAAGCGGTGCTGAACCCCGGAGGAATATGCTGGGTGATAACAATAGGAGGCATGTTGTCCGGCAGTTCCACCAGTACGTCCCGGATGGCCTCGGTGCCGCCAGTGGAAGCGCCAATGGCGATCAGCGGCGGACTGATGGTGGCAGGAGACTTGCGTCCTGCCGGGATGATGGCGTCTACGGTCTTCTTTTCTTCTACGGACAAGGGTGAAACGCGGTGTTTGTGGCCCGCCATGCGGAGGTTTGCCCGGGCGGCGATCTTTATCTTGTCGATAATTTCCTGGGCTACGCTTTCCAGAGATCCGCTCATGTCCCCGCCGGGTTTGGCGACGAAGTCGATGGCGCCCAGCTCCAGGGCGCGCAGGGTTGCCTCGGCTCCCTTTTGCGTAAGCGAGGAAACCATGACTACTGGCAGAGGATGCAGGCGCATGAGATTGCCAAGGAAAGTGATGCCATCCATCCTGGGCATTTCTACATCCAGGGTCAGTACGTCCGGATGCAGTTTCTTGATCTTTTCCCGGGCGATATAGGCGTCGGCAGCTGTACCCACCACCTGAATTTGCGCATCCTGCTGGAGAATGTGTTTCAGCAGGTTTCGTACCAGTGCGGAGTCGTCGATTATCAGAACGCGTATGCTCATGGCTTGTTTGCTCCCGGCTCGGGTCAATGGCTCCTGCGGTAGATGGATTGTCCGATAAGGGAAAAACGGTCAGTCAGATCCATCGGACTTTCCGAGTGGCCAATAAACAGATGTCCCTTTTGGGTCAGTATGTCGGCGAAGCGGTCAAACATTTTCTTCTGGGTTGACTTGTCGAAATAAATGAGAACATTGCGGCAGAAGATCAGATCGAAAGGGCCTTTCATGGGCCAGCTCTGCATGAGGTTCAGTTTGCGGTAGGCAATCAGTTCCTGAAGTTGTGGGCGTACCTTGACTTTTCCCTGGTTGGAACCTGATCCCTTGTAGAACCAGCGTTGTAAACGACTTCCGAGAACCTTGCTGACATTCTTCTGTTCATAGATGCCGGCGCTGGCTCTGGCCAGCACATCTGAATCCAGGTCGGTTGCCAGAATACGTACGTCCCAGTTGTGAATATCAGGAATGTTTTCTTGCAGGGTGATGGCCAGCGTGTAGGGCTCCTCGCCGCTGGAGCAGCCAGCGGACCATATTCTGATTCGTCGGCTTTCCCGGTTTTTCTTCAGCAGTTCCGGTATCAGGGTCTTGGCCAGATAATCGAAATGATGTGCTTCGCGGTAGAAGGCAGTAAGGTTGGTGGTCACCGCGTTGGTAAAGGCTTCGAGTTCGTCGCCGCGTCCGTCCTCTATGAGACGGCAATAGGCGCCAAAGCTGTGCAGTCCCAATGCGCGCAGTCGTCGTGACAACCGACCATAGATCAGATCCCGCCGGTTGTCCGCCATGCGAATGCCGGTATGCCGATATACCAGTTCCCGAAGTCGTTCGAAATCCCCATCGGTGAACTCGAATCCCTGTTGAAGCGATTTTTCCGCTGTGTTTCTCATTGGTCTGTATCATCGAGTGACAATTCTTCGACCGTGCCCAGCAAAATCGCCGCTTCTTTCAGAGCATTGCTTGGTTGTCGCCACTGGCAGGAAAGTCCCTTTTGTCTGGCCGAGCGCACGGTCGCGAGCAGCAGTTGCATGGCGGCGGCATGAACAGTGTTCACGGCGCTGCCGTCCAGTATCAGCGACGAACCGGACTCGATTGCGGCGCCGATCTCCCGAGCCAGGCGGGGCAGGTCGTCAAGATCCAGGTGCTGGTTCAGGGTGATATGCTGTTCGCTGCCGGTCATGGTCAGAACTCTTCCCAGACATCGTCTGCGCCCACGGCTTGCAACCTGGGCCGGGCCTGGGATTCTTTCACGGGATGGTCTCGATCAGGCGTGGACGTGGTTTCGTTGGCGGTCTCTCTTTCCAGATCCTCGAGCAGGGAAACAATCTGATCCGAGTAGCGTTCAACGCGGTTGTAGACGGATTCCGCCTTGTTGTTGTCACCTGCTTGCTTTGCCCTGATGACCTGCCTGATGAGGGTATGCATCTCAGCGTGAACTTTTTCCAGTTCCTGCATCTTGCTCATGCTCCCATGCCGTGCCATTCCTGTGCTGTACAGCCATTTGCCCAGATCACAGTCATGATGGGATACCGCTTCATCTTCGTTCATGCGCTCCTCGCCGTCGAGGAAGGCGCGCAAGCGGGTTTTCCACAATTTATGCTTGGTGCGCGCATTGGCGAAATCCAGCTCCGAAGACACCTGGGCGCCGGACCAGGGGCGATCGGCGGAACGGCGTTCTGTCCCATCCCAGCTGGCGCTGCCATCGGTCTTGAAGAAGGAAATCAGCTCGCCCAGTTCTTTGGCCTGCTCATCCATCATCTGACTGGTCTGTGCGGCTTCTTCCACCAGAGTGGCGTTCTGCTGGGTGACTTCATCCATTTGTGATACGGCCTGATTGACCTGGTCGATTCCCGCATATTGTTCGGAACTGGCGGCGGCGATCTCGGCGATGAAGTCATTCACTTTCTTTACTGAAGTGACAATCTCTTCCAGAGTTTTTCCGGATTGATCCACCAGCTCGGAGCCTTCTTCGACCTTGTTTACGCTGTCTTCGATTAGCTCCTTGATTTCCTTGGCGGCGGTAGCGCTGCGCTGCGCAAGATTGCGTACCTCGGTGGCGACCACGGCAAATCCTCGGCCCTGTTCACCCGCCCGGGCGGCTTCCACCGCGGCGTTCAGGGCAAGCAGATTTGTCTGGAAAGCGATATCGTCGATGACACTGATGATGGCGGCAATCTTCTTGCTGGATGCTGTAATCTTCTCCATGGCGGCAATGGTGTTCTGCACCACAGTGCCACCATCGAGCGCCTGATCCAGGGTGATGCTGGACAGCTCGCTGGCCTTGCGCGAGTTATCGGCATTCTGGCGCACGGTGGAGGTAATCTCCTCCATGCTGGATGCGGTTTCTTCCAGATTGGATGCTTGCAACTCGGTGCGGCGCGCCAGATCGGTATTGCCTTCCGCGATCTCCTGAGAAGCGTGTTCCACGGCATCGGCACTGTTGCGAATGCTGCCGATGACGCGGGTGAGGTTGGCAATGGTGGTGTTTACATCATCCTTGAGGCGGGCAAAGGAGCCTTCGTAATCGGTGCTGATGGATTGGTTGAGTTCCCCACGAGCCAGGGCGCCGAGCACGCTGGCGGTGTCATTGATGACCTGCTCGAGAATTTGCATCAGATCATTCACGCCACGACCCAGGGTGCGATAGAAGCCTTCCTTGCCATCCAGACTTACGCGTTCGGTAAGATTGCCAATGAGGGCATTGTCCACAATGCTCTGGATTTCGTGCTCCACTGCGACTTCGCTGGTGCGATCCAGCCATTCGACCACGGTACCCAGCCGCTCGTCCTGATCATTGACAATCGGATTTGCAGTGAGGCGCAATGAGCGCCCGCCAAGCTGGATGTCCGTGGTGAAGGAATTCTGCAGTCTTTCCATCATGGCGCGTTGATGGCCCGGATTCTTGTGGAATATATCGACGTTGGCTCCCATGAGTTTGCTGCTGTCGAATTCCGGCAGTTGCTTGCGAATATCTTCTTCGGCATTGCACATCATCTCCTTGACGGCTTCGTTGAGATAGATGATGTTCAGATCCTGATCGGCGATCATTACGTTGGCGTTTACGCTGTTCAATGCTTCCTGTACCCGGCTCAGTGAGTTGGCCTGCTGGCGAATCTCGTTCACCTCGTAGCCCAGACGGATCTGTGCCGACTGGATGTTTTGCAGAAGCTTGCCCAGATCGTCGTCGCGCCGGGTTTCCACCCATTGGAAATACTCGCCGTTGGCGATATCCTGCATGGCGGATATGGCCTGGCAAACGGGACGTCGAATATAGTTCTTGAGGGCATGGGTGGCGCCAGCGAAGAACAGCGCCATCACGCCAATGACGGCGCCCAGTGTATAGAGGTCGGTACCCTGATAGGCCAGCCCGGCAATGCCTATCATGGTGAGTACCGACACAAGCTGAAGCAGACTCAGATACCGGGAAGTTCCCAGATTGCCCAGATACTGCCTGATGCGTTGGAATCCGGTTGGCTGCAGGGATGCTTCGCCGGCACGCAGTTTCTGGTACAGCGCCTCCGCCTGCTCGATTTCCTTGCGGCTGGGCTTGGTGCGTACCGACATGTAGCCGGTTACCTGTCCATGCTCACGGATAGGGGTGACGTTTGCCTTTACCCAGTAGTAATCACCGTTCTTGCAGCGGTTCTTGACCATGCCGATCCAGGGCTTGTCCGCCTTGATGGTACGCCAAAGATCCTCGAATGCCTCGGGAGGCATGTCCGGGTGACGCACCATATTATGGTTTCTTCCCACCAGCTCTTCCGTGGTGAATCCGCTGATTTCGATGAAATCCCGGTTGATGGAGCGGATGATGCCTTTGCGGTCGGTGGTGGAAACGATGAACTGGCCATCTTTCATCACGACTTCATGGTCTGTTACTGGCTCATTGATTTTCATGCTGTTGTTCTCCGTGGAGCTGATAGGTGTTTATCGGTCAGGCGGCGTTCTGTTCATCCGGCAGGCCCAGTACGCCGTTGATCAGCAGCTCATCCACATCCAGGATGATGATCATGCGTTCTTCCATGGTGGCCAGGCCGGCAACGGCCGGCCGGTCGGCGGCGTCCCCGATTTGTGGCGCGGGTTGAATGTCCGCGCCATTGATGTTGTGTACCTCGGATACGGCATCCACCACGACACCCATGGTGCGCTGATTGCCTTTTCCGTCGTGTGCCTTGACCACGATGATGACGGTGGTAGGGCCGGGAGCTGCGGAAGTCAGATGGAAATGGCTGCGCAGTTCGACAATGGGAACCACGGTACCGCGCAGATTGATGACGCCGAGAATGGAAGCCGGCGTATTGGGCATGGGGGTGACTTCACTCCAGCCCCGGATTTCCTGAACCTTGAGAATATTGATGCCATATTCCTCGCCTGCAAGGCAGAAGGTCAGGTATTGCTCCGTGTTCTGTTCGGTTTGCGCATCCTTTTCGGTTTGCAGTGCTGCATTGTTGTTCATGAACTCTTTGCCCTCATTTACGATGTGGCAGCCAGTGCCGCCGGTTGCTGTCCTGTTCGGTGAAAGAGATGAATGAGGCCGGGAATATCCAGTATCAGGGCGACCCTGCCATCTCCCAGTATGGTGGCGCCGGAGATACCTTCGAGTTGCTGATAGTTTGATTCCAGGCTTTTGATCACCACCTGTTGCTGGCCTTGCAGCTTGTCCACAAACAGGCCGGCATGTTGTCCTTCGGCTTCCACGACCACCAGCAGTCCCTGTTCAAGATCATCGGTGCCGGCATCATTGCCCAACAGCTGGTTGAGGCGGATGATGGGGATGTACTGGTTGCGAAATCGGTACAGTTCCGTGGAACCGGTGATGCTTTTGAGATTCTCTTGCCGAATCTGCAATGACTCCACTATGGAAATCAGGGGCAGGATGTAGGTGTCTTCGCCGATGCTGGCCAGTTGGCCATCGAGGATCGCCAGAGTGAGAGGCAGGCGGATGATCACGGTACTGCCCTGGCCCTCATGAGACTGAATGCTCACGGTTCCTCCCAGATCGTTGATGTTGCGCTTCACCACGTCCATGCCCACGCCCCGGCCGGAGAGGTCGCTGACTTTGTCCGCAGTAGAGAAGCCGGGCTGGAATATGAGATTGTCGATGCGTTCATCAGAGAGCTCGTCTTTGTCGCTCACCAGTCCTTTTTCCATGGCTTTTTTCAGGATCTTGTGACGGTCCAGGCCTGCGCCGTCGTCGCTGATTCGGATCACGATGTTGCCGCTTTCATGCTGGGCGCTGAGTTCCAGCCGTCCTTGTTCAGGCTTGCCTGCGGCCAGGCGGGTTTCCGGTGTCTCAAGGCCATGATCCAGGGAATTGCGCACCAGATGCACCAGGGGGTCGCCGATTTTTTCCAGCACCGTCTTGTCGACTTCCGTCTGTTCGCCACTGAGTACAAGATTTACTTTCTTGCCCATCTTGTTGCACAGGTCGCGCACCAGACGCGGAAAACGATTGAAGGCCATGCTGATTGGCAGCATGCGAATCTGCAGCATGTTTTCCTGCAGTTCGCGAGTATTGCGCTCCAGTTGCGCCAGGCCATTGAGAAGCGCTTCTGATTCCGATCCGCCCCGTCGCATGAGGTGCAATCCCGCCTGATTGAGCATGGACTGGGTGATCACCAGTTCCCCGACCAGATTGATGAGCAGGTCTACCTTGTCTATGGATACCCGGATGGAACTGCTCTCGCGGTTTGCCTGGGGCTTTGTGTCCTGTACTGAGGTTTTGTTTGCAGCGGGTTCTTTCGCGGAAGAAACGGGGGCGGTATCGTTGTGAATTTCCGCGGCTGTGCCGGCGTGGATTTCTGGCACCTGATCATCGGCGGGAGAGGTCAGTTTGTGAATGTCCAGTTTGCAGTTGTCTCCAACCCAGCTGAAGTTTTCCCGGATCTTTTCCTCCGTAAGCGTTCCCTTCAGGGTAATATCCCAGCTCAGGTAACAATTCAGCGGATCGAATTCCGCCAGAGAGGGCAGTTTTTCAGTCTCGGTGTATGCCTGCAAGTCCCCCAGTTCGGCCAGGGCTTCAAAGATGCGTAGCGGATCATTGCCTTCACGGAACACTCCGGAATGGGGTGCGAAACGAATCGTCCAGATATCTTGTTCTTTGGTTGCTGCTGGTTCCTTTGCCGGATTGGACGTGGATTTATCCCCGGTTGGCGGGGCCAATGCCGCCTGCAATGCATTTTTCAATGCCGTGACCCGTTCTTCATCAGGGGTTTCGTCGGTCTTCAGCCCTTCCACCATTTCTTTCAGAATATCCACGGAAGCGAGAAGCAGATCGACAGTTTTCCTGTCTACCTGGCGGCTGCCGTTACGCAGCTCATCCAGGAGGGTTTCCATGACATGGGTGAATCCGGAAACATGCTCAAAGCCGAATGCGGCGCTCCCGCCCTTGATGGAATGGGCGGCGCGGAAAATGGTGTTTATTTCTTCGAGATCGGTTCCGGCGTCCAGATTCAGCAGTCCGGACTCCATGACCTCCAGACCCTCGAAACACTCTTCGAGGAAGACATCGAGAAATTCTGACAGATCCATGGACATAGAAATACTGTTACCGAGTTGCCAGCGATGTGGCTGTTTTTCTGGTTACGCTGGTTATCGGCGATACGGCAAAGAACTTAACCGGTTGTTGTAAAACGCTGTTTTTCCAGCCTGTGTGTAGGCCATCCTTGTGACACGCACGGATCTCGCGTGGAAAACAGGAGGTTTTGGTTCTTTAATGGGAAGCGCTAAAAATTCCTTCCATGGAATTTTTCTCTTTGCTCACATTTTCAATCACTTGTGGTGACCGAAAATGGCGGAACATCCCTGCGCTACTCGGGCATCTCGATTTTTCGAGAAGCCCTTTTCCTCTGCTCAGCAGAGGACGAGCTTTCGGGGTAGAATATGCAGCCTGAATTCTGCCTGTCTTTCGGATTATGACCGATTTTTCATCTTTTACTGCTCCGGGCATCAATGCCCTGAACCCCTATGTGCCCGGGAAACCCATTGAGGAGCTGGAAAGGGAGCTGGGGCTTTCGGACACCATCAAGCTGGCTTCCAATGAAAACCCCCTGGGTCCGAGTCCCCTGGGACGGGAGGCGGCCGCGGCGGTGTTGGGAGAAAGCAATCTCTATCCTGATGACAGCGGTTTCCGGCTGAAGGCAAAGCTGGCGGCCAAAACCGGTTTGCAGCCCGATCAACTCGTACTGGGGGCCGGGTCTTCCGATGTCATCGATCTGGTGGCCAGAACCTTTTTGGCACCGGGCAGAAATGCGGTTTTTTCACGCTACAGTTTCGCCATGTACCCCATCTATACCACCGCAAGCGGCGCGGAATGCCGGGTGGCGGAAGCGCTTCCTCAGGATCATGAGGAAATGCCCTATGGTCATGATCTGGATGCAATGCTTGCCCTGGTGGATGAGAATACCCGGGTGGTGTTTATCGCCAATCCCAACAACCCTACCGGAACCTGGCTCAAACATGATGCCTTGCGCAGCTTTCTCCAGGCGTTGCCCCGGGATGTTGTAGTAGTGCTGGACGAAGCTTACACGGAATACGTCTGTGAGACGGATTTCCCCGATGGCGTGTCCTGGCTGGGGGATTTTCCCAACTTGATCGTGACCCGCACTTTTTCCAAGATCTATGGTCTGGCGGGTTTGCGCGTGGGTTATGGCATGGCAAATGCCGAACTGGTTGCGCTGATCAGCCGGGTGCGGCATCCCTTCAATGTGAGTCTGCCGGCGCTCGCCGCTGCGGAAGCGGCGCTGGATGATCTGGACTTTCTGGAAAAGAGCCGTGGCAACAATCAGCGTGGGCTGGCGCAACTGGTGAGTGCATTCGATGCCATGGGGCTGGCGCATATTCCTTCGGTGGGTAACTTCATTACCGTGGATCTGCGGCGCGATGGCGCTGATGTGTATGGCAAGCTGCTGGCCCGCGGTGTGATCGTGCGGCCGGTAGCCAACTATGATCTGCCGCATCATCTGCGGGTCAGTGTGGGAACCCGGGAACAGAACCGGCATTTTCTCGAAGTGTTGCAGCAGGTGCTGGCCTCATGAAGATCCGCAGGCTGGCCATTATCGGTGTGGGACTTATTGGCGGTTCCCTGGCGCGGGCGCTGCGCAGGGCCGGATCCGTGGAACAGATCGTCGGTTGTGGCCGGGGCCGGGAAAACCTGGAGAAGGCCCAGCAGTTGGGCGTTATCGACCGCTACACTCATGACATCGGTGAAGCGGTACAGGGTGCCGACATGGTCTTTCTGGCGACCCCGCTGGGTGCGATGAAATCCGCTTTTGCCGCCATGAAGGACCATCTTGCCGAAGATGCCGTGATTACCGACGGGGGCAGTTGCAAGGGCAGTGTGGTGAATGATGCACGGGAGGTATTTGGTGATGAGCTGTCCCGTCTGGTTCCAGGGCATCCCATTGCCGGAACGGAAAAAAACGGCGTGGAGGCTTCCTTTGCCGAACTTTATGAAAACCGCCGCGTGATTCTTACGCCGCTGGAGAACAACTCCGAGGAAAGCATAGCCCGGGTGCGGCGCATGTGGGAAGACTGCGGCGCCGAGGTCAGTGAAATGTCTGTCGAGCATCATGATGAAGTGCTGGCGGCCACTTCCCATCTGCCGCATATGCTCGCCTTTGGCTTGGTGGATACCCTGGCGCGGATGAAGGAAAACGACGAGATCTTCCGCTATGCCGCCGGCGGTTTTCGCGACTTCACCCGCATTGCTTCCAGCAATCCCGTCATGTGGCGGGATATCTGCGTGGCCAATGGTCCGGCGCTGAGCCGCATGCTGTCGGCTTTTGCCGAGGAAATGAATGATCTGGCGCAGACCATAGCCGCGGGAGATGGTGATCATCTGCTGGAAGTGTTTTCCCGCGCCAAGGAAGCCCGTGACCGATTCGTGGATGGCTTAAAAGGGTAAGGAACATGCCTAGAAGAATGACTGCAACTAAAGAAGGTACACATCAGGCCATGAAGAATACATCTTATGAAAGCATAGTCGTCAGTTGGCTGATGCAGGATGGATGGCAGGTGTTTCTCCCTTTGTTGGATAATGGACACCAGACGGATATTTTAATTTCAGATGGACCTAACTATCACCGGATTCAGGTGAAGACAGTGGAAGCTAAAGGAGACAATCATGTAATCGAAAATCGCTGGAAGGACAGCAATGTTGGAGTGGTGGTATTTTTTGCAAGGAATTCTAATTGGGGGTATGTAATGCCAGCCTTTTCCGAAAACAGGCGTCCTCTAAATGCTGAAGGGCATATTAAGTTTGAACAAAACAAGAAAGATTTTCTAAAGGCATTTCACAAACTATAAAGAAACAATAACAGTATGCGTTTTTTCCAAGAAGCACATTAATCATGTTTACATATCATCTCCGCCCCGGTGGCACTCTGCGCGGAAATCTGCGCGTTCCCGGTGACAAATCCATTTCCCACCGCTCCATCATGCTCGGTTCCCTGGCTGACGGGGTGACCCGTGTCAGCGGTTTCCTTGAAGGTGAAGACAGCCTGGCTACCCTGAATGCCTTCCGCGCCATGGGGGTGGAAATCGAGGGGCCGGATCAGGGCCAGGTTGTCATACATGGGGTCGGCATGCACGGCTTGAAAACCCCGAATGGCCCGTTGGATCTGGGAAATTCCGGTACTTCCATGCGCTTGTTGGCGGGGCTGCTCGCCGGACAGGGGCTGGATCTGGTCCTGTCCGGGGATGCTTCCCTGTCCGGGCGCCCCATGTGCCGGGTAACAGATCCCCTGGCCCTGATGGGTGCGCGGGTGGAAGCCACACAAGCGGGTACGGCGCCTTTGCATATTCGCCCGGTGTCCGGGCTGAAGGCCATCGATTACGCGCTTCCGGTGGCCAGCGCCCAGGTCAAATCCTGTGTATTGCTGGCTGGTTTGTATGCACAAGGGGAAACCTGTGTCACGGAACCGGCTCCGACCCGGGATCATACGGAGCGCATGCTTCAGGGATTTGGTTATGAAGTAAAGAAAGAGGGCTCCCGGATCTGTGTGCAGGGTGGGGGCCGGCTTGCCGCTTGTGATATCGATGTGCCAGCGGATATTTCCTCAGCGGCCTTTTTTCTGGTGGGAGCGAGTATTGCGCCGGGTTCGGATCTGGTTCTGGAGCATGTGGGCATGAATCCCACCCGTGACGGAATCATCACCATTCTGCGCCTCATGGGGGCGGATATCGAGGTGCGCAACCAACGCAATGTGGGTGGGGAGCCGGTAGCGGACCTGCGCGTGCGCCATGCGCCTCTGAAGGGAATTCGCATTCCCGAAGAGCAGGTGCCCCTGGCCATCGATGAGTTTCCCGCCCTGTTCGTGGCAGCCGCCTGCGCCGAAGGGGAAACCGTACTCACCGGGGCGGAAGAGCTGCGGGTCAAGGAGTCGGATCGTATCCAGGTCATGGCGGATGGCTTGCAGGCCCTGGGCGTGGATGCCCGGCCCACTCCGGATGGCATGGTGATTCGGGGAGGCCGCCTGCATGGCGGCGAGGTGGACAGCCATGGTGATCACCGTATTGCCATGTCCCTGGCCATGGCGGCGCTGCGCAGTGATGGAGATATCCGTATTTCCGACTGCGCCAATGTGAATACTTCCTTCCCTGATTTTGTCGGGACAGCGGCGCGAGCCGGTCTGGATATCGGGGTTGCGCATGAATGAGAAAGCGATTCCGGTTTTGACCATCGACGGTCCCAGTGGCTCCGGCAAGGGCACGGTGGCGGCCCGGGTGGCAGAGGAGCTGGGCTGGCATGTTCTTGATTCCGGAGCGCTGTACCGTTTGACCGGGCTGGCGGCACGCAAGGCCGGGGTGGATTTCGCGGATCATGCGGCAGTGGCGGCCATTGCCCGGAATCTTCCGGCCCGTTTTGAGGGTGGTCGGGTTTTTCTTGGCGATGAAGAAGTCACCCTTGAGATCCGCAGCGAAACCGCGGGTAATGATGCCTCTAAGGTGGCTGCCATCCCCGAGGTGCGTGCTGCCTTGCTGGACTGGCAGCGTGGCTATGCGAAGCCTCCTGGCCTGGTTGCGGATGGGCGGGATATGGGAACCGTGGTTTTTCCGGAGGCGCAGGTGAAGATATTTCTCGATGCGAGCGCCGGGGAGCGGGCCAGGCGCCGGTATAAGCAGTTGAAGGACAAGGGAATTGATGTTAACCTAACCGGTCTCATTGCGGAAATAGAGGAGCGTGATCGGCGCGACCGTAACCGCAGTGTGGCGCCCCTGGCGCCGGCGGACGACGCCCTGCGCATCGATTCCACTTCCATGAATATCGACGAGGTGGTGAATTTGGTGCTGCAGGCTGTGTCCAGGGCGGGCAGTGGGCAAGCTGGCGGGAATGGCTGATTTTCCCGGTGGCGGCTGAATTTGGCGTTTCCTGCTCCCGGGCCTGGCTGGTCGGGAGCGGGAAGCATTTTTTTAACCTGAACCAAGTATGAAGCCCCTCGCGGGTTTTGCATGGGTGGCCTGCTCGACAGGTCGGAGTAATTCAACCAATGACTGAAAGTTTCGCGGATCTCCTCGAAGAGAGCTTTACCAATACCAACCTCAAGCCCGGTGCCATCGTCATCGGCACTGTTGTCGGCATCGACAATGAAAATGTCATCGTCAACGCCGGACTCAAGTCCGAAGGCGTGATTCCCAAGAGCCAGTTCATGAACGCGGATGGAGAGCTGGAAGTCTCCGTGGGCGATCAGGTGGAAGTGGCCCTGGAAGCAGTAGAAGACGGTTCCGGCATGACCCGGCTGTCCCGGGAGAAGGCCAAGCGCCATCACGCCTGGGCCAAGCTGGAAAAAGCCTTCGACAACGAGGAGATCGTTATCGGCCGCATCACCGGCAAGGTGAAAGGTGGTTTCACCGTGGATCTGCAGGATCTGCGGGCCTTCCTGCCTGGTTCCCTGGTAGACGTGCGCCCCGTGCGCGACACCGCCTACCTGGAAGGAAAGGATCTGGAGTTCAAGGTTATCAAGCTGGACCAGAAGCGCAACAACGTGGTGGTTTCCCGCCGTGCGGTGGTAGAGCAGGAATATAGCGAAGAGCGCGAAAAGGTATTGGAAAGCCTGGAAGAAGGCGTGGTGGTCAAGGGTATCGTCAAGAACCTCACCGACTACGGAGCCTTTGTGGATCTGGGTGGCGTGGATGGCTTGCTGCACATCACCGACATGGCCTGGAAGCGGGTCAAGCATCCTTCCGAAGTGGTCGAGATCGGCGACGAGATCGATGTGCGCGTACTCAAGTTCGACAAGGAGAAGATGCGCGTCTCCCTCGGCCTCAAGCAACTGGGCGAAGATCCCTGGGACAATATCATGCGTCGCTATCCCGTGGGCACCCGTCTGTTCGGCAAGGTTACCAATCTGGCTGATTATGGTGCTTTCGTGGAAATCGAGGAAGGCGTGGAAGGTCTGGTACACGTGTCCGAAATGGACTGGACCAACAAGAACATTCATCCCTCCAAGGTGGTTCAGCTGGGTGATGAAGTGGAAGTCATGGTGCTGGATATCGACGAAGAGCGGCGCCGCATCTCTCTGGGCATGAAACAATGCAAGCCCAATCCCTGGGATGAGTTTGCAGAGAATCACAAGAAGGGCGATCATGTCAGTGGCAAGATCAAGTCCATTACCGATTTCGGTATTTTCATTGGACTCGATGGCGGTATCGATGGTCTGGTGCATCTGTCCGACATCACCTGGGACGAGCCGGGTGAAGACCTGATTCGCAACTACAAGAAGGGCCAGGAACTGGAGACCGTGGTGTTGTCCGTGGATCCGGAGCGCGAGCGTATCTCCCTGGGCATCAAGCAGCTGGATCAGGATCCGTTCTCCACTTACCTGGCAACCCATGAAAAGGGCAGCATCGTTACTGGTACCATCAAGGAAGTGGATGCCAAGGGCGCTACTGTTGAACTCGCGGAAGGTGTCGATGGCTATATCCGCGCTTCCGAGATTTCCCGTGATCGCGTTGAAGATGCGCGTACGGTGCTCAAGGAAGGTGAGGAGGTCGAAGCCAAGTTCACCGGTGTGGATCGCAAGAACCGCGCGTTGATGCTCTCTATCAAGGGCAAGGACTTCGACGAGGAAAAGGCCACCATCGAGAGCTACAAGGCCGGCGGCGCCACTGCCGGTTCTGCGTCCCTGGGTGACCTGCTGAAAGACCAGTTGTCTGTCAACAAGGACAACGCCGAGTAATATCTGGATCAGAGCGAGGTGGCGCAAGCTGCCTCGTCAAAGGGGTAACTGATGACAAAATCTGAACTGATCGAAGCGATCGCGCGTCAGCAGACGCATCTGGCACATCGGGATGTGGAGCTGGCGGTAAAATGCATGCTGGAACAGATGAGTCAGTCACTGGCCAATGGCGAACGCATCGAAGTGCGTGGTTTTGGCAGTTTCTCGCTGCACTACCGGCCGCCACGCATGGGACGCAATCCCAAGACCGGCGAACCCGTGGCGTTGTCCGGGAAACATGTGCCTCACTTCAAACCGGGGCGTGAGTTGCGTGAACGGGTCAACAAGCGTTATCAGGAGTCCCTGAAGAAAAGCTGATCGACAGGATACTGCGCAAAAAAGCCGGCATAACGCCGGCTTTTTTGTTGTTGCAGCAAAAGTTTTATTTCTTGGTGCTAACTTTCAACAGAGGGTAGAAAGGACACCAGCCCATCAATCCCGTGAACAGGGGAATCGCGCCCAGGGCGCCCCACCAGTTCTGGGCATAAACACCCCAGCCGATGACCGCCAGACCGACGATGACCCGAAGAATCTTGTCGATACCACCAACATTCTGTTTCATTTTGCGTTCTCCTGATATTTTGCTTGTCTTTGCCGACAGGCAGGTATTGCCTGTCCCGTGTGCAAAAGATAGTTCAATCCGTATTGTTTGTCTGTGACAATGTCACATTGGTGATTCGAGCAGCCTCAGCCAGCCCCGGCCCAGTTCCACCAGTCCCTGCTCTTCCAGATCCTTGAGCAGGCGGCTGATTACCTCCCGGGAAGTGCCCAGTTCAGCGGCGATTTGCTGGTGGGTGATGCGCTTTTGTTCCCCAAGGGGAAACAGATCGCGCTGATTGAGATAGAAAGCCAGGCGTTCGTCCATGCGCCGGAAAGTGACTTCTTCCACCAGACTGATGATTTCTCCAAGTCGTTCGGCGATGAGATTCCAGGCATAGCGCCGCCACAGAGGGCTGTCTTCCATCCAGGCTTGTATGGCGGAAGCCGGCACCATGATGGCCTGCAACTCGGATTCGCTGACGGCAAAGGCGGGAAAACGCTTTGTGCTGATGATGCAGGACAGGGTGAGTATGCAGCATTCGCCTGGTTCCACCCGGTACAGGGTGATTTCCCGTCCGGTCTCGCTGAGCTTGTAGATTCGTCCGACGCCCGAGAGCACGAAGGCCAGATGACTGCAGGTGCTGCCTTCCATGCAGATGTGTTGGCCGGCTTCCAGTCTGGCGGGACTGCCATTGGTCAGCAGCGCCTCAAGTAATTCCTGATCTTTTCCCAGTTCCGGGAACAGGGATTTGAAGGGTTCAATTCCCGCCAGCATGGGATATCAACTGATCACGGGGGAGAAGCAGAAGCTGGTGTCGTCAGTTGCCGGATGGATATAAGGGCCTTCCAGCAGATCCGCACCGGAAGACCAGTGCAGGTTCACGTCCTGGGGACGCTTGATACCGGGCAGCAGTATGCGCACCCCCCGCTTGTGGCATACATTGATGACGCGATGCACGAGTTCGTCATCCGCATTCAGCAATTTGGGCGCAACACCGATATAACGGCTGTTCATGACCTTGAGAATCTTGATGGCGGCCGGATGCTCAGAGAACTGATCGATCATGGTTTCCACATCCAGCTTGTGCAGAGCTTCGGTACAGTTTTTTGCCTGTTTCAGATCCTTGGCGATCTGGGACAGACGGAAACCGATGATCAGTCCACGGCTGGACAGGTCTTCGCGCTGGCGCTGGCGATCCAGCCAGCGGGGATATTCGGGATTGTGCAGGGCGGCGATGGACTGGGGAATAACGATGGTGGCTTCCGGCTGTTCCAGGTGCATGCGCTTGAGTGCCTGCAAGCCGGTGCCGGCCATCCAGCGATCCAGGGCGGCTTCCATGTCGGACATGCCAGCCAGCTTGCGCAGGCTGTTGAAGGGGATGAGTTGTCCCGTGGATGTCTTCAGGTGACAGCCCAGCAGGTAGGTCTTGCGTGCGGGAAAGCGTGTCTGCAGCAGGGGATGATAGCTGGGAATCAGCAGATCCTCGTCGATGGCCTGCTTCATGAGACGCATCAGCTTGATGTTCTTTTCCGGTGTCTGATTGTGCATGTCGGTCAAAGGGTATCCGAGGCAAAGTCCGCCAGGCGTGAACGCTCGCCGCGCAGCAGAGTGATATGCCCACTGTGCGGCCACTGCTTGAAACGATCCACGACATAGGTCAAGCCGGAAGTGGTTTCGGTCAGATACGGCGTGTCGATCTGCGCTACATTCCCCAGGCAAATGACCTTGGTTCCGGGACCGGCCCGGGTAATCAGGGTTTTCATCTGCTTGGCGGTGAGATTCTGTGCTTCATCGAGAATGATGTACTTGTTGAGGAAGGTGCGACCACGCATGAAATTCAGGGAATGGATGCGAATGCGGGAACGCAGCAGATCGTCTGCCGCGGCCCGGCCCCAGTCGCCGCCGCCGGTCTGGGTCAACACTTCCAGATTGTCCATGAGGGCGCCCATCCAGGGCGTCATCTTTTCTTCCTCGGTGCCCGGCAGGAAACCGATGTCCTCGCCCACGGGCACGGTCACCCGGGTCATGATGATCTCCTTGTACAGGCTTTTGTCCAGCACCTGGGTCAAGCCGGCGGCCAGCGCGAGAAGAGTCTTGCCTGTGCCGGCAGTGCCGAGCAGGGTGACAAAGTCGATGTTGGGGTCGAGGAGCATGTTCAGGGCAAAGTTCTGCTCCCGGTTGCGTGCCTGTATGCCCCACACGGAATGTTTGCTGCTGCTGAAATCTTCTGCCAGCTCGATGAGCGCATCGTCGCCATCTTTTTCCCGGACGATGGCCTGAAAGCCACTGTCGCCGTTCATGTACAGGCACTGATTGGGGTACCAGTCCCGGGTGTCCGGGCCGGAGATGCGATACCAGGTATGACCGGATTCCTGCCAGGATTCCATGTCCTTGCTGTGGGTTTCCCAAAAATCTTGCGGAAGTTCCCGGGTGCCGCTGTAGAGCAGGCTGACATCATCCAGAACCTGATCGTTGCTGTAGTCTTCCGTCGGAACGCCCACGATGGCGGCCTTGATGCGCAGGTTGATGTCCTTGGAAATCAACACCACGTGACGGTCCGGGCGTTTTTCCTGCAGCGCCAGGGCGGCAGCCAGTATGGAGTTGTCCGGCGTGTTTCCTGGCAGGGAGTCCGGCAGGTGGTTGATCAGGCTCTGGGTCTGGAAAAACAGGCGCCCGCGGATGCCGGCCTGCTCCTCGCTGCTGCCAAAGTTGGGTATGGGCAGGCCCTGGTCGATTTCCGTCTTGCTGGAGTGAGCCACGATGTCATCCAGAAAACGGCTGGCCTGACGCACATTGCGCGCCACTTCGGACATGCCCTTCTTGCTTCTGTCCAGTTCCTCCAGCACCACCATGGGCAGGAAGATATCGTGCTCCTCGAAACGGAACAGGGCGCTGGGATCGTGCATGAGCACGTTGGTATCGAGGACGAATAGTCGTTGCTGCTCGGTGGCGTCAGGCATGGGTGGATATCCTCATGCGCCTTTTTTCAGCGCTTTCAGGGTTTCCAGCACATCTTCCACATGACCCTTGACTTTTACCCCCCGCCATTCGTGGCGCAGAATGCCCTGGTCGTCGATGATGAAAGTGCTGCGCTCTATGCCGCGCACCTGCTTGCCATACATGTTTTTCATTTTGATTACTGCAAAAGCCTGACACAGGCTCTCTTCCTTGTCCGCCACCAGATCGAAGGGAAACCCCTGCTTTGCCTTGAAATTCTCCTGGGCCTTGAGACTGTCCCGGGAAGCGCCAAGGATGGTGGTGGACTGACGGCGAAACTTGTAGATGGCTTCCTTGAAATCCAGACCTTCCTGGGTGCAGCCCGGGGTGCTGGCCTTGGGATAGAAATACAATACCAGCCATTTCCCCCGATAATCAGAAAGCTTGCGGGTTTTGTTGCCCGTGAGCAGGAGTTCGGCGTCCGGGATTTTCTTGCCGACTTTGATCATTGTTGTTCCCCCAATCAATGAGTTTGTCAGATAAGTTGTTTCTTGTGTGGCTCCAGTACCGCATCCAGATTGATCTCGTCACAGAACTGGAGGAACTCCTCGCGCAGCTCACCTATGGGAATGGCGGCGGGAACACTGATGTTCATTTGTACGGCAAACATGGCCGTGCCAGTATGGGGTGCTGCATAGGTGGTGGTGGCCAGATCGACGATGTTGATCTGGCGTTTCGAGAAGAAATTGGCCAGCCGGTGCACGATTCCCGGGTTGTCCATGGAGACCACCTCGACCAGGTAGGGAAGGGCGTCGGCACCGCTGTCCGCCTTGCTGGTCTGACGTGCGATGATGGTCAGTCCGAGTTTCTTTTCAAGCTCCGGCAACTGGCTTTCGAGGCGCGCCAGCTGGTTCCATGGGCCTTCCACCATTAGCAGGATGGCGAATTCCCCTCCCAGTACGGTCATACGGCTGTCGCTGATGTTGCAGTCCAGCTGAAATACCGCTTGTGACAGCTCATCCACGATACCCGGCCTATCCTTGCCCAGAGCGGAAAGTACGAGTTGATTGTTTGGCTTGTTCATGTTCTGCAAGTTTATCCTATCCAGAAGAATATTCCTTGTCACAATCCATGTTCCGGGGTGAATTTTCCCCGCAGAGCAGGGTTGTTGGGCGCTTTTTTCCCGGGGGCGGGAAATTGCACAGCTTTTTCTTGTCAGCGAATTTTGCCACAGGCTAGAATAGCCCTCTTGTGGGTGCTGTCGGTGGCAGGCCCGGGCCGGTTTCCCGAGTGATGGAGTGACGAACAGATGATGCAGGGTAGTATGGTAGCTTTGGTAACGCCCATGGCGCCCGATGGCAGCGTGGATCTGGATTCCATGTACCAACTGCTGGATTGGCATGTGCAGGAAGGCACCAGCGCCATTGTCTCCATGGGAACAACAGGCGAGTCCGCCACCCTGGACGAAAAGGAACACTGCAATGTCATCCGGCGTACTGTGGAACACGTAGCGGGACGTATCCCGGTTATCGCCGGAACCGGTGCCAATTCCACTGCCGAGGCCATTAGCCTGACCCGTTGTGCCGCAGAAGCCGGGGCGGACGCCTGTCTGCTGGTCACTCCTTATTACAACAAACCCACCCAGGAAGGCCTGTATCTTCATTACAAGGCCATCGCAGAAGCGGTGGATGTTCCTCAGATCCTCTATAATGTGCCCGGTCGCACCGCTTGTGACATGCTGCCGGATACCGTCGGACGCCTGGCCGCCATCGACAATATCGTGGGTATCAAGGAAGCTACGGGGGATCTGGGACGCCTGGAGCAGATCCGTACCCTTGCCGGGGAATCTTTTGCCCTGTACAGCGGCGATGATGCCACCGGTTGCGAGTTCATGCTGCGCGGCGGCAATGGGGTGATTTCCGTGACCACCAATGTCGCGCCCGCGGCCATGGCCCGCATGTGTGAAGCGGCCATCGCCGGTGACAGGGAAGCTGCGGAAAAGATGGATAGCCAGCTGGCGGACCTGCATCGCGAGCTGTTTCTGGAATCCAACCCCATTCCGGTAAAATGGGCGCTGGCGGAAATGGGCAGGATTCAGGAAGGAATACGCCTGCCCCTGACCTGGTTTTCGCCGAAATATCATTCCCCCCTGCGCAAGGCCATGATCCGCGCCGGTGTTGTCTGAGCAATGAATCATAACCGCGGTCGCCTGGCGGCCAGGAAACCCGAATCATGAATTTCAGTATCAAACCGATATTTGTCCTGCTGCCGCTGTTTTTTCTTGGCGCATGCAGCTCCACGGGGCTGGACAAGATACTTCCGGACAAGCAGGTGGAGTACAAACGCGAGTCCGTGACCGACAAGCAGCTGGAAGTGCCACCGGATCTTTCTTCCTCGCGCATCGAAAACCGGATTCCGGGCCTGGAAGGCGGCACGACCACCTATTCTGAATATGCGGGAGTAAAAAACGCCAAATCCGGCAGCGGCCTGCGCAGCTTGCGCCAGTCCGTATTGCCGGAAAACCCTGACGTTCAGGTCAAGCGTGAAGGACGGGATCGCTGGCTGGTGATCAAGGCGCCGGCGGACGCGGTCTGGGACAGGGTGACCGATTTCTGGCAGGAAAACGGCATTCTTCTGGATAGGCAGGATCCCGCCATAGGTGTCATGGAAACCACCTGGCTGGAGAACAAGGCGAATGTAAGCAATGGTTTTATCACTGACTTTGTTCAAAAGGTGTTCGAGGGTGCTTACGATGCGGGTCTGCGGGATCGTTTCCGTATCCGTCTGGAGCGTGGTGACGACCCCGATACCACGGAACTCTATCTGGTGCATTTCGGCATGGAGCAGGATTTCGTGACCGGGACCACCAACGAGGAAGATCAGATCTACTGGAAAATCCGCCCCCGGGATCCCGGCCTGGAAGCCATCATGCTCAACCGGATCATGGTTTATCTCGGATTGTCCGAAGCCGAGGCCAAGGCGGCCCTGGCTGCGGCCAGGGAAGTCCAGGGGGTGAAGACCCGGATGCTCAAGAACAGCGAAGGCGTGGCGCTGTTTATTGGCGAACCCTTCTCCAGAGCCTGGCGTCTCACGGGGCTGGCTCTGGATCGTGTCGGCTTCGTGGTGGAAGATCGTGATCGTTCCCACGGCGTCTACTATGTGCGTTACAACGACCCCATGGACGACAGCAGTAACGGCGGCTGGTTGTCCAAGCTGGCTTTCTGGCGCAGCAATGACAAGGTGGATGAGGCGACGCTGTATCTGGTGCGGGTGCAGTCCGTGGATGGCGGCAGCCAGGTACGGGTACTCAACGAGAATGGCGAAACCCCGGATTCCGGCACCGATGAGCGCATCCTGACTTTAATCAGGGAACAACTGAAATAACAGAAGCCGGGTGAGCCGTATGCGCTTCGCTTCATTGGGTAGCGGCAGCAAGGGCAATGCCACCTTGATCCAGGCAGGACGCACCTGTCTGTTGCTGGACTGCGGTTTTTCCCTCAGGGAGCTGGAGTTGCGCATGGCGCGTCTGCACATGCACCCGGGACAACTGCAGGCAGTACTGGTGACCCACGAACATGGCGATCATCTGAAAGGCGTGGGGCCTCTGGCGCGCAAATATGGCATGCCGGTATGGATGACCCATGGAACCTGGCGCAATGCGCCTTGTGGCGATATTCCCGAATTGCGACTGTTTGGCTCACACACTCCGGCATTTCGCATCGGAGATGTGCATGTGAGCCCCTTTGCCGTACCCCATGACGCCCGCGAACCCATTCAGTTTACCTTCGAACATGACGGGGTCAAACTTGGCATTCTCACGGATGCGGGCAGTTTTACTCCACATATGCTGGCGGCCATCGAAGACGTTGATGCGCTGCTGCTGGAATGCAATCATGATACCGGGATGTTGCGCGATGGCCCCTATCCGCCCCGTTTGCAGGCGCGGGTTGGTGGGGATTACGGCCATCTGAGCAATGCACAAGCGGCGGATCTGCTGTCCCGTATCCGCCATCAGCGTTTGCAGCATCTGGTGATCGGACATCTCAGCGAACAGAACAACTGTCCTGAAATTGCGCGGCGCACGGTGGCGGCGGTGAGCGAGGATCTGGACGAGCGGATTTCGGTGCTGTGCCAGACCGGAATCAGCGGCTGGTTCGAGTTGGCCTCAGCCGTTGCCCGGGCGGCGCCGGTGTCTTCCTGAATCGGATAATTCGAGTTCTTGCACAGCCCAGCGGATGTGTTCGGCGACCAGATCGCTGGCGCCTGTGAGTCTGTCCTGCAACGCCTGCATCGTTTCCCTGCCTCCCTTGCTGTTCCCCAGCGCCACGGCGATATTGCGCAGCCAGCGCTGGTGTCCAATGCGCCGGATGGGGGAGCCTTCGGTTTTTTTCAGGAAGCTTTCTTCGTTCCAGCGGAATAGTTCCAGCAGCGTGGCCTTGTCCAGCCCCTGACGGGGCAGGAAATCCGCTTCGGGGGTAGGCGTGGCGAAACGGTTCCAGGGACAGACCCTCATGCAATCATCGCAGCCATAAATGCGATTGCCCATGAGAGGGCGCAGGTATTCGGGAATGGAACCCTGTAGTTCGATGGTCAGCCAGGAGATGCATAATCTTGCATCCAACTCGTAGGGGGCGACAATGGCCTGGGTGGGGCAAATATCCATGCATCTGCTACAACGCCCGCAATGTTCCCTTTCCGGTTGATCCAGCGGCAGAGGCAAGTCGGTGTACAGCTCGCCGAGAAAAAACCAGGACCCGGCCTCCCGGTTGATCACGCAGGTGTGCTTGCCCATCCAGCCGAGACCGGCCTTGACCGCCAGGGGCTTTTCCAGAACCGGCGCGGAATCGACAAACACCCGGTAACCGAATGCTCCGATTGCCTCGCTGATCCGTCCGGCCAGCTTCTGCAGACGTTTGCGCATGAGCTTGTGATAGTCGCGTCCCAGTGCATAGCGGGAGATGAAGGCCGCAGCCGGATCTGCTGCGATTGTTTCCGGGTCATCTTCCGGCGGCAGATAATCCATGCGCACGGAAATCACGCTGACGGTGCCGGGTACCAGCTCTTCCGGCCGGTGGCGTTTGCTGCCATGTTTCCACATGTAATCCATGTCTCCATGACGGCCCAGCGCCACCCAGCGGCGCAGACGTTCGCCGGCCAGTTCCAGGTTCGTATCCGTGATGCCGGTCTGCTGGAATCCCAGCTCCCTGGCCCAGCGCCGGATTTGGCCGGCCAGATACCGATAGTCGGATTGCTGTGCTGAAGAAGACATGGCGGTAGAATACCTTATTTCTCCAATCGAACACGCTTATGCAAGCCTGGCGTTCCATGCCCGACAAAGATTGTCTGCCGACAGCCCTGTATCGCGCCGAACAGGTGCGGAAAATGGATCGGCTCGCCATTGAGAAATATGGCCTGCCCGGTGAGGTACTGATGGAAAGAGCGGGTCAGGCGGCATTCGACCTGTTGCGCGAGCGCTGGCCTGCTGCCCGGCGCATTCTGGTGCTGACCGGCACCGGCAACAATGGCGGAGACGGTTTCGTGCTGGCCCGCCTAGCGTTGCAGGCCGGGCTGGAGCCACGGGCGTTGCAACTGGGTGACCGGGAGCGCATCCGTGGTGATGCGCGAACCAACGCCATGCGTTTTGCCGCCTTGTCCGGAGACTGGCAGCCTTGTCCGGACAAGCTCCCGGAAGATGGGGATGTCATCGTGGATGCGGTGCTCGGTACTGGCCTGGAACGTCATGTGGAAGGTCGCTGGGCACGGATCCTGGGGCAGGTCAATAGGGCCAGAACTCCGGTGTTGTCCCTGGATATCCCCTCGGGGCTGCACTCGGATACGGGCATCATTCTGGGCACGGGCGTGTGCGCCGATGCAACCATCAGCTTCATTGCTCTCAAGCAGGGCATGTTTACCGCTGACGGGCCGGATTGCTGCGGAGAGATTCATTTTCGCTCCCTGGAGGTGCCGGCCCGGGTGTATGCCAGTCAGATTCTTTCCGCCCGGCGACTGGACTGGGCGCACCAGCGGGATCTGTTGCGGCCGCGCAAGCGCAGTGCGCACAAGGGAAATTTTGGTCATCTGCTGGTGATTGGCGGCGAGCGGGGCTATGCCGGAGCCGCCCGCCTTTGTGCCGAGGCTGCCTTGCGTACCGGGACCGGTCTGGTGAGTCTGGCCACGCGTGAAGAACATTCGTCTGCGCTGCTCGCGGGCCGACCGGAAATCATGGTTCATGGGGTGCATGCAGCGGCTGATCTCGATCCTTTGCTGGAGCAAGCCAGCGTGATTGCCCTGGGCCCCGGCCTGGGCCGTCAATCCTGGGGAAGGGCTATGTGGGAAAGGACCCTGGACATGGAGATACCTCTGGTAATGGATGCGGACGCACTGAATCTTCTTGCGCAAACGCCGCGAGTTCGGCAGGACTGGGTGTTGACCCCCCATCCTGGGGAGGCGGCGCGCCTGCTGGGAAGGAAGGTCAGGGATATTCACGCGGATCGCTTTGCTGCAGCACGGGAAATCCAGCAGCGCTATGGGGGCGTGGTGGTGCTCAAGGGAGCGGGCAGTCTTGTTGTCGGACAAGCCCATCAGCCGCCAGCCATTTGTACTGATGGCAATCCGGGCATGGCCAGTGGTGGCATGGGGGATGCGCTCACAGGAGTGATAGCAGCGTGGATGGCCCAGGGCTGGCAGCTTCGCGAAGCGGCCCAACTGGGTGTCTGCCTGCATGGGGCTGCCGGGGACAAGGCGGCAAGAGCAGGGGAACGTGGCATGCTGGCTTCCGACCTCATGTCTCATCTGCGGCGGCTGGCGAATCCTGACAATGAGTGAATCAATGATGGTCAGCGCGGCTTCTGAAGACGAGCAGATGGCTTTTGGCGCCAGTCTTGCCAGGGCCATGGTGGGTCTTCCCTTGCTGGTTTTTCTCCAGGGGGATCTGGGAACAGGCAAAACCACCCTGGTGCGGGGTTTTCTGCGAGGCAAGGGATACGAGGGAGCTGTTCGCAGTCCGACCTATACCTTGGTGGAAGCGTATGAATTTGTCCGGCCTGCCATTTACCACCTGGATCTGTATCGCCTGAGTGACCCGGAAGAGCTGGAATTTCTCGGTGGACGGGAAATCTTTGATGGTAGCCACCAGGTGCTGGTGGAGTGGCCGCAACGGGGTGAGGGCTGGTTGCCGTCTCCGGATCTGGAGTTGCGTCTCGATCATGATGGCAGCGGACGGCGAATCGGTTTGCTCGCTCATTCTCCTGCCGGCGATCAGGTGATTGATGCCCTGCGGCGGGAACTTTGTCTTGCCAGATGAATGAATTCATCTCCCGGGATTTTCCAATCGATTGTTAGTGTCTGCTTTAGAAAAATCTCTTATGTGCACGAAATAATTGGAAAAAGATGATTTCCTGTGCTATTTTTTTAGCGGAAGACAAGGGGAATCTGAATTTTCAATCGTGATCATGAGCGCAAAATCGATAAAGAACGCATGTCTGGCATGGAGTCTGCTATGGCTGTTATTGCCGGCAGCGGTGTTGGCGGATGCCCAGATTCAAGGGGTGCGGATGTGGAATGCGCCGGATCATACGCGTCTGGTCTTCGATGTCAGTGAACAGATTCAACACCGCTTGTTTCCCTTGCACAAGCCGGATCGCCTGGTTATCGACTTCGAGAAGTCCCGGCTCAAAACCCGGTTGAGCGCGAATCAGTTCAACAATCGCCATATCTCCGGTTTGCGTTATGCGCGCCAGCCGGATGGCAAGTTGCGGGTGGTGCTGGATCTGAAGCAATCGGTACGCCCCCGCAGCTTCATGCTGCGTCCCAGTGGCCAGTATGGCCACCGTCTGGTTATCGATCTGTATGATCGCGGTGAACAGCCTGCCGTGGTTCAGACCGTAAAGAAGACGCCGGACTCAGGCAAGGGGCGTGATCTGGTGATTGCCATCGATGCCGGGCATGGCGGCGAAGATCCCGGGGCCAGGGGCAGGGTGCTCAAATCCCGGGAAAAGGACATTACCTTATCCATCGCGCGGCGACTGAAAAAGCTCATCGATGCCGAACCGGGCATGCGCGCGGTTCTTACGCGCAAGGGTGATTATTATGTAGGTCTGCGCAAGCGCATGAAGATTGCCCGGCGTCATCATGCGGATTTCTTCATTTCCATCCATGCCGATGCTTTCCGCAACAAGAAGGCGCGGGGCGCGTCGGTGTTCGTGCTATCCAACCGGGGGGCTTCCAGTGAAGCGGCGCGCTGGCTGGCGCAGAAGGAAAATGCTTCCGATATGGTGGGCGGGGTCAGTCTGGATGACAAGGATGATGTATTGGCATCGGTATTGCTGGATCTTGCTCAGACCGGTACGCTCGCGGCCAGCTTGCGCGCTGCGCGCAGCGTACACAAGCAGATGGGGCGAATTGCCAGACTGCATGGCAACAAGGTGCAGAATGCCGGTTTCATGGTGTTGAAATCGCCGGATATTCCTTCCATGCTGGTGGAAACGGGCTTTATCTCCAATCCCACCGAGGAACGCCGGCTGGCCAGCCCCGCCTATCAGAAAAAGGTAGCCGGAGCCATATTCCGTGGCATAAAGGAATATTTCCATGCCGAGCCTCCTCTGGGCACCCGCCTGGCCATGGAAAAGCAGAAAAAGCGTAAACCCGCAGCCAAATATGTCATCAAGCGCGGTGATACGCTTTCTGGCATTGCCCAGCGTCATCGTGTCAGTATTGCCGCCCTTCGCAATGAAAACCGCATCACCAGTGACCGCATCCGTGTCGGCCAGGTGCTGCGCATTCCCAGCACCTGAGTTTCTGTCCAACAGAAACAATCGATCAGGTATATCAAGGGGCTATCCTGTTGAGATGCAGGAAAGACTGCTTTGGCAGCTTTGTTTGTAACATAGCTTGTCGGTTTGATTGTTGATTTGCCTTGCCCTACAATTTTTCCTCCATCTGGAGGAAAAGCAGGAGACATAAATGTTGAAAATACGATCCCGAGGAACAAAGATATTGCTGGCCGGGTTGTTGGCCGCTGGGCTCACGACGTTCGCCACAGCCAGTCAACTGAGTGACAAGTGTGATAACTGTCACGGTAAAGACGGAAACAGTACGGATGAAAAGGTGCCCAGTATTGCGGGATTTTCATCTGCTGTCATAGAAGACGCCATGGCCGCTTACCGGAACGAGGAGCGACCGGCGGACAAGTACAAGCCGGAGGACGGTGACGAAACCGACATGATCGCCATCAGCAAGAAGTTGTCCGATGATCAGGTCAAGGAAGTGGCTGCCCATTACGCAAAACAGAAATTCATGCCTCACAAGCAGTCTTTCGACGCCGCCCTGGCCAAGAAAGGGGCAAAGGTACACAAGAAGCGTTGTGAGAAGTGTCATTCTGACAATGGTTCGAATGCGGAAGATGATGCTGCGATTCTCGCCGGGCAGTGGAAAGCTTATCTTAAACGCCAGTTCAAGCTTATCGAGTCGGGAGAACGTGATGTTCCCAAGAAGATGAAGAAAAAGCTCAAGAAACTCAAGGATGGAGATATCGAAAAACTCATCGAGTTCTATAGCAGCCAGCAATAGTTGGAATATTGCAGGTTTCTCTTCGCGAAAGGCCCTGCGGGGCCTTTTTTCGTTGGCTCAGGGTGTTGTTGTCGTTGCTGATCGGGAAGGACGCCGGCTGAATGCCTGTGGCACAATGTCCTCATGAGCCACCGTATCCATGCTCTTCCTTCCCAACTGGTCAACCAGATCGCCGCCGGCGAAGTGGTGGAGCGCCCGGCTTCCGTTATCAAGGAACTGGTGGAGAACAGCCTGGATGCCGGAGCCCGGCTGGTGGATGTGGATGTGCAGCAAGGCGGTATCAAGCGCATGCGGGTCCAGGATGATGGACAGGGAATTGCCCGGGAGGATCTCCCTTTGGCCTTGTCCCGGCATGCCACCAGCAAAGTGGCTTCCCTGGCCGATCTCGAGGGAATCACCAGCATGGGATTTCGTGGAGAAGCCCTGCCGAGCATCGCCTCCGTGTCACGTTTGAGCCTGATTTCCCGGGAGCGCAACGCAGAGCAGGCCTGGCAGATCGACGGCGAGGATGCTGATCCCCTGCCTGCCGCGCATCCTGTGGGAACCAGCGTGGACGTGCGTGATCTGTTTTACAACACGCCGGCCCGGCGCAAGTTCCTCAAGACGGAAAAAACTGAGTTCCGTCATCTGGAGCTGGTGCTGCGCCGTCTGGCGCTGGCGCGTTTCGATGTCGGATTCAGCCTCAGCCACAACGGGCGGCAGGTTTTTTCCGCGCGCCCCGCGGATGATGCGCGCAGCCGGGAAAAACGCATTGTGGAGCTGCTTGGACAGGCTTTCATCGACAACAGTCTGCGCTTCGAGCATGAGGCCGCCGGGTTGCGTCTGTGGGGCTGGATTGGCCTGCCGACCTTTTCCCGGTCCCAGGCGGACATGCAGCATTTCTTCGTCAATGGGCGCATGGTGCGGGACAAACTGGTCAGCCATGCCATACGCCGGGCGTATCAGGATGTTCTTTATCACGGGCGTCATCCTGCTTATCTGCTCTATCTGGAACTGCGCCCACAATTGGTGGATGTGAACGTACATCCAACCAAGCATGAGGTGCGTTTTCGTGAGGGCCGGCTGGTGCATGACTATCTGTTTCGCACCTTGCATCAGGTACTCGCGGATGCCCGGCCGGAAGATGTGCTGGAGGGCGATCCGGGGAATCCCCCAATGCGCCGGTCGCCGGGAACAGACAATCAGTCTGGCAATTCGCCCATACCGGTGCGGGAAGAAAAAGCTGCCTACCAGCCAAGCCTGGCCTGGCAGATGCCAGCGCCTCGCGCTCACCGCCAGGACCGGCCGGGGCCGCCTCCAGCGGTTTCTGATCAGGAAGAATCGGCGCAAAACCCGCCTTTGGGTTATGCCCTGGCGCAGTTGCACGGTATTTTCATTCTGGCGCAGAACCAGGCTGGTCTGGTGCTGGTGGACATGCATGCGGCCCATGAGCGGATTACCTATGAGCGCATGAAACTGGCTTTGGCAGGGCAGGGCATCCGTAGTCAGCCCCTGTTGGTGCCGGTAGTGGTCAAAGCCAGTCCCCGGGAGGTGGAGCTGGCCAGGGAAAACCGGAAATGGCTGGCGAACCTGGGAATGGAAGTGGATGTTCTGAGCAAGGACAGCCTGGTAGTGCGCGCCATGCCGGCTCTTCTGGAAGGCGCTGATGCCGAAGGACTGCTGCGTGATCTACTCGCGGATCTGGTTACTCATGGCAGCAGCGAGCGCCTGCGCGAAGCCATGAATGAAGTGCTTTCCACCATGGCCTGCCATGGCAGCGTGCGTGCCAACCGACGCCTGGCGCTGGAGGAAATGAACGCGCTGCTGCGGGATATCGAGCGCACGGAACGCAGTGGGCAGTGCAATCACGGCAGACCGACCTGGGTTCAGATGTCCATGGCGGATCTGGACAAGCTGTTTCTGCGGGGACGCTGATGAGCGCTACACTGCCTGCCACGATCTTTCTCATGGGGCCTACCGCGGCGGGAAAAACCGATTTGGCGATAGAACTGGCGGCGAAGCTGCCGGTTGACCTGGTCAGCGTGGATTCCGCTCTTGTTTACCGGGGCATGGATATTGGTACAGCCAAGCCGGAGCCCGAGCTGTTGGCGCGAGTCCCTCATGCCCTGGTGGATATCTGTGATCCGGAAGACACTTATTCCGCAGCCCGTTTTTGTGAGGATGCCCTGCGGGAAATGAAAAAAATTACCGAAAAAGGGCGAATTCCCTTGCTTGTGGGGGGCACCATGCTGTATTTTCGCGCCCTCGAACATGGACTGTCCGAGCTGCCGCCGGCGAATGCGCGGATACGAAAGCAGCTGCAACAGCGTTTGCACGAGGAAGGCTCAGCGAAACTGCATGCGGAGCTGGCGCGCAGGGATCCGGTGGCTGCCGGGCGCATCCACGTCAATGATCCCCAGCGGATATTGCGGGCGCTGGAAGTCATGGAAATCACGGGTCGGCCCCTTTCCCTGCTGCAGAAGCAGAATCAGGGGGCAAGGTTGCCTTACCGGTTGATAAAACTGATTCGGGCGCCACGGGATCGCGCCTTGTTGCATGCAAGAATCGAGCAGCGTTTCCAGCGAATGCTGGCGCAGGGGTTCGAGGACGAAGTGAGACAGCTGCTGGCGCGGCCCGGTTTTTCCCCGGAGCTGCCATCCATGCGGGCGGTGGGTTACCGGCAGATGATCGACTATCTGCAAGGCCGGTTGACGCGCGAGGAAATGCAGGAAAGAGGCATCATTGCCACGCGCCAGCTGGCGAAACGACAATTTACCTGGTTGCGCCGCGAGCTTGACGCAAAATGGTTGTGCGAAGAGGAAGCCGATTTGCTTGTGCAAGCGGTGAAGCACATTGAAAACAAAGGAATAAATAATTTTTTCGGACAATATTAGGGGATCTCGAAAAATTCCTACCATGGAATTTTTCTCGTCGCAAAGAGAAAATGCGATTTCCTCTTTGCTCACATTTTCAATCACTTGTGGTGATCGAAAATGGTGGGACTTCCCTGTCCCACTCGGGCATCTCGATTTTTCGAGATGCCCATTACGCGAATTTTATATGGGCATTGTTTCAGTCAATTCATGTGTTATATTAGGTAGAGGAATCAGTAATGCTGTTGATGCGCAGTAAAATTTGATTGAGACAATCTCGCCTTGTTTTTCAAGCACCTGAATCCCCCGGAGTTTCTCATGATGTTTTCATGGAGTTCTGGTATTTCAATAACTACCAGGCCGGTTTTTTGGCCACGTCAGATAATTACAAGATTTGAAGGAGAAAAATAACATGTCAAAAGGGCAATCTCTCCAGGACCCTTTCCTTAATGCATTGCGTAAGGAGCGTATTCCCGTTTCCATTTTTCTGGTCAATGGCATCAAGTTACAAGGAACCATTGATTCTTTCGATCAATTTGTCGTACTGCTGAAAAACACCGTCAGTCAGATGGTGTACAAGCATGCCATTTCAACCGTGGTGCCAGCGCGTAATGTGCGTCTTTCTTCTCCCCAGGATTCGGATCAGACGGATCCGGGCAATCTTTGACATTTCCCGCCGTCCCCCTGTGTTCCGCAGGGGGCTTTTCATTTTCCACTGATGTTTGACCGTCCCAGGGCAGGCGAGACCGCCATACTGGTTCACGTTTCCCAACAGGGAGCGCCGGATCCCGATGAATTGCAGGAGTTCCGCGAACTGGCCGAATCAGCCGGCGCCCAGGTTGCCGAGCTGGTCACAGGGGTGCGCCGCAGCCCGGATCCCCGTTATTACGTGGGACGCGGCAAGGCCGAGGAAATCCATTCCATGGTGGAATCCCTGGAAGCGGAACTGGTCATCTTCGATCACGCCCTGTCTCCCAGCCAGGAGCGTAATCTGGAAGCCTTGTTTCAGTGTCGGGTGCTGGATCGTTCCGGCCTGATTCTCGATATCTTTGCCCAGCGCGCGCGTTCATTTGAAGGCAAGCTGCAGGTGGAACTGGCTCAGCTGCGCCATCTGTCCACCCGTCTGGTGCGGGGCTGGACTCACCTTGAACGACAGAAAGGCGGTATTGGTCTGCGTGGGCCGGGGGAAACCCAGCTGGAGACCGACCGCCGTCTCATCAACCAGCGTATCGATCAGATTCGCCGGCGTCTTTCCAGGGTGGACAGTCAGCGGGATCAGGGGCGCAAGGCCCGGCGCCGGGCGGATGTACCCACGGTGTCCTTGGTCGGATATACCAATGCCGGCAAATCCACTCTGTTCAATCGTCTCACCCATGCTCATGTATATGCCCGGGATCAGCTGTTCGCCACCCTGGATCCGACCCTGCGACGGCTGAGGTTGCCCGAAGGGGAAAATGTGGTGCTGGCGGACACTGTGGGTTTCATCTCCCGGCTGCCTCATGAGCTGGTGGCGGCCTTCAAATCCACCCTGCAGGAAACCGTGGAAGCTTCCCTGTTGCTGCATGTCATCGACGCCGCCAGTCACAGCCGCGCCGAGAACATGGCGGAAGTGGAGGATGTACTGCGTCAGATTGGCGCCCATGAAGTGCCACGGATCGATATATACAACAAGATCGACTTGCTCGATGATGTTTCGGCTCATGTGGACCGGGACGATGAAGGCATGGTGACCCGGGTCTGGTGTTCCGCGATAACCGGCGACGGCATGGATCTGCTGGTGGATGCCTTGCAGGAACGTTTTCATCAGGCTCATGTGCGCCGCCATGTTTATCTCGAAGCATCCGATGGACGCCTGCGGGCATTGCTCCATGAAAATACCCATGTGTTGCGAACCCAGAGTCTGGATGATGGTGGTTGTGAAATGGAGATCGAGCTGACCGTCACCGCTTTCAACCGGCTGCTGAAAAAGGAGCCTCAGCTGGCGGGCAAGCTTCTGGCCATGTAAATGCTGGGTTCCCTTGGCTGCATCAGAAAAAAACCTGATCCCATTCAGGTATGGTTCTGTGTTATTAACTCGGCAACAATCTATGTCGTATTCAGGGCTTCAAGAACAGGTCAGATCAAGGCGCGGCTCGCAGGCAAGGGTTGTTCCCTTGGCAAGAGCCGGAACGCGGAGCTGGCCTTTTCTTGAAGCCCCTAACGGATTGATCGATAAGGACAGGCCCGCTTGCCCTTGCCCGCGGACAGCGTTATCAGCCCTTGTTGTAGAATCACTACAACGGCGGTCTGATGCCTTGCCGCGAACAAGGGCAAGCGGGCTGAACACGATATGGATTGTTACCGAGTTAATAAAAGCACATCAAAACGGCCACAGAGACCATCCCTTGTCCAGGCTTTTTTCGCAGCTTTTGAGCTGCCGGGCGTAAGTCTTCGCCTGCCGGTCCACCTTTTCCGCCACCCGGATCAACCATGCCTTGTTGCGCCAGCTGCGCCTGGCATATCCGCCATGGCCCTCGTGGTAGGCAAGATACTGATGTTTGGCATCCCACTTGGAAATGCCAAGCCGGTCATGGGTAATACTCGTGTACCAGCCGACAAAATCCATTGCATCCGCGAAATCATCCCGATCCGCGCCACGGTTGCCGGTATTTTTCACATACCAGTCCCAGGTATCATCCTTGGCCTGGGGATACCCATAGGCCGATGAAGGCCGACGCCAGGGAATGAACCCCAGCAGTTTTCCCCTTGGTGGCTGCGCATCATCACGAAACGCCGATTCCTGACGAACAATGGCCATTTGCACATGAATGGGAGTACCCCAGCGTTTCTGGGAAGCCCTGGCGCTTTGATACCAGCCTTTCTTTTCCTTGAATATGGAACAGATGTTGTTGATGTCGTGTGGAGGCGCGCTGGCACAACCTGCCAAGGAAACCAGCACCAGCACCGGAGTCAGAAACGAAACCAGACCCGTCCATTTCCTGACTGTTGTTGTGCGCCTCTGCCTGCTGCTGGCATTTTTCACAGTTCGCTCGGGATAGATGTATTTTCTGTCCATATCAGCCCAAGACCGGCGATGAAAAAGGAACATCACAAATAACCGAGATGGCCGCGCAGGTCCAGAATGTTCAACCATTTCAATAATGATACTGGAAAAATACGATTTCCCGGCTTCTTTCATACGCCCATCACGACAAAACCCGCTGTCAGGCGGGCTTGGGGACGTAATGGTACAGGTAGATGGAGGCTGAGCCCGGAATCGAACCGAGGTCCACGGCTTTGCAGGCCGCTGCATAACCACTCTGCCACTCAGCCAATGAGTGCGACAGCCTGGCACTGTCGAAACGAAAAGCCCCGCCGTAGCGCGGGGCTTTACCAGAATCTGGAGCGGGAAACGAGATTCGAACTCGCGACCCCAACCTTGGCAAGGTTGTGCTCTACCAACTGAGCTATTCCCGCTTGGTGAGGCGGTATTCTACTTGCGCGGCGCCTGTTGTCAAGCATCGGAATCATTTTTTCCGTCTTCCGACAGGCTCGGCCAGGCCGCATGCAGATAAACCGTCATGGACCACAGGGTGAGCGCCACCGCGACATACAGCAGAAGTTCACCGATTCGGTAGGTAGGCAGACCGAACAGTTCATGACGATAGATGAGCAGCGTGATTGCCCCCATCTGCGCCGCAGTCTTGAATTTTCCTACCCAGGACACGGCCACCTTGGCCCGCGCGCCCAGTTCGGCCATCCATTCTCTCAGGGCGGATATGGTGATTTCCCGGCCAATGATTACCGCAGCGGATATCGCCATCCAGGGAGATGGATTGTCCGCCACCAGCAACACCAAAGCGGTGGCCACCATCAGCTTGTCTGCCACCGGATCGAGAAAAGCCCCCAGGGGCGAGACCAGCCCCATGCGTCTTGCCAGATAACCATCCAGCCAGTCGGTGAAGGCGGCAATCATGAACACCAGCGCCGCCACTTGGTGATTCCAGGGAGCGGGCAGATAGAACATGCCAACCAGCACCGGAATCATGATGATCCGGGAAAAAGTCAGAAGATTAGGGATGCTCCACATCATTCGGTTCCATGAAATGCCTGATATATTTTTTCCGCCAGCCGGGTGCTGATACCATTCACGGTGGAGATATCCTCTATCCCCGCCCGTGACAGCCCCTGCAGACCGCCGAACTGCTTGAGCAGCTCCTGGCGGCGTTTCTGCCCGATACCAGGAATGTCTTCCAGCACCGAGCGGCTGCGCGCCTTGTTACGCCGCTGCCGATGACCGGTGATGGCAAACCGGTGCGCCTCGTCCCGGATATGCTGAATCAGATGCAGGGCTGGTGAATGGGGATCAAGTATAAGGGGATGCTGATGTTCCAACAAGAAAAGTTGCTCCATGCCCGCGCGCCGTTCCGGACCCTTGGCCACTCCCACGAGCAGGACACCCTGCACTCCCAGGTTTTCGAGTATTTCTGCGGCGGTGGCCAACTGCCCCTTGCCGCCATCGATGAACAGCACATCCGGCAAACGCCCCTCTCCCGACAAAATGCGCGTGTAACGCCGGCGCAATGCCTGCGCCATGGCGGCATAGTCGTCTCCGGGAGTAATGCCATCGATATTGAAACGCCGGTAGTCACTTTTGAGAGGTCCTTCCGCGTTGAATACCACGCAGGAAGCCACGGTTCTCTCCCCAGCGGTGTGGCTGATATCGAAACATTCCATGCGCGTGGGCGGTTCTTCCATCCCCAACGCGTCCTGCAAGGTCTCCAGGCGCAGACGTGCATTGCTGCTGCCGGCCAGGCGCGCCTTGAGGGCGATTTCCGCATTCTGCCGGGCCATCTTCAGCCAGCGCGCTCTTTCTCCCCTGGGTGATGATCGCAGCAGCAGTTTTTTCCCGGCCTGTTGTGACAGGGCCTGCTCCAGCAACTCCCTGTCCATCGGCTTGTGACTGAGCAGGATTTCGGCCGGCAACTGCCGCCCCAGATAATACTGTCCCAGAAAGGCGGACAGAATCTCGCCCTCGTTCCGGCCTTTGGCTCCCTTGGGGAAAAACTGGCGGTTGCCGAGATTGCGCCCCTGGCGAATGAAAAATACCTGTACGCAGGCCTGGCCTTCCGCCACCGCGCAGGCAACGATGTCCAGATCACCTTTTTCCCCACTGACATATTGCCGCTCCTGTATCTTGCGAATGGCATCGATCTGGTCCCGGTAGCGAGCCGCTTGTTCAAATTCCAGGCTGGCAGAAGCCTCTTCCATGCGCGCCACCAGGCCGTCCACCACATCATGGGTTTTCCCTTCCAGGAAAAGCACGATGTCCCGCACATCGCGCATGTAGTCTTCCCGGCTCACCAATCCCACACAAGGCGCGGTGCAGCGCTTGATCTGATGTTGCAGACAAGCCCGGGAACGATTGCGGTAGTAACTGTTTTCGCACTGGCGCACCGGAAACAGTTTCTGCAGCAAATAAAGGGTTTCCCGTACCGCTCCGCCACTGGGATAGGGGCCGAAATATCGTCCTCTGGACTTGCGCGCGCCGCGATGAAACCCGAGACGCGGAAATTCATCGTCCGACAGAAAAATATAGGGGTAGCTCTTGTCGTCGCGCAACAGAATGTTGTAACGCGGTTTCAGTTCCTTGATGAGATTGTTTTCCAGCAGCAGGGCTTCCGCTTCCGTGTGGGTGACGACGATCTGGATGTCACGGATCTGCGCCACCATGGTCTGGATGCGCTTGTTTCCCGCCCGCTGGAAATAGCTGCTGACCCGGCGTCTCAGATCCCGCGCCTTGCCCACATAGAGCACATTTCCCCCGGCATCGAGCATGCGATACACGCCGGGCCGATGGGTCAGGGTCTTGAGAAAGGCCTTGTAATCAAAATCAGTCTTGTTGCTCACGGACAGTAGATGAAACCGGGTGGTTACAGAAGTTTGCCGCAGAACGCCCTGGCATGCGAGTGCTTATTGCGCTTTATGCAACGACATTCTGCTGGTACATTGACACCAATCGGTTCGACAGGGGAAAAAGCGCATGGAAAGAGAACAATGGAAATCCCAATTTGGCTTTCTGCTCGCAGCAGTGGGATCGGCCATTGGCCTGGGCAATATCTGGCGTTTCAGCTATCTGGCTTATGAACACGGCGGCGGCGCCTTTCTCATACCCTATCTGGTAGCGCTGCTTACCGCAGGCATTCCTCTGCTGATACTGGAATACGGCATTGGCCATGAGCGCATAGGCTCCGCACCACTGGCTTATGCCAAGATCGACAAACGCTGGGAATGGCTGGGTTGGTGGGCGGTGCTGTTCGTCATGTTCGGCATTGTGCTCTATTACTCCGTAGTCATTGCCTGGTGCATGAATTTCTTCCTCCTGTCCTTCGATCTGGGCTGGGGAGATGATCCCAATACATTCTTCTTCCAGGAATTCCTCCAGGTCAGTGAACGCCCCGGAGACATTGGTGAAGTACGCACCCCCATTCTGGCCGCGCTGGCGCTGGTATGGCTCATCAACTGGGCGGTGGTCTACCGGGGTGTGCAACGTGGCATCGAGCTGGCCAACAAGATCCTCATGCCCACCTTGCTGGTACTCATCATCGCCCTGGTGGGGTGGTCCCTGACCCTGGAAGGTGCCGGCCTGGGGCTCAAGGCCTATTTGAGTCCGGATTTCTCCAAACTATCCGACCCCAAAGTATGGATCGACGCCTACAGCCAGATTTTCTTCACCCTGAGTCTGGGCTTTGGCATCATGATCGCCTATGCCAGCTACCTGCCACGCAAGGCCGATATTACCCGCAATGCGCTCCTTACAGCAGTCATCAACAGCGGGTTTTCCCTGTTTGCCGGGCTGGCGGTGTTCTCCGTGCTGGGCTTCATGGCCACCTCCCAGAACCAGCCCATATCCGAGGTTGTGGCGCAAAGCATCGGGCTGGCTTTCGTCGCCTATCCCAAAGCAGTAAGCCTGATGCCAGGTGGCAATTTCTTTGGCGCCCTGTTTTTCTTCTGTCTGGTGGTGGCGGGTCTTTCTTCCGCTGTGTCCATTATCGAGGCCTTTGTTGCCGCCATGGTGGACAAGTTCGGTGTCAGCCGGCAGAAACTGGTGACTTTCATCTCGGTGCTGGGTTTTCTCGGCTCCATCGTCTTCACCACCCATGCGGGACTGCTGTGGCTGGACATCGTGGACCATTTCATCACTCATTACGGCCTGGTGAGCGTAGGCATCATGGAATGTTTCGTCGTGGGCTGGCTGTTCCGCCTGCCCAAGCTGCGCCAGCATATCAATCGCATCTCCTCCATACCCCTGGGGCCATGGTGGGATTTTCTCATCAAGGTGTTCGTCCCTCTGGTGCTGGTAATCATCCTTGCGGGAGATCTGTACGCCGAATTCGACAAACCCTATGGCGGCTACAGCTGGGCATCCCTGATCGTCATCGGCCGGGACTGGCTGCTGCTTACCCTGGTAGGCGCCTTCGCCATTGCCTGCCGCCCCTGGCGGACTACCGCCCATGAACAGGGCGGCAGATCGGATACCCCGGCATAAATCCGGCAGGGGAACTGGATCATTCTAACCCGAATATTGCACCAGAACGCTCAAAATGTGGGTTTTTTACCATTAATTACAGCCTGTTGCGTGACGAGTATGCTGGATACAGTTTGTACCTGTCATGCTATCCGGTGCAATATTCGGGCTAAAGGCCCAGCAAGCCTCGGGCACGCTGAAATACCTCCTGGAACATCCCGGGAGTGAGACGCCGGGTCTGGGTGTTGTAGCGGCTGCAGTGGTAGGAATCGAGCAGCATCAGATCATCGTTCAGCCGATATTCGGCGGCATGCCGAAAGGGAAAATCCACCTGACGCAACTTCAGGGCAGCGAGTACCGCCCGGTGGGCAACGCCGCCCAGGGCCAGAACCAATGAATCGGCAGGCAGCGATTCAAGCTCCCGCGCCAGAAACCCATTGCAGGCCTTGACCTCCGACCCCAGCGGCTTGTTCTGTGGCGGCAGACATTTCACCGCATTGGTAATCCGGCAATGGATCAATTGCAGATCATCCCCGGCATGCTGCGACTCAGGCGCACTGGAAAACCCGCAGTCATACAAGGTCTGATAGAGCAGGATTCCGGCATGGTCGCCGGTAAATGGCCGCCCGCTGGCATTCGCGCCATGCATCCCCGGCGCCAGTCCCACAATGAGCAAGCGCGCCTGCGGATCGCCAAAAGGCGCAACTGGGGCGCAGTGGTAGTGCGGATATTGCAGCTTCAATTCCCGCAGAAACCCGCTCAGGCGATCACAGGCAGTACACTCAGGATCAAAAGCCGCCGCATCAACCATCCAGATCGAGGAGCCCGTGACGCAAGGCAAAATGTGTCAGTTCCACATCGTTGTGAATATCCAGCTTCTCAAACAGCCGGGATCGATAGGTACAGATGGTCTTGGGACTGAGAAACAGCGAATCCGATATTTCCTGGGTGGTTTCGCCATGAGTGATCATGAGCATCACCTGCATCTCCCGGGGTGAGAGCTTGCTCACGGGAGTGGACTCTCCCTTGTTCACCAGACTGGTCAGGCTCAGACGCTGGGCCACGTCCTGACAGATATAATGATCGCCGCGCATCACCTTGTTTATTGCCAGTGCCAGTTCAACGGCAGGGCATCCCTTGGTGACATATCCCACTGCTCCCGCATCCAGCAACTGGTTGGGGAAAGGCGTGTCATCCAGTGCAGTGAGGGCGATGACCTTGACATCCGGTGCCACATGCAACACCCGCCGGGTGGCTTCGATGCCGCCAATACCTTCCATGTTTACGTCCATGAGGACCACATCCGGAGGAGCATCGCGCACAATATCCACTGCTTCCTCGCCACTTGCCGCTTCCGCGACCACTTCCATGCCCTCCATTTCATCCAGGATACTTTTGACTCCGGAACGAAACAGGGCGTGATCATCGACTAACAGTATGCGTATCATTTTATCGCTTCATCGTTCAGTTTATTGGGAATCTCGATTTTCCGAGATGCCCTGTTCATCAGGAATCATAGCACTCATTTGCGCCCCGACGCAGGAATGGCGCGTTGGAAAGACCAGTCCCTTATCGCCTGTATCTGTTCTTCCATGGTGCGGGACAAAGGCACCATATTTGCGGTGTTGCGAACAATATCCTGTTCATTGAACCCGCGACCTTCCTGCCAGGCCTCGATACGAGCGGATTTTACCGCCGCTTCAATCTCGGCACCACTCCACCCCTTTGTCGCGGCGGCCAGATAGGCGGTATCAAAATCACCCGGCCTCCCTCCATTCAGGCGGATATGAATGACGAATATCTGCGCCCGTTCCTCCGCAGACGGCAGATCGAGGAAAAACAACTGGTCAAACCGCCCCTTGCGCATGAGCTCCGCGGGCAGGGACTGTATGCGATTCGCGGTAGCCGCCAGAAACACCCCGGCGGGCTTTTCCTGCATCCAGGTCAGAAAGCTGGAAAAGATATTCACATTGCCGCCCGACGGATTTCTTTCATCGTAGCCAAAAGCATTTTCCAGCTCATCTATCCACAGCACCACCGGAGCGATTTCCGCGGCGATACGGGTCGCGCGCTCAAAGGCATATTCGGCGCTACCAAAGCTCCCGGACATGACCAGGCTCATATCCAGGCGCACCAGGGGAAGATTCCAGGCTGTGGCGACAGTCTTGGCGGCCAGGCTCTTGCCACAACCGCTGACACCCATGAAAAGCACTCCTGCAGGCAAAGGAACCCCTTCTTCCAGTGCCTCACGGGTAAAAAGATCCTGACGCGCACGCACCCAGTTCTTCAGATTCTCCAGTCCACCGATATCCTCCAGCGAACGCTGTGGCGGATAGAAACGCAGCACGCTTTCCTTGGCCAGAATCTGGGACTTTTCTTCCTGAATCTCGGCCAGGGCAGTATCCTTGTCCAAGCCCGGCATACCGTAAAGACGGCTTTGCAGGTGCCCGATCTCATTCAGGGACAGCCCTTTCATGGCCACTGCCATGCGCTGCAGCAGCTCATCATCCGGCAGGGACGCGGAACCCTGGGGCTTGCGCAGTTGTCCCAGAATCTCTTCCTCGGATGGCAATCCCATCTCCACCAGAAACAACTCCTTTTTCAGGACTTCAGGAAGCTTGAGCTGCGGGTGGCTGATGAACACATGGACATGCCGTCCGCGCAAAGCATAATAGAGATCCCGCAGACCGCGAACCAGGGCGGGATTGTCATCGAACCAGGAAGGAAGATCCTTGAGCAGATACAGCACCTGCCCCTGCTCTGCGCCAACGCGCTGCAATGCAGCCATGGGGGAGGCTGCTTGTTTCTCATCATCGAAACCAACGCTGGCCGACCAGGTCACCAGCTTGCCGCTCCCCCTGTACAGACTGTCCACGACCAGGGACAGCAGGTTTTCCATCCTTTCTTCCTCCCAGCCCAGCAGGTAGAACAACGGATAACGGGAACGCAGCCCGCGGATAAGCTTGTGAAAGGTCTTGCTGTTACCGGAACTCAAGATGTTTCCCCATAAGACGAGTCTGTCTCCCGCAGGATGAGGTCGTAGATTTCCCAGGCGGCGGCAGCCTGCTCCTGACTAAGCTTCTGGGTGGCGTATCCTCCCTGCATGACCAGATAGTCTCCAGGAAGCACTTCCTGATCCTGCATGAGAAACAGGCTGACATCCCGCTGCTCACCCCTGGCCTCGCAGCTGGCGATGAGCCCTTCCACACCAATCACCCGCATGGGAATCCCAAGACACATCAGACAGCACCTCCGCCATTCAATCTGAATCCGCGCAAAAACCGGGAATAGTCAAAGAATACGCCATTGTTGACGCGCATCAAAACAGTTCTCCTGATCTCTACTATAAGTAAAGGTAAGGGATACAAACAAGGCATATGCAGCAGGAGACGACGAACCATGGGGAATACCCTTGTTTTGGGCATCGGCAACACCCTCCTGAAAGATGAAGGAGTGGGTGTGCATGTGGTGGCTTGCCTGAGGCAACGAAAATCTCTTCCCGGGGACATAACCCTCCTCGACGGCGGCAATCTGAGTTTCTCCTTGCTCGCCGACATTGAAGAACATCAGAAGCTCATCGTCATCGATGCTGCGCAACTGAACCAGGCACCGGGAAGCATCGTTTGCATGGAAAATGAACAAATGGACAGCTTTCTTGGCTCAGCCAGGCGCAGTGTTCATGAAGTCAGCCTGCTGGATCTGATGGACATGAGCCGGCTCAGGGGCTGTCTGCCACAGCGCCGGGCGCTGTTCGGCATACAACCGGAACAGGTGGACTGGGGAGAACAGCCGACCAGGAAGGTACAGAATGCCATTGGCGCGACAGCAGATCAGATAGTGCAGCTGCTGGAGACATGGGCGGAACAGGACAGCGGCCCGCCCCGGGAGCATACGGCATGAGTTTTCCTCCCCTGGAAATCACCCGTCCGGAAAGCGGAAACCTCAAGCTGATTCTGCATGAAATCAGCCATGCCTTGAGTGAGCTCATGGCAACGGGCAACGAACGGAGCATCGACCTGCGCGGCATACCGCTGGCGCCGGGCGAAGAGAAAAAGCTCCTGGAATCGCTGGGTGAAGGAGAAATCAGGGCCGAACTGGATGCCCTGGGGAAGAGCCGGATCCAGGAATCCCGATATTCCGGCGTATGGATAGTCACCCATTGCAACAGCAACGGAGAAATCATGGGCCGTTTCATCGAGATCACCCGTTCACCGGCATTGCTCGCCGCTCAGACAGAAGACATGGCCGCCGGGCTGGATGCCCTGCGCCAGCTCATTGCGACAGGAACCGAATCATGAACAAAGAACGCACACTGGGCGAAATACTCCGGCAACAGGGAGTCAGTCGCCGCGGGTTTCTGAAATTCTGCGCCACCACGGCATCTCTGATGGCCTTGCCCCCAGGCATGGTTCCAACCATCGCCAGGGCCCTGGAAAACGCCCGACGGCCATCTGTTATCTGGCTGTCCTTTCAGGAATGCACCGGCTGTACCGAATCACTTACCCGTTCCCATGCCCCCACCATAGAGGGCTTGATCTTCGATGCCATTTCCCTGGACTACCATCACACCTTGCAGGCTGCAGCGGGCAGCGCCGCAGAGCAGGCGCGTGAAAGCGCCATGAAGGAAAACTTCGGCAACTACCTGCTGGTAGTGGACGGCTCCATTCCACTGGCCAACGCCGGTTTTTCCACCATTGCGGGAACCAGCAACCTGGAAATACTGAAAGAGGTGGCAAAAGGCGCGGCAGCCATCATCGCCGTGGGCACCTGCGCCGCCTATGGCGGTCTGCCCCATGCCAAACCCAACCCCACCGGTGCGGTACCGGTATCCGCGATCATCAGCGACAAACCCATAGTGAATGTTCCCGGCTGCCCGCCCATTCCGGTAGTCATTTCCGGCGTTCTTACCCATTTCCTGACGTTCGGCAGACTCCCGGACCTGGATCATCTGGGCCGCCCCCTGGCTTTCTATGGCAACAACATCCACGACCGCTGCTACCGCCGCCCCTTCTATGAACGCGGCCAGTTCGCGGAAAGTTTCGACGACGAGGGAGCCAGAAAGGGCTGGTGCCTGTACAAGCTGGGCTGCAAGGGACCGGTGACCTACAACGCCTGCGCCACCACCAAATGGAACAATGGCACCAGTTTTCCCATCGAATCCGGCCATGGCTGCCTGGGATGTTCCGAGCCGGACTTCTGGGACATGGGCGGCTTTTACCGGGCCTTGTCCGAGCCCATAGGTCTTTCCGCCAGAACCGTTGCCGGGGGCGCAATCGGCGGCGCGGCCCTGGGCGCCGCCAGCGGTCTGCTCAACCGCAAAAAGAAAGCGGAGGCTCTCGCCCGACATGAAAAAATCGGCGTGGATGAACTGAAGGACGGAGAGACAAAATGAACAGCGCCGAGTTTCTCCTCTGGGTACGAGGTTCCGGACTGCAAATCGCCCTGTGGATCTTCCTCTTCGGCATGCTCATCCGCTTGCTGGAGATCTTCCTCCTGGGAAGAAAGAAAAATCTCGCCGAACTGCGCGCCAGCGGCACGGCAGCCGGCTTGCGCACCATGATCAGCCGCTCACTGCCCCCCGGGGGGAATATCATCCATCGGCCACGTTTCACCTTTGTAGCCGGCTATGCCTTCCATATCGGGCTGTTTGTCGTGATCTTCTTCCTCACGCCTCATATCCAGGTCATTGAATCTCTAACCGGCCTGGCCTGGCCCGCCCTGCCCACTCCCGTGGTGGACATATTTACGGTCATCTCCCTGGTGGCCATGCTGGCCCTGCTCTGGCATCGCCTTGCCAGCCGGCTGCTGAATTTTCTCAGTAATGGTGGTGACTATCTGGCCTGGACCCTGACATTCATGCCGTTGCTTACCGGCTACATGGCCTATCATCACCTGTGGTTTCCCTATACCGGGCTGCTGGCAGCGCATATCCTCAGTGTGGAACTGCTGCTGATCCTGTTTCCCTTCACCAAGCTGACACATACTTTCACCATCTTCATTGCACGCTGGTACAACGGCATGATGGCCGGCGAGAAAGGAGTTCAGTCATGAGCAAAACATCCCTGGAACGCGGCCTGAACATTCTGCGTGAACAGATAGACAGCCCCACGGCGGCTTTCTTCAGCAGTTGTGTACATTGCGGGCTGTGCGCCCAGGCCTGCCTCTTCTATACGGAAACCTGCAATCCGGCCTACATACCGATACGCAAACTGGAACCCATGCGCCGGCTCTGGGAGCAGGAATACACACTGACTGGAAAACTCAAGAAGCTGCTGGGGTTATCCAGACCCATAACCCACGAAGAGCTGGAGCAATGGCAGGAACTGGTCTATAACAGTTGCTCCCTGTGCGGCCGTTGCAGCCTGGTCTGCCCCGCCGGGCTGGATCTCACCTACATGATTCGCAAGTTTCGTGAAGGCATGGCCGCATCCGGGCATGCGCCAGAAGGACTCATCGGCGCCACCACCCGGGCAGTGGAACTGGGCAGCCCCATGGGAGTGACGCTGAAAGCGCTCGAGGCTCAGGCAAAACATGTAAAGGCAGACTCGGGGCTGGATATTCCCTTTGATGTAGAAGGCGCGGAATACCTGGTGCTGTTATCCTCCATGGAAATCATCAACTATCCCGAATACCTGCAGGCGGTCGCCCGGATCTTCCATCAGGCGAAAAAGACCTGGACCATTTCCTCGGAGGCTTTCGAAGCCACCAATTCGGGAATTCAGATCGGTGTCTCCGATATCGCCGCCGAACTGGTACAGCGGGTGGTGGATGCCGCGGAGAAACTCAGGGTGAAGACCGTCATCAGCCCGGAATGCGGTCATGCCTATACCGCCATCCGCTGGGAAGGCCCCAACCTCATCGGGCGTCCTTTCGGTTTCAGGGTGAGGCACATCCTGGAAGTGCTGGATGAGCTGCGTGAACAGGGGTTGCTGCAGGTCGAGGGCGTGGAAGATGCGCGCATGACCTTCCACGACCCCTGCCAGCTGGTGCGCCGGGGCGGTGTCATCGAAGCACCCCGCAACCTGATCCGCATGGTGGCGAGGAATTTCGTGGAAATGAAGGATCATGGAAAAATGAACTGGTGCTGTGGCGCCGGGGGCGGTGTCAGCGCCAATGAAGATGCCGCGGAAATCCGTCTCAAGGCGTTCAAGCGCAAGAAGAAACAACTGGAGAGACTGCAGGTGGACGGGCTGGTCACCGCCTGCGCCAACTGCCGCATCCAGATCGAGGAAGGCCTGGAGGAAAATGACATGGACATGCCCGTCATCGGTCTCACGGAAATGCTCGCCAGCCACCTGAAAGACGAGGAAGCCCGGGAAGGAGGCGCCACATGACAGATGCGCAGAACAATACCGATTTCAGAAAAAGCCTGGATCGGCTCGAATGCCCACAGCAGCGGCAACTGGCTGCGCGCTTCGTCGAAAGCGTCCTGCATCTGGGCCGGGACGAACGCATAAAAAAAGTTGTCGACATGGTGCACAAGGGCGATCCCGATCCCGAAGAACTGGAAGCCGCGAGAAAGATGATCAAGGCTGCCATCGTCGATTCCCACTGCCGCTGCGGCTCCGAATGCGACTGGAAGGAACAGGCCACCTATTTCGTTGCACGCGCCGCGGCCGCTGCGGTGGCGCCAGAAAACAAGTGCATCACACGCAATGCCGCCTGGGAAGCCGCAGTGAATGCACGCATGGCCTGCACCTGTGCGGCCATGGAAGATGAAGACATCAGTGCCGAGGAGTGCGCCAAGCAGGCCCAAATCGCCAGGGATTTTCTCAATACACTGCCAGCCGGGAGTGAAACAGCATGAGCCAACGCATCGTAGTCGACCCCATTACCCGCATCGAAGGGCATCTGCGCATCGAGGCGCAGATGAATGGTGCGAAGATAGAAAAAGCCTGGTCCTCCGGCACCATGGTGCGCGGCATCGAGATCATTCTCAAAGGGCGCGACCCCCGGGACGCCTGGGCCTTCGCCCAGCGTATCTGCGGCGTCTGTACCCTGGTGCATGGCATCGCCTCCGTGCGGGCGGTGGAAAACGCCCTGAATTACAGCGTACCGGCCAATGCCCAGCTTATCCGTAATCTGATGATAGGCGCCCAGTACATCCACGATCATGTCATGCACTTCTATCATCTGCATGCCCTGGACTGGGTGGATGTGGTTTCCGCCCTGGATGCCGACCCCAAGGCGACTTCGGAACTGGCCCAGTCCATCAGCCGCTGGCCCAAATCCTCCCCCGGCTATTTCAGTGAAATGAAAACCAGACTGAAAAATTTTGTCGAGGCCGGACAACTGGGCATCTTCGCCAAGGCGTACTGGGGGCACCCCGCATACAAGCTGCCTGCGGAAGCCAACCTTATGGCCGTTTCCCATTACCTGGAAGCCCTGGGCTGGCAGCGGGACGTGGCACGCCTGCATACCATTTTTGGCGGCAAGAACCCTCATCCCAATTTCCTCGTGGGCGGGGTGCCCTGCCCCATCGACCTGGAATCCGATTCCGCCCTCAATGCCGAACGCCTGGCCAAGGTACAAAACATCATCGAGCAGATGCAGCTTTTCGTGGATCAGGTCTACGTTCCGGACACCCTGGCCATCGCTGGTTTCTACAAGGACTGGGCCAGCCGCGGGGAAGGTCTGGGCAACTTCCTCACCGTGGGCGATTTTCCCGAAAGCGGCATGGACGACCCGGCCAGTTATCTCATCCCCTCCGGGGCCATACTGAACAGGAACCTGGACACCATTCATGCAGTGGACCTGAATGCGCCCGATCAGGTACAGGAATTCATCAATCATTCCTGGTATGACTACAGTGAAGGCAAGGACAAGGGGCTGCATCCCTACGAGGGTGAAACCGAACTGCACTACACCGGCCCGGAACCGCCGTATGAACATCTGGAGGTAGATCAGTCCTACTCCTGGCTCAAGGCGCCTCGCTGGAAAGGCCATGCCATGGAGGTCGGCCCGCTGGCGCGGGTACTCATGCTCTACGCCAGCGGCCACGAGCAGACCAGGGCGCTGGTGGACATGACCCTGAAAACCCTGGAACTGCCCCTGGAAGCCCTGTTCTCCACCCTGGGGCGCACCGCCGCACGCACCCTGGAAACCAAGATCGTCGCAGACAACATGCAGGTCTGGTATGACCATCTGATCGCCAATATCCGCAGTGGTGAAACCCGCAGCTTCAATGAAACCCTCTGGGAGCCTTCTTCCTGGCCATCACAGGCTCGCGGCGTGGGTTTCATGGAAGCCCCGCGAGGCGCTCTGGCGCACTGGATCGTCATAGAGAACGAAAAAATCGCCAACTACCAGGCCGTGGTGCCCAGCACCTGGAATGCCGGCCCACGCGATCCTTCCGGCCAGCCTGGCGCCTACGAGGCCGCCCTGCAGGACAACCACGATCTGTACGACCCCGAACAACCCGTGGAAATCCTGCGCACCATCCACAGTTTCGATCCCTGTATTGCCTGTGCGGTACATGTTACGGATCCGGATGGAAAAGAACTTGTTCAAGTAAAGATCACATAGGTATGACCATGAACAGAAAAACATCTGCCGCAGCCCTCACCCTGGCCTGTTTCTTCCTGCCTGCCCTGGCCCTGGCTCATGTGGGCAGCGGGGAAGGCGGCATCGTATCGGGGCTGCTTCACCCTTTCACCGGCCTGGATCACCTGCTCACCGCGCTCGCCTGCGGAGTTTGGATGAGACTGCGCCTGGATCTCTCCCTGCGCCAGGGAATGGCGGTATTCTTGCTGCCCCTGCTGACCGGAATGCTGCTGGGCGCCAATGGCATAGAGGGGCTCTACCTGGAAACTCTGCTTGGCGCCTCAGTACTCCTGCTGGCGGTGCTGCTGGCGCCGAACATGAAACTGCGCCCGAATCTGGGAATCACCCTGGCCAGCTGTTTTGCCCTTTTGCAAGGGCTGGCCCATGGCGGGGAAATCATCCGTCTTTCCCTGCAAGGCAGTCTCTCTGCCCTGGCTGTCAGTGTCAGTACCGGGCTGCTCCTGATGAGCGGCTATCTGCTTGCCGGCATGATATTAACTCGGCAACAATCTATATCGCGTTCAGCCCGCTTGGTTCGCGGCAAGGCATCAGCCTGCCGTTGTAGTGATTCTACAACAGGGGCTGACAACGCTGTCCGCGGGCAAGGGCAAGCGGGCCTGTCCTTATAGATCAATCCGTTAGGGGCTTCAAGAAAAGGCCAGCTCCGCGTTCCGGCTCTTGCCAAGGGGACAACCCTTGCCTGCGAGCCGCGCCTTGATCTGACCTTTTCTTGAAGCCCTGAATACGACATGGATTGTTGCCGAGTTAATAAGCAAAGACCACCTGCATCTCAGTTCCTGAAAACACCAGCAAAACGAAAAGCCGCGTGCAGTACGCGGCTTCCGTCATCAGGGGCAGTCTCTGGCAAAAAGTTGAAAAACGCCGTTTTTCAGCCGTTTCCCATCGGGCTGCTACTTGATTTCAACAATACCGAACTGCTGTGAAGGTTTGCTCCACTGGAGGCGGATATCATAGGAGCGACCTTCCAGCTTGATGTTCCGCAGCATGATACTGGTGGCATCACGACTCACTGTGCTGGAAGAAATATCCATGGCATCCGGATCGTTGAAATAGGCCTTGTGGAACTTGATGGTCTGCACCGTACTTTCCTTTTCATTGTATTTTCCGGAACTGGTGTACGCCTTTACCTTGAAGGTATGAGTGCCCGCGCGCAACAGACTGTAGTTGAAAGAAGCGCCATAGCCGGAAAAACGCGACCCGGGATTGTTGGGAAAACGATTGGCGATATCCCCCCGGGTTCCTCCAAAGGGAATACGGGTCTGCAACTTGCCATCGATATAATATTCCACATAGGAGATACCGTCCGGTCCTGTGGCCCAGCCGCGCAGATTGCCCACGCCGCTGACCACCGAGCCGTTGGCCGGTTCTTCCAGGGCGAGCTGGATACGATCATCCAGCATGGGATCGCCGCCACTGCCGGCAAGGAAATTCAGATTGACCACACGCATGTTCTGCACCACGCCGCCGTCCCGGTTATCACTGAGCAGATCCCCGTTGCTGCGTAACTCGCTGAGAATATCCGGCACGCTGGCACTGGGATTTCGCTGCTTCATGATGGCCCAGGCGCCGGCCACATGCGGCGCCGCCATGGAAGTACCGGTCCAGGTGGCGTAGCTGGTTCCCGGCACCGATGAAGTAATCATGGCGCCAGGAGCGAGAAGGGAAAGATAATGGGCGACATTGGTACTGCCTGCAAGCTCCCCTTCCCCCAGTTTGCAGTCTCCGCTGTTCTGGGTGTCGCAGATGGAACCCACGCTGATCGCCCTGGAAAAACAGGCGGGAACCGTGAGACCATCCTGGTAACCTTCATTGCCGGCAGCCACTACTGTCGCCACGGAGATGCCATGCAGCCAGTTGATGGCATCCCGGTATTGGGGATAGTCATTGTCACAGGTGCTGGTGAACTTGTCCTCGCCTCCCAGACTCATGTTTACTGCGGCAATGGCATAGCCCTGATTTTGTTTCAGATCATAGACATAGTCCATGGCCTTGAGGATATCCGCATCCCAGAAGGTCATGCAGGGGGTCGGCTCGTCACCACAATAATCCGCGTCATTGTCGCCACTGGCAACCTGCAGGGCGACGATCTTTGCATCCCTGGCAACACCATGCAGGCTGGGATTGTTGCCCGCGATGATTCCGGCGACATGCGAGCCGTGGGAACAGCCATTCATGTTCTCACAGGGCGCGGCGGAGCCGGTTCCATGTTGCTCTTTCAGCCCATTGGGGCAGACAGTCTCACCGAAATAACCGGAAAAACAGGCCTCGACCTCCACACTGCCCTGGAGAAAGGGATGTGTCGCATCCACACCGCTGTCGATCACCGCTACATATTGTCCGGCTCCCGTAAACCCGGCGTCCCAGGCGGTCGGGGCGCCAAGCAGGGGCACGCTTTGTCTCAGGCTGGGGCGGCGGCGCTGGTTCTCCTGCACGGAAACCACCTGATCATCGTTCTTCATGATCGCCAGCCCGGCGGTTTCCACCGTGTAGGCCAGAAACGGAAAGGCGCTGAAGCGGGTGACATTTTCCACATGCCCGCCCAGTTTTCGCAGATAGGCATCCTGGGCGGCGCGCAGCCGATCCTTGTTGGTAGGCTGGCCCGGCTGGAACGCGCCCTGGTCATCGATACGCACGATAACGGATATACGTCCCCCGTTGGCTATGGCCCGGTCTTCCAGAGTAGAGAACAGCGCAGTGCGTTCTGCCGGTTGCGCCTGTGTGCTTTGAGCCAGACCGACCAACGAGAAGGCCAGCAGGCCGAAAGCAAGCATGCGCCTGAGAACATAACGACGGGTATTCATATCCTTATCCCTGTAAACGATGTATTGATGAACTGACAGGATGTTGAAAAACCACGTTTTTCAACGGCCTGCCAAGGGCACAGCATAACCCCGCCTGCACTCCTTGCCAAATGCACAGATCAGGAAAGCTCTGCCGGCGTCTTTGCCGAAGTGATGGACAAGGCGTGCAGCTCATCGGAATCGATCTGCGAGCGCACCGTATCCAGCACCATTCGATGACGCTGTATCAGCGATTTGCCTTCAAAGGCCGGACTGACCACAGTCGCCTCGAAATGGCGTCCATCACCGCTGACGCTAACTTCGGCATCGGCGATACCAGCCCGGATCAGTTCTTCGATTTTTGCTGTTTCCATGGTCACAACTCCCGCGTGGCAAGAAACTTCACTTCCGGCCAGCGTTCTTCAGTCAGATTGAGATTGACCCGGGTGGGCGCCAGATACACCAGCTGATCATCCCCATCCAGGGCCAGATTGTCATGGGCCTTGACCTTGAAGCGTTTCAGCAGTGCCTCATCGTCACACTGCACCCAACGGGCAGTGTACACATTGACCGGCTCCACTATCGCCTCCACGCCATATTCCGACTTGAGGCGGGCCGCGGCCACTTCGAACTGCAGCACACCCACCGCCCCCAGGATCAGGTCATTGTTGCGCAGGGGACGGAACACCTGGGTCGCGCCTTCTTCGCACAGTTGCAGCACACCTTTCTGCAGAGCTTTCATTTTCAATGGATCCTTGAGTACCACCCGGCGAAACAGCTCAGGCGCAAAGTATGGCACACCTTCGTATTTCAAATCCTCACCTTCCGTGAAGGTATCGCCGATCTGGATGGTGCCGTGATTGTGCAGGCCTATGATGTCTCCGGGAAAGGCCTCCTCCACCTGACGGCGGGCATCCGCCTGGAAGGTGATGGCATTGGACACCTGCACGCTCTTGCCGATGCGCACATGTTTCATCTTCATGCCCTTGCGATAACTTCCGGAACAGACCCGCAGAAAGGCGATGCGATCGCGGTGCGCCGGATCCATGTTCGCCTGGATCTTGAAAACGAAACCGGTAAACTTTTCTTCCCCCGGATCGACCAGACGCTGCAGGGTGCTGCGCGCCTGAGGCGCTGGCGCATACTCGACAAAAGCATCCAGCAACTCACGCACCCCGAAGTTGTTGATCGCGGAACCAAAGAACACCGGCGTCTGTTCGCCCCGCAGATAGGCATCCAGATCCAGTTCATGGCTGGCGCCACGCACCAGTTCGATTTCCTCCTTGAGCTCTTCCACCTCATGCTCTCCCAGCGCATCCACCAGTTCCGGATTGTCCAGGCCGCTGATGGTCTTTCCTTCCAGGACATGATCGCCATGGGATGCGCTGAACAGATGGGTGGTTTCGGTACGCAGATCGATGACGCCCTTGAGACGCTTGCCCATGCCTATGGGCCAGGTAACCGGAGCGCAGGCAATGCCCAGCACTTCCTCGATTTCATCCAGGATTTCTATGGGATCACGCCCTTCCCGATCCAGCTTGTTGACGAAGGTAAGAATGGGCGTGTCGCGCATGCGACACACTTCCATGAGCTTTATGGTGCGCTCTTCCACGCCCTTGGCCACGTCGATGACCATCAGCGCGGAATCCACCGCGGTCAGGGTACGGTAGGTATCTTCAGAGAAATCTTCGTGCCCCGGCGTGTCCAGCAGGTTGACGATGCGCTCTCTGTAGGGAAACTGCATCACGGAGGAAGTGACAGAGATACCGCGCTCCTTCTCCATTTCCATCCAGTCGGAGGTGGCATGACGCGCCGCCTTGCGTCCCTTGACCGTACCGGCAAGCTGAATCGCTCCGCCGAAAAGCAGCAGCTTCTCGGTGAGCGTGGTCTTACCCGCATCCGGGTGGGAGATAATGGCAAAAGTCCGGCGTTTGCCCAGTTCGGCAGCAATATCCGCCATGATTGTCTCGGCGCAATGGGAAAGGGCGGGATTATACCTGATTCTCTCCCACCGGCGTTTACCGGGTGGCCCCAGAGCTGTGATATATTTGCCCTCATCGAACCCGAACACCGAGGATGTGCAAACATGAAAAAAATCCTGATCGCGATGGGGCTGCTGAGCCTGGCCGTTTCCGCTCAGTCGGCCAATCTGGAACTGGCCAAGTCCATCGTCAAGGAAAAATGCCACCTCTGCCATGGAGAAGAAGGCGAAGCTTCCAGCGCAATCTATCCCCGCCTTGCCGGTCAGAACCGCATCTACCTGATAAAGCAGCTGAAAAACTTCCGTGACGGCAAGCGCAAGAGCGAAACCATGAATGAAATGGCCGCTGGACTCAAGGATGAGGCCATCGAAGCCCTGGCTGAGTACTTCAGCAGCAAGCCGGCGCTATCACACCGGGTACGCGACAAGCTGTTCGCTTCCGTAGGCGAATACATTTTCCGCAAGGGCAACAAATATTCCGGCATTCCCGCATGCAAATCCTGTCATGGCGAACATGGCGAAGGGAACGAGCAGCTGCCCCGCCTGGCAGGACAGCACAAGCGCTACGTTTCCGACCAGCTCCAGGCTTTTGGTGAGCGGGCAAGAACCAACGACAATGCCATCATGCACACCGTAGCCAGCAAGCTGACGGAAATGGAACGTGAAGCCGTGGCGCTCTATGTCAGTGGCCTCAAGCCCACCAACGAAGAATGACAGAAGCTCGAAAACACATCCTTCCACACCCCCATCAAGGAACCGCTGATCAAATCATGAACTCGCATCTTGCACTCTATTTGACCTCCCTGATTCTGCTCCTGGCTCCTGGCCTTGCACCGGCTGCCATGACCCTGGACAGTTATCAGCAATGCCTGGTAACCACCATGCAGAACGCTGACAACAACATGACCATAGGCGAAGTCAAAGACAAATGCCGCCAGGCTCCCATCGCAGAGCACATCAAGCCGGACAAATCCGCCCTGGAAAAACGCCTGGTTCAGGAAAAGGCCGTGGAAGACAGTGAATTTGTCATCACTCCCTATCTGCCCAATTATCTGCTGTTCGCTGCCTACAACAGCGCCGGGGCCAATGCCACCCCCTTCGAGAACGCCTTTCCCAACGAGGACGTTCAGGTGGACGACACCGAAGTAAAGTTTCAGATCAGTTTCAAGTTTCCCATCGTCAAGAATCTGTTCAACGGCAATGGTGATCTTTACGCTGCCTACACCAACCGATCCTTCTGGCAGTTGTACAACGACAACTCCGCGCCCTTTCGTGAAACCAACCATCAGCCGGAAGTCTGGTTGCGTTTCTACAATGACCTGGAGTTTCTCGGCTTCCGCAATGTCATCAACGACATTGGTATCGTGCATCAGTCCAACGGACGCTCCACCAGCCTGTCCCGAAGCTGGAACCGGGTCTATGCAAGATTCATCTTTGAAAAGGACAATCTGGCCTTCGCCATTCAGCCCTGGTATCGCATCCCGGAAGACAAGGACAATGACGACAACCCGGACATCGAAGACTACCTGGGCAATTTCGAGGTACAGAGCGCCTACAAGCTGGGCCGTCATACCTTTGGCCTGATGTTCCGCAACAACCTCGATTCCGGCAAGAATCGCGGCGCGGTACAGCTGGACTGGAGCTTTCCCATCCATGGGCATTTGCGTGGTTATGTACAGTGGTTCAATGGCTATGGTGAAAGCCTGATCGACTACAACGAGAACGTGAACAGCTTTGGCGCGGGAATCAAGCTCACGGACTGGCTGTAACTTCATCTCCTGTTTCAGCGCCGCCGGAAGCACGGATCATCTCCAGCAGCGCCCGATACTTCTGCGGCGCGTCCTGCGGAGCGGCGATCAGCCAATGAAACAGTTGCGGATCGGTTTCCCGCAACAACTGACGAAAGCCGTGCTGAATTTGCGCCGGGGCCTGATCATAGCGTTCGTCGAGAAAACGCTGAAACAGACAATCCAGTTCCAGCATGCCCCGACGGCACTGCCACTGCAAGCGCTCCTTTTCACGAAACCGGCGTTCGATGTTCACACGGATTTCTTCAGCATCAGGTTACGAATGTGGCCAATGGCCTCGGTGGGATTCAAATGCTTGGGACAGGCTTCCACACAATTCATGATGGTGTGGCAGCGAAACAGTTTGTAAGGGCCATCCAGCGCATCCAGTCGTTCCTCTTCCCCCTGATCCCGGCTGTCCGCGAGGAAACGCCAGGCAGTGAGCAGCGCCTGGGGGCCGAGAAACTTGTCCGGATTCCACCAGAAGGAAGGACAGGAAGTGGAGCAGCAACCGCACATGATGCATTCCCACAAGCCGTCCAGCCGGGCCCGCTGGGCCGGGGTTTGCAGGCTTTCCTGTTCCGGAACCGGCTCCTTGCGCTTCAGCCAGGGCTCGACGGCCTGATACTGCCGGTAGAAATCACTCATGTCCACCACCAGATCCCGAATGACCGGACGCCCGGGAAAAGGCCGAACAACCACTGGCGCCTTGAGTTCCGCCACGGGCGTGATGCAGGCCAGACGATTGCTGCCGTTGACATTCACCCCGTCGGAACCGCAAACACCCTCACCGCAGGAGTGGCGGAAGGCAAAGGACTCATCCTGCTCCTTGATCTTGAGCAGCGCATCCCGCAGCATCATGCCCCGCTCCACTTCCAGATCAAAAGCCTGCATATATGGCTTGGCATCCGTATCAGGATTGTAGCGATAGACCTCGAAACGCATCAGTAAACCCTCTCCTTGGGTGGAAAGCTGTCCACACTCAGGGGCCGGGTGCGCACTGGCTTGTAGTCCAGGTGGTCATCTTCACGGAAATACAGGCTGTGACGCATCCAGTTGCGATCATCACGATCCGGATAATCGGGCCGTGAGTGGGCGCCGCGACTTTCCTGACGATGCAGGGCAGAGGTGATTATGGACATGCCCACATCCACCAGATTCTCCAGTTCAAAGGCTTCCACCCGGGCGGTGTTGAAAGTACGGCTGCGATCATGGAGGCGCACTTCATCGAGGCGCTCGCGTATGTCACGCATCTTCTCCAGACCTTCGCGCATGATTTCATCCGTGCGGAACACCCCGGCATGATCCTCCATCACCTTCTGCAACTCGGCGCGCAGCTCGGCAACCGCAATCCCTTCTCCTTCCTGGTCGAAACGCCGGAAGCGGGCCATGGCCTTCTCCTCGCTGGCGCTGTCCGTTTGCCGATGGCGGGGATGCTCCCGCAGATAATCCAGAATATCCAGCCCGGACAAACGGCCAAACACCAGAATATCCAGAAGCGAATTTCCCCCCAGCCGATTTGCCCCATGCACGGATACACAGGCACATTCACCCGCGGCGTAGAGTCCCGGCACCACTTCTTCCGGCCCATGACGGGCTGGCGCCACAACCCGGCCAAACCGGTCCGACGGAATGCCCCCCATCACATAATGAGCGGTGGGATAGACGGGAATGGGCTCGAAGGCGGGATCGATACCGACAAAAATCTTGCTCGTTTCGCGAATGCCGGGCAAGCGTTTGGCAACGGTTTCCTCCCCCAGGTGATCCACTTTCAGCAACACATGATCGCCCTTGGGGCCACAACCCCGTCCTTCCCGAACTTCGGTAACAATGGCCCGTGCCACCACGTCGCGGCTGGCCAGGTCTTTTGCCGAGGGCGCATAGCGCTCCATGAAACGCTCACCCTCGCTGTTGATCAGATAACCACCCTCGCCCCGGGAAGCTTCCGTGATGAGCATGCCCCGGCCCGCCACTCCGGTGGGATGAAACTGGAAAAACTCCATGTCCTGCAGGGGAATGCCCGCGCGCAGAGCCATGGCCATGCCGTCACCGGTGTTTATATGCGCATTGCTGGTGGTACGGAATACCTGGCCGCAGCCACCGGTAGCCAACAGGGTTGCCCGGGCGTTGAGGAGCATGGGCTCGCCACTGGCGATGTTCATGACCAGGGCGCCGGTCACGCCGCCTTCCTCGTCCTGCAAAAGATCGATGGCAAAGTACTCGGTAAAGAAATGGCTGCGCGCCTTGAGGTTGCGCTGATACAGGGTGTGCAGAATCGCATGCCCGGTGCGGTCTGCCGCCGCGCAGGTGCGCGAAGCCTGTTCCTTGCCAAAGTTCCGGCTCTGCCCGCCAAAGGGCCTCTGGTAGATGCGGCCATTCTCCAGACGGGAAAAAGGCACGCCATTGTGTTCCAGCTCGTACACGGTGGGGATGGCCTCGCGGCACATGAACTCGATGGCATCCTGATCCCCGAGATAGTCTGATCCCTTCACCGTATCGAACATGTGCCAGTGCCATTGGTCCTCATCGACATTCCCCAGCGCGGCATTGACGCCTCCCTGAGCGGCCACAGTATGAGAACGGGTGGGAAACACCTTGGACACCACGGCGACACGCAGATCGGCATCCGCCAGTTGCACCGCCGCGTTCAGTCCGGCACCACCGGCGCCAATGATGAGCACGTCGAAATTTTTTCTGATCAGGGTCATAGCAACTGTACCAGTACCGCCAGAGCCCAAAGGCCACAGGCAAGGAGAAAGGCCTGCACTGCCAACAGCGCCAGGAAGCGCAGGAACGCGGGCTTGAGGTAATCGAGAATTACATCACGCACCCCCACCCAGGCATGCAGCAGCAACATGAGCATGAACAGCGCCGTAGCCAGCCACATGGGCAGCGCGCCCATCCAGGAAGCAAGCGCCTGCTGATCCACTGGCGGCGCAAGCATCAGATGAAGCAGCACATAGGCGATGTACAGAGCCAGATAGACGGCGCTGGCCCGCTGCCACACCCAGGCGCGGAATCCGGACATCTGCCGGCTCATGCCAGCCCCCACAAAAGCCCCAGCGCGAGCACAGGGGCGCATATCAGAACCGTCCAGGCGCTGTGCCGAAAATACGGCGCGCGCACTCCCAGATGCGCATCCAGCAACAGATAGCGGATCCCGGCAAGGAAATGATGCGCCAGGGCCCAGAGCAACAGAAACATCAGCAAGCGGCTCCATGGTTGCTGCAACAACTGGCTGGCGCGATGGAAGCCGCCGTTGCCGGACAATGCCAGAGACAACAAGCCGACAAGCAGGGGAATGGCGAGGAACAACAACACCCCCGCCGCTCGATGGGCAATGGACATCACAGCCGCCACTGGCAGACGAATCTGCAACAGATTGAGAAAAACAGGACGGGATGATGTTTGCATGGGGTTCATTGGTTTTTGTTGCTTGTCTAACATTAGCAGAAAATCATGATTCTACGGACATTTCCCGCAGCAGGCGGAACAGCTTGCGTCCGGCTCCCGCGGGTTTGCCACTGGCTTTTTCCCTGACCGCGGCCCGGATCAGGGAACGAAGCTGTTGCCGATCCGTTTGCGGAAACTGGCGCAGAAAATCACCCAGCGCCGCGTCGCCTTCCTCCACCAGCCGGTCACGCCATTGTTCCAGGACATGAAAATGGCGATTCTCCTGGGCGTGCCTGCTGTCGCGCGCCTCGAACCAGTGACGCAGCTGTTCCAGATCCTGTTTTTGCAGCAGCTTCACCAGATACTTGATCTGCCGGTTGCGCCCGCTGGAAGGTTTCATTTTCGCCGCCAGCGTCACGCCTTCGAGAAATCTGTCATCCAGACCGAGCTTGGCCCTGTCCCCTTCGCCCAGGTCGATGATTTCCATCACCAGGCGCTGAAGCTCCGCCAGTTCACGCTTCAGCCGGGTCTTGTTGGGACGAATCACCAGGCCATCTTCGTCGCGTTCTTTCATGCCGCCTCCATATGTACAATGCGCAATTGCAGACTCGCATTGCCCTGGAACTCATTGATGTCCAGTTGATAGGCAAGAATCACACGCTCCGGCAAGGGCGCGGGAAATTCATCCGCCAGATTGAAGCCTATCGCATCGACGACCTGATCCCCGCCATCGGGCTGCACCACCAGCTTCCAGTGCCGCTCCTTGAGCAGGCGTTGCTGAATCACCGCGAACTCACCATGAAACAGTGGCTCCGGAAAACCCTGTCCCCAGGGCCCCGCCTCGGCCAGTAGAGCGGCCAGCTCCATATGCATGTCCCTTGAAGCGATCTCGCCATCGGATTCGATCACCGGATGCAGATCCGTTTCGTCCATACGGTTTTCCAGCGCTTCATTGAAAGCCTGCTGGAATGCAATGAATCTGTCGGCTTCCAGGGTAAGCCCGGCAGCCATGGCATGACCGCCAAACCTGGGCACCAGTCCGGGATGTCTGACATTCACTTCATCCAGCACATCACGGATATGCACCCCGGGAATGGAACGCGCCGACCCCTTGATCTGCCCTTCCTCGCCGGGAGCAAAAGCAATCACCGGCCGGTGATGCCGATCCTTGATGCGTGAGGCCAAAATCCCGATCACGCCCTGGTGCCAACTGTCATCATACAGACAAAGACCCAGGGGAAGCTCGGTTTCTTCCATCTGCAAACCAGCCAGCATGTCCTCGGCCTGACCGCGCATCTCATCTTCGATGGCGCGCCGCTCCCGGTTCAGGGTATCCAGTTCCACCGCCAGTTGCCGGGCACGCAGGGGATCATCCGTCAGCAGGCATTCGATCCCGGTGGACATGTCGTCCAGGCGTCCGGCGGCATTCAGGCGCGGCCCCACGGCGAATCCCAGATCCGATGCCTGCACCCGGTGCTGAGGACGCCCCGCCAGCTCCAGCAAGGCGGCAATGCCGGGGCGGCAGCGGCCGGCGCGTATTCTTGCCAGGCCCTGATGAACCAGAATGCGGTTATTGTGCTCCAGGGGTACGACATCCGCCACCGTGCCCAGGGCCAGAAGATCCAGATAGTCCGCCATATTGGGTTCCTTGCGCTCATCGAACCAGCCCTTTTCCCGCAGCAGCGCACGCAGAGCCAGGAGTACATAGAAAATCACGCCCACCCCGGCGGTGGACTTGGCGGGAAAAGCGCTGTCCGGCAGATTCGGATTGACCATGACCGCCGCTTCAGGCAGTTGCGCACCGGGCAAATGGTGATCCGTCACGATCACGGGTATCCCCAGGGCGTTGGCCGCCGCAACCCCTTCCACGCTGGATACCCCATTGTCCACGGTGACGATGAGATCCGGCTTGTCCCTGGCCGCCAACGCCACGATCTCCGGCGTCAGCCCATAGCCATATTCAAAGCGATTGGGCACCAGATAGTCCACATGGGTCGCGCCCATGGCGCGCAAGGCAAGCACCGAAAGGGCCGTGCTGGTGGCGCCATCACAATCGAAATCACCGATGATGAGGATGCGCTTCTGCTCTTCCATGTGCCGGGCAAGAAGCTGTGCCGCTTCCCGCGCCCCGGTCATCAGATCCACGGGCAGCAGGGCTTCCAGCCCCAGATTCAGTTCCCGGGCATCTTCCACCCCACGACCGGCATAGATACGGCGCAGCACCGGATGGAGTTCAACAGGCAATCGTTCCCCCGCACAGGCGGATTGTCGTCGCACAATGGTCTTTGGCATGGGCGCAAATGATACACTTGTTGGCATTGGACTTCAGCAGCTCAGTGCCACGGACCACCACCCATGCATCAGCCCGTCTGGAAAAACCACTCCCTTGCCGCGCCCCTTTCCCTGGCAGACAACGAAGTGCATATCTGGAAGCTCTTTCTGGACGCTTCTCCCGGCCCGGCCCTGGAACTGCTCAGCGCCGGGGAACAGCAGCATTACCGGAACCTCCGCCATCCCCGGGCCGCGGTTCGCTACCTGAACACCCGCGCTCTCAGCCGCCGCATTCTTGGCGCCTATCTGCAACAGCCTCCCGCCTCCCTGAAAATAGAAATCGCCGCAGGCGGCAAACCCCATCTGCGGGATGATCCTCTGCAATACAATCTCAGCCACAGTCAGGGGCTGGGACTGCTTGCAGTAAGCGCCAGGCAAGCCCTGGGAGTGGATCTGGAGCAGCTGCGTCCGGTGAAATACCTGACCCGCATCGCGGCCCGTCTGTTCCCTGGCGATGATCCCGAACAACCGGATGGCCAGAACCAGGTCGAAAGCCAGCAGCGTTTCTTCACCCGCTGGACGGCCATGGAAGCCCGGCAAAAAGCCCTGGGCCGGGGAATCTTCCAGACCCGGGTGCAACCCGAACAAGCCGATTGCGTGCATTTCATCCCGGAACCAGGCTTCATTGCCGCAATCGCAACCACGGGAGAAAGTCCCCCGCCTGCACTGAAATTTCTAAAACCGCGCTGATGCAGGTATCATTGCGCTCCATTCAAGGATGCCTTGCCTTTAACCTTATCGATGGAAACCCTGCAAATAATCCTGCTGGCCCTGATTCAGGGATTCACTGAATTCCTGCCCATCTCCAGCTCCGCGCACCTGATACTCGCGCCCTATGTGTTCGGTTATGCCGATCAGGGGCTGGCATTCGATCTGGCGGTTCACCTGGGCACCCTGCTCGCCGTGGTTCTCTATTTCCGCGAGGAAATCCTGGCCATGCTGCGCGACTGGTTTGCTTCCCTGACACCCGGGGGACAGGCCACCGCCAACAGCCGTCTGGGCTGGGACATCATTCTCGCAACCCTGCCGGTGATGGTGGTCGGGGTACTCATCAAGGATCTGGTGGAACACCAGCTGCGAGCGCCACAGGTCATCGCCGCCACCACGATTGTCATCGGCCTGGTGCTGTGGTGGGCGGATCGTGCTTCGAAGCGCAACCTGGCCATCGGCAGCATGAACCTGAAACATGCGCTGTTCATCGGCACGGCCCAGGCCCTGGCCCTGATTCCCGGCACCTCCCGTTCCGGCATCACCATGGCCGCCGCCCTCATGCTCGGCTACACCCGGGAAGCCGCCTCGCGCTTTTCCTTCCTGCTTTCCATTCCCACCATTCTGGCGTCGGTGATCTGGGTTGGAAAAGACCTGATTTCCGCAAACCAGACCGTACACTGGCAAGACCTGGGGCTGGGCGTATTGCTCTCTTTCATCGCCGCCTACACCACCATTCATTTCTTCCTGCGTTTCATCGAGCGCATCGGCATGGCGCCTTTCGCCATCTATCGTTTGATGCTGGGCGTTGTGATTCTGGGTTTCCTGTATCTTTAAGGAAGCTCTGATTAAATCTGAGCGAAGCAGATTGTGGTTCAAAATGTTCCGATACAAGGCGCAAATCGCACGTAATAGCCCGCTATTGCGAAGATTTGCAACGCAGTAGCGGGGCATTTTGGGCGCAAGATGCGAGTTCATGATTTAATCAGAGGTTCCTTAATTAACCCGCCAGTGCCAGAATGCGCTCCCGGGCGACCAGAACCGTCACTTCCGTTCCCTCATTGATCAGCCCTTCCCCCTGGATATGGGGCAAATCCAGCAACAGGGTTTCGTTACCGACCTTGACACCGTAACGCACGATACTGCCCAGAAACTCCGTATGCATGATGATTCCTGGCAAGGCGATATGCGCGTCATCACCAGTCACCTTGCCACAATGAATGCGGGCGTTCTGGGGACGAAAAACGATGGAACGCTGCCCCTGCCCTTCGATATCCATGGGAAAGGTCACACCGCTGTCAGAGACGAAAACCTTGCGACTGTCTTCTTCAACAATGCTTCCCTGCAGGATGTTCGCTGTACCGAGAAAACGCGCCACGAACAAATTGGCTGGGTTGTCATAGAGCTCCATGGGAGTTCCCACCTGCTGCAAACGGCCATCATTCAGCACCGCCATGCGGTCGGAAGTGGTATTGGCCTCCTCCTGATCATGGGTGACGAAAATGGTGGTCAGTTGCAGACGCTGCTGCAAGGCGCGGATATCACGGCGCATCTGGATACGCAAATTGGCATCCAGATTGGATAAAGGCTCGTCCAGCAACAACACCTTGGGTTCAATGACGATGGTGCGCGCAATGGCCACCCGCTGCTGCTGACCGCCGGAAAGCTGGGAGGGCCGACGCTCCGCCAGCTTGGTCAGCCCTACCAGTTCCAGGGCCTTTTCCACTCTCCCGGCAATCTCCCTCGCCGGCAGGCGACGCTCTTCCAGACCAAAGGCCACGTTCTTGCGTACGGTCATGTGCGGCCACAAGGCATAACTCTGAAACACCATCCCCAGATTACGTTCCCAGGGCGGCATGTCCACCACATTCTGTCCGCCAATGAGGATTTCACCGCTGGGCCGGGGGCCGAAGCCGGCCACTGCCCGCAGCAAGGTGGTCTTGCCGCTGCCGGAAGGGCCGAGGAAGGCAAAGAATTCTCCCGGTGCAATATCCAGGCTGATGTCCTTCAGCACTTCATTGTCGCCGAAGGCCAGCCCCAGCTTGCGGATGGAGATGCCGGCGGGTTCTGTACTCATGTCACTTCCTCTGCAATTTGTCGTTCTGCGGTACGCTGGCGATGACTGCGTTCGATCACGCGATGGGAAAGATAGGTGCCCAATCCAACGATGACCACGGCAATGATGCCCAGGGCCGCTCCCGCTCCCCGTCCGGAGGCGGACTGCATGAATTCATAGATACCGAAGGCCAGCGGCGCGTCAGACTCCTGGGAAACCAGCATGATGGTCGCGGACAACTCCACCGAAGCCGTGGCGAAACTGGTGACGAAGCCGGCGATCATGCCCCCGCTCATGAGTGGCACCACCACCCGCCACAGGGTGCGGGAACGCGTCGCCCCCAGATTCTGCGCCGCTTCTTCCAGCATCACACTCACCTGCTGCAAGGCCGCCACGCAGGCGCGCAGGGCATAGGGCAGGCGGCGTATGGTCAGCGCCACCACGATGATCACCCACCAGGAAGCCAGCGGCTTGTCCAGGAAAGGCACATTGAAATCATTGTAGGTACGCAAATAACCGATACCCAGCACCACCCCGGGCACCGCCAGGGATGCGGTGGCGATATAGTCCAGCCATTTGCGTCCGCGCAATCCGGTGCGATAGACGATATAGGCAATCGCGGTGCCCAGGATCACATCGAAACTCGCCGCCAGGCCCGCATACAGCAGCGTATTGGTAATGTATTCCGAGGCGGAACCGAACACCATGCGGTAATGCTCCAGGGTATAGGCGTCCGGCAAGGGGCTGTACGACCAGACCGTACCGAAGGAAAGCAGGGTCAGACCGATATGGGGCGACAGCACCAGTGCCAGAATCAGCAGAATCAAGGCATAGGCGGCGATTCTCTGCCCGCCACGCAAATCCCGCTTGAGCATCCCCCCGCCACCCTTCTGCAAGGTGGAATAGTCCTTGCCTTTGAGCGCCAGCATGGAAGTCCAGAGGGCAAACAGGGAAAACACCACCAGGATCACCGAAATGACATACCCCATGGGATCGGAAATGCCAATGGAGGAAATACGCAGATAGGCCTGGGGCGCCAACATGGTGTTCACGTTCAGCAGCAGGGGCGTGCCCAGATCATCGAACACCTTGAGAAACACCAGCGCCGCCCCCGCCACATAACCGGGCATGGCCAGGGGAAACACGATGCGCCGGAAAAGGCGAAAACCCCTGGCGCCCAGGTTTTGCGCCGATTCTTCCATGGATCGGTCCACATTGTTCAGCGCCGCAGACAGATTGATCAGGATGAAAGGAAAATAATGGATGCTCTGAACGAAGATCACTCCATTGAGTCCTTCCATGAAAGGAATGGTAAAACCAAAATGTTCATCCAGCAGCAGATTGACCGAACCGTTCTCGCCGAACAGCAGCAACATGGCCACCGCGCCCACGAAAGGCGGCATGATCAAGGGCACGAAACCCAGCGTCTGGATAATAGCCGCGCCGGCAAAATTGAAGCGGGAAGTAAAATACGCCAGGGGCAAGGCAATGATGCTCGCCACCACTACCGACATGGCGGCAACGTAAAAGGAATTGACAAAGGATTCCCTGAACAGGGAGGAGCGAAAGAAATCGACGAAGTTGACCAGGGTCAGCCCGCCGCTGGCCGGGTCCTGAAAGGCCACATGGATGACCTGCACCACCGGAATGACCAGAAAGGCCAGCAGGATCAGCACGATCATCAGGCCGGCAAATGCCGGGCCACGTTGGGTTGTCATGAAGAATCTGTCCCCCGGTGAACCACGGGCCGGTATCCGGCCCGTGGTCGTCATCAGAGCATGGATCTGGCCTTGTTCGCCAACTCCTCAGCCCTGGCATAATTGGCGCGCACCTTCGCATCCCACTGCTGCTCGATCTCGGCCTGCCGGCCGGTAATCTTGGTGCTGGCCTTCTTGCGCTTTTTCTTGAAGATGGCGTTGAACTCCTTGTCACTGGCCTTGGCTGCATCGATGGGAACCGCATTCACCAGATTTCTGGCCTCGACCAGCAGTTGCTTCGCTACCGGATTATTCTTGCCCTGCAACGCCGCCTCGGCATCCTGTATCGCCTTTACCGCCTTGCGCAGATCATCCAGCCGGTAGGTGATCATCACATCGAACAGGGAATTGACCACATTGTAGCGTGACTTGGACAAGGCCAGATCGAACTTCACACCCGAGCCAATGGAATTGTCCTTGAACGGATTGGGAAAGCCCTTGGGTGCCTTGGCATAGGCCTTCGGATTGACCGGCAGACGCATGATCTTGGGATCGAGAAGCAATGCCTGCCCCTCATCCGAAAGGAGAAACTCGATAAAAGCAGCGGCAGCTTCCTTGTGCGGCGCCTGATTCACGATGGCAATATTCGCCGGCACCAGTGTAGTCACGCTGGGATAGACGAAATCCACCGGGAAACCCGAAGCCTTGGAGGACAGACCGAAGAAATCGATGACGATGCCGATACCGAACTGGCCGCTGTTCACCCCGTCCGGCACGCCGAAGCTGCGCTCGGTAACCGTCTTCATGTTTCCCGCAATCGCTTTCCAGGTCGCCCAGCCGTCTTCCCAGCCCTTGCCCTGGAGCACCGTCTCCACGGTGAGGTGCGTGGTTCCGGAACGCGAAGGCGCGCTCATGCCCACATGCTTGTGATACACGGCTTTGGTCAGATCTTCCCACTCATGGGGCACGGGCAGCTTTTTCGCCTTGAGATAGCGGGTGTTCCACATGATGCCATAACCGGAGGCGGCAAAACCCTTGTAATAGCCGTCCGGATCATTGATGGGAAAAGCGCCGACTTTTTCCGGAATACCCTTGACCTTTGTCTGGTACTTCTGCAGCAGGTCATCCCCCTTGAGGATTTCAAAAGCGTCAGGGGCCGATGCCCAGAACAGATCCGAAGTGTTGTTGCCTGCCGTTTCCTGCAGGTATTTCACCCCGGCGGTGGTCTTTTTCTTGAGCATCTCCACCTTGATGCCGGGATATTTTTTCTCGAAAGCCTTCTTGAATGTGGTGGTGGTATCCGGCGGGTACGAAGTTACCACCACCAGTTTGCCTTCCAGCGCCTGTGCCAGGGCGGACATGCCGAGCAAGACGCCGGTCAGAACAGAAATCAGAATCCGTGTATTTTTCATACAGCTACCCTCCGAGTCATGAAAACCAGTCCGTCTGCATAAATGTAGATGATTGGCGCAAGTTTGCCAAAGTATTTTGCAAGCGTTTCAGCACAATTTTTCTACCACCCGGATGCAGGAATGCGATGAAGTGTTCGACAGGGCAGCCCAAAAAACAAGAACTCCCGCGCGGAACAAGGCTGCCCCGCCATTTTGAATCCTGATTGGTGAACTGAAACATACGCAAAGGAGAAGTCCTATTTTCAGCTCGGATGCCCCGAAAGCATGAAGTGCATGAATTTTCGTTCATAATTCTGTTCCGTGAAATGGCGGGAATACTTGATCCTGCCCCGGCGTCCCAGACAGGAAACCATATCTTCATCATCGAGCAACTTCCTGAGACTTTCCCGCAGATCCTGGACATCATTGGCTTTGAACAACAGCCCGTCCACATCCGGAGTAACGATTTCCCGCAGTCCTCCATGATTGGCGGCAATCACGCAACGCCCGGCGCTCATGGCTTCGATGGCGGTGCGGCCAAATGACTCGGGCCGGGTGGAAGGAATCACGACCACATGCGCCCATTCGAGCTGCTTTTCCGGGCAGGTGCTGAAGTCCAGAATCTGCGCCACAGCTTCCAGCCCGTATTCCCTGATCTGCCGCCGGATATTCTCTTCATGATGGCGCTGGTCGCGAAACACGCTGCCAACCATGCGTATGCGCAAGCCCCGCCGCTGCTGCGCGGAGAGGCCGGCCACGGCTTCCAGCAGCAGGGCATGCCCCTTCATGGCGTTGAATCGTCCCAGATGAAGAATATGCAACTCCCGTTCGACGCGATCCACGGGACAAATGAAATGCAGATCCTGCGCTGCATTGTGAATCACACAGGAATGTATCCACTTCGGCAGAAAAAACGCTTTTCGGGTAAAACCAGAGTTGAAAATCAGTCCCGCGCGGCTAGGCGCGAGCAACAGCGAGAAGCAGATTCTGGTCAGCCATCCCGGCACTTCACGTACATGAATGAACAGACGCCGTCCCGGCACCCAGGACGCCAACAAAAAATCCAGCAACACCAGCGTGTTGATGTACACAAGATCATGGTTTCGGCAATCCAACCAGGCACGAACAATACGCGCTGGCAAATGCACGAGGAAAGAAAAAATGTTTTTCCGCAATTCAGAACGGCGCAACACCGCCATGTCGCGGATCACCAGTTCATCCGCCAGTTCCCGCATACGGTCAGCGAGCAAACCGTGTTCAGGCAAGATCACCGTAATCCTTGCCCCGGGAAACCCCTGGCGCAGGGATCGTACAGACTGCAGAAAGCTCCTGTCAGAGCCATACAGCTCGAATCCCTGATGCACACAGAGTATGGACTTTGTTTCCATGAGGAAAGATCAAACCGCAACATTGATGGGACGACCATCTTACCAAAACAGAATCAGCAGTTTTACCGCATTGGCATGGCGCGTGTATGATGGTTCCAAGCCCCTGAGCAAACCAGAACCAGGAAAGACATCATGAAAATACCGATTGCCCTGCTGTTCAGCATATTGATCCTGCCCATGGTCACCATGGCTGACGGCAGCGCCATGGTTTACTGGGTGAATCCCGAAGGCTACAAGGACGTGATCGCCAGCGACGGTCCCCAGGAAGAATTTGTTGCCCGCGTCCTGCGGGAGCTGGAAGACACGCTCGCCAGGCTCGCAGAATCCCTTCCCGACGGACAGAAGCTGGAGATGACGGTTACCGATCTGGATCTGGCGGGCGATGTAAAACTGAGTGGCATCCGCACCCGGAACCAGAATGTGCGCGTGGTCAAGGACAGCTATCCGGCCCGCATGACCTTCCATTACCGCCTGCTGGATGCCAGCGGCAAGGTACTCAAGGAAGGTGATGAAAAGCTGCAAAGCCGCAGCCTCAGCGCCAGCCTGCGCACCGGTGGCGATGAACCCCTGGGCATGGAAAAACGCATGCTCCGCAACTGGTTCAAACAGACGATATACAGACCGACAAAAAAATGATTTCCGTATTCGACGCCTTCATGACGCCCCTGCGCGGGCTGGGTCTGCTGTTTCGTCCCGGCCTGCGGCGCTATGTGTTCATGCCCCTGCTGATCAATATTCTGATCTTCAGCCTCACCGCCTGGATCGGCAGCATCTACTTTCAGGAATTCATCGACTGGGCACTCCCCGCGGACAGCTGGATGAGCTATCTGGAATGGCTGCTCTGGCCCCTGTTCGCCCTGACCTACCTGATCATCGCTTTCTACAGCTTTACCATGGTGGCCAACCTCATTGCTTCGCCCTTCAATGGCATCCTCGCCGCCCAGGTGGAAAAGCTGGTTACCGGCAGTCTGCCCGAGGATCACAGTGGCAGCATCCTGGCTGAAATCATCCCCGCCATCAGCGGCGAACTGGGCAAAATCTGGTATTTCATCCTGCGCGCCATCCCGGTGCTGATCCTCATGCTCATTCCCGGCCTCAACGCCATCGGCTCGGTACTCTGGCTGCTGCTGGGTTTCTGGTTCCTGAGCATCGAATACGTGGACTATCCCATGGGCAACCACCACATCCGCCCCGCCGAACAGCGCCGCATCCTGCGCCAGCGTCCCTTCCAGACCTGGGCCTTCGGCGCCGCGGCCAACCTGCTGATGATGATCCCCGTCATCAACTTCGCCGCCATGCCCGCCTCCGTGGCCGGGGCCACGCTTTGGTGGAGCAAATCCCTGGAGACAACCTGAACAGAATGCAAAAAACCTTCATGGATCTTTTCAACCAGATCAAAACCCATGACAGAAAATGACGAGGCCCAATTCCGAAAGTTGCTCTCCCATCCGGAGCAATACTCTTCCGATGAATTTGAAGCATTGATTGCCCGGTTCCGCTCGCGGATGAGCTATGAACTCATCGAGCATCTGACCATCGTTCGCTTGAAAATATGCAAATGCGGCAGCGAACTCGAACGCAAGGCGGCCATCGCGGTGCTGGAAGGGCGTTATGAGGAGTTCCGCCGTTTGGAGGCCATCATGAAACGGCGTAATGCCCTTGGGCTCAGGGTGACAGGAACGGATAATCCGGAATAAGGATTTGAACTCCGTTATTCAATAATGCGGCGGAATCTCCAGGGTGGCATCAGTCCCCTCCTCCGGCTGATTGCGTTCCAGCTCCAGCAGGCGATCCTGAAGGCGCAGCAGTTCCTTGCGCAGGATGTCCAGTTCGGTTTGCTGGCGGGCGACGGTGATGTTCAGTTCCTGAAGGCTGTCTTCCTGAAAGCTGAGGCGGATTTGCAGGTCTTCGATTTCGTTCATGGCTTTGCCTCTGCCGCGCCAGTGATGCGCCGGGCGATTTCCCGGGCCTGTTCCAGATCAGGGGCGGCTTTTTGCGGCGCGCCGGATTGCTCCTGTTGCAGGTGTATGGTCTGGGTGGGGAAGGCGAATTCCACTCCCAGGGCCTCGGCCAGACGCAGGGCGTCGAGAAGGAAACGCTGGCGCTCGCGCAGTTCGGCGGTCCAGTCCGGGGTTTCCCAGAAGACGTAGATCAGCACTTCCAGGGCGCTGGCGCCGAGGTCGTTGAACCAGATCTGGAAGTAGTCCTTGCGCATATAGGGGTGCTGACGGACGATTTCGCGCAGACCTTCGCAGAAGGCTTCGATCTTTTCCGGCGGGGTGTCGTAGGTCAGGCCGAATTTCTGTTTGTAGCGGCGGTAGCGGCGCGCGCCCATGTTGTCCACGTCGGCGGTGATGAAGCGGGAATTGGGAACCGTAACCAGGGAATTGTAGAAGGTGCGGATACGGGTGCTGCGAAAGCCCATTTCCTCGACACTGCCTTCGATGTCGTCCACGATGATCCAGTCGCCCACGGTGAAGGTGCGGTCCATGAGCACGGTGATGGAGCCGAAGAAGTTCTGCACCAGATCCTTGGCCGCCAGGGCGAAGGCCAGGCCGCCCAGCCCCAGGCCGGCGAGCAGGCCGGTGATGTCGATGTTGAGGTTGTTGGCGATGAACACCACGCCCGCCACGGCGATGAAGATCTTGAGGCTGCGGCGCACCATGGGCACCAGTACGTCATCCACCCGGTTGTCGGTGGCGGCGGCCTTGTCCGCGAGCAGGGCCGAGACCACGTCCACCAGGCGCCAGGCGGTCCACACGGCGGCGATGCTGGCCAGCAGCTTGACCGCCACCAGCAGGATCAGAAGTACGGTTTCCGGCAGGCCCAGGAGCAGTATGCCCAGCCACCAGATGAAGGCCATGAGCGCCAGCCCCAGGGGCCGAAGACGCTGATCCGCATCACGAATGCGTCCCTTGACGGAAGGGAAACGCCGCAGCCAGCGGCCCATGGCCAGACGCGCCAGATACTGGCTGATGCGATCCACGATGACCCCCAGGACGATGATCAGCAGCAGCCCCAGCCACTGCCAGTTCTGCAATACCAGGGTACGGTCGCGCAGCCAGTCGGGCAGTTGCCGGCTGATGCGGATATGCAGGGGCAACCAGCGGTCGTTTTCCAGGCCCTTGACCTTGGTTTCGCGATCCGCCACTTCTTCCAGCAAAGCGGGCAGTGCAGCGATGGTTTCCTTGTCGAACAGCCAGCGGCCATCTTCCTCGCGGCTGATGCGCACTTCGCCATTGGTATAGCGTTCAAACACCCAAGGCTTGCCCTCGCGCCGGTCAGGTACGCCCTTGAGCACCACCGGGCGGGTCTTGTCCAGCACCTCCAGCAGCATCCAGGCCAGATCCGTGCCGCGTTCCTTGCGCACCAGGGGGTTTACGCCGGACAAGTCCAGGGTCTGCACCGCATCGGCCATGCGTTCGGGCTTGCCGCGCTTGATGTCGTTCATGGCGTGCAGGAAGGTTCCCATGGTGGCCCGGGGGCTGTGCAGGGTTTCCGGAACTTCCGGAGGAGCGGCGGAAGAAGAATCCGGCGCGGCGGCTTTGTCATCCGCCGCTCCGAGCAGCGTCACGGGCAGCAGCCACAGAAATACAACCAGCAACACAAGATATCGATATTTCATCAGTGGTTTTCCTCGGAACGGTTTTTTCCAGTGGCCGCACCGGTTTCCACGAGCAGGGCTTGCAGGCCCGCTTCGTCCAGTATCACAACGCCTAGCTCGCGGGCCTTGTCCAGCTTGGAGCCGGCCTTTTCCCCGGCCACCACATAATCGGTTTTCTTCGACACGCTGCCGGATACCCTGGCGCCCAGGGCTTGCAGTCCTGCCTTGATCTCGCTGCGCGGCCGGCTGAGGCTGCCAGTGAGGACGAAGGTCTTGTCCGCCAGAGGCTGCTGGTCTTGCACTGGCGCTTCCACCTCCGGCCAGTGAATACCGGCTTTGAGCAGTTTTTCGATGACATCGCGGTTGTGCGGCTGACGGAAAAACGCGGCGATATGCGCGGCGACAATGGGGCCGACATCCGGCGTCTGTTGCAGTTCTTCTTCGCTGGCCTGCTCCAGCGCTTCCAGACTGCGGAACTGGCGGGCCAGAATCTGGCTGGTGGCCTCCCCCACTTCGCGGATACCCAGAGCATAGAGAAAACGCGCCAGGGTGGTTTCCTTGCTGCGCTCCAGGGCATGAAGAACATTCTGCGCGGATTTTTCCCCCATGCGTTCCAGCCCCATGAGCTGTTCCCTGGTCAGGTGGTACAGATCCGCCGGATCATGCACCAGTTCTCGTTCCACCAGTTGTTCCACCAGCTTGTCGCCCAGACCTTCGATGTCCATGGCGCGGCGGGAGGCGAAGTGCTTGAGGGCCTCCTTGCGCTGGGCGGGACAGTAGAGTCCGCCGGTGCAGCGCGCCACGGCTTCGCCTTCGGGCTTGATTACATCCGATCCGCATACGGGACAATGTTTGGGCAACAGCACCTTTTTTGCATCCGGCGGGCGGCGCTCGGCTAGCACCCGGACGATCTCGGGAATCACATCCCCGGCACGGCGCACATACACCGTATCGCCAATACGCACATCCTTGCGCCGCACTTCATCCATGTTGTGCAAGGTGGCGTTGCTTACGGTCACGCCCCCCACTTCCACCGGCTCCAGGCGCGCCACCGGGGTAACGGCGCCGGTGCGTCCCACCTGAAATTCCACATCTTTTACCACGGTCAGGGCTTCCTGGGCGGGAAATTTGCGCGCGATGGCCCAGCGCGGCGCGCGGGAGACGAAACCCAGTCTTTCCTGCTGGGCCAGATCATCCACCTTGAACACCACGCCGTCGATCTCGTAATCCAGGGCATCGCGTTTGTTGCTCATGGCGGCAAAATACTCCAGGCAGCCTTGCAATCCCCGCACCACTTTCAGTTCGGGCGATACCGGCAGACCATAGTCGCGCAACACGGCCATGACGATGCTGTAGCTGTCCCCCAGCTCGTCCGCCGAGAGTTCACCCCAGCCGTAGGCGTAGAAGGACAAGGGACGGGTGGCGGTGATGCGCGGATCGAGCTGGCGCAGAGAGCCGGCAGCAGCGTTGCGCGGGTTGGCGAAGGTTTTTTCGCCCTTTTTCCGCGCGCGTTCATTGAGCGCTTCGAAACCCTTTTTCGGCATGAAGATTTCACCGCGCACTTCCAGAATCCCCGGCCAGCGCTGACCGCGCAGACGCAGGGGAATGGCGCCTATGGTGCGCACATTGGCGGTGACATCCTCGCCCCGGTGGCCATCGCCACGGGTGGCGCCCTGTACCAGACGGCCCTGTTCATAGCGCAGGCTGATGGCCAGGCCATCCAGCTTGGGCTCGGCACTGTAGTTCACCTGCTCCACCCCGAGGCGCCTGCGCACCCGCTCGTCGAATTCCGCCATTTCCGCGTCACTGAAGGCGTTGCCCAAAGAGAGCATGGGAACCTTGTGGCGTACTTCGGAAAATTCCTTCAGGGGTTCGGCTCCTACCCGCTGGGTGGGGGAATCTGGGGTAACCAGCTCGGGATGGGCGGCTTCCAGCTCCTGCAACTCGCGCATCAGGCGGTCGTACTCGCTGTCCGGAATCTCCGGGTCATCGAGCACATAATAACGGTAGTTGTGGTAATCGATCTGCTCGCGCAGGGCGCGCACCCGATCCTGGAGTTTCGGGTCGCTCATTTATGCAGCTTGGCCAGACGCAGCTTGCGCCGATGTTCCATGATGGCGTCCCGGGTATGTTGTATGGTCTGCTTGCTCAGGACGCTGTGGGTTTCATCCTGTAGCACCCCGCCAAGCAGGCCCGCCAACTCATTGGCGGTGTAGAGCATGTCGGAATAGATTTCCAGACCATCGCGCACGCCGGGAAGCTGGGTGAACAACATCAGGCCAGGGGTGCTGAAGCCCGCCATGTCATCGAAGGGGAAATGCCCGGGATTGACCAGGCTGGCCACACTGAACAGCACCCGGTCGGGATAGCGGCTGTCATGGCGGTGATAGATGTCCATGGCGCCGCCCTTGAGCCCCACCTGTTCCATGGCAGCGGCGATATCCGCGCCGGAAAAATCCCCGTCCTGGCGCACCAGGGCGATCTGTACCAGCATCTGCGGCAGACTGTCCCGCTCTTCCGCGGAGACATGCAGATAGTCATCCCGGGTATCGGCGCTGAAAGAAGGCTCCTCGGGCTCTTCTTCCGGTACGGCTTCCGGTTCCGGATCAGGCTCCAGAATCAGGGCTTGCGGCTCCGGCTCGGGATCATCCGCCAGCAGGCTTTCCTGATATCCATGCGGCTCCTCATCCACGGAAGCCTCCCTGCCCACCGCGCTGAAACTGGGCACATCCTCTTCCTCAACCGGTTCCTGTTGCGCCAGTTCCCGCTGCACCCGGCGGGCCTGACGCAGGGACAGCCCCTTGAGACGGGTGCGTGAGCGCTTGTACCTGTCCCACAGGTAGATCGCTACCACCAGGGCCATGCCGGCCACCAGCAATATCAGGCGTAACTGGTCTGCGTCCATTTCATTTCAGCCATAAAAGTCGGATTGCCCAATTGTAGTCATTTCAGGGTCTGGTTTGTATCCGCAAATACCCTATTAACCCGGCATCAATCTATGCCATCCTCAGGACGTCAGACAAAAGTGAGCACGCGGCGCGCTTCGCAGGCAATGGCGATTCCATTGGCAAGAAGCGCAACAAAGTGCTGGCTTTTGTCTGACGTCCCGATCTTTTTGACATTCCATCGGTTCGGCCACCACGAGCACCCCCGTGGACGTCGTTGCCGCACCTCGACAGGGGATCACCCTGCCTTCGGCGCGGCGCCTCGCCACGGGTGCGCTCGTGGTGGCTGAGGGTGACATGGATTGATGCCGGGTTAATAATTCAACGGAAACCGGGTGCCCGGAGAATAGACCACCAGACGCCGGGGCTGGCGCAGCAGATTCTCCTGATAAAACGCCAGCAGCTCTTCCCTGTTCAGCTTTTTCACTTCCTTCGCTACCTGACGTTTGAAATCGAAGCTGTACTGCCCCCGCTCCAGGTTGTCCATATAGCGCACGGTGCGCTGAAGCATGGCGTCGTCCTTTTTCAGCAGGGTGGCGAGGAGACCGGCCTTGTGAGTCCGGAATTCCTCATCGCTCATGGCGGCCAGACGTTTTTCGTAGGCGGTGACAAAGTTCTGGATGCGTTTTTGCAGTTCCGTGGAAGATACCGCCGATGACTGCACCAGCAGAAGCAGTCCGGGCATGTCCTCGGTTTCACTGAAAGCAGCCGCCACCACATAGCCGAGCTGCTGTTCCGTGCGCAGGGAGTTGAAGAACGGACTGGCCATGACCTGCCCCAGCATGCGCCAGCGGGCCTGCTCGGCAATGCTCTTGCTGTTGCCCTGGTACTGGAACAGCACGGCGGAATCAGGATGATCCACCGCATAGCGGTAACGCAGGGTCTGGCCTTTGGGAATAATGGTCAGCCGGGGTTCCTCTGCCTGCACCCGGCGCGTATGCGCGAGCAGCTTGTCGTCCAGTATCCGCCCCAGAGCCTGGGCTTCTTCGCGCCGCAGGTTGCCATAGGCCAGGGCACGCACTTCCGCCGCATCCAAAAGCCTGGCGGCATAGGCCCGAAGGTCGTCCACCTCCAGGGGTTGCAGCGCGGCCAGCTTCTGTTTCGGACTCCAGGAAGGCGTCAGCAGACGGCGGGTGCGTTCACCAAGGATCTGCTGATAGGGACGCTCCAGGGCCTGATTGGCCAGGCTTCGCTGATACTTGGCCTTGTAGAGCCGAAAACGGTCTTCCGCCAATGCCGGACGCCTGAGCGCCGCCAGCACCTTTTCCAGCAGCAGCGGCAGTTTTTCATCATAACCATGCACGGTCAGGTTCAGACCTTCGGTGGTGGGACTGAGGCTGTAGCTCAATCCCGCCAGCTGCGCCGGATAAGTCCAGGCATTGAGCTCGTCTTCCACCAGATCCACGAGCAGCGCCTGCTCGACCGCCTTTTTCGCCGTGTCCCGCACGCCGGGGATTTCCAGGGTGACGCCAAACACGGCTCTGGGTACTTCAAACTCCCGGTCTGGCTGATACCAGAGGCTTTCACCGGTTTTCCGTTCCAGGGCGACCGGTATGTTCTGGTTCACCGCGTGTTTTTTCAGTTCCGGTTTTTCCGGAAGGAAGGGATTGGGCGCGGGAAGTGCCATTTGCGCCTCTCCCGGCGGCTGACGCAGCCGGGTCAACTGCCGGCCAGTGATTTTTCGGATGCTGTAGGGAACCTGGTAATAGGACTCGATGTGATCGGTTTTGAGTCCCGGCTCCACCAGGGTAACCGCCATGTTTTCCGGCCGCAGATCATCCAGCAACTCCCTGATCAGGCCAGGCTTCCACTCCTGCATGACCTTGCCGCCCCGCAATACATCAGCCGCCGGATAATGCAGCAGCTTGTCGGACAAAAGCATGGCATAGGTGCTGGCGGAGGTCTTCTCTTCAAAACGAAAATCCAGCTCACTCTTTTTCTTCAACTCATCGAAACGCCATTTTTCAATTCCTTCCCTGCGCAGCAGATCGATGTACTGAAACAGCCGGGCTTCGATTTCCGCCACATGCGCGACACCTGCTTCGGTCAGATCCATGCTCACATTGAACACGCCCTGAACATCATCCACGCTGCCGCCATAGGCGGACAGGGAAGTAATCCAGCCCTTTTTGCGCAACAGATCGTAGAGACTGCCCTTGCCTTCATCACCGATGAAATTGGCAATATAGGTGGTGGGCCGGGCGCGGTAATGCGGACGTGGAGAGGGAATGGGAAAACTCAGAGTCAGCTTGTGCAGCTTCTTCAACGGCACCACATCCACTTCCAGGGGCAACTGTTCCGGGGTGTACCAGAATTCCGCCTTTTCCGGCACATAGGGTTTGGCGTTACGATCCGGCACCGCGGCAAATTTCTCTTCCACCCAGCGGCGCAGTTCCGGCAACGGCTGCGGGCCGACTACCGCAAGCCCCATGATGTTGGCCGAATAATGTTTGTTGTAGAAGTCGATGAGATCATCCCGCACCTTGCTGTCCTTGCGGTCTGCGAGGGTATCCAGATTGCCCACGGCGAACCGCGCATAGGGGCTGGCGGGGTTGTAACTCTGCTTCTCCGCGGCATCGATGCGGCGCGAGTCATCCTTGAGCTTGAGCTGATATTCCGAATGTACCGCATTGGCTTCGCGCTGCACATACTTGGCATCGAAAAGGGGAGCGATGAAGAACTGGGCAAAGCGGTCCAGCGCCGGCTCCAGGGCTTCGGCCTTGATGTCGAAGAAATAGGTGGTCGCATCGTCCGCGGTAAAGGCGTTGTCACTGCCGCCGTTGCGCCGGATGAAGGAAGAATATTCATCCACATCCGGATATTTTTCGGTTCCCATGAACAGCATATGTTCGAGAAAATGCGCCAGTCCTTCCCGGCCCGGCGGGTTGCTCGCGCTGCCCACATTGACGCTCATGGCGGCGGCCGCCTTGTCTGCCCCGGGATCGGACACCAGCAGCACCCGCAGGCGATTCGGCAACAGCAGATATTCATAGTCTCGCGCATCGTTTTCACTCTTGATGACCGTCTGGGCGCTGGCGTCGGAGGTTTTTTGCGGTGCGGAAACACAGCCTCCGAGAAGCAGGAGCAAGGCTGAGAGCAGGATGATTTTTTTCATTCGAAGATATCCTTGAGTTTACAAACAGATTATTGGGCGTCTCGATTTCTCTTTGCGACGAGAAAAATTCCATGCAAGGAATTTTTCGAGATTCCCCATTGGGACTTGATCGAAAGCATCAGGTTCCCCTGACAACGGGATTCGCGCAGATTCCATCACCAGGGAAATTGCCAGTAGAGGAATTGCAACACTCCAAGGGCATACAGCCCCGCGAGCAGATCATCCACCATGATTCCCAGACCACCAGCCACCTGTCTGTCCAGCCAGCGGATGGGCCAGGGTTTCCAGATATCGAACAGGCGAAACAGGACAAAGCCCAGCACCACGCCGATCCAGCCGGGAGGCGCGGCGATCATGGTAACGAAATAACCGGCAAACTCGTCCCAGACGATGCCGCCGTGATCATGCACCCCCAGATCCCGGGAGGTACGTCCGCACAACCCGATGCCGACGCCAATCACCAGTACCAGCACCGTCAGATACAGGGGCAAGGGCAACAGCGACAGGGGAAGATAGAGCAGCACCGCGGCCAGGGTGCCAAAAGTACCCGGCGCCAGCGGCGCGCAGCCGGAACCGAAACCAAAGGCCAGCAGATGCACGGGGTTTTTCAGGTCGGGGCGCGGCGCGGAACTCATGAGGAAAAATGCTCCCAGGCCGGTGGCAGATCCAGGGCCCGGCCGGAAGCGTCCAGCAGCTCCACCCCCTCCCCCGGCAGGATTTCTCCGATCCGGGTCACTCCCAGGCCAGCCAGGCGAGGCGCGATCCGCGCTGGCGCGGTGAAACACAGTTCATAGTCATCGCCACCGGATACGATGGGCCTGATGTCGCCTCCCGCGCGCAGATATTCTCGCACCGGCGCAGACAGGGGCAGTTGATCCAGATGAATTCGCGCCGCGCAGCCGCTCTGGCGGCAGACATGCCCCAGATCGGCGCTCAGGCCGTCGGAAATATCGATGCAGGCGCGCACCCCCAGGGCGGCAAGCGCCTGTCCTTCTTCCACCCGCGGCCGGGGACGATCCAGTCGTTGCTGAAGTTCGGCAAGAGGCGATCCCGCCTTTTGCCGGTCCAGGGCCAGGGCCGCATCCCCCAGGGTGCCGGTAACATAGACGCCGTCGCCCACTCTGGCGGCGGAGCGGCGCATTTCCCGGCCCGGCATCAGGTAGCCGGTAAGCTGAACCGTAATGCTCAGTTCTCCCTGACAGGTATCGCCCCCCACGAGCTGCACCCCGTACTCGCCCGCCAGGGCGGAAAACCCCGCGCTAAAATCCGTCAGCCAGGCATGGTCGATTTGCGGCAGACTGAGGGAAAGCAGCGCCCAGGCGGGCCGGGCGCCCATGGCCGCCAGATCGCTGAGGTTCACCGCCAGGGATTTGTGGCCGATGCCGAAAGGTTCCGCGTCGGCAAGAAAATGCCGCCCGGCAATGAGGGTATCCATGGTCATGGCCAGATGCTGACCCTGGGGCGGGTCGAGAAGGGCGCAATCATCGCCGACACCCAGCAACACACTGGCGTCCGGCCGGGAAAGCGCGGAAAAATAGCGCTCGATGAGTTCGAACTCAGCCACGCTTCCTGGCGGCCACTTCCACCGGACGCAGGGACGGGGCCAGCTTGTCCAGCACGCCATTGATGTACTTGTGCCCCTGATCCGCGCCAAAGGTCTTGGCCAGCTCCACCCATTCGTTGATCACTACCCGATACGGCACTTCCGGATGGCGGAGCAACTCATAGGCGCCAAGGCGCAAAATGGCGCGTTCCACCAGATCCACTTCTTCCACGGGACGATCCAGCAAAGGCGCAAGATGCTCGTCCAGCGCATCCAGCCCGGTACTTACTCCACGAACCAGATCCTGAAAATAGTCCGGCTGATAACTTTTGTCCGGATGCTCGGCAAGGAAGCCGCCGATGATCTCGCCGACATCATCCCCGGTCACCTGCCACTGGTACAGCGCCTGGGTAGCCAGACTGCGGGATTTGCTGCGTTTTCTGCTCACAATGCTTTGAGCAGATTGACCATTTCTATGGCGGTAGCGGCGGCTTCGGCGCCCTTGTTGCCGGCCTTGGTGCCGGCACGCTCGATGGACTGCTCTATGGTGTCCACGGTAAGCACGCCAAAGGCGATGGGGATGCCATGATTCAGGGATACCTGGGCCATGCCCTTCACCGCTTCGCCGGCCACATATTCGAAATGGGGCGTGCCGCCGCGAATCACCGCCCCCAGGGCGATGACGGCGTCGTACTTGCCGCTGGCCGCAACCTTGTCCAGCACCACCGGCATCTCAAAGGCGCCGGGCAGACGCACGATGGTGATATCTTCCTCGTCTGCTCCGTGCCGCTTGAGGGTATCCAGCGCCCCCGCTTCCAGATGACTTACGACAAAACTGTTCCAGCGCGTCACCACAATGCAGTAACGGCCACCGCTGGCGACAAGATTTCCTTCAATGGTCTTGATACTCATAAGGCTTACTCCTGTTCTTCAGGGAGTTCGAAATCGACAAATTCGGACACTTCCAGATGGAAGCCGGCCAGGGCGTGCAAATGCTTGGGCGCGGACATGACGCGCATCTTCTTTACCCCCAGATCGATAAGAATCTGCGCCCCCACGCCGAAGGTGCGCAGTTCCTTGTCCTTGATCTTGCCATGATCGATGGGGGTCGCGCCATCGGCACTGCCCTTGAGCTGGCAGGCCTGAATGCGCTGCACGATATCCCGCGCGGTATCATGATTGCGCAGGATGACCACGATGCCGCTGCCCTCGTGCTCGATCTGCTTCATGGCGTTCTTCAGGGGCCAGCCGCATTCTTCGTATGCAGCGCCGAGAAGATCGCAAAGACTGTTCTGCACATGCACCCGCACCAGCACCGGCTCTTCCTCGCGGATCACGCCCTTCACCAGAGCCAGATGTACTTCATTGTCCACCACATCCTGATAGGCAATGACGCGGAAGTCCCCGGCTTCGGTGGGCAGCAGACATTCGTTGATGCGCTCCACGGTCTTTTCGTTGCGCACCCGGTATTCGATAAGATCGGCGATGGTGCCGATTTTCAGATCATGCTCGACGGCAAATTTTTCCAGATCGGGACGCCGCGCCATGGTGCCGTCTTCATTCAGGATTTCAACAATCACCGAGGCCGGACTCAACCCCGCCAGACGCGCCAGATCACAACCGGCTTCGGTATGTCCGGCCCGCACCAGCACTCCGCCGGGCTGGGCCATGAGGGGGAAGATATGCCCCGGCTGCACCAGGTCTTCCGGACGCGCGTCGGGCTTCACCGCCGCCTGCACGGTGATGGCGCGATCCGCGGCGGAAATTCCCGTGGTCACCCCTTCCGCCGCCTCGATGGAAATGGTGAAATTGGTCGATTCGAGCTGATCGGCAGCATTCACCATGAGTGGCAGGCGCAACTGCTGGCAACGCTCCTTGGTCAGGGTCAGGCAGATCAGACCACGTCCGTACTTGGCCATGAAATTGATCGCTTCCGGCGTTACCTTGTCGGCGGCGATGACCAGATCGCCCTCGTTCTCACGATCTTCATCGTCCATGATGATGACCATCTTGCCCTGGCGCAGATCTTCGATGATTTCTTCTGTAGTATTCAATGCCATTGGCAATCAGTATTCTGTAAATAATAGGAAACGGGAGATTCTAACATGAACCAGGGTGTTGAAGGGGTCATCAAGTTCAATCTGCAACACCAGGATGCCCCTGCCCCAGCTGTGGAAGAAACGGCCGGATTACGCGCCTGGTTCCGGATTCTGCGCCAGACGGGGCTGGTGGGACAAACCCCGGACCGCTACCTGGGATATGCCTATGGCAACATCAGCCAGCGATCCGCGCAAGGCTTTGTCATCAGCTGCACCCAGACCAGTGGCAAAACGCAGCTGGATGCTACGGATTTTTCCCGGGTCACGGATTTCGATCCGGCAACAAACCGGCTTTCATCCCAGGGGCCCTGCCCGCCCTCCTCCGAAGCCCTGACTCATGGCGCGGTCTATGCAGTGCGTGCGGAAGCCGGCGCGGTCTTTCATGTCCACTCCCCCGAAATCTGGCATCAGGCGCAAAAACTGGGCCTGCCGATCACTGACCCCGCCATCGAATACGGCACGCCGGAATTGGCAGCCACGGTCAACGCTCTGCTCCAAAGCCGCCAGGCACCCCGCATCTTCAGCATGGGCGGGCATGAAGACGGCATTGTGGCCTGGGGAGAAACAGCGGAAGAAGCGGGGTTGCTGCTGGTGAAATATCTGGCGCGAGCCTGTCAGTTTTAGCAGCCCGATTTGCATAAAATAGCCCTATCGGTCGCCATCGGTCACGATCAGTATCAGTGCTGGTTTGTGGGGATATGATCAGCAGGACTATCACCGACGGCACGACAACCGAGAATTACGCGTTTCAGTCGCTGGTTTGTGGGGATATGATCAGCAGGCCGGCCCATGGGGGCAGTTGACGCATAACGTGGTGTTTCAGTCGCTGGTTTGTGGGGATATGATCAGCAGGGTGCGGCCGACAGCATCCAGACTACAGACCTGCTGGGTTTCAGTCGCTGGTTTGTGGGGATATGATCAGCAGGCGATAAAGCGGCGCTCCGTCACGCGCCTTCGGTGTGTTTCAGTCGCTGGTTTGTGGGGATATGATCAGCAGGTCATCAATCAATCGCGTGTATCCGACTGACTCACAGTTTCAGTCGCTGGTTTGTGGGGATATGATCAGCAGGTCCAACCGTTGTATTTGATGACCGTTACTCAGGGTTTCAGTCGCTGGTTTGTGGGGATATGATCAGCAGGGTAAAGCAGCCTAAATCAAAACGCTGGATTAGCCCGTTTCAGTCGCTGGTTTGTGGGGATATGATCAGCAGGTTGCTATACCCGAGAGGTTATTCAGGGAGGTGTTTGGGTTTCAGTCGCTGGTTTGTGGGGATATGATCAGCAGGTTGTCGATGTTGCAGAAACTGGGGCCGTGGATTGGTTTCAGTCGCTGGTTTGTGGGGATATGATCAGCAGGAACCAGACCCCTGGACTTCGTCCTCGCCGTCGCGTTTCAGTCGCTGGTTTGTGGGGATATGATCAGCAGGCCGCCAGGACCTCATCTTCTGTGGCATCGACCTTGGTTTCAGTCGCTGGTTTGTGGGGATATGATCAGCAGGGTTGCGCGAGCAAAAAATCGGGACACAAAAACGGGTTTCAGTCGCTGGTTTGTGGGGATATGATCAGCAGGTTGCTAAGAAACTTATCTTGCATACAGTTCCAGTTGGTTTCAGTCGCTGGTTTGTGGGGATATGATCAGCAGGCAGTTCGATCAACTCTGGGAAAACGCAATGTTTTTGTTTCAGTCGCTGGTTTGTGGGGATATGATCAGCAGGGGAGCTGGGCCAGCCGGTGATTTTCTGATTTGTCTCGTTTCAGTCGCTGGTTTGTGGGGATATGATCAGCAGGTGGTTATGTCCGTTTTTGGTACTGGTGTTAATTTGTTTCAGTCGCTGGTTTGTGGGGATATGATCAGCAGGAATGAATCGTTATACGAACCTCTGAAACGCTATCGTTTCAGTCGCTGGTTTGTGGGGATATGATCAGCAGGAACCAGACCCCTGGACTTCGTCCTCGCCGTCGCGTTTCAGTCGCTGGTTTGTGGGGATATGATCAGCAGGGATAACTGGCCCGCGCTGCAGTTGTTCCTGGCCAGTTTCAGTCGCTGGTTTGTGGGGATATGATCAGCAGGCTGCCTCGCGCCCTTTGCTGGCATGATGTTGGGCCATGTTTCAGTCGCTGGTTTGTGGGGATATGATCAGCAGGATCAATGGTGTCGTTGTGCATGATCTCGCACGCAAGTTTCAGTCGCTGGTTTGTGGGGATATGATCAGCAGGTCAATTGACACCGCGCTAGGAGAACTGCAAAACAAGTTTCAGTCGCTGGTTTGTGGGGATATGATCAGCAGGAAGTTATTTTATTAATACCAGTTGCTTCCATGTTCGTTTCAGTCGCTGGTTTGTGGGGATATGATCAGCAGGTTCGGTTTTTGCGTGATATTGAGCGCAAAGGGGGTTTCAGTCGCTGGTTTGTGGGGATATGATCAGCAGGCCTGCGCGTAAGTGTTTGATGTTGTGGTTTTTTAAGCCACCACTCAGGACGTTTTTTTCGAAAACGGATAAAACGCGAATTTGCGCCGGGTTTTGCGAAGTTTGCATTTCGGTGTATGATTTCGCTGCCAGTTGATCATATCCCCATAAATGATGCGCTGGAATCATTTTAAGAGCAGTATATCTGATGGGACCTCTAGCTTGCTACGTTCCACTGCGAAGCCCGCCCCGGCGGGCTTTTTTCATGTTCGGTCGTTGCAGTAATTGAGATATTCGCACTGGGTGCATTGCGCTTCACCAGCCGAACTGTCGGGAAATCTTGCGCGCTCAAGATTACGGCATATTTCGTCCCTGAGTCGAATGACTTCCTCGATGCGCTGGTCGGTGAGCGGCACGGGCCATGTCTTGCCGGTTTTGCCTGTCACCACGAAGGCCGTTGACGAAGTTTTCCCAAGAACGTCGCGCAACAGCAGGCCATAGGCGGTTACTTGCGCCAGATGGCCACGCGCGGGTTTTCCACCCGCCAGCTTGATTTCCACCGCGAAAGCCTCTGCGTCTGTTTCCAGCACGCAATCGACGATGCCGTGCATGCCCCATCGCTCCGAGTGAACCGGCAGGTGAAAGGTTTTTTCAGCCTGTTCCAGACCAAAGCGCTTGAGCGTGCGATGGCGAAAAACTGCTTTCTGGCGCGTGTGAAAAGCGACGCCTTGTTGCACCCAGGCGGGCTGCGGCGGCTTGAAATCCAGCAGTTCCTGAAACCACGGCACACGGGGGCAGAACAGATGCTGGCGCAGCAGATGAACGGGCAGGCTAAAGGACATGGTAGCGCTCGGGCTCCGATGGAAAATCGGCTTTGGCGTATCCGACGCTGTTTTTATCGGCAATTTGAGAAGACAGACGGGCACGCACGATAAAGGCCTTGTCGCCCCTGGCGCAATGCTCGGCGATCAACCGCCTCACCGCGCGCTCCTCGGCCAGATTGAGGTAGCCCCAAAAGACCGATTTCTGTATGGGCCTGAGTGATATTTCCTTGAGCTTTTTGAACAGGCGGGTGCGTTGACGGTTGTCTTCGATGTCATAGCTGACCAGCACTTCGTTGTATAACTTGCTCATGGCTCACCACTTGAACAGATAGGGGCGGTACTGTTTGCCATCCACAAAAGCGCCGGCCAGATGGTACACCTGCCGCTGGAGTATGCTTTCCAGCCGCATGCGTTTCCCGCGAAACTGATAACGGCTAGCGAAAGTCCGGTGTATGTCACCAATCAGGGCTTTGCGCGTCTTGATGTCGAGACGGCTTTTTTCGGCCAGCGCCGTTCGCCGCTTGATCACCGCGCGGTCCACCACCCAGGGCCGATATTCTTCCATGAGATCCAGCACCAGGGAGGGCTTGCCCGGCCTTTGGGTATGGTAAACGCCGGCGTAAGGCTCCAGACCTGCGTTGATCACTGCGTTCCAGATATAGCTGGTGAGAATCGCGTAGCCGTAATTGAGCGCCATGTTGGTGGCGTCTTCAGCGCGACGGCCTGCCCGCCCGGGAAAGTCGGCGGGAAACAAGTTGATATCACCAAGCGTTCCCCAGTAAACGGCGGCTGCCTGCCCTTCCAGTCCCATCAGCATGTCGCGCCACTGGTCGAACTTTTCCCAGGACCGGGTGCGCGCCCGGGTCGCAAGCTGATCGAGCCGGTCGGCCGCGATGGAGATGGCTTGCGCATGATGCTGATGGTATTTGCCAAAATAGAGCAGCGTCGCGCGCTGGTTGCGAATCTTGCCGGTGACGATACGGGCCGATAGCTTCCGGGGCAAATCCGTGGACAGCGCCTCAAACTGCGCATGACGCACGGCCACTACGGCGTGCTGACTGACGCCCGAAAGACAGGCAACCGTCTGGTTGCGGTAGTCGCAAACGAACAACCGGATACCCCGGCTGGCGCACTTGAGCATCGCGTCGGTGGAAACGCTGACGCCTTTCTTCGCCACCTGTACGCTCCTGACGCGGTTAAGAGGAAACTCCTTTTCGTCGTCGCCGTCGCGCACCAGCAAGCATTCCCCGCGCC
>Ga0256841_1000080_pt1 | contig 101103 bp, 102 predicted proteins | sample 356308metaG_FD_185971 | JGI IMG/M metagenome (GOLD analysis project Ga0256841, IMG submission 185971) | Hydrothermal vent microbial communities from Mid Atlantic Ridge, Atlantic Ocean - 356-308 | ecosystem: Environmental > Aquatic > Marine > Hydrothermal vents | place: Atlantic Ocean: Mid...
CTTGGCCAGGGCGTCATCGATCTTCTTGGCCTTGAAGGCGCTCTTGGGCCAGGCGGCGAGCACGGCGCGCGGAGTCAGCAGGCCGGCGCCCACGGCCACGGCCACGGCGGTGCCGGCCAGCGAGCCTTTCAGGAAAGTTCTGCGTTGCATGTGAGTTCCTCCTTAACGGTTGTCCCGCTTGCATGGCAAGGAACGGGCCAGTTGGGAGGAGATGAAAAATCAATGACTTGTAGTTGATTGAGAACACACGAAATCAGAACCATCGTGCATTTTGCACGATGTATCGTGCAAAACGGGAATCACTTGAGGTCGTCGCGGATCCGCTTGAAGCCCTTGAGGAGGGCCTCGCCGGCCTCGGCCAGCGAATCCAGCGCTTCCTTGCCGGCTTCGGCGGCGTCCCTTGCGGCACTTTCGAGGCGCGGCTGGAGCTTTTCCCACTGCGTTTCCAGTTCCTCGAATTCGTCGCGCAGCTCGGCCCTGGCCAGGTGCATCTGTACCCGCAGCTCGTCCCGGTATTGCCTCAGATCGTTGAGCAGGGATTCCAGCTTTTCGTCGAGTTCCATGAGCAATCCTCCTCTGATGGGTATTCCGGTAGTGGGGTTGGCCGGGGCCGATTGCAAGCCGTGGGCGGCTCACAGGCGGTAGGCGCGCTCGATGTCGTCGCGGGAGAGGGTGCCGTAGACCCGCGGCACGCCGGGCACGGTCTGGCTCACCACGTAGAGCCGTTCGGCGCCGGTCTCGTCGAGCCGCTGTTGCGCCTCGAGCAGGCTGGCGCCCAGATCGATGGCGGCGCCCTGGACGCGCTCGGCGGGAATGGCCAGCAGATCGTAGCCTGCGGCGTCGGGCTGCTCCTTGCGGGCCCGGGCCAGATCCGCGGCCGGCAGGAGGGTGTTGGGTATCTCCGCGTCGCGGATCAGGATCCACTGGGGTGTGTCGGCGAGCACCCGATCCACCGCTTCGGCGGTGGCTTCCCGGGGCAGCACCGCGACCCGGCGATCCATGACGCTGGCCACCCCGACCCGGCGCAGCGACTGGCTGACGGGGTCGTTGCGGTAGTCCAGACCCCAGCTGCGCAGCAGGCCCATGAACAGGGATTCGCGGCGGCCCATGTGGCCGGCGGTGATGGTGGCGGTGACCACCGCCAGCATGCCGGGCAGGATGAAACTGGGGTTGCCGGTCAGTTCGAGGATGGCGATGAGGCCGGCCATGGGCGCCTGCAGGGTGCAGGCCATCATGGCACCCATGCCGATCATAGCGTACAGGCCGATGGAGGCGGCCTCGTTGAAGCCGAGGGCGGTGCCGATCACGCCGAACAGGGCGCCGAAGGTGGCGCCGATGAACAGGATGGGGCCGATGGCGCCGCCGGGCAGGCCGAGGCCGATGCCGCCGGTGGTGGCCAGGATCTTCAGCCCCAGCAGGGCCAGCAGCGAGGTCCACAGCAGGTTCTCGCCGTGCAGCAGCCGGTCCACCGTGTCGTCGCCGATGCCGAGTACCTCGGGCATGGCCAGGCCGCACAGCCCCACCAGCGCGGCGCCGAGCAGCGGTCGCAGCCATTCGGGCAGGCGGCCGCCCTCGCGGGCCACGGCGCGGAACAGGGCGTTGAAGCCCGCGCCCACCAGCCCGGCGAGCAGACCGCCGAGGAAGATCCAGGGCAGCTCGGCGAGATGGCCCAGGGTCAGCGGCGGCACCTCGAAGGCCAGGGCGCTGCCGAACACCGCGCGGGTGAGGGTGGTGGCGCTGACCGTGGCCAGGATCACCGGCGCAAAGCCGGCTACCGTGTACTCCAGCAGCAGCACCTCCATGGCGAAGGCCGCGCCGGCCAGGGGCGTGTTGAAGGAGGCGGCGATGCCGGCGGCGGCCCCGCAGGCGGCCAGCACCCGCAGGCTGTTGCTGGGCAGCGCCAGGGCCTGCGCGGGCAGGTTGGAGGAGGCGGCGCCGAGGTGGGCGCTCGGGCCCTCGCGGCCCACCGAGTGGCCAGTGATCATGCTGATTGCACCGCCCACGAACTGCACCAGGGCGTTACGCCAGGGCAGGCGGCCCTGGTGGTAGGCCAGCCGCTCGAGGATGTGGGTGACGCCGACCCGGTGACTGCCGCTCGGAGTGAGCCGGAACAGCAGGGCGATCAGCACCCCCCCGCCGAGGGGCACCAGCAGGCGCAGCAGCGGGTCGAGCTGTTCGTAGCGTTCCGGCGGCACGCCGGGGAGCAGCTGGCGCTGGCCCCATTCCACCAGCAGGCGCAGGGTGATGATGGTGGCGGCGGCCAGCACCCCGGCGATGACGCCGAGAATCGACAGGCTCAGCATGGCGTCGGGCCGCGACAGATGCAGCCGGAAATGGTGCAGGCGCCGGGCCAGGGCCGCACGCAGGACGTTCATGACTCAGTCCGCTTCGCCATCGGCGTCTTGCCAGGCCTTGAGCTTGCGGTAGAGGGTGGAGGAGCTGATGCCGAGAGTCTCGGCGGTCTTGCCGCGGTTGTCGCAGAAGCGGGCGAGCAGCTTGCGCACGTAGCGCCGTTCCAGTTCATCGAGGCTGGGCAGATCGGCGTCGATGGCCGTTGCGTCGTCGGGTCGGCGCAAATCGTCCAGTTCCTCCAAGTGCAGGCGCGGGGCGTCGGCCAGGGCCACGTGGCGCTCCACCAGGTTCTGCAGCTCGCGCACGTTGCCGGGCCAGTCGTGGGCCAGCAGGCGGCGCATGGAGGCGGCGTCGAAGCCGCTGACGTCGCGCCCGTACTGGCGGGCGAAACGGGCGACGAAGTGGCGCACCAGGGCGGGAATGTCCTCGCGCCGCTCGCGCAGGGGTGGCAGGACGAAGCGCACCACGTTGAGGCGGTGATAGAGATCGGCGCGGAAGCGGCCCTCGCGCACCATGGCCTCCAGGCTGCGGTTGGTGGCGACGATGAAGCGGGCATCGATGTCGATGGGGGTGTTGCCGCCGACCCGGGTGATCTGCTGTTCCTGGATCACCCGCAACAGCCTGACCTGCATGGCCTCGGAGATGTTGCCGATCTCGTCGAGGAACACGGTGCCGCCGCGGGCGCTCTCGAGCAGGCCGATGCGCCGCTCGGTGGCGCCGGTGAAGGCGCCCTTCTCGTGGCCGAACAGCTCCGACTCGAGCAGGGTTTCGCTCAGCGCGCCGCAGTCGATCACCACGAAGGGGGTATCGGCGAAGTGGCTGCGCTGGTGGATGGCGCGGGCCACCAGTTCCTTGCCGGTGCCCGACTCGCCCTCGATGATCACGTGACAGCGGATGTCGGCAATCTTGTCGATACGCCGGGCGATGGCGGCCATGGCCGGGGCCTTGCCCACCATGCCCCCGGGCAGGGCCTCGCCGCGTTCGGCCAGGGCCGCGCGCAGGCGGCGGTTCTCGGCCAGCAGGGCGCGGTGTTCCAGGGTGTGCTCGATGCGCCGTTGCAGCTCCTCCATGTCGAAGGGCTTCTTGATGAAGTCGCTGGCGCCGAGGCGCAGGGCCTCGATGGCATCGTCCACGTTGGCGTAGCCGGTGATGATCAGAAAGGGCACCTCCGGATCGATTTCGCGCACCGCCTGCAGCAGTTCGATGCCGGTCAGGCCCGGCATGCGCAGATCGCTCACCACCAGATCGGCGCCCCGTTCGCGGAAGGCCGCCAGCGCCTCTTGCGGATCGCGGAACACCTCGGCGGTGAAGGGCGCGCTGCGGGTGAAGCGCAGCAGCAGCTCGCCGGCCCTGGGGTCGTCGTCCACGAAGAAGATGCGCTGGGTTTCGCTCATGGTGTCTTGCGGGCCAGTCGGGGCAGTTCCAGGCGGGCCTCGGTACCGCCTTCGGGGAGGTTGTCCAGGTGCAGGGTGCCGCCGTGGCGCTCGACGATCCCCAGGCTGATGGACAGGCCGAGACCGCTGCCCTCGCCCTCCGCCTTGGTGGTGAAGAAGGGATCGAAGATCCGATCCCGGTGTTCGGCCGGGATGCCTGCACCCCGATCCCGTACGCTGATTATAAGCCGCTCATCCCTTTCGCGGGCCGTCACGTCGACCTGCCCGCCATCGTCGCTGGCCTGGATGGCGTTGAGCAGCAGGTTCACCAGGGCCTGCTGCAACTGGTGGGCGTCGCCCTCGAACGTGCCGGCAGTGCAGTCGAGGCGCAGTGCCACATGCCGGCTGCGCGCCGCCTGGCGCACCAGGGCCAGGGTCTTCTCCAGCCAGGGGCAGACCTCGATGGAGCCATAGGTGGGCGGCACCTGGCGGGCGAAGTTGAGGATCCCCTGCACGATCTGCGAGGCGCGCAGGGTCTCCTCACGCAGGGAGGCCAGGTCGGCCTGCAACTGGCGGCAGGTCTCGGCGTCGAGGCGGCCGTCGGCGCACTGCAGATCCCGTTCGATGAGCCGGGCATAGCTGAGGATGTTGTTGAGGGGGTTGTTCAGCTCGTGACCGATGCCGGCGGCCATCTGGCCGATGCTGGCCAGCTTGTTGCTCTGCAGGGCCATGTGCCTTGCCCGGTCGCGTTCGGCCTCGGCCGCATCCAGGGTGTCGCTCAGGTAGTTGAAGGCCCGGGCCAGTTCGCGCACTTCGTCGATGGGCTGATCGGTGGCCACGTGCTGGCGGTGCTCGCCGTCGGCGAAGCGCTCGATGCGCCCGGCCAGGGCGCGCAGGGGGCGGGCGATGCGCCGCGCGCCGAGAGCCGACAGCAGCAGGGTCAGCAGCAGGGCGGTGGCGGCGAAGGCGGCGATGCCGAGGCGGATGCGCTCGAAGGGCGCGGCCATCAGCGCCGCGTCGCTGCGCAGGGCCAGGTGCCATTCGGTGAGCTGGTTGGGCCAGGGCAGCCAGGTGGTGTAGTGCACCAGGTGCCCCGCGCCGTCGCGCCAGACTCCGTCCGGCCGGGCTTCCAGGCGGTCGAGCCAGGCGTCCTTCCAGGGGGCCTGGAAGTAGTCGATGCCGGTGCGCAACTGGGCGAAGCGCCGCTCGAGGGCGTCGCTGTAGAGCACCGTGGGGCCGTCGGGATGGCGATCCGGGTCCGATTCGATGAGCAGCAGTTCCCCATCGTAGAGCCGCGGCGTGTGATCGAGGATCTTGTCGAGCTGATCGCCGAGCAGGGTCAGGGCCACGGCGCCGACGAAGCGGCCCTGGTGATGGAGGGGCACCACGGCGTCGCGCAGGCGGAAGGAATGGTTGAGTTCGTTGCGGTTGTGGGGCAGGTACAGGGCCGTGACTTCGTCGGGCGGGGCCTCGCGCAGGCCGCGCAGGAAGTCGGGATCGACGATCTCCTGCTCCACGTAGCGCAGGCCGCCCAGGCTTTCGTAGAGCGGCCGGCCGGTGTGCTGGCGGGTGACCTTCACCAGGCTGTTGCCCTGGGCGTCGAGCAGGCGCAGGACGAACACGCCCGGAATGAGGGTGCGAAAGCCTTCGAAATCGCGGTTCAGGGCCGCGCGCCGGGGCGAGAGATCCGCCGGCGTGCGGCCATCGGCGAGCGCGCCGAGCAGCGGCAGGGCCTCCTGCACCGCCGGGGTGCGGGCGATGCCCAGGGCCAGTTCGCGGCCGGCGGCCAGTTGCCGGCTGAGGGTGCCCGAGAGGTGCTCGAGCTGGGTGAGGATCTCTCGATCCACGTCCCGCTGGTAGCTGGCCTGGCTGTAGTAGGTCATTCCCAGGGTCAGGGCCGTGAGCGGCAGGACGGTGGCCAGCAGGACCCAGAGGAAGATGTGGCTGCGGATGCGCATGGGCTCAGGATACCCGATGCGCTGGGGCTTGCGGGCGCCTCACCAGCCGCGCAGCGCCGCCTCTGCCGCCGGGTTCTGCGGCCGGGCCACCAGGCCGCTCTGGGTCATGTGCACCGTGTAGATGGCGCCATGGGCCATGGGCAGATAGACGGCGTTGCCGTACACGGCGTCCACCCACGGGATCCAGCCGGGATGACGGCGGGCGAAGGCCCACAGATCGAATCCGCCGGCGGGACGCAGATCGTGCACGTCGGGCGGCGCGCGGGCCGCTTGAGCCGGATCCCGCCAGCGGCCCTGCAGCCGTTCGAGCTGGAAACCGGCATCCAGGCCGAACAGGTTGGCCAGGCCGTGCCACTTGAGCACCCGGGCGTCGAGCTGCCATTCGTCGCCGCGCAGGTCGAACAGGCGGGTGCGCCCGTCGGGGCTGGTGAGATAGGCGCGAAAGGCCTGCTCGCCGGTGCGCTCGAAGCGCAGGGTGGCCACCGCGGCTTCGTGGGTGAGGCGTTGCCAGGTGTGCAGGTTGGCCGCCACGGCGGCCAGGAGCATGGCCAGGGTGATCAGGACGATCCCCGCCCCGCCCGCCACGGCACCGGAGACCATGCGCCAGCGCCAGATGCGGCGGAGGCCGAAGCCGAACAGAATCAGGCCGGCGGCGGCAAGGAGCAGGGCGAGGAGATCGAGAGACACGGAAACGCGATTTGTTTGGATGGTTTCGGGGCAATGGTGTTGGAACGGGGTATCCGGCGGAGTCTTGCACGTAGCCCGAGGGCGGACCGGCGACGGGTATCAAACAGGAACATCCGTTGCAATCAGTGTAGCGCATGCAAAGGCGTGTTGGCCGGTGCCGGGGTATAATCGCCGCGTGTTCAACGGAGAAATTCCCATGCGTCCCTGTCCGTCGTACCTGCTGTGGATCCTCGTGGTGGTCGTGCTCGGCACGGCCAGCCTGCTGGCTGGCTGTGGCAAGAAGGGGCCGCTTTATCTTCCCGACGGTCGGGCGGCCGTCGTCACCACGCAACCGGATTCCTGAGGCATGGATCACTTCACTTACGTCAACGGCACCCTGCATGCCGAGAAGGTGCCGGTGGCCGACATCGCCACCCTCCACGGCACGCCCCTGTACGTCTATTCCCGCGCCACGCTCGAGCGCCATTTCCGGGCCTTCGACGAGGCCCTGGTGGGGCTCGATCATCTGATCTGCTATGCGGTGAAGGCCAATTCCAACATGGCCGTGCTGCAGGTGATGGCGCGGCTCGGGGCCGGTTTCGACATCGTTTCGGTGGGCGAGCTGGAGCGGGTGCTGGCCGCCGGCGGCGATCCGGCGAAGGTGGTGTTCTCGGGCGTGGGCAAGCGGGCCGACGAGATGCGCCGGGCGCTGGAAGTCGGCATCCATTGCTTCAACGTGGAGTCGGAGCCGGAGCTGGAGCGACTGGAACGGGTGGCGGCGGAGCTGGGCGTGACGGCGCCGGTGTCGATCCGCGTCAACCCCGACGTGGACGCCAAGACCCACCCCTACATCTCCACCGGCCTCAAGGAGAACAAGTTCGGCATCGACATGGACACGGCAGAGGCGGTGTATGCCCGCGCGGCCGAAATGGATCACCTCGACATGCAGGGCATCGACTGCCACATCGGCTCCCAGCTCACCGAGCTGGCTCCCTTCCTCGACGCTCTCGACCGGGTGCTGGCATTGGTCGATCGCCTGGCGGCGAAGGGCATCGCCATTCGCCATCTGGACCTGGGCGGCGGCCTGGGGATCCGCTACCAGGGAGAGGAACCGCCGGCGCCGGCCGACTACGCCGCCGCCCTGCGCGAACGGCTGGGGGATCGGCAACTGCAGGTCATTCTCGAGCCCGGCCGGGCCATCGCCGGCAACGCCGGGATCCTGGTGGCCCGGGTGGAGTACCTGAAGCACACTGCCCACAAGGATTTCGCCATCGTCGATGCCGGCATGAACGACCTCATGCGCCCGGCCCTCTACGACGCCTGGCAGGAGATCATCCCCGTCACCCCCCGCGCCGGCGAAGGCCGCCTCTACGACGTGGTGGGCCCCGTGTGCGAAACCGGCGACTTCCTGGGCAAGGAACGCCTGCTGAACCTCGAGCCGGCCGACCTGCTCGCCGTGCGCTCCGCCGGCGCCTACGGCTTCACCATGAGTTCCAACTACAACTCCCGCCCCCGCGCCGCCGAGGTGATGGTCGACGGCGACCGCATGCACCTGGTGCGCCAGCGCGAAAGCCTCGAATCGCTGTTCGCGGGCGAGCAGTTGATCGACTGAATGGGATGGGGTGGAAGAGAACACGGAGGGCACGGAGATCACGGAGGTTTTCTTGAATGGCATGTGCCACGCGTGAAGACCAAGCCGATTGGGTTCGTCGCCCGGCGGTCGCTTTGCGCAGGCCCGACGGTTTGACAGCAAACACCCTCTTCTCTGTGTTCTCCGTGCCCTTCGTGTCCCATTCCGGTCAGCCTGTCGAAGTCCCCCAGGACGATGCTAGACTGACCCGATGGAGCTGACCTTCACCAAGATGCACGGCCTCGGCAACGATTTCGTGGTGATTGATGCCACGCGCAAGCCGGTTTCGCTGTCGCCGGCGCAGATCCGCTTCATCGCCGATCGCCATTTCGGGGTCGGCTGCGATCAGTTGCTGCTGGTGGAACCGCCGCCCTCGCCGGCCTTCGATTTCACCTACCGGATCTTCAACGCCGATGGCGGCGAGGTGGAGCAGTGCGGCAACGGGGCGCGCTGTTTCGCGGTGTTCGTGCGCGAGAAGGGCCTGACCGACAGGGACGTGATCCGGGTGGCCACGGCGGGCGGGCCCATCGAGCTGCGGGTGGAATCCGACGGGCAGGTGACGGTGGACATGGGCACGCCCCGCTTCGAACCGGCGGAGATTCCCTTTGACGCACCGGCGCGCAGCGAAACCTATTCGCTGGAGGTGGACGGCGAGACGGTCGAAGTGAGCGTGCTGTCCATGGGCAACCCCCACGCGGTGCTGCGGGTGGAGAACGTGGACACGGCCCCGGTGACCGAGCTGGGGCCGGCCATCGAAAACCATCCGCGCTTTCCCGAGCGGGTCAACGTGGGCTTCATGGAGGTGGTGGATCGCGGCCGGCTCCGCCTGCGGGTCTGGGAGCGGGGCAGCGGCGAGACCCTGGCCTGCGGCACCGGCGCCTGCGCCGCGGTGGTCGCGGGTCGCCAGCGGGGGTGGCTGGATGATAAGGTGACGGTGAGTCTGCCGGGTGGGGAGTTGCGGATCCGCTGGGCGGGCGAGGGCAAACCGGTGCTGATGACCGGCCCGGCGGTGAGCGTGTTCGAAGGCAGGATGAAGCTATGACCATGCAGGACAGTCGCGAGGCGCTGGCCGATTTCGAGCGGGAGGTGGTGCGCTATCTGCGCGATCATCCCGATTTTTTCGAGCGCCATCGTGATCTGCTGGCCGACATGATCCTGCCCCATGACACCGGCCCGGCCGTCTCTCTGGTGGAGCGCCAGGTCGCGGTGCTGCGCGCGCAGCGGGACGACGTGCGCGGCCAGCTCCGGCAGCTTGTACGCAACGCCCGGAAGAACGAGCAGCTCAACAATCATGTCAACGCCCTGGTGCTGGCCCTGCTGGATGCCGCGTCGCTGGAAGAGGTGCTGCAGATCGTGCAGGGCCGCCTGGCGGCGGACTTCGACGCCGAGGCGGTGGTGGTGCGCCTGTTCCGCACCGATCATCCGGCCATGGCCCGCCTGCCCGAGCTGGTGGACTGGAGCGAGCCGGTGCTCGGCGCCTTCGAGAAGGTGATCGCCGGGCGGCGCCCGGTGTGCGGCGCCCTCAAGCCGGGCCAGCTCGACGCCCTGTTCAGCGAGGCGGCCGACGACATCGCCTCCGCCGCCCTGATCCCGCTGGTGGAGAGCGCCAGCAGCCGCAAGTGCTACGGCCTGCTGGCCATCGGCAGCCAGGATCGCAACCGCTTCCGCGCCGACATGGGCACCGTGTTCCTCTCCCAGCTCGGCAAGATCCTCAGCCGTGTACTGAAGAAACACCTGGAGCCGGCCGCCCCGTGACCCCGCAGGCCCGGCGCCAGCTCGACGGCTTCCTGCGCGCCCTGCGTGACGAGCGCCACCTCTCGCCCCGCACCCTCGACGCCTACCGCCGGGATCTGGACCGGTTCACCGCCTTCTGCGAGGAGCACGGGATCGGCGACTGGCAGGCGGTGGATGCCGAGACCGTGCGCCGCCACGTGGCCCGGCGCCATCGCCGGGGCCTCGGCAGCCGCAGCCTGCAGCGGGAACTGTCGGCCCTGCGCAGCCTGTTCCGCCACCTGCTGCGCCAGGGCGTGGTGGATCACAATCCCGCGGCCGACGTGCAGGCGCCGAAGGCCGCCCGCCCCCTGCCCGGGACCCTGGACGTGGAGCAGGTGGCGCGCCTGGTGAGCTTCCCCGGCGACGGGCCGCTGGACGTGTGCGACCGCGCCATTCTCGAGCTGTTCTACTCTTCTGGCTTGCGTCTGGCGGAACTGCTGTCACTCGACCAGGCGGCGGTGGCCGACATCCGCCAGGGACGGGTACGGGTCACCGGCAAGGGCAACAAGACCCGGGAGGTGCCGGTGGGCCGCAAGGCCGTCGTCGCGCTGGAGGCCTGGCTGCAGGCACGACCGGTGCTGGATCGGCGCGGCGAGCCGGCGCTGTTCCTGTCACGCGACGGGCGGCGCCTGTCGCCCCGGGCGGTCCAGCAGCGGCTGCGCCAGCGGGCCCGCCAGCAGGGCATCGAGGGCCGCGTCCATCCCCACATGCTGCGCCACTCCTTCGCCAGCCACCTGCTCGAATCCAGCGGCGATCTGCGCGCGGTGCAGGAACTGCTCGGCCACGCCGACATCGGCACCACCCAGATCTACACCCACCTCGACTTCCAGCACCTGGCGCAGGTCTACGATCAGGCCCATCCCCGGGCCCGCAAGCGTTGCAAAGATTAGCCCGGCGATTGCGAATCGTTTGTGAAATTCATGACGTGCGCTTTCCCCGGAAGGCCAGGGGCGCGGCCAGCAGGGCCAGCACCCAGACGATCACCGGGCCGGCCGGCCAGTCGAACAGGGCCGAGAGCGCCAGGCCCAGGGCGTAGGCCACGGCACCCAGACTCCAGCCGACGAGCAGAGGCTGGCGGGACGACTGCCGCACGGCCAGGGCCGGGATGATCAGGCTGCTGAAGACCAGGTATACCCCCACGAGCTGAACGCTGGCGGTGATGGTGACGGCGAACAGCGGATAGAACAGGCGCTGGCGCCAGGCCGGCGGGCTGCGCCACCAGAGCAGGAACACGGGCAGGCTGATGGCCGCCAGGGTGATCAGCTCGCGGCGGCCGACCCACAGGATCTGGCCCCGCAACAGATCGGTGACGTGCTCGGCGCCGTGGGGATTGCCCGCGATCAGGAGCAGCGACCCCGTGGCGGCCAGCACGAAGGTGCTGCCGATGATGGCTTCCTGGATGGCTGGATAGCGACGCTCGGTCCATTGCAGGAGCAGGGCGCCGAGCAGGGCGCTGCCGGTGGCCGTGAGCTGGATCTGCCAGGCGGCGCCCTCCGCCCAGAGGTTGCCGGCCAGGATCACGCCGCAGGCGGCGATCTGGGCGATGGCGATGTCGAGGAAGATGATCCCCCGGCCCAGGACCACACGCCCGAAGGGGACGTGGGTCAGGAGGACCAGCAGGCCGGCCAGCAGGGCCGGCGCGATGATGCCGGGCAGATCATTCATGGCTCAGGGTCTCGAGGCGGCTGAGCGTGTCGTCGAACAGTCCGAAGAGATCCCGGGCCTGGGGCGTGCCCCCGACGGTGAAGGGCAGGACCACCGCCGGCAGGCCGGTGCGTTCATGCAACCAGCGGGAGGGACGGGCCGGCTGGTAGGCCGCGCGGATGATGCCGGCAGCGGGCTGCCGTTTGAGGGTTTCCAGCACCTCGGCCAGGTGGGCGGTGCTGGGCGGGACCCCGGGCTTGGGTTCCAGCCGGGCCACGACCTGCCAGCCCAGCCAGTGCCCCAGATAGGTCCAGCCCTTGTGATGGGTCACCACCTTCAGACCGCGCAGTTTGCGGGCGCGCGGATTCCAGCGTGCCAGCGCCGCCCGCCAGCGGCGCAGAAAATCGGCCGTCCCTTTCCGGTAGTCCTCGGCCCGGGCCGGATCGAGCTGGGCCAGCCGTTCCCCCAGGGCGCGGGCGACGGGAAGGAAATTGCGGGGATCGGTCTGGATGTGCGGATTGCCGGCCGGGTGCAAATCACCCAGGGCGCGATCCACGCTGGCCGGCACGTCGAGCAGGGTGACGAAGCGGGTGGCCTCGAAATAGCCGGGCTTGCCGGGCTGGACGTGGGGATTGGCGGCGCGGCGCAACAGTACCGGCAACCAGCCGATCTCCAGATCGGCGCCGGTGCAGATCAGCAGATCGGCGCGCCGCAGGCGGGCGATCAGGCTCGGCCGGGCCTGGATGTGGTGGGGATCCTGTTGCGCCGTGGTGGCGGTGGTGAGGTGCAGGTGATCATGACCGAGTTCCCGGGCCAGGGCCGCCCATTCGGGTTCGCAGGCGAAAACCCGCAGGTCGGCGTGTGCGTTCAGGGTGAGGAGCAGGGTCGCAAGCAGGAGCAGAAAACGTGACATGGGATTCTCCGGTTCAGAAACGGTGGGCGCCGTGGGCGCCGAGACTCATGGTGTATTGCACAGTCCACTGATCGTCGGGGCGGGGTCCGGACTCGTCACGGTTGTATTGCAGGCGGATCCGGCTGAATTCGCTGTGGGCATAGTCCACCATCAGGCTCACGCGCCGCGGGGTGTGTCCGGCGGGATCCAGGGGGCTGCCGCGCAGCGCGCTGCCCGGATCGGGAACGCGCAGGGCATCGAGCCGCAGCCCGGTTCGCCAGCCGTGACGGAACTGGTACACCGCCTGCAGATAGGCGCCCTGGCGCCGGGCATCGATGGGACCCGTGGCGCTCCCGCCGTAGCTTCCCCGTTCCCGGTTCTGCATGAAGGCGCCCTGCACGATCAGGTTGCGTTCGTAGGGATTGCCCCGGGGCGCCCACTTCCATACCCCATAGAGGGTCCACTGGCGAACGTCACCGGAGAAACGGAGGTTGCCACCGTCACTGAGCCGTTGTTCGGCACGGCTGTCGAACAGGCTGAGGCCGGCCTTCCAGCTCTGGCTGACATCGATGTCCCCGCCGCCGGTCACGAACAGCACCCGGGTTCCCGCGCCGCCACGGGATGCGCCGGCCGAGGGATAGGCCGCGCCGCGAAAGACTTCTGCACCGAGTTCGAGGAAGGTCTCGGTGGGGGCCAGCCAGCGCAGTTGCAGGCCGTCGTCTCCGTACTGGTTGCCGAGGAAGGCCCGGTAGGCCAGCGGTTGATCGACGAAATCCCACTGATGGGCGTGGCGGCTGTTCTGATAGCCCAGTTCCGAGTAGAACCGCCCTGCCTGGAGGGTGAGGCCGGCGGGCAGATCCAGCGTCTGGACGAAGGCCTCTTCCACGGCCAGCCCGCCTTCGGGCGCGATGGCACCGGTGAAGCGGCCATAGAAACGATCATCGGCATTGGCGCTGATCACCAGCTCCGATTCGGCCAGGGAGAGGCCGGCCGGCAGCAGTCCGGCTTCGTCGGCCAGGGGCAGGCCGGCGATCCGGTAACGATCCGGATCCTGGCGGTAGTGGGCGTACTGGCCCGAGAGAATCAGGGAAATCTCGGGATTGAAGGCATTCTGGGCCGCCGGCAGGGCGGCCGAGAACAGCAACAGGACAAGTGTCAGCTTGCCCCGCAGGGGAATGGCAGGCATGCAGGAATCCTCCGTCGGGAATGGACGTTCGATCCGCAAAGCGGATCCGGGCACATCAGATGCAGACGAAGGCGAACGGCGGGGCGCGGGTGGTAGGGTCAAGGAAACGGGGCCGCGCGGCGAGCACGGGCGATTCCCGGGTCGGCGCGTTGCCGGGGAGGAACTGCGGTTGTGGCGGAGGACTGATTTCCGGGCCCGGGCTGCTGCCGCCACTGGCCAGGAGACAGATGTCGCACTGGTCGGCCGTCTGCCCGAGGGTGTCCTGCAACTGATGCCAGATCAGTAGGCTCTGCCCCACAAAGAGGGTCAACAGAACCGGAAGGATCCAGCGGTGCAGCTGTCGGTGTCGGCGCATGCCCGTTCGTGCTGAGGAAAGGTTGGAGCGGATTATAACGCTGCTCGTGCCGCACAAGACAGGGGATGCCGGCGCGCATGCTGTCCGATCGTGAGTAGCGACACGATCGCGACTCCCGGCAGGGACCAGCCGGGCGGCTCCCGCAGGGACCCGCCGGCTGGAACGGCGTCAGCCGGCCGCCTGCTGTCCGCTGTCGTCCTTGCAGGACTTGCAGGTGTTGATGCCCAGAATGGCGTACAGCGGGCAGATCCCCACCAGGCCGGTGATGAGCGGAATCAGGCCGATCCAGCCCCAGGGCGTCTTGGGGCCGACGAAGACCAGGGCGATGAGCACGATGCCCACGATGATCCGCAGGGCACGGTCGATACCACCTTCATTGATTTTCATGGCATTGCCTCCTTCACTTGCAGTGGTTGGGCGGGATGATGCTGGGATCCCAGTCTGCCGGTATTGGTTCCGGCTTGTCGGTGACCTTATCACACATCCTGTTCGGCGAGTGTTTTCAGGCCGGCCGGGTCGTGCAGAAGGATGTGGCCACGGCCCAGGCGGATCAAGCCCTGCTGTTCCAGTTCCTTGAGCTGGCGGCTGACCACCTCCCGGGCGCTGCCCAGTTCGGTGGCCAGATCGGCGTGGGTGGTGTCGAGGCGGCCGTGGCGGGTGTATTCCAGCAGATGGCGGGCCAAGCGGTTCTGAATGCTGCCGAATCGCAGTTCCTCCACCCGCCGGATGATCTCGGCCAGCCGCTGGCCGTAGGCGGAGAACACGAAGCGGCGGAAGGCGGGCGAGGCGTCCAGGCCGCGTTCGAAGGTGGCGGCCGGCAGGGCCAGGGCGCGCACATCCGTCTCGGCGATGCCTTCGGCCGGGTAACGGCCCTGGGAGAGCAGGCAGGCGGTGGTGAGCACGCAGGAGCCGCCGCGGCGCACCCGGTAGAGCACGATCTCCCGGCCCGATTCGCTGCGGGCGATGACCCGAATGCTGCCCTCCACCACCAGCAGATAGTGGCCACAGGCATCGCCCTGGCGAAAGGCCACGGCGCCTTCGGGGAGGGCGATCTCCCGCACGGCGCTGACGATGGCGTGATCCGGATCCCCGGTTTCGGTGAAGTAGGGGAACAGTTCCCGCCAGTCCTCGCCCATCGCCTCAGGCCGAAAGCGTGACGCGGTAGCCGGCGAACTTGCGCACGTTGAGCACGCCAGCATCGAGGATCAGGTACTGGCCCTTGATGCCGAGGAGGGTGCCGGTGACCGTTGGCGTCTTGTCGAAATTCAGGGAAGCGATCTTTTCTGGATATTCCTGAACCGGATAGGTGATGTCCACAACCCCGTCATCGTCGAGCGGCTGAATCCGCCCCGGACCTTCCTGGGCCTGCAGCTCGGCGATCTCGGCGGCGCAGGTGGCCAGCAGTTGGTCACGCCGGGCGGGCAGGTCGAGGGGCTCGGCCACGCCCCTGAGCATCTTGCGCCAGTCGGTGCGATCGGCCACGTGCTGCTTGAGGATCACCTCGAGCTTGCCGGACAGCAGGCGCTCGGCCACCCGGAACACCGGCAGGGCCTGGGTGGCGCCCTGATCGATCCAGCGGGTGGGCACCTGGCTGGCGCGGGTGATGCCGACCTTCAGGCCCGAGGAGTTGGCCAGGTAGACGACGTGATCCTGCAGGCAGTGCTGCTCGCCCCAGGTCGGATCCCGGCAGGTGCCGGCGGCGTAGTGGCACTGTTCCGGCTTGACGATGCAGCTGTCGCATTCGGGCAGATCCCGGAAGCAGGGATAGCAGTAGCCCTGGTTGAAGCTTTTGTTCGTCTTGCGCCCGCAGGCGATGCAGTGGATCTCGCCTTCGTAGACCAGCTTGATTGGCTGCCCGATGAGCGGATTGAGCGGGATACCCGTCTCGTCCAGGGGCAGGTGATAGGTGACGGGGTCGTCGAGTGCGGTGCGCAGCTTGCGCAGGTGGCCGGTGTGCGTCATCCGGCGAGGATACCGGATGTTTGCGGTGCGGCAAAGGGCGGACGACCGGGGGCAGAGCCGTCCGGTCGCGGGGATCAGGCGGCGCGGGGATCGTCCTCGATGCGCAATTGCGTCTTGCCGAGCTGGACCACGTCGCCGGGGTGGATCAGGTGCTTCTTCACCCGCTTGCCGTTGATGAACACGCCGTTGGTGCTGCCCACGTCCTCGATGTAGGAGGTGTCGAAGTAGGTGTAGATCCGGGCGTGGTGGGCGCTGAGGGTGATGTCGTCCAGGCGCACGTCGTTGTCGGGCGCACGGCCGATGGACACGGCGCCGGCGGCGAGCTGGATGGTCTCGATGGGCGCCGCTTCCTGAAAGACGGTGATTCTGGGCATGGGATTCTCCTTGTGTCGTTCCTACCCGTCACGAAAGTGACGTTACATCCGGTTTTCCGTGTAGCGCAGGGAAAGATGCAATATGGGTGCCAGGTACGACGGCTGAATCCGGGGGCGAGAATCGGACCTGCGCTTGCCTTCGAGGCTACGCCACCGGCGGGGGAATGGCCATAGTCCAAAGGATGAACTTTGTAAAAAAGACCTTGATGAGAGTGAGGTGGCGGGCCTCCGGAAAAGGCTTCTCTGGATTTCCTTGTGGAATTGTTGTGCAACCAATCCAGAACGCCCTTGCGGCGGGAGAGGCGCTTCGTGACACGCCGTGAATACATCCTTGTAGGCTCGACGGCCGCATCCTGCGGCCGACGGTCACGAAGCGCCTCTCCCGCCGCAAGGGCTTCGTGCATGTTTCTGGCTGTTGTCCAGGTAGCGGGGAAAACACGGTGTCGTTTCCGGCGCTCCGCCCCGGCAGTGATCGCGCCAGCAGGGTTTTCCGTGTTCCCGTTCAGCGCGCCGGAGGCCGGTCACTCCCCGTGCCAGGGCGCGGAGAGTTCGTGCACGGCGTCGATGAAGGCGGCGGCGTGGTCGGGGTTCACGTGCTGGTGGATGCCATGGCCGAGGTTGAAGACGTGGCCTGAGCCCTTGCCGTAGCTTTCGAGGATGAAGGCCACTTCCTCGCGGATCCGCTCGGGGGAGGCGTAGAGCACGCAGGGGTCCATGTTGCCCTGCAGGGCCACCCGGTCGCCGACCCGGGCGCGGGCGCGGCCGATGTCCAGGGTCCAGTCCAGGCCCAGGGCGTCGGCGCCGCTGTCGGCCTGGGCCTCGAGCCACTGGCAGCCGCCCTTGCTGAAGAGGATCACCGGCACCCGGCGGCCTTCGTGTTCGCGGGTCAGGCCCTTGATGATGTGGCGCATGTAGGCCAGCGAGAAGGCTTCGTAGTCGCGGGTGGTGAGCACTCCGCCCCAGGTGTCGAAGATCATCACCGCCTGGGCGCCGGCGTCGATCTGGGCGTTGAGATAGTCGGTGACGGCCCGGGTGAGCACGTCGAGCAGCCGGTGCAGGGTCTCGGGCGCCTCGTAGAGCATGCCCTTGGCCCTGGCGAATTCCTTGGTGCTGCCGCCCTCGATCATGTAGGTGGCCAGGGTCCAGGGGCTGCCGGAGAAACCGATCAGCGGCACCCGTCCGCCCAGGGTCTGGCGGATCATGCGCACGGCGTCCATCACGTAACCCAGATCCTGCTGCATGTCGGGCACGCCCAGGCGGGCCACGTCGGCGGCGCTGCGCACCGGCGTTTCGAAGCGCGGGCCCTCGCCCTCGGCGAAGTACAGGCCCAGGCCCATGGCGTCGGGAATGGTGAGGATGTCCGAGAACAGGATGGCGGCGTCGAGGGGAAAGCGCTCCAGGGGCTGGAGGGTAACCTCGGTGGCCAGCTCCGGGGTCTTGCACAGGGTGAGGAAGTCCCCGGCCTTCGCGCGGGTGGCGCGGTACTCGGGCAGATAACGCCCGGCCTGGCGCATCATCCACACGGGCGTCACGTCCACCGGCTCGCGGAGCAGGGCGCGCAGGAAACGATCGTTTTTCAGTTCGGTCATGGTTTTTCCCGGGCGCAATCAGACCTCGAGAAAGTCGAGGATGCCCTGCGCCGCCTCGCGGCCTTCGAAGACGGCGGTGACCACGAGATCCGAGCCGCGAACCATGTCGCCGCCGGCGAAGACCTTGGGGTTGGTGGTCTGCTTGGCGAATTTCTGATCCGGCGGGGCTATTACGCGGCCGCGCTCGTCGGTGTCGATGCCGGCGGCTTCCAGCCAGTCGCCGGGGCTGGGGCGGAAACCGAAGGCGATGATCACGGCGTCGGCGAGGATGATCTCCTCGGAGCCGGGCACCGGTTCGGGGCGGCGGCGGCCGCGCTCGTCGGGCTCGCCCAGGCGGGTGGTGACCACCTTCACGCCTTCCACCCGCTCGTCGCCGACGATCTCCACCGGCTGGCGGTTCCACAGGAACTGCACGCCTTCCTCCCTGGCATTGGCCACCTCGCGGCGCGAGCCGGGCATGTTGGCCTCGTCGCGGCGGTAGGCGCAGGTGACGGAGGCGGCGCCCTGGCGGATGGCGGTGCGGTTGCAGTCCATGGCCGTGTCGCCGCCGCCGAGCACCACCACATGCTTGCCGGCCATGTCGATGAACTCGGCCGGATCCTTTTCCAGGCCCAGGCAGCGGCGCACGTTGGAGATCAGGTAGGGCAGGGCCTCGTACACGCCCGGCTTGTCTTCGCCGGGGAAGCCGCCCTTCATGAAGGTGTAGGTGCCGGTGCCGAGGAACACCGCGTCGTATTCGGCCAGCAGATCGTCCAGGCTGACGTCCCTGCCCACCTCGGTGTTGAGGCGGAATTCCACGCCCATGCCCTCGAGGATTTCGCGGCGGCGGCGCACGACCGATTTCTCCAGCTTGAACTCGGGGATGCCGAAGGTCAGCAGGCCGCCGATCTCCTCGTAACGGTCATAGACCACCGGCGTGACGCCGTTGCGCACCAGCACGTCGGCGCAGCCGAGACCGGCGGGACCGGCGCCGATCACGGCCACCTTCTTGCCGCTGTCCTGCACGTGGGAGAGATCGGGGCGCCAGTCCTGATCGAAGGCGCTGTCGGAGATGTACTTTTCGACGGCGCCGATGGTCACCGCGCCGAAGCCGTCGTTGAGGGTGCAGGCGCCCTCGCAGAGCCGGTCCTGGGGGCAGACCCGTCCGCAGATCTCCGGCAGGGAGTTGGTGCGGTGGGAGATCTCGGCGGCCTGCAGCAGGTTGCCCTCGGCGACCAGCTTCAGCCAGTCGGGGATGTAGTTGTGCACCGGGCACTTCCACTCGCAATAGGGATTGCCGCAGGCCAGGCAGCGATCCGCCTGCTGGGCGGCGCGCTCCGGATCGAAGCGCCCGTAGATTTCGGCGAATTCCTTCTTGCGCACGTCGGCCGGCTTCTTGTCGGGATCGACGCGGGGGACCTGGATGAATTGAAAGTTGTTTCCCATGTTGTCGGTTGCTGGTTGCTGGGGACGAGTAGCGGGGACAACGGGTTCCCGCTCCGTTCCATGTTTGTTTCAGGTTCTGCGCGGTCGTCTGCTGTGAGACAATGCGCAACTTTCACCAAAGCACGTTTTCGGCATGGTATGTCGGGTGGCTTGCTTCCCAGCCACCCGCTACCCGCCACCCGCCACGGCCGCGGGTTCCCGCGGCTAGCTAGGCGGCCCGTTCCTGCAGGTCTGCGAGCAGGCTTTCGAGGCTGGCGGCGCGGGGCTTGACCAGCCAGAAGTCGCCGATGGCGCCGGCGAAGTCGTCGAGGATGGCCTGGCCGCGGGCGCTGCCGGTCTCCTGCACGAACTCCTCGATCACGCTGCGCAGGTGGTTGCGGTAGGCTTCCATCTGCTCGGTGCCGATGCGGGCGATTTCCACGTCGGCGTTGATGCGCTCGGCGAAGCGGTGCTCGGGATCGTAGACGTAGGCGAAGCCGCCGGTCATGCCGGCGCCGAAGTTGCTGCCGGTGGCGCCGAGCACGGTGACCAGGCCGCCGGTCATGTATTCGCAGCCGTGATCGCCCACGCCCTCGACCACCGCGTGGCAGCCCGAGTTGCGTACCGCGAAGCGCTCGCCGGCGGTGCCGGCGGCGAACAGCTTGCCGCCGGTGGCGCCGTACAGGCAGGTGTTGCCCATGATCGGGGTGGTGGCCGGATCGTAGGCCGCGCCTGCGGGGTGGCGCAGCACCAGCTTGCCGCCGGCCATGCCCTTGCCCACATAGTCGTTGGCGTCGCCTTCCAGGTACAGGTGCAGGCCGCCGGCGTTCCACACGCCGAAGCTCTGCCCGGCGGTGCCGGTGAGGCGCAGCACGATGGGCGCTTCTTCCATGCCGGTGTTGCCGTGGCGGGCGGCGATCTCGCCCGACAGGCGCGCGCCGATGGAGCGGTGGATGTTCTTCAGCGCATAGGCGAACTCGCCGCCGGTCCGGTTCTCGATGGCCGGCAGGGCGTCGCGCACCATCTGCTCGGCCAGCTCGCCCTTGTCGAAGGGTTCGTTCTTCGGCACCGTGCAGTGGCGCGGCTTGTCGGCCGGCACGCCGCCGTCGGAGAGCAGCGGCTCCAGGTTCAGGTGGCGCTGCTTGCCGGTGCTGCCCTCGAGGATGCGCAGCAGATCGGTGCGACCGATCAGATCGGTGAGTTTGCGGCAGCCGAGGCTGGCCAGCAGCTCGCGCACTTCCTCGGCGATGAAGCGGAAGTAGTTCATCACCCACTGCACTTCGCCACGGTAGTGTTCCAGGCGCAGGACCTTGTCCTGGGTGGCCACGCCGGTGGCGCAGTTGTTGAGGTGGCAGATCCGCAGGTACTTGCAGCCCATGGCGATCATGGGGCCGGTGCCGAAGCCGAAGCTCTCGGCACCGAGGATCGCGGCCTTGACCACGTCGAGGCCGGTCTTGAGGCCGCCGTCGGTCTGCAGGCGTACCTTGTCGCGCAGATCGTTGGCGCGCAGCAGTTGATGGGTTTCGGTCAGGCCCAGCTCCCAGGGGCCGCCGGCATACTTCACCGAGGTCAGGGGGCTGGCGCCGGTGCCGCCGTCGTAGCCGGAGATGGTGATGAGATCGGCATAGGCCTTGGCCACGCCGGCGGCGATGGTGCCCACGCCGGCCTCGGCCACCAGTTTCACCGACACCAGGGCATCGGGGTTGACCTGCTTGAGATCGTAGATGAGCTGGGCCAGATCCTCGATGGAGTAGATGTCGTGGTGGGGCGGCGGCGAGATCAGCGGCACGCCGGGCTTGCAGTAGCGCAGCTCGGCGATCAGCTCGTTGACCTTGTGGCCGGGCAGCTGGCCGCCCTCGCCGGGCTTGGCGCCCTGGGCGATCTTGATCTGCAGCACCTCGGCCGAGCGCAGGTAGGCGGGGGTGACGCCGAAGCGGCCCGAGGCCACCTGCTTGATCTTGGAACGCTTGATGGTGCCGTAGCGCTTCGGATCCTCGCCGCCCTCGCCCGAGTTGGAGCGCCCGCCGAGGGTGTTCATGGCTTCGGCCAGGGTTTCGTGGGCCTCGGGCGAGAGGGCGCCGAGGCTCATGGCCGCCGAGTCGAAGCGCCTGAGGATCGCTTCGGCCGGTTCGACCTCCTCGAGGGGGATCGGGGCCACGTCGTCACGCAGGGCCAGCAGGTCACGCAGGGCCAGCACCGGGCGCTGGTTGACCAGCGCGGCGTATTCCCTGTACTTGGCGTAGTCGCCGCTTTGCACCGCGTCCTGCAGGGTGCGCACCACGTCGGGGTTGTAGGCGTGCTCCTCGCCGCCGTGGACGAACTTGAGCAGGCCGCCCTGTTCCACCGGCTTGCGCGGGTTGAAGGCCAGGCGGGCGAGTTCCCGCAGATCCGCTTCCAGCTCGGCGAAGCGGCTGCCTTCCACGCGGTTGGTGGTGCCGGCGAAGCACAGATCCACCACTTCCTGGGCGAGTCCCACGCATTCGAAGAGCTGGGCGCCCCGGTAGCTGGAGATGGTGGAGATCCCCATCTTGGAGGTGATCTTGTACAGGCCCTTGTTGATGCCCTTGCGGTACTGGGCGTCGAGGCTGCAGGCGTCCTTGTCGTCGATGGCGCCGTCGCGGATCAGATCGCGGATCACCTCGTAGGCAAGGTAGGGGTAAATGGCGGTGGCGCCATAGCCCAGCAGCACGGCGAAGTGATGGGGATCGCGGGCGGTGCCGGTTTCCACCACGATGTTGGCGTCGCAGCGCAGCCCGGCGCGGATCAGGCGGTGGTGCACGGCGCCGGTGGCGTAGAGGGCGTGCACCGGCAGGTGGTCGGGGGCGATGTCGCGATCCGAGAGGATCAGGATTACCTTGCCGGCGCGCACGGCGGCTTCCGCCTCGTCGCAGATGGCCTCGATGGCCGCTTTCAGATCCGTGCCGCCGTCGCGGTTTAGGGCGATGGTGGCGCAGGCATAGTCGGGGTTGCGCTCGCCCAGCGCCTTGAGCTGGTTGAACTTGGAGGTGGAGAGCACCGGCGAGTCCACCAGCAGGCGGGCGGCGTGTTCCGGGGTCTCCTCGAACATGTTGCGCTCGCGGCCGAAGCAGGTCTCCAGCGACATCACCACCTGCTCGCGGATGGGATCGATGGGCGGGTTGGTGACCTGGGCGAATTGCTGGCGGAAGTTGTCGTAGGGCGAGCGGATCCTGCGCGAGAGCACCGGGAAGGGGGTGTCGTCGCCCATGGAGCCGACCGCCTCCTGGCCGGCCTCGGCCAGCACGCGGATCACCTGATCCCGTTCTTCATAGGTAACCTGAAACAGCTTCTGGTAGGTGTCGATGGCCTCGGGCGAGAGGCTCGCTTCGCAGGATTCCTCCTCCAGCTTCGATTCCAGGCGCATGGCATGTTCCGCCAGCCACTGCTTGTAGGGGTGGCGGGACTTGAGCCGCTGGTCGATGTCCTCGGGCAGCAGCAGCTCGCCGGTCTCGGTGTCGGCGGCGATCATCTGGCCGGGCTTGAGCCGGCCCTTCATGACCACGTCTTCGGGCGCGTAGTCCCATACGCCGATCTCCGAGGCCAGGGTGATGTGGCGATCCCGGGTGATCACCCAGCGGGCCGGACGCAGGCCGTTGCGATCCATGGAGCAGGCGGCATAGCGGCCGTCGGTGAGGACGATGCCGGCCGGGCCGTCCCAGGGCTCCATGTGCATGGAGTTGTATTCATAGAAGGCGCGCAGTTCCGCGTCCATCTCGGCCACGTTCTGCCAGGCCGGCGGGATCAGCAGGCGCATGGCGCGGAAGATGTCCATGCCGCCGGCCAGCAGCGCCTCGAGCATGTTGTCGAGACTGTTGGAGTCGGACCCGGTCATGGAGACCAGCGGGCGCACGTCTTCCATGGGCAGTTCGGGCGTCTCGAACTTGTGGCCGCGCGCCACCGACCAGTTGCGGTTGCCCTGGATGGTGTTGATCTCGCCGTTGTGGGCCAGGTAGCGGAAGGGCTGGGCCAGGCGCCACTGGGGCCAGGTGTTGGTGGAGAAGCGCTGGTGGAATACCGCCAGCGACGAGGCCATGGCCGGATCGGCCAGATCCCGGTAAAAGACCGGCAGGTTCTCCGGCATTACCAGGCCCTTGTAGGAGATGACCCGCGAGGAAAGGCTGGGGATATAGAAATAGTCGTCGTGGGGTTCGATGGCCTTCTCGGTGCGCCGGCGGGCGATGTAGAGGTGGCGCTCGAAGGCCGTCTCGTCCATGTCCGCGGGGGCGTCGACGAAGATCTGTTCGATGGTGGGCAGGGTGCGCAGGGCTTCCTCGCCGCAGGCTTCGGGATCGACGGGGACGCCGCGCCAGCCGGCGGGATGCAGGCCTTCGGCCTTCAGTTCCTTCTCGAGGCGCTGGCGCGCCGCGGTGGCCTTCTGCGGATCGGGGTTCAGGAACACCATGCCGGCGGCGTAGGTCTCGGCGGGGGTGATGTCCAGCTCGCCGGCCACGCCGCGCAGGAAGTTGTCGGGCTTTTTCAGCAGCAGGCCGCAGCCGTCACCGGTCTTGCCGTCGGCGGCCACGGCGCCGCGGTGGGTCAGGCGCGCCAGGGCGCCGATGGCGGTCTCCAGCAGCCAGTGGCTGGGCTTGCCGTCCATCTGGGCGATCAGGCCGAACCCGCAGTTGTCCCGTTCGAATTCGGGGCGGTACAGGCCGGCGTGGGGGATCTTGGGTGTGCTCACTGTCAGTCGAACCGTCTTTTTTGCCTGCAAATGATTGATTTTGCTGGCCGAGCGCCAAAAAAGCCCGGGCAAAATGGTGTGGCAGTATACAGCCCGCGGCGGGCGGCTTCAATTCGATGCGCTCGGCGAGCACGCCGTGCAGGGCGTTTCCGTTCCGCGAGTGCGGGGAGGATGGGAGGATGCGGGGAACAGGTGGGGGCGCTGAAATGAAAGAACGGCCCCGCAGGGCCGTTCCTGGTGATGGCTCAGGCCGTGGCCTTGCGGCGGCGCTTCTTCTTGCCGACCTTCTTCATGATGGCGGCGACCTGTTTCTTCTCCCAGCGCTCGACGGCGGCGGCAACGGCCTTGGCCTTCTTCTCGCCGAGTTTGAGCAGCGCCTGTTCGCGCTTGGCCAGGATGCCGAGTTGTTCCTTGAGGTTGGCGATCTCGGCCTTGGCGGCGTCCTGGGCCATGCGGATTTCCTCCTTGGCGGCGGCGCGGGCTTCGCGCAGTGCTTCCTTGGAGGCTTTCAGATCTTCCCGCAGCTTGGCGATCAGGGCACGACGCTTGGCATCGAGTTCCTTGCGCTTGGCCGCGGCGGCCTTCTTGCGTGCAACCGCTTTCTTCTTGGCCGCGGTGGTCTTGCGCGCAACGGTCTTTTTCTTTGCGACCTTCTTGCGTGCGACTTTCTTCTTGGCCGTTTTCTTCTTGGCGGCGGTAGCGGTTTTGCGACGTGCGGTTTTCTTCTTTGCAGCCATGGTGTTCCCCCTGAGCTTGTTCGGTAGTTTCGAGTATAGCGTCTAATTCATTATATGGAAACAAGGGCAAGTTGATTTGCAATGTGGGTGTGAAAGGATTTTCAGGTGGTTTCGAGTTCGGCATGGATGTCGGCGAAACGGCGCGGCCAGGGACGCAGTTTCTGCAAGGCGGCAGGCAGTTGTGTCGCCGCCTTGCGGGCCGCCTGTCGGTTCGGGTAATCGCCGTAGACGATCACGTAAACGGTTTTTCCGCTCCGTTGGGTGCGATAGTAGACAGCCTTGCCCAGCAGGTGATGCTGACGCAGAAATCGGCGGATGCCGGCTGCATCGCGCCCGGCGAGCAGTTGCAGGGCATAGTGACTGGGATCCCGGTTCCATAGCCATGACAGGTGATCATGACGATCGAGATTTGCCGGCGGTGGACGATGCAGTGGCAGAGTCCCGATCGGTGAGGTCGGTTTGTTGTCGAGGGCGGCCTGAATGCCGTCGAAGCGGCGGATCCAGGGTTCGCGTTTCTGCACGCTGGCGGGAAGTTGCCGGAAGGCGCGTTGGGCACTTTCCCGATCGGGAAAGCTGCCGACGATGAGCGTGTACCAGGTCTGCCCCTTGCGGCGGCTTGCGAAGGCCACCGCCAGGCCCTCGAGCCCGTGTTGCCGGACGAAACGTCGCACACTGTCGCGCTGGCGGGTGGCCAGCAATTGCAGCGTGTAATGCTTCGGAGGTTGTTGACGGATCCACTTCGTGTCCCAGAGGTGCCTGGGTGTCGGGGTTCTGGCCTTGGCGGGTTTGGCAGGCGCCGTGGCCGGGGTTGGCGGTGCGGTTTCTGCGCTCGGTGTGGGGGCGGCCTGGATCCGGAACGTGGCCGGAGGGGAGAGCCGATCGCCGGGGCCGTGTACCCGCACCTGCAGGGTGTCGGCGTCGACGCCCGGCACGAAGCTGATGCGGGCCGTGCGGGTGTCGATCCACGTGACACGATCACGGGGAAGGAATTTGTGGCCGTCCTTCCAAATCAGCTCGACACGGCTGTCGGCGGTGAAGCCTTCGCCATGCAGGATGAGGGTGACCGGTTCCCGCTGGCCCGGGATCGTCTCCGGTTCGATGCGCAGGATGCGCGGTGTGGGAAGAATCGCCGCCGGCGCGGTTCCGGGTTCCGCCGGCGAGGAGTGGGGCGGTTCGCCTGCGGCCGGCGGGTGGCGCGGGGGCGTCGTTTCGTCGCCGTCTTCGGCGACCGGCGGCGTCGTTGGTTCGGCGGGGGCGGGCAGGGAAGGTTCGGCGGCGGACGGCGTTGCCGTTTCGACCGGCGCAGGGGCCTCGAACAGGGCATTGATTCGATCCTGGTTGATCAGGATCGTGGCCAGAATCAGCACCACCGTGGCGGCGATGACGATTTGCCAGCGGTTGCGGAACCTCGCTCGCGGTGCGGTTTCGTTTTCCGTTTCGGGTTCCCCGAAGGGGCTTGGCAGGTCGGCGCCGCCATCGCTGAGCCACAGGTGTGCCGCTTCGTTGATGCGGGCAGGGTTGCCCTGGGAGGTACGCCAGATCTGATCGAGCGCCTTGTCGGTGAACGGGCTGGGGCCCTGGTGGCCGGCCACCGCCAGGCGGTGGGCCAGGTAGTCGGCGAGGGTGTCGCGATCGAAAGGGGGAACATCGATGCTGTGAGTGATCTGTTCGCGCAGGCTGGCGATGGCCGGATCCTCGAGCATGGTTTCAATCTGGGGTTCACAGGCGAGGATGCAGCGCAGCAGGTTGCCCTCGGCGGTTTCCGCATCGGCCAGGTGGAACACGGCGAGCAGCGCATCGCGGGGCAGCTCGTGGGCATCGTCGATGATCAGGATGGGGGTGCGATCCTGTTCGCGCAGTTTCAGCAGATGCTGAAACAGGGCTTCCTGCAGGGAAGCCGGATCGTGGGGCGGAGCCGCCAGGTCGAAGCCTTCGGCGATCGCGAGCAGGAGATGATCCGCATCCATCAGCGGATGGGCCTGAATTCGGCACAAGACCCATTCGGGACGGGCCTCGGCGGTGAACCGGTCCAACAGGCTGGTCTTGCCGCTGCCGCGCTCGCCGATCAGCAGCAACAGGAGATTCGAATACTGGGTGAGGTGCTGCAGCATCTGCAGCCGCTGGCGGCGTTCGGCGTCGAGGAAGAGGAAGCGATCTTCGTGGGTGGGGGGGAAGGGGGCGGTGTTCAGACCGAGCCGCTCCTGATAGGCGGGTTCGAGCCGGGCGAGCTGCGCGACATCGTATTCGGTCATGGCGGCGCTTCCTGTCCCTGCATGAAGACCACTTTATAACCGCGTTTGAGCTGGGTGTCACGCACCCGCAGCAGGGCCTCGATGGCCGTGTCGTGATCGGCGAAGTGATCCTTCTTCACCCGCCCCGGCGATCCCTGCATGCCCCACTCCCGCACCAGGCTCCAGCCACCGAGCAGATCCGGCTGCAGTGCCAGGTGATAGAAGCGTGGTGGCTTGCCGTCGAGGGCGGGGATCTGGAGGTAGATGCGCATTTTGAAATCAGAGGCAAGAGACAAGAGGCAGGTGCAAAGGATTCATCGTCAACCTGATGCCGCGAGTCTGGTACACGCTGTTTTCCTCTTTACTCTTGTCTCCTTCCTCTGCCTTCAAGTCAACTCCTCGACGGCGAAGATCCGCCGATGTTCGGCGATGGCGTAGCGGTCGGTCATGCCGGCGATGTAGTCGGCCACGGCGCGGGCGCGACCCGCTTCGCCGTCGCAGTCTTCCAGTTGACGGATCCGCGCCTGGTGCTCGGGCTTGAGCAGTTTCGGATCCTGGAAGAAGGCTTCGAAGAGCGACTGCAGGATGCGGCTGGCCTTGCGGGTCATGCGATGGACCCGGTAGTGCTGGTAGAGCTGTCGGCGCAGGAACTGCTTGAGCTCCTGATTGGCGGCGTGCATCGGTTCGCTGAAACGGATCAACGGTTCGGGGTGGGCGCGGACGGCGTCGACGTCGGCCGGTGCGGCGGCGGCGATGGCCTGCTGGCTGGTTTCCACCAGATCGATGATCTGCAGGTTGATGAGACGGCGGATGATCTCGTGGATCAGTCGGCGTTGCGGCAGATCGGGATGGTGTGCGGTGACTTCCTCGTACTGTTCCCGGAACAGGGCGATGTCCAGCAGCTGGGACAGGCGGATCAGGCCCGAGCGCAGGCCGTCGTCCACGTCGTGGTTGTTGTAGGCGATTTGATCGGCCAGATTGACCAGTTGCGCTTCCAGGGTGGGTTGGGTCTTGTCGAGGAAGCGCCGGCCCACCTCGCCGAGGCTCTCGGCGTGGCGCGGCGAGCAGTGCTTGAGGATGCCTTCACGGGCCTCGAAGGTGAGGTTGAGGCCGGGAAAGTCGGCGTAGCGTTCCTCGAGGGTGTCGACCACGCGCAGGGATTGCAGGTTGTGCTCGAAGCCGCCGTATTCGCGCATGCAGGCGTTGAGGGCGTCCTGGCCGGCATGGCCGAAGGGGGTGTGGCCGAGATCGTGGGCCAGGGCGATGGTTTCCGCCAGATCCTCGTTCAGGTGCAGGATGCGGGCGATGGAGCGGCTGATCTGGGCCACCTCGATGGAGTGGGTGAGGCGGGTGCGGAACATGTCGCCTTCGTGGTTGACGAAGACCTGGGTCTTGTATTCCAGACGGCGGAAGGCGGCGGAGTGGACGATGCGATCCCGGTCGCGCTGGAACTCGCTGCGGTATTCGGGCGGCGCTTCGGGATACTGCCGCCCGCGGCTGCTTTCCGGTCTTGCGGCCCAGGGCGCCAGTTCAGGCATGACGGCTGTCGGCGGGTTCCGCGGCACGCAGCGCCTCGATGGTGTCGCGCAGGTGCGCGGGATCGAACTGGTCGGTAACGAAGGCTTCGCCGAGGGCGCGCAGCAGCACCAGGTGGATGCGTCCGGCGCGGACCTTCTTGTCCACGGCCATGATTTCCAGGAAGCGGTCGTAGTCCATGAAGGCCGGGGCCCGGGTCGGCAGGCGCGCACTGGCGATCAGGCGCTCCACCCGCGCCACGTCGGCCGGGCTCAGCCAGCCTTCGCGACAGGAGAGATCGGCGGCCATCAGCATGCCGGTTCCCACGGCCTCGCCGTGCAGCCAGTTGCCGTAGCCGGCGCCGGTCTCGATGGCGTGGCCGAAGGTGTGGCCGAGGTTGAGCAGGGCGCGCTGGCCGCTCTCCCGTTCGTCGGCGGCCACCACTTCGGCCTTGTGGCGGCATGAGGTTTCGATGGCCTCGGCGGTGGCCTGCGGATCCCGTTCGAGCAGGCGGCCCATGTTGGCTTCCAGCCAGGTGACGAAGGCCTCGTCGCGGATCAGGCCGTACTTGATGACCTCCGCCAGGCCCGCCGAGAGCTGGCGATCTTCGAGGGTGTCGAGGGTGTCGGTGTCGATGATCACGCAGCGGGGCTGGTGAAAGGCGCCGATCATGTTCTTGCCCAGAGGATGGTTGACACCGGTCTTGCCGCCCACCGAGGAGTCCACCTGGGCCAGCAGGGTGGTGGGGATCTGGATGAAATCGACGCCGCGCTGATAGGTGGCGGCGGCGAAACCGGTCATGTCGCCCACCACGCCGCCACCGAGGGCCACCAGGGTGCAGTGGCGGTCGAAGCGGGCGCGCAACAGGGCATCGTAGATCCGATCCACCGTTTCCAGGGTCTTGTACTGCTCGCCGTCGGGCAGGATCACGCTTTCCACCTCGAAATCGGCGAAGGCCCGCTGTGCCCTTTCGAGGTACAGCGGGGCGACCGTCTCGTTGCTGACGATCAGCACCTGGGTGCCGCGCACGTGGGGGCGGATCGGATCGGCGCGGCCGAGCAGGCCCTGGCCGATGTGGATGGGATAGCTGCGATCGCCGAGTTCGACGGTGAGGGTCTTCATGATCTTGCCGCACGGTGGAAGCCGGTGGCTATTATATCGGCAATGGGCTCACTGCGCCTGCAGCTCGCGGAGCAGGGCCTGGACCGCCTGGCGAATGCCCCGCTGGCCGGTTTCGAAGACGATGTCGGCCACGTCGCGGTAGAGGGGCTCGCGCTCGCGCAGGAGGGCCTCCAGTCGGGCCCGGGGATCGGCCGTCTGCAGCAGAGGACGGTTGCGATCCTTGCGGGTGCGTGCCAGCAGCTCGTCGAGGCTGGCCTGCAGGTAGATGACGGTGCCGCGGGACTGCAGGTGGCGGCGGTTCTCCGGATCCAGCACCGCCCCGCCACCGGTGGCCAGCACCAGGTTGGGGCGCCGGGTCAGCTCGTCGATCACGGCCTTTTCCCGCTTGCGGAAACCGGCCTCCCCTTCCACGTCGAAGATCCAGGGGATCGTGGCCCCGGTGCGGGCTTCGATTTCCTGATCCGAATCGATGAAATCCATGCCCAGGGCCTCGGCCAGCTTGCGGCCGATGGTGGTCTTGCCGGCGCCCATGGGCCCGACGAGGAAGATGTTGGGTCGTGAGGCCATGTTCAGGGAAAGTGAGACCCATCCGGCGCCGGGGCCGGATGGGCGTGGCGGAACTCAGAGGGCGGTCTCTTCCTTGAGCAGCTTGGGCGAGATGAAGATCAGCAGTTCCGACTTGTCGTTCTTCTCGGAGCGGTTGCGGAACAGCCCGCCCACCAGCGGCAGATCGCCGAAGAAGGGCACCCGGTTGATGTTGTGGGTCTTGGTCTGTTCGTAGACGCCACCGAGGACGATGGTCTCGCCGTTGTCCACCAGCACCTGGCTGGTGACCTTGTTGGTGTCGATGGGCGGGACGCCGAGCACGGTGCGGGCAAAGTCGGGCTTGTCCTTGGTGACTTCCAGATCCATGATGATGCGTTCGTCCGGCGTGATTTGCGGGGTCACCTTGAGGCTCAGCACCGCCTTCTTGAAGGACACGGAAGTGGCGCCGCTGGAAGTGGCCTGCTGGTAGGGGATCTCGGTCCCCGTCTCGATGGTCGCCTCCTGCTGGTTGGCGGTGATCACCCGCGGGCTGGAGATGGTTTCCGACTTGCCCTCGGCCTGGGCGGCGGACAGCTCCAGATCCAGCAGGGTGCCGAAGGGCAGTTTGGCGATGGCCAGGCCGATGCGGCCGGCGGTGGAGGCCGTTGCCGGGAGATTGACGTTCAGTCGCTGATCCAGCGCCGGGGTGGTGCCGAACTGGTTGAAGCTGTCGGCCGAGTTGAGGGAGCCCGAGGTGGTGATCTGGCCGTTGGCGGCCTTGGTGGTGGAGACCCCGAACTTCACCCCCAGCTCCTTGCTGAAGGTCGTGCCGGCCAGCACCACCCGCGATTCGATCAGCACCTGGCGGATGGGGATGTCCAGTTCCTTGACCAGGGCGATCACCTCGTCGATGTGGTCGGCCGTGTCGGTGACCAGCAGCTTGTTGGTGCGCTGATCCACGGTCACCGAGCCGCGCGCGGAAAGCATGCCCTGTTCCTTTGACTGGATGAGCTTGGCCAGTTCCTCGGCCTTGGCGTAGTTGACCTGAATGGTCTCGTTGACCAGCGGCGCCAGTTCCACCACCTGCTTGGCGGCTTCCAGTTCGAGTTTCTCCTGGGCGGCGATTTCCTCGGCCGGCGCAATCAGCATCACGTTGCCGGAGACCCGCTTGGCCAGGCCCTTGGTCTTGAGGATGATGTCCAGGGCCTGATCCCAGGGGACGTTCTTCAGGCGCAGGGTCAGGTTGCCGCTGACCGAATCGGAGACCACCATGTTCAGGCCGGTGAAGTCGGCGATCAGCTGCAGGACCGCGCGCACGTCGATGTTCTGGAAGTTCAGCGACAGGCGTTCACCCGTGTAGGGGAACTTGCGCTTCTCCTTGCCCACCAGTTCTTCCTTCTTGGGCTTGGGCTTGATGTCGATGGTCAGTTTTTCGTTGGCCTGGTAGGCGATGTGATCGAAATCGCTGATGGCCGAGATGACCAGACGCACGTCGTTGCCATGATTGAAGGCATCCACGGTGCGCACCGGAGTGGCAAAGTCGGTGACATCCAGACGGCGCTCGAGTTTTTCCGGCAGTTTGCTGTTCTTGAGAGTGACGATGAGCTGCTTGCCCCGTTTCTTCATGTCGATGGGGGTGTTGGGATCCACGAGGGTGACCACGACCCGGCCCTCGCCCTTGAGACCGCGGCGGAAATCGATGTCGGCCACGTTGACGTCGGCCGCAGAGAGCGTGGGCGCCTGTGAACCCTTGGCGACCACGGCAGTGAAGCCGCCGTGGGCCGATTTGTCCGACAGGGTGAGGATGATCTCGTTGCCCTGCACCCGGGTTTCGTAACCGATGAGCTTGGCCAGATTGACCACCACCCGGGTGCGGCCGCCGGCCTCGACGGCGGTGATCCGCCGCGCCACGCCCACGTCGATGTCCTTGTAGCGCTGTTTCAGTCCCAGCTTCGTGTTGGGCAGATCCAGGGCGATGCGCGCCGGGTTGTCGATGGTGAAGGTGGACGGTTCCGGGGCCGGTTCGGCCAGTTTCAGCCGGATCTGGATCCGCTCGCCGGGCAGGGTGGTGAACTCGATGTCCTTCAGGGTATTGGCCCAGAGCACGGCCGGGAGGGTGAGCAGGAGCAGGCCAGGGATCAGACGGCGCAGCCAGGGGGTGAAGGGAGCGGTGTTTGTTCTCATTGTCTTGTTCTCCATCAGGTCCTACTCGGCCAGCGTGAGGGTCGCCTCGCGATCGACCCAGCCTCCGGTGGCACCGTTCGGGATGATTTCCTTGATCTTGATTTGGTTTTCGCTGATTTCGACGATCTCGCCGAAGTTCTTGCCCAGGTGGTTGCCCACCTGGACCCGATAGACGGTGTTGTCCGGGGCGGCGATCAATGCCCAGAGCTTGCCTTTCTTCTCCAGCGTGCCGACGTACTTGAGGCTGTCGAGGGGAAATTCCTCCAGCGCCTCACGCTTGCGGTTCATGTCGGGCCGCAGGCCCGGATTGGCCTCGGGCTGGCGCACCGCCTCGAAATAGGGCGAGAAGGGATCGCGCCGGTCGTCCTCCACGTAGACGAAGGTGTCATAGGGTTTGACCTCGGGGATGGGCTTGATCTTGCCTCCCGGCCGGGACTTGACCTTCTCCACCCAGGCCCGGAGATCGTCGTGCTCGGAGCCGCTGCAGGCGGCCACCAGAAGAAGCGGGGCGGCCAGCAGCAGGAGCCGGGTGAGCGGAATGCGGGTTCGATTGCCTGCCATATCAGTACTTTACCGGTTTATCTGCGTCTGCGGCCTTTGCGTTTCCTGGCCTTCTTCTTGCGGGCGGCGGCGATTTCCGCCTCGTCCATGTAACGGTAGGTCTTGGCCGTCACCTCCATTACCAGCTTGCCGTTCTTGTCACGCTTGATGTTGATGTCGTGCAGGGTGACGATGCGCGGCAGCGCGGCGATGCCACTGACGAAGCGCCCGAACTGGTGATAGGTGCCGGTCATCTTCATCTTGATGGGCAGCTCGGCGTAGAACTCGATCTGGCGCTCGGGGCCGGGCTGGAAGAGCTGGAATTCCACCCCGGCGGCCAGCCCGGTCTGGGAGATGTCCACCAGCAGATCCTCCACCTCGGTCTTGCTCGGCAGCTGGCGCAGCATGGCGCCGAAGGATTTCTTCATCTCCTCGAGCTGGGCCTTGTACTTGTCCAGGTTGGCGGCCTTGGCCTGCTTCTGCTCGAATTCCTTCTTCAGGCGGGTTTCCTGGGCCCGGGCGCGTTCCAGGTCGTCGAGCTGGCCCTGGATGTCGAGAAAGTAGCCGGCCACCAGGATCAGGATGCAGACCACCACGATCAGACCGGCCTTGACCGGCACCGGCCAGGCGCCCAGATTGCTGAAGTCCAGGTTGTTCAGGTCGATGTCTTTCATGAGGCTTTCTTCTCTTCCGCCTGGCGGAGCTGGACGGCGCGCAGCACGAAGTTGCGTTCATCGCTGTCCGACTTGGAATCCTTCTTGATCACCTGCAGCTGCGGGTTGGCCAGCCAGGGCGAGGCCTCGATGTTGCGCATCAGCGCCGAGACCCGGGCGTTGGACTGGGCGCGCCCCTCGAGGATCAGGTTCTTGCCCTGTTGCTTGAGGCTGACCAGGTAGGTGCCCTCGGGCATGATCTTGGCGATCTCGTCGAACAGGTGAACGATCTCCGGGCGGTTGCGCTGCAGTTGCTCGATGACTTCCATGCGTGCCAGCAGGCGCTTGCGCTCCTTGGCCAGGTTGTCGATTTCCTTGATCTGCTTTTCGACCTTGACGATCTCCTTCTTCAGGAAATCGTTGCGGGACTGCTGTTTCTGGATCTGGTTGGCGATCTGGATGTGCACCAGGGCGATGATCGCCACCATCAGCAGGGCCGACAGCCCCATGATGGTGAGAAACTGCCGGAGCTGTTCCTTGCGTTGCTCTTCGCGCCAGGGGAGCAGGTTGATACGGGCCATCAGTCGAAACTCCTCAGGGCCAGGCCACAGGCGATCATCAGGGCCGGGGCGTCGTTACTCAGGCTCTGTGCCTTGACCCGGGAGGCGAGGGTCATGTTGGCAAAGGGGTTGGCGATGGAGGTGTGCACCCCGAGCTTGTCGGCGATCAGCTCGTCGATGCCGGGGATCATGGCGCTGCCGCCGGCCAGCACGATGTGATCCACGCTGCTGTACTGGTTGGCGGAGAAGAAGAACTGCAGCGAGCGGCTGACCTGCTGGGCCATGGCCTCCATGAAGGGCTCGAGCACCTCCGGCACGTAGTTGTCGGGCAGGCCGCCCTGGCGCTTGGCCATGCCGGCCTCCTCGTAGGAGAGGCCGTAGCGGCGCTGGATCTCCTCGGTGAGCTGCTTGCCGCCGAACACCTGCTCGCGGGTGTAGATGTTCTTCAGATCGTGCATCACGTTGAGGGTGGTCATGGTGGCGCCCACGTCCACCACCGCGATGGTCTGGTCGATGCCCTGTTCGGGCAGCTGGGGGGCCAGCAGCTGGAAGGCGTTCTCGATGGCGTAGGCTTCCACGTCGATGATCTTGGCCTTCAGGCCGGCCAGCTCGATGGCCGCCACCCGCACGTCCACGTTCTCCGAGCGGGAGGCGGCCAGCAGCACGTCCACCCGCTCCGGGTCGTTCTCGGTGGGCCCGAGCACTTCGAAGTCCAGGTTCACTTCCTCGAGGGGGTAGGGGATGTATTGATCCGCTTCCAGCTGGATCTGCTGTTCCAGCTCGTCCTCGTTGAGATTGGCGGGCATGGACACGGTCTTGGTGATGACCGCCGAGCCCGCCACCGCCGCCGCCGCGAACTTGGTGCGGCTGCCGGAGCGCTTGACCGCCCGCTTGATGGCTTCGCCGACCGCCTCGACGTCCGAGATGTTCTTCTCGATCACCGAATTGGGGGGCAGGGGTTCCACCGCGTAGCTCTCCACCCGCAGGCGGTCTCCGCTCTTGCCCAGCTCCAGCAGCTTGACCGCGGTGGAGCTGATGTCGAGCCCGAGAACGGGTGGCTTTTTCGGCTTGAAGAGGTCGGCCAGGCCCATATTTTCTCTTTGCGTGACTAGGGGTTAGGTGAAATAGGTGTATAACTACTTTAGGTTTTAGAGTCAACTATAGGTCAAGTAATGAATAAATACAAATATCTCGTATAGTGTCGACTCGCTCTTGGCAGTATACTCACGATTCCTTCAGTATCGGAGCCCGCCACGCGGTTCTTTATCCAAAAGACGTAAATGAAGCCCATTTTCAAGAAACTGGTCACATTTTTCGTGGCCGCCACCCTCACCCTGGCCCTTCTGGGCGCCCTCGGCCTCCTCGGCGCCTGGCTCTATCTCACCCCCCGGCTGCCCGACATCGAATCGTTGCGGGACGTGAAGCTGCAGGTGCCCCTGCGGATCTATTCCCGCGACGGGGCGCTGATCGCCGAATTCGGTGAAATGAAACGTACCCCCATGAAATACGAGGAATTCCCGCCGCGGCTGATCCAGGCCATCCTGGCCGCCGAGGACGATCGCTTCTTCGAGCACCCGGGCGTCGACTACCAGGGCCTGCTGCGGGCGGCCCTGAACCTGATCCGCACCGGGCGCAAGGGCCAGGGCGGCAGTACCATCACCATGCAGGTGGCGCGCAACTTCTTTCTGAGCCGCGAGAAGACCTACCTGCGCAAGCTCAACGAGATCCTGCTGGCCCTGAAGATCGAAGACGAACTCAGCAAGACCCAGATCCTCGAGCTGTACCTGAACAAGATCTACCTGGGCAAGCGGGCCTATGGCTTCGCCGCCGCCGCCCAGGTCTACTACGGCAAGCGCCCGGCGGAGCTGACCCTGCCGGAGATGGCCATGATCGCCGGTCTGCCCAAGGCGCCGTCCCGTTACAATCCGGTGGTCAATCCCGAGCGGGCGCGTCTGCGCCGGGACTACGTGCTGGGCCGCATGCGCAGCCTGGGCTTCATCAGCGAGGAGGAATACCGGGCGGCCCTGGCCGATCCGGTGCACGCCGAGGTGCACGGCCAGGAGGTGGATCTGGAAGCGCCCTACGTGGCCGAGATGGTGCGCACCGAGATGGTCCGCCGCTTCGGCAGCGCCGCCTACACCGAGGGCTACCAGGTCTATACCACCATCGACGCGGCCCGCCAGCGGGCCGCCAATGCCGCCCTGCGCAACGATCTGCTGGCCTACGATCGCCGCCACGGCTATCGCGGCGTCGAAGGCCACGTGGCGCCGCTGGCCGAGGCCGACAGCGACGACATGGCGCACTGGCAGGCGGCGCTGGCCGACTACCGGCCCAGCGGCAATCTCGAACCGGCGGTGATCTTCGCCCTGGAGGACCAGGCGGCCTGGGCCTGGACCGCCGACGGCCGGGTGGCCTGGCTGCCCTGGTCGAAGCTCTCCTGGGCCCGCCGCTACGTGGACGACAACCATCTCGGCCCGGAACCGGCGCGGGCCGACGAGATTCTGCGCGAGGGCGACATCGTCTACGTGGCCCGTGCCGGGCGCGGCTGCAGCTGGCTGGCCAAGAAACCCACCGTGGCCGGCGCCCTGATCTCCCTGGAGCCGCAGGACGGGCGCATCGACGCCCTGGTGGGCGGTTTCGACTACTATGACAGCAAGTTCAATCGGGTCACCCAGGCCCGGCGCCAGCCCGGATCGGCCTTCAAGCCTTTCATCTACACCGCGGCGCTGGACAAGGGCTACACGGCGGCCAGCATCATCAACGACGCCCCGGTGGTGTTCGAGGCGCCGGGGCTCGAAGACACCTGGCGGCCCGAGAACTACAGCGGCCACTTCTACGGCCCCACGCGTCTGCGCCAGGCCCTGATCAAGTCGCGCAACCTGGTCTCCATCCGTCTGCTGCGGGACATCGGGATCGGCTATGCGGTGCGCTACGTGCGCCGCTTCGGTTTCCGCAACGAGAGCCTGCGCCGGGATCTCTCCCTGGCCCTGGGCAGCGGCGAGCTGACACCGCTGGAGCTGGCCCGCGGCTATGCGGTGTTCGCCAACGGCGGCTACCGGATCACGCCCTGGCTCATCGATCACGTGCTCGACAGCCAGGGCAAGGTGGTGATGCTGACCCGCCCGCGCACGGTCTGCGCGGCCTGCGCCGATGCCGAGGCGGAACGGGCCCGCAAGGCCGAGGAGGTCGCGCAGGCCCGGCGCGAGGCGGGCGAGCCCGAGCCCGAACCCTCGCCGGAGGAACTGGCCGCGCAAAAGGCCCGGGCCGAGGCCGACGCGGCCCGGCGCGAGGCGGCCGAGGCGCTGCTTGCGGCGATGCGCCCGGAAGAGCGGGAGCAGGTGCTGCAGGGGCCGCCGCAGCCCGAATACGCCCCGCGGGTGCTCTCGCCCCAGGTGGCCTTCATCATGAACACCATGCTGCGCGACGTGATCCGCTTCGGCACCGGGCGCCGGGCCCTGGTGCTGCGCCGTTCGGATCTGGCCGGCAAGACCGGCACCACCAACGATCAGCGCGACGCCTGGTTCGCCGGCTTCAATCCGGCCCTGGTGACCATCGCCTGGGTTGGCTTCGACGATCCGCGCCCCCTGGGCAGCCACGAGACCGGAGCCCGCGCCGCGCTGCCCATGTGGATCGGTTACATGGGCGCCGCGCTGCGTGATACCCCGGAAATCCCGCTGGTGCAGCCGCCGGGCATCGTTTCGGTGCGTATCGACGCCCGCACCGGCGAGCTGGCCGGCGCCGACAGCTCCGCAACCCTGTTCGAGTATTTCCGCGCCGATCACGTGCCGACCCGCGAGGCGGAAGAGGAAGCGGCCCCCCCCATTGCCAGCGGCGCTGAGGGTGGCGATGGCGCGCCGGCCGGGGACATAACCGAGGAGCTGTTTTGAGGCTGCCAGCCGCTCCCGCAGACCCATAGCCGGGATGGCGCGCGAGCGGAATCCGGGAACGACGGTTCCCCGGGTTCCGGCCCCGCGGGCCTGCATCCGGCTACACAATCCCCGCCTGCTGTGCCGAAATTTTGCAATGACCAGGCAAAGCCGGCAGTCCCGAGAGGAGTCCTGAAATGAACGGAGCCCGCCACGGTCGCGAACGCCAGATGCGTGAACGTCTCGCCCAGGAGGCCGCGCGCATCCTGCTCGAGTCCGGCAGCCGCGACTTTTATGCCGCCAAGCGCAAGGCCGCCGAACGGCTCGGCGCGGTGGATACCCGCAACATGCCCAGCAATGCGGAGATCGAGCTGGCCCTGGTGACTCATCAGCGGATCTTCCGCGCCGACAGTCAGCCCCGGGCCTTGCGCCACCTGCGCGAGGTGGCCCTGGAAGCCATGCGCTTCTTCAGCGCATTCCGGCCGCGGCTGGTGGGCAGCGTGCTGCGCGGCACGGCCGACGAGCATTCGGTGATCAGCCTGCATCTGTATGCGGGCACGCCCGAGGAGATCGATCTGTTCCTGCTCGATCGGGGCATCCCTTTCGAAACCGGCGAGAAGCGCCTGCGCTTCGGCGCCGATCATTACCAGACCCTGCCGTTGTACCGCTTCCTGGCCGAGGACACGCCGCTGGAAGTGGTGGTCTTCCCCCTCGACGGTTCCCGTCAGCCGCCGCTCAGTCCCGTGGATGGCAAGCCCATGCGGCGGGCCGATCAAAAAGAAGTGGAAATTCTCCTGATGGCAGAGGAAAGCTGAAAGGACGCAGCGGCAAGGAAGGCCCCGCCGTTTTCCTCTTTATTCTGGCCGCTTTTCTCTGAGACGGGCGACGCCCGTGTCCACGGCCGCCTCGGCCACGGCGCCGGCCACCTTCGCCTTCAGGCGAGGATCGAAGGGCTTGGGGATGAAGTAGTCGGGGCCGAAGGCCAGTTCCTCCAGGCCGTAGGCGGCCAGCACCTCGGGGGGAACCGGTTCGTGGGCCAGTTCGGCCAGGGCGTGCACTGCGGCGACCATCATGGCCATGTTGATGCAGGTGGCCTGCACGTCCAGCGCGCCCCGGAAGATGTAGGGGAAGCCCAGCACGTTGTTCACCTGGTTGGGGTGGTCCGAGCGCCCGGTGGCCAGGATCACGTCGTCGCGGGTGGCTTTGGCCAGGGCCGGATCGATCTCCGGATCGGGGTTGGAGAGGGCGAAGACGATGGGGCGCTCGGCCATGGTCTCGAGCATGGCGGGGGTGAGCAGGCCGGGGCCGGAGACGCCGATGAAGACGTCGGCGCCGCGCACCGCATCGGCCAGGGTCCGGCGCGGGGTCTCACGGGCGAATTCCTGCTTCCAGGGATTCACGTGGTCCCGTCCCTGATGAACCACGCCCCGGCGATCCACCAGATAGATGCGCCGCGCGCCCAGATGGCGGAGCATGCGCATGGCGGCGATGCCGGCGGCCCCGGCGCCGACGCAGACGATGTGGACCGAGGCCAGATCCTTGCCGGCGATCTCCAGGGCGTTGAGCAGCCCGGCGGCGATGATGATGGCCGTGCCGTGCTGATCGTCGTGGAACACGGGGATGTCCAGTTGCTTGCTAAGGGTCTGCTCGATCTCGAAACAGGCGGGGGCGGCGATGTCTTCCAGGTTGATGCCGCCGAAGCCGGGCGCGATACGCCGGACCGTGTCCACGAAGGCGGCGTCGTCCTCGGCGTCCACCTCGATGTCCACCGCGTCCACGTCGGCGAAACGCTTGAACAGCACGGCCTTGCCTTCCATCACCGGCTTGGCGGCCAGTGGGCCGGTATTGCCGAGGCCGAGCACGGCGGTGCCGTCGGTGACCACCATGACCAGATTGGACTTGTTGGTATAGCGCGCCGCGCTGGCGGGATCCGCGGTGATGGCCCGCACCGGCGCTGCCACGCCGGGGGTGTAGGCCAGGCTGAGATCGTCCTGGGTCTGGCAGGGCTTGGTCAGCAGGGTGCCGATCTTGCCCGGGACGGGTTCGGCGTGATAGCGCAGGGCGGCGTCTTCGAGGGTGGGTGGCTGGTCTTTGCTCATGGCAGGGTCCGTTTCGGGGCAGGCGGCGATTGTACCCGCTGCCGAGGTGTTGCACGAGGGGCGGACTGATCAGCCGCCCCGTCTGGCTACTGGTCAAGCCATTGGCACGCCCTTGGGGTCGGTGAGGCGTTTCGTGACACGCCGTGAATACGTCCCTGTAGGCTCGACGGCCGCATCCCTGCGGCCGACGGTCACGAAACGCCTCACCGACCCCAAGGGCTCTATACATGAATCCGACGCAGCAATTTTCAGCGGCTTGTCGAAAACGCGCTTTTTCAACAGCCACTCAGTCGACGGCTTCGATCATGCGGGGGTGGTTGAGGTTCATGCGCAGTTCGCGGCGGTTTTTCACGTAATAGACCCAGCCGCGCACGGTGAGGCGGCGCCCGGCGAAGTCGCGGGGATGGCGGGCAAAATGATGCCGGTGTTTCTTCGGCAGGCGCAGGGCGAAGCCCGGTCCGAGGTTCAGCCAGAAGGCGGTGCGGCTCTCGCCCACCCGGGACACGGTGCCGGTGACGCGGCGGAAGCCGGTGTCGGCGGGTCCGAGGCGATCCGCCGGCACGGGCCGGAAGGCGGCCTCGCGCCAGACGCCGCGGCGGGCCTGCCGGGCCCGGGCCTCGGCTTCGGCATAGCAGTCGGCATGGCGCAGATTGGGTGGCACCACCACCTGGAAGCCCAGGCCGGCCTCGAGCAGCCGGGCCGTGACGTTGGTGCCGTCGGGCAGGAAGGGATGGGCCAGCAGACGGCCGTAGTGATCGGTCGGATCCCGGCCGATCTCCAGTTGCAGCCGCCCGTTCGCGAGCAGGCTGCGCAGGCGGGCGGTGGCGGCCTCGGCGAGCGGCTGGGCGGGGCGGCCGTCGCGGGCCCGCTCCGGGGTGTTGAGGCCGATGAAACGCACGTGCCGCCCGTCGGCCAGGCGGATGGTGTCGCCGTCGATGACCTCGGCCAGTTCGACCGGCCGGGCGTCGGCGGGCGTCGGGCAGTGACCGCGGCCCGTGCAGGCCGTGGTGGCCAGCAGCAGGCAAACGAAAAGGGGCGCCCGCAGCGCCCCTTTTCCGTCGATGCGCCAGGGCATCGTCTTATTTCTTCATGCCGTACTTCTGGCGGAACTTGTCCACGCGGCCGGCGGTGTCCACCAGCTTCTGCTTGCCGGTGTAGAACGGATGGCACTGGGCGCAGACTTCGATGCTCAGATCGCGGCAGGCGGTGGAACGGGTCTGGAAGGTGTTTCCGCAACTGCAGGTGACGGTGATCTCGCAGTAGTCGGGATGGATGTCGGCTTTCATGATGGCTCAGGTCTCCAAGGGGCGTGTCGCTCTCCCGGCCTCTCCGGGCACCACACGCTTGCAACAGGGCCGGCGATCATACGGAAATCGGCCGCAGGCGGCAAGGGCTTTCCGGCGCCGGTCAGGGTCGGCGGAAGGGCAGGATGCGCGCGCTGCGGCGGGGCGGGGCGGGGCGCTCTTCGGCCAGTTGCTGATAGGCTTCGCCGAGCTGGTGGAAGGTGGTCCACATCATGTCGGAGATGGCCACGCAGGCGGCCATGGGGTTGCTGGCGGTGTCGCGCACCCGGTCGATGCGCCACTGCAGGCGGCGCAGGCGATCCTGGTGGCTGCGGGAGGCGCGGGCAATGCAGGCGTCCAGCAGGGCGCTGCGCTGGCGCTCGAAGGATTCGGGATCGCGCTTCGCCAGTTGCGACCACTGGTCGAAGTCGATGCGGCTGGCGGGCTTGGCCTGACTCATGGCGGATACCTCTCAAGGCGATATGGCGCACAAATCGCCACATTTCAATGATCCGCCGTTCCGGCCGGAAAGTCAAAACCCGGAAAGTTGTTGTAATTTGTTGATTGAAAAAGAAAATCCAACACAAAATCGCGAAGACGCCAAGGGGGCAAAGATTTCATGGAACAGGAGCAATGACGCCTCGAAACGAAACACCCCTCCCCCTTGCGTCCTCGGGGCCTTCGCGTTGGATGGGGGTGGTTCTACCGCTTCATGGAATCGAAGAAGTCGGCGTTGGTCTTGGTGGCCTTGAGCTTGTCGAGCATGAATTCCATGGCGGCGATCTCGTCCATGTCGTGGACCACCTTGCGCAGGATCCACATCATCTGCAGTTCGTCGGGCTTGGTGAGCAGTTCCTCGCGGCGGGTGCCGGAGCGGTTGATGTTGATGGCCGGGTAGATCCGTTTCTCGGCGATGCGCCGGTCGAGGTGGATCTCCATGTTGCCGGTGCCCTTGAACTCCTCGTAGATCACGTCATCCATGCGCGAGCCGGTCTCCACCAGGGCGGTGGCGAGGATGGTCAGGGAGCCGCCCTCCTCGATGTTGCGGGCGGCGCCGAAGAAGCGCTTGGGCCGGTGCAGGGCGTTGGCGTCCACGCCGCCGGTGAGCACCTTGCCGGAGGAGGGGATCACGGTATTGTAGGCGCGCGCCAGGCGGGTGATGGAATCGAGCAGGATCACCACGTCCTTCTTGTGCTCCACCAGGCGCTTGGCCTTCTCGATCACCATTTCGGCCACCTGCACGTGGCGCGAGGCGGGCTCGTCGAAGGTGGAGGCCACCACTTCGCCGCGCACCGAGCGGGCCATCTCGGTCACTTCCTCGGGGCGCTCGTCGATGAGCAGCACGATCAGGTGCACTTCCGGGTAGTTGTGGGTGATGGAGTGGGCGATGTCGTGCAGCATCATGGTCTTGCCGGCCTTGGGCGGCGAGACGATGAGGCCGCGCTGGCCCTTGCCGATGGGCGCCACCAGATCGATGAGCCGGGTGGTGATGTCCTCGGTGGAGCCGTTGCCGATCTCCAGCTTGAGGCGCTCGGTGGGATGCAGCGGGGTGAGGTTCTCGAACAGGACCTTGTTCTTGGCGTTCTCCGGCGGCTCGAAGTTGATCTCGGAGACCTTGAGCAGGGCGAAGTAGCGTTCCGAATCCTTGGGCGGGCGGATCTTGCCCGACACGGTGTCGCCGGTGCGCAGGTTGAAGCGGCGGATCTGACTGGGCGAGACGTAGATGTCGTCGGGGCCGGCCAGGTAGGAACTGTCGGGGGAGCGCAGGAAGCCGAAGCCGTCCTGGAGGATTTCCAGCACGCCGTCACCGTAGATGTCCTCGCCGCTCTTGGCGTGGGCCTTGAGGATGGCGAAGATGATGTCCTGCTTGCGGGCGCGGGACATGCCCTCGATGCCGTTGGCGGTGGCCAGCTCGATGAGTTCCGGGACCGGAGTCTTCTTGAGTTCTGTCAGGTTCATGGATGTGGGTCTTTTCGGAAAAGTGGGTAATGCCGGATTCGACGACGGCACAGCGGACGCTGCGCGGACGATGACGACGGTAAGGAATGTTCGGGTCTGGGGTTGTCTGGAAGCGCGCCGGGAAGTCGGCGGGCCTGCCGGGAACTTTTGTGGTTGTAGTGGAAGAGTAACAGCTCGCCGGGCGGGTGTCCAGCCCGCCCGGTGTGGGTTTACAGGTTGCTGTCGATGAAGGCGGCGAGCTGGGATTTGGACACGGCGCCCACCTTGGTGGCCTCCACGTTGCCGTTCTTGAACAGCATCAGGGTCGGAATGCCGCGGATGCCGAACTTGGGCGGCGTGTTGGGGTTCTCGTCGATGTTGAGCTTGGCGACCTTCAGCTTGCCGGCGTATTCCTCGGCGATTTCGTCGAGGATCGGGGCAATCATCTTGCAGGGACCGCACCAGTCGGCCCAGTAGTCCACCAGGACGGGCATGTCGGCTTTGAGGACTTCTTCTTCGAAGGTGTCGTCGGTGACATGGACAATTTTATCGCTCAAGGTTGTGTCTCCCACGTTGTGCCGGCCGACCAGGGGCCGCTTGCGCACATTTGAGCCCAACCGGGAAGGGATTGCAAGCCCATCGCCGACCGGGATTCTGCTATTCTAGACCGCCATGAGCGATGCCCATCTGACCGATACCCGTTTCTCCGATTTCGATCTTCCCGCCGAACTGTTGCAAGGCATTGAGTCCGCGGGTTTTTCCCGTTGCACGCCGATCCAGGCCGAAACCCTCCCCCTGGCCCTGGCCGGGCAGGACGTGAGCGGTCAGGCCCAGACCGGGACCGGCAAGACGGCGGCCTTCCTGATCGCCACCTACGCCCACCTGCTGCGGCATCCGGCCCCGGCCAACCGCCCGCCCACCTCGCCGCGGGCCATCATCCTTGCGCCCACCCGCGAGCTGGCGGTACAGATCCATCGGGATGCCGAAACCCTGGGCCGTTTCACCGGCCTGAAGCTGGGGCTGGTGTTCGGCGGCACCGGTTACGAGGCCCAGCGCGAGCAGCTCCAGGCCGGGGTGGACATCCTGATCGGCACCCCGGGGCGGCTCATCGACTACTTCAAGCAACGGATCTTCGATCTCAAGTGGATCCAGGTGATGGTGCTCGACGAGGCCGATCGCATGTTCGACCTGGGCTTCATCAAGGACATCCGCTATCTGCTGCGGCGCATGCCGAAGCCGGAGAAACGGCTCAACCTGCTCTTCTCGGCCACCCTCTCCCTGCGGGTGCAGGAGCTGGCCTACGAGCACATGAACAATCCCGTGGCGGTGAAGATCGAACCGGAGAAGGTCACCGCCGGGCAGATCGTCGAGCGCATGTACTATCCGGCCAAGGAGGAGAAGATCCCCCTGCTGCTGGGCCTGTTGCAGCGGGAGAAGGTGGAACGGGCGCTGATCTTCGTCAACACCAAGCGGGTGGCGGAGCGGCTGGAAGGCTACCTCAGGGGCAACGGCTACGGGGTGGCCCTGCTCTCGGGCGACGTGCCGCAGAAGAAGCGCCTGCGCCTGCTGCAGGCCTTCACCGACGGTGAGCTGAACATCATGGTGGCCACCGACGTGGCGGCCCGGGGCCTGCACATCCCGGCCGTCAGCCACGTGATCAACTTCGATCTGCCCCAGGATGCGGAAGACTACGTGCACCGCATCGGCCGCACCGCCCGCGCCGGTGCCTCCGGTACCGCCATCAGTTTCGCCTGCGAGGAATACGTCTTCTCGCTGCCGGAGATCGAGGCGTACATTGGCCACAAGATCCCGGTGGAAGCCATCGATGCCGACCTGCTGGTGGAGCCCAGGCCACCCGTGTTCGAACCCCGCAGGCGCCGCGGCGGCCGCCGCGGCGCAGGGACGAGAGGCGAGGGACGAGGGACGAGGGAACGCCGCTGTTCTCGTTCAAGACGCAAGGCGGGGACGCAGGCCGGAAAGGGTTGACCGCTTTTCCGCATTCCCTATTTCTCCGCGTTCCTCGGCTCTGGCATCCTGCTTCGCTCTACCTCCAACGTCCCTGTCGTCGTCCCTCGCCACTACCGGCGGTGATGCTGGCGCCAGGCCTGGAAGGTGGGAAACTGGGTGTAGCCCTTGTCGAGGATGTAGGTCAGCACGTTGTTGAGCCGATAGAACCATACCACCGAATCGATGCGCATGATTTCCCTGCCTCGCTCGTCGAAGAAGATGAGGGTGGGGGCGTAGTCCAGTTCCAGCGCTTCGGCCCACTTCCGGGCGGTGGTGCGCTTGCCGGCGGGCGTGATGACCGGGGTATCACTGCGCATGTCCAGTTGCACGGCATCGAGCTGATCCAGCTGCTTGCGGATCCGCGGATCGGCCAGGGGGCCGGCGTGAAGCACGTCGCAGGCGTGACAGCGACGGCGTTCGAAGAACACCACCAGCGGACGCTGGCCGGGGAAGCGGCGGCGGTCCAGGTTGAAGGGCGGCGGCTGGAAGAAGTCCTCCTGGTTGAGGACGTCCTTGCCGTAGCTGAAGGCGCCTTCGGCGCGGGCCAGATAGTGGGCGAAGGATTCCTCGCGGTAGTGGCCATCGGCCACGTATTCGAGGGCGGCACGGAACTGGTAGGGCGGCCGGTAGCCGCGCAGGCGCAGCACCATCTGACCGCGGCGGTCGATGAATACGATGGAGGGCGTGAAGTTGGTGTTGTACTTGATGGCGAATTCCTTCTCCGTGTACTCGTTGCCGTCCAGGCCGGTCACGGTTTTCTGGCCACGCACGTCGATGGCAATCACGTCGAAATACTTGCGGGTGTAGTCGACGATGTCCTTCTGGCCCCAGTTGTTCTGCAGATGGGCCTTGCAATAGGGGCAGTGTTTCTGGCCGAAGTAGAGAATGATGCCGCGCTTGCCGGCGGCCACGGCCTCTTCCAGATCCTCCTGCAGATCCAGAAAGCTGACCTTGAACCAGTCCGGCAGGGTCAGGGGTTCTCGGAGCGGGGTGTCATCGAAGACAAGGTCGGAATCGGGGTTGCCGGTGGCGCTGACAGTTCCCACCAGGAGGAGGCCCAGCAGGGCGGCGAGCAGCGGGTGAGGATGCATGATTGGCCTCCAGGGCGGGACGGCCGTTCTGCCAGAATGGCCGTCTCAGGGTGACGACGACAGGGCATTATACATGACCATCCAGGTTGCGATTTCCTTTGGCGAATTCCTCGACAAGCTGACCATCCTCGAAATCAAGGCCGAGCGCATCGGCGACCCCGACAAGCGGGCCAACGTGGTCCGGGACGGGTCCAGGACTTCGGTACCAAATTCATCGAGCTGGCGAGAGCGGTCTATTACACCAATGATGAACGGGCCTTGGTCAAGCGCGAACTGAACCGCAAGCTCGGTTCGGAGCTGGTGGAGGAAAAATCCTACGCCGACTACTCGACCGAGGCGTGAACCGGCCGCTGCTGCCGGCACCGGGTCAACCGGCCTCGGGGGTGCCGGCGGTGTGGCAGGGCTGCTGGAAATAGCAGGTCAGGGCGCTGGTGCTGGCGGTCAGCAGCCAGAAGGCGAAGAAGCCGAGGGTGTAACCGCCAAGATGGGAGACCGGCGGCAGCCCGGCCATGTTGGCCAGCAGGACCGGATCGAACAGGGTGAAGAAGACGATGGTGGCCAGGGCCGAGGTCAGGAACGAAGGCCAGAGGATGGCGATCACCGTCTGGATTCGGGGAATGCGTGCAGGGGAACGGGGCATTGGGCATCTCCATGACTTGGCGTGGGCGGGTTCCCTTCCGGGAGGAGGGATCTGCCATTGTTGTTGTTCGTCGGTGTCGGCAGAGGGCCGCTGCACGCTGTGCCGGTGCATGGGCGACTCGTCTCCGACGGCGGATCCCGGGCCGCACCTGCATGTCAGGCATGGAAAACGGCCGGGATTCGCAACGACGTCCTGAAAGTTATAGCAGCCCAGACTCAGGGTGCAAGCCGCCAGGCGGTCATCTCGGGTAGCCGGGCCCGACCGCTCAGTCGCCAGGTGGCGTCGAGGGGCTCCAGACGCAGGTGCCAGTTGCCGGGGGGCGGGCGGCGGGCGAGCAGACCCCGGTAATGGCCGTCGGCCTGGCGCAGGAGGGGAACCTCCTCGTCGAAGCCGGCCCGGGTGGGGTGCACGAGGCGCAGCCGCAGGCGCTCGGGGAAAGGCCCCTGGCCATGCAGCACCACCGTCAGCGAGGCGTCTTCCCGGTTCCAGAGCACCCGGGCCTGCAGCCCGAGACGGGCGGCCTGGTCGGAGCGGGCCAGCACCTTGTTGATGGCCAGTCCCGCCTGATAGTAGTCGTCGTCCACCAGCCCGTCCGGGTTCCTGACGGCGATGACCACGGTGGCAATGCCGGCGACGACGGCGCTGGCGGGGAAGGCCATGATGAACCAGGGCCAGAACTGGCGGTACCAGGGGGAACGGGCTTGCTGCATGGCTTCTCCTGCCTCAATGGCTCATCGGTCCCAGGAAACGACCGGTCTCGACGATGGAAAGTTCCGGATCGTCCACCGCCTGCAGGTGGAAGCGGATTTCGGAGCTGGGTTTCTTCAGGTTGACCGGATCCACCCGCACCCGCACGGGGATGGTGATCACCTTGCCGCTCGGGGCGGTGATTTCGGCCTCCCGCATCACCAGCTGCAGGCCTTCGATCCCGTCCACGCTCAGATGGTAGACATGGGGCTTCTCGTCCATGTTGATGATTTTGAGCATGTAGGTGTTCTCCACCAGCCCTTCCGTGGTTTCCTGATACAGCACGTTGCGGTCGCGGATGATGTCCATGCGCAGCGGCGTGCGGGTGGCCATGCTGTAGAACAGCAGACTGGTCAGAAAGGCCAGCAGCAGTCCGTAGATGATCACCCTCGGCCGCAGGATGTGGGTCGGCTTGCCCTCCAGGGCGTTCTCCGTGGTGTAACGGATCAGGCCCTTGGGGTAGTTCATCTTTTCCATTACCTGATCGCAGATGTCGATGCAGGCGGCGCAGCCGATGCACTGGTATTGCAGGCCGTTGCGGATGTCGATGCCGGTGGGACAGACCTGCACGCAGAGGGTGCAGTCCACGCAGTCACCCAGCCCCAGTTCCCGGGGGTTCACGCCCTTGCGCCGGGGGCCCCGGGGTTCGCCCCGTTTCTCGTCGTAGGAGATGATCAGGGTGTCGCGGTCGAACATGGCGCTCTGGAAACGGGCGTAGGGACACATGTAGATGCACACCTGCTCGCGCAGGAAGCCGGCGTTGCCCCAAGTGGCGAAGCCATAGAAGAGGATCCAGAAGGTTTCCCAGGGGCCGAGGGCGAAAGTCGACAGTTCCTGCCAGAGGGTGGTGATGGGCGTGAAATAGCCGACGAAGGTGAAGCCGGTCCAGCCGGCGAACAGGAACCACAACAGGTGCTTGGTGGCCTTGATGCGAATCTTGCGGGCGGTCCACGGACTCTTGTCGAGTTTGATCTGCTTGTTGCGATCCCCTTCGATCCATTGTTCGATCCACAGGAAGACCTCGGTCCACACGGTCTGGGGACAGGCGTAGCCGCACCACAGGCGGCCCGCGAGGGTGGTGAAGAAGAACAATGCCAGCGCGGCGATGATCAGCAGCAGGGCCAGGTAGAAGAAGTCCTGGGGCCAGAACACCAGGCCGAAAATGTAGAACTTGCGGGCCGGCAGATCGAACAGCACGGCCTGGTGGCCTTCATACTGAAACCAGGGGACCAGATAGTACAGGCCCAGCAGCACCACCACGCCCAGGATGCGCAGGCTGGCGAACAGGCCGGTCACCTTGCGCGGATAGATTTTCTGGTGCTTGGCGTAGAACTCGATGGTTTCTTCGCTGGTGGCGGCATCGGACTTGGCGGGTCGGTTCATGATCGTCCTATTCTTCGGTACTTCTCGAAGGTTGTCAGAAGTGTCGCACAGACGTGCTGTCGGTACGAAAACGCCACCCCGGCGGGTGGCGTTTTCGCAGGCGGTGCCGTGGCCGGGATGGCCGAAGCCTGCCTCAATCCCTGGGCGGTCTGATGAAGAAAATATAAAACAATACGATCAGCATGCCCAGCATGAAAAGCCCGATGCCAAAGGTGAGAATCCCGGCCCAGCTCTTGAAAATCATGTCGAAAAACATGGTGATGACTCCTTGCGGCGGGTGCGGCGGCCACCAGCCAAGCGGCCGCCGCCGCCGGATCAGCGATGTGACAGACTGTAGACGTAGGCGGCCAGCACGTGCACCTTGTTTTCCCCGAGGAATTGGCGGTGCGCGGGCATGTGGCCGTTGCGGCCATGGGTGATGGTCTGCCGGATGGTACCGGGCGAGCCGCCATACAGCCAGACGTTGTCGGTCAGGTTGGGCGCGCCCAGCGCCGGATTGCCCTTGCCGTCGGGGCCGTGACAGGCAACACAGTTGGTCTGGAAGATCGCCTTGCCTTCGGCCGCCTTTTCGGCATCATGGGATCGGCCGCTGAGACTGAGCACGTACTCGGCCACCTTGTCCACCTTGTCGGGGCCCAGGATTTCGCCCCAGGCGGGCATGGCACCGGAACGACCATCGAGGATGGTGGTCTTGATGGTCTGGGGATCCCCGCCCCACAGCCAGTCGTTGTCGGTCAGGTTGGGGAAACCGGGTGCGCCCGTGGCCGTGGAGCCATGACAGTTGGCGCAGTAGTTGAGGAACAGCCGTTCACCCACCTTCAGGGCGGCCGGATCCTGCGCCAGGTCCGGAATGGGCTTGCTGGCGAAGGCGGCGAAAATGGGATCGTACTTGGCCTTGGCCTGTTCCATTTCCTTTTCATACTGGCCGTGCGACGTCCAGCCCAGATAGCCTTTCCAGTTGCCAAGCCCCGGATAGAGATACAGGTAGACCAGTCCGAAGAGGATGGTGGCGTAGAACATCCACAGCCACCAGCGTGGCAGGGGATTGTTGTATTCCTCCAGGGTTTCGTCCCATTTGTGGCCGGTGACGTCACCGGTGGCGGCCTCACCCGGCTGGGGCTTGCTGGCCCACTTGATCAGCCAGTAGCAGGCCAGGATGTTGCCGACCGCGATGATGGTAATCCACCAGCTCCAGAAGCTACTCATGATGGTCTCCTTTGTTCTTGTCAGGGCGGGGGGCATCGGGCTCTTCGAGGGGCAGGCGCGCCGCTTCTTCGAAGCGGGCCTTGCGTTTGCCGCTCCAGGCCCAGGCCCAGATGCCGATGAAAGTCACGAACAGCACCACGGTGTACCAGGCGCGAATGTCATTCAGATCCATGGATCATTTCCCCTTGAGTTCGGTGCCCAGGCCCTGCAGATAGGCGATCAGGGCATCCAGTTCGGTCTTGCCCCGGACCGCATCGGCGGCCTTGGCGATTTCCTCCTCGCTGTACAGCTCGCAACCGTTGCAGGTGGCGCTGATGAGGGTGTTCATGACCTGCATCTTCTTCGCCGTGAGCTTGCCATCCAGCTTGTTCTCGGCCAGCCAGGGGAAGCCGGGCATGATGGATTCGGGCACCACGTCACGGGGGTTGATCAAATGCACCCGGTGCCAGTCGTCCGAATAGCGACCGCCCACGCGGGCCAGATCCGGACCGGTCCGCTTGGAACCCCACTGGAAGGGATGGTCGTAGACGAATTCGCCCGCCACCGAATAGTGGCCGTAACGTTCGGTTTCGGCCCGGAACGGCCGGATCATCTGCGAGTGGCAGACGTAGCAGCCCTCGCGAACGTAGATGTCCCGCCCTTCCAGGCGCAGGGCCGAGTAGGGCTTGAGCCCCTCCACCGGCTGGGTGGTGTCCTTCATGAAGAACAGGGGCACGATTTCCACCAGCCCGCCGAAGCTGATCACCAAGACGATGAACAGGATCAGGAGGCCGGTGTTCTTTTCGACAGCTTCATGACTCATGGTGATTCCTCCCTCAGGCGCTCTGGTTGGCGGTGGCGGTGGCAGGGGTGGCGCCACTGATGGTTTTCACGGCGTTCCAGGCCATGATCAGCATGCCCGAGAGGAACAGGGTGCCGCCCAGGAAGCGCACGAAGTAGTAAGGATGCATGGCCTTGACGGTTTCCACGAAACTGTAGGTGAGGGTGCCGTCGTCGTTCACGGCGCGCCACATCAGGCCCTGCATCACGCCCGAGATCCACATGGAAGCGATGTACAGCACGATGCCCACGGTGGCGATCCAGAAATGAACCTCCATGGCCTTCACCGAATACATCCGTTCCTTGCCGAACAGTTTCGGAATCAGGAAGTAGATGGAGCCGATGGAAACCAGGCCCACCCAGCCCAGGGCGCCCGAGTGAACGTGACCGATGGTCCAGTCGGTGTAGTGAGACAGGGAGTTGACCGTCTTGATCGACATCATCGGCCCTTCGAAGGTGGACATGCCGTAGAAGGACAGGGAGACGATCAGGAACTTGAGGATGGGATCGTCACGCAGTTTGTGCCAGGCGCCCGAGAGGGTCATCATGCCGTTGATCATGCCGCCCCAGGAGGGCGCCAGCAGGATCAGGGAGAAGACCATGCCCAGCGACTGGGCCCAGTCGGGCAGGGCGGTGTAGTGCAGATGGTGCGGGCCGGCCCAGATGTAGGTGGAGATCAGGGCCCAGAAGTGCACCACCGACAGGCGGTAGGAGTACACCGGCCGTTGGGCCTGCTTGGGGATGAAGTAGTACATCATGCCCAGGAAGCCGGCGGTCAGGAAGAAGCCCACCGCGTTGTGGCCGTACCACCACTGAACCATGGCGTCGATGGCCCCGGGATAGATGGAGTAGGACTTGGTCAGGGAGACCGGGTATTCCAGGTTGTTGAAGATGTGCAGCACGGCGATGGTCAGGATGAAGGCACCGTAGAACCAGTTGGCCACGTAGATGTGGCTGACCTTGCGCTTGACGATGGTGCCGAAGAAGACGATGGCGTAGGCCACCCAGACCACGGCGATCAGCAGATCGATGGGCCATTCCAGCTCGGCATACTCCTTGGAGGAGGTGATGCCCAGCGGCAGGCTCACGGCGGCCAGCACGATGATCAGCTGCCAGCCCCAGAAGGTGAAGGTGGCCAGGCCGTCGGAGAACAGCCGGGTCTGACAGGTCCGCTGGACCACGTAATAGGAGGTGGCGAACAGCGCCGAGCCGCCGAAGGCGAAGATCACCGCATTGGTATGCAGTGGCCGCAGGCGGCTGAAGGTCAGCCACGGAACGTCGAGATTGAGTTGAGGCCAGACCAGTTCCGCCGCGATGTATACGCCGACGAGCATGCCGACGATACCCCAGACGATCGTCATGACGGCGAACTGGCGAACGACCTTGTAATTGTAGGTGTCTGCAGTGTCCATAGACCATCCTTTCCGGTTTGTTATTGGGAGGGTGAGGGAGATTTAACGGCCATACACTACCGGCTCGACCTGGACTAACTCTAGTCGCTGGTTTGATCCAGATCAAAGATCGGCGGAGTATTTTTTGGCGGTCCGGAACTTTTGGCCGGAAGGCATATACGGCAGGCGGGATGGCGCCAACAGCGGCGCGGAGGGACGGGCGGACAAGGGGGCCCCCGGTCCGGGCGCGGGCCGGTCAGTTTTCCTGACGGTTGAGCGCCGATTCGCCGCGGATGTCCGGGTTGCAGCGGTTGGCCAGGGCCTGGAGGGCCGGCAGATCGCGGATCAGCACGTGCTTGCGTTCCACCTGCAACAGGCCCTGGTCCTGGAACTGGCTGAACAGGCGGCTGATGGTCTCCACCGCCATGCCCAGCAGGTTGGCGATGTCGTTGCGGGACATGCTCAGGTTGAAATCGGTGGCCGAGTAGCCGCGGGCCCGGAAGCGATCAGAGAGCTGGCACAGGAAGCTGGCCAGGCGGGATTCCACCGGGGCCCGGGCCAGGACCGCCAGGTGGCAGTGCTCGTGCTGCAGCTCCTCGCTCATCAGGCTCAGCAGGTGGCGCTGCAGGCCGGGGATCTGCAGGCTCAGTTCCTCGAGGCGCTCGAAGGGCAGCTCGCAGACGCTGACCGTCTCCAGGGCCTTGGCCGACGTGACATGCACCCGGCCGGCGATGGCATCGAGGCCGAGCAGCTCCCCGGGCAGGTGAAAGCCGATGATTTGCTCATGGCCTTCGTGATTGGTGGTGAAGGTCTTCAGCGAGCCGGCGCGCAGGGCATAGACCGACTGGAAGGGATCGCCGAGCCGGTACAGGTATTCGCCCTTTTCCACCGGCCGGCGGCGATGGATGATGCGGTCCAGCCGCTCCAGATCCCCCTGTTCCAGGCCCATGGGCATGCACAACCGGTAGAGACTGCATTTCTGGCAGTGGGCGCGGAGTTCATCCAGATTGACGACGCGGGACTTGGTCATGCAACGGCCTTTTCGATTCGTTCCGTCCGGGGGATGAGGGACGACGGCGATACCCTGTCAACTATACGTGATTTGACCGGGTAAAAACAGAATAATCCGTTCGCCTGATCGGTGTCAGGGCAAGCCCCTGCCGAGGAGGGGAAAATGGCGGGGTTTTGCCCGAAGCGGCGTGCGTCCGGTCTTTTGGGCTATAATGACCCGTCTGCCGGATCGGCCCGATGCCCCTGATCATCGTCCGGTTACGGCCTTTCCGTCCATCCGCCAACCGGAGAACCCCCATGGCTGAGCGCACGGCCACGGTCCAGCGCGAAACCCTCGAAACCCGGGTCGAGGTCACCCTCAACCTCGACGGGCTGGGCCAGTGCGAATTCAACACCGGCGTGCCCTTTCTCGAGCACATGCTCGAGCAGGTGGCCAGGCACGGCCTGATCGATCTCTGGATCCAGGCCACGGGCGACCTGCACATCGACGCCCACCACACGGTGGAGGACATCGGCATCACCCTGGGCCAGGCCGTCGCCGAGGCCGTGGGCGAGAAGCGCGGCATCACCCGCTACGGCCACGCCTACGTGCCCCTGGACGAGGCCCTCTCGCGGGTGGTGCTCGACTTCTCCGGGCGGCCCGGCCTGGTGTTCAACGTGGATTTCCCTCGGGCCCGGATCGGTGATTTCGACGTGGATCTGTTCGCCGAGTTCTTCCAGGGCTTCGTCAACCATGCCCGGGTGACCCTGCACATCGACACCCTGCGGGGCCGCAACGCCCATCACGTGGCCGAAACGGTGTTCAAGGCCTTCGGCCGGGCGCTGCGCATGGCCCTGGCGCCCGATCCGCGCATGGGCGAGATGACCCCGTCCACCAAGGGCAGCCTCTGATCCGAGCCCCGGCATGAGCACGGTCGCAGTCATTGATTACGGCATGGGCAACCTGCACTCGGTCGCCAAGGCCCTGGAGCACACCGGGATCGCGGCGCAGGTGCGGGTGACTGCCGATCACGCCGCCATCCGTGCCGCCAGCCACGTGGTGTTGCCGGGCGTGGGCGCGATCCGCGATTGCATGGCCGAGATCCGCCGCCTGGGCCTCGACGAAACGGTGCGCCAGGTGGCGGCCGCCGGCACTCCCCTGCTGGGGGTCTGCGTGGGCATGCAGGCCATGCTCGAGTGGAGCGCCGAGAACGAGGGTACCGACTGCCTGGGCCTGTTGCCGGGCAAGGTGTTGCCCTTCGCCACCGACATGCGGGATCCGGCCACGGGCGAGCGGCTCAAGATTCCGCACATGGGCTGGAACCAGGTCCACCAGACCCGGTCTCATCCCCTGTGGACCGACATTCCCCAGGACGCCCGCTTCTATTTCGTGCACAGCTATTACGCCGAACCCGCCGATCCGGCCCTGGTGGCCGCCACCACCGAATATGGCCAGCCCTTCGCCTCGGCCCTGGCGCGGGGCAACGTGTTCGCCGTGCAGTTTCACCCGGAGAAGAGCCAGCAGGCAGGTCTGCAACTGTATGCCAACTTCCTGCGCTGGAACGGCACGATCTGATTCCGCACAACCGAAGAGACATGCCATGCTTCTGATCCCCGCCATCGACCTCAAGGACGGCAAGTGCGTGCGCCTGCGCCAGGGGCGCATGGAGGAGGCCACGGTCTTCTCCGACGACCCGGTGGCCATGGCCGGGCAGTGGAAGGCGGCGGGTGCCCGGCGCCTGCACATCGTCGATCTCAACGGCGCCTTCGAGGGCCGACCGGTCAATGCCGAGGTGGTTCGGGCCATCGCCGAGGCCCATCCGGATCTGCCCATCCAGCTCGGCGGCGGGATCCGCGACGAGGACACGGTGCAGGCCTATCTGGATGCCGGCGTGCAATACGTGATCATCGGCACCAAGGCCGTCAGCGCGCCCCACTTCATCAACGATCTGTGTCTGGAGTTTCCCGGCCACATCATCGTCGGTCTCGATGCGAAGGACGGCAAGGTGGCCATCGACGGCTGGTCCAAGCTCTCCCGGCACGACGTCATCGACATGGCGAAGCGCTTCGAGGACGACGGCGTGGAAGCCATCATCTATACCGACATTGGTCGTGACGGCATGATGAGCGGCGTCAACGTGGCGGCCACCGTCAAGCTCGCCCAGGCCATCCACATCCCGGTCATCGCCTCCGGCGGCATCACCAACCTCGACGACATCCGCGCCCTGTGCGCCGTGGCCGACGAGGGCATCATGGGCGCCATCACGGGGCGGGCCATCTACGAGGGCACCCTGGATTTCGCCGAAGGCCAGAAACTGGCCGACGAGTTGACTGGCAATGATTGAGCGCACTGGAAAAAACGCAGAGGGCGCAGAGACGCAGAGAACACAGAGGTTTTTTGAAGTGGATATGGCGGCACCGAATGACCGGAACAGAGGGTTCCCCTCACAATACTCGGCGTCCTCTGCGCCTCTGCGTTATTTGCAGATGGCCGGGTAAACGGATCATGGCTCTGGCAAAACGCATCATTCCTTGTCTCGACGTGGACAACGGCCGCGTGGTCAAGGGCGTGCAGTTCGTGGACATCCGCGATGCCGGCGACCCGGTGGAGATCGCCCGACGCTACGACGAGCAGGGCGCCGACGAGCTGACCTTTCTCGACATCACCGCCAGCCACGAGGGTCGGGAGACCATGGTGCACGTGGTGGAGGAAGTGGCCGGACAGGTGTTCATTCCCCTCACCGTGGGCGGGGGGATACGCCAGGTCGAGGACATCCGCCGCCTGCTCAATGCCGGTGCCGACAAGGTGGCCATCAACACCGCCGCCGTGCACCGGCCCGAATTCGTGCAGGAGGCGGCGCAGAAGTTCGGCGCCCAGTGCATCGTGGTGGCCATCGACGCCAAGCAGGTGGGTGACAACCCCGCCCGCTGGGAGATCTTCACCCACGGTGGGCGCAAGCCCACCGGCATCGACGCCATCGACTGGGCGCGGCGCATGGTGGACTACGGCGCCGGCGAGATCCTGCTCACCAGCATGGACCGGGACGGCACCAAGGCCGGCTTCGACCTGGCCCTGACCCGCGCCGTGGCCGACGCCGTCACCGTGCCGGTGATCGCCTCCGGTGGCGTGGGCAACCTGGACCACCTGGTGGACGGCATCCGCGAAGGCCACGCCGACGCCGTGCTGGCCGCCAGCATCTTCCACTTCGGCGAATACACCATCGAACAGGCCAAACGCCGCCTGGCCGAGGCGGGTATCGAGGTGCGGCTGTGAGGGTGGCCTTGATTGGCGATCGTGGAAGGAACGCAGAGGGCGCAGAGACGCAGAGGGCATGGCGGCTTCTGGATAATCAGAACGGTACGGGACAAACCGCAGGGAACATGCCAATACCCGAAAAATCACCCTCCGCGTCCTCTGCGCCTCTGCGCCCTCTGCGTTCTTTACAGCGGAGTCCGTGATGAGCGACAACTGGCTGGATGCAATCAAGTGGACCGAGGACGGCCTGGTGCCGGTGATTGCCCAGGAGGCGTCCACCGGGCAGGTGCTGATGCTGGCCTGGATGAACCGCGAGGCGCTGGCGCTGAGCGTGCAGGAAGGCCGGGCCATCTACTGGTCGCGCTCGCGGCAGAAGCTGTGGCGCAAGGGCGAGGAGTCGGGCCATGTGCAGATCCTCAAGGACATCCGCCTCGACTGCGACAACGATGTGGTATTGTTGCAGGTCGAGCAGCAGGGCGGCATCGCCTGCCACACCGGCCGCCACCACTGCTTCTACAAGCAGCTCCAGGGCGACCGCTGGGTCGAAGTGGACCCGGTGCTGCGCGATCCAAAGGAGATTTACAAGTAAGGGGTCTGGTGGAAAGAACGCAGAGGGCGCAGAGACGCAGAGAACGCAGAGAATGTTGATAGTGAGCCTGACAGTTGCATAAATTTGGCATCATTCCCTGCTGAAACAGCCTATATGCAGGACGAAATGCAGTGTGCGTCGCGATTACCGGATTTCACCACATGTGAAATCCAAAAACGGTCAGATACGTAGCCCGGATGGAGCGCCAGCGTAATCCGGGAACGGTGTTTCCCCGGATTCCGGTCCTGCGGACCTGCATCCGGGCTACACGATGGCTGCCGAATTTATGCAATGATCAGGTTAGGATTCAGTGAAATGAAACGGGTGGCCACAGACGAAACGAAAAACCTCTGTGCCCTCTGCGTCTCTGCGCCCTCTGCGTTCTTTGCAGTGGCGCCGGCAAGGAGGATCGTCGGCCCATGAATGACGTCCTGACCCAGCTGGCCGCCGTGCTCGAAGAGCGCAAGAGTGCCGATCCCGACAGTTCCTACGTGGCGAAGCTGTATGCAAAGGGGCTGGATGCGATTTTGAAGAAGATCGGCGAAGAGGCCACGGAGACGGTGATGGCGGCCAAGGATGGAGAACCGCGGCAGATCGTCTACGAGGTGGCCGATCTGTGGTTTCACACCCTGGTGCTGCTGGCCCGCGAAGGCCTGGGGCCGGACGACGTGCTGGCCGAGCTGCAGCGCCGCTTCGGGCTCTCGGGGCTGGAAGAGAAAGCCCGAAGGAGCAAGCCATGAGCGATTGCCTGTTCTGCCGGATCGCCGCCGGCGAGGTCCCGGCCGACATCGTCTACGAAGACGAGAAGGTGGTGGTGTTCAAGGACATCAACCCCAAGGCGGCGGTGCACCTGCTGCTGATTCCCCGCCTCCATGTGGCCAGCCTGCGGGAGGTCACGCCGGAACAGGATGAACTGCTGGGCTACATGCTGCGCCTGACGGCGAAGCTGGCCGCGGATCAGGGGCTGGACGAGGGCTATCGCACCATCATCAATACCGGTCCCGGCGGGGGGCAGGTGATCTTTCATCTGCACGTGCATCTGCTCGGCGGCGAAGGGCTGCCGGGTTTTGGTTGAACGACAAGCGGAAACATCCGCTGGAGGAGAGAAACATGGGTGGTATCAGCATCTGGCAGTTGTTGATCATTCTGGTCATCGTGTTGCTGCTGTTCGGCGCCAAGCGCCTGCGTAACGTGGGTTCCGACCTGGGCGCCGCCGTGAAGGGCTTCAAGAAGGCCGTCAAGGAGGAGGAAGAAGCCGAGCCGGAGAAGCTGGAGAAGGCCGAGAAGGTCATCGAGGGCGAGGCCCGGGTCAAGCAGGAAGACAAGTCCTGAAGCGCCCTGCCTGGCGCTACCGCCTGAACCGCGAGCCGGATCGTGTTTGACATCGGTTTCTGGGAACTGGCCCTGATTGCCGTGGTGGCCCTGCTGGTGATCGGTCCCGAGCGCCTGCCGGAAGTGGCGCGCAAGGCCGGCATGTGGGTGGGGCGCATGCGGCGTTTCGTCAGCAACGTGAAGGCCGATATCGATCGCGAGCTGCGCCAGGAAGAGCTGCGCAAGGCCCTGGAGCGCAACGCCGGGCTCGACGAAATCAAGCAGATCATGAACACCGATGCCTTCGTGCTCGAGGAAGAGGATCGTCCCAAGCCGGCGGCGGCCGCATCCGCTGCCCCGGGCGCAGGGGAAAACGAAACCGATCCGGTGGCCCTGGCCGAGCGCATTCAGACGCGCGAGACGGCGCCGACAGAGAACGACGAAGAGGAAGGTTTCGACAACGATTCCGGCCATGCCGATCTGGCCGAGACCCCCTTCGAGCCGACGCCGCCCGCCTTCGAGAGCGGCGAGAGCGACGACAGCACGAGCCTGAAGGACGATGAACGCAAGCCGTCCTGATCCCGAGACCTCCGCAGCCGAAACCGAACAGGAGCAGCCGTTTCTCGCCCACCTGGTGGAGTTGCGAGACCGATTGCTGCGTTCGGTGATGGTGGTGCTGGTGATTTTCCTGGCCCTGTTCAGCTTTGCCAACGACATCTATCACCTGCTGGCCGCGCCGCTGTTGGCGCGTTTGCCCGAAGGACAGACCATGATCGCCACCGGCGTGATGTCCCCTTTCCTCACGCCGTTCAAGCTCACCCTGGTGGTGTCGATCTTTCTGGGCATGCCGTTCATTCTCTATCAGATCTGGGCCTTCATCGCGCCCGGCCTGTACCGTCACGAAAAGCGCATCGCCTTTCCCCTGCTGGTATCGAGCATCATTCTGTTCTATCTGGGGATGGTGTTCGCCTACTACGTGGTCTTTCCGCTGGTGTTTGGATTCATGGCCTCGACCACGCCGGAGGGCGTGGCGCTGACTCCCGACATCAGCCAGTATCTGGATTTCGCCCTCAAGCTGTTCTTCGCCTTCGGCGTGGCCTTCGAAGTGCCCATCGCCACCATCCTGCTGGTGCTGGCCGGGATCACCACGCCCGAGAGCCTGACCGCCAAACGGCCCTACATCATCGTGGCCGCCTTCGTAATCGGCATGCTGCTGACGCCGCCCGACATCATCTCCCAGACCCTCCTGGCGGTGCCCATGTGGCTGCTGTTCGAGATCGGCGTGTTCTTCTCGCGGCTGCTGTTGCGCCGCCGCGAACAGGATGCCGCCGAGCGGGAGCTGACCGAGGCGCAGATGGAAGACGAGCTGGACAAGGCCATCGCGGACGAAGAGCGCCTCGACGTGATCGACAAGCCCGGCAAGCCGGAGTGACGCCCTGGGTCGACGGCGTTCGCGCCGGGACTCGAGCAGCGCATCGAACTTGAACACGGCCGGGCGAAGGCGGAGGCGCCGTCGCCCCTCGTCCCTCGTCCTCAGAAGGCGTGCTGAACCGCGACCATGGCCAGGTTGCGGGTGTAGTCGTAGTCGATGGTGCCACCGCCCGGTGACGGCAGGCTGATGGGGCCGACATTGGACGAGTTGTCGGTGTAGGTGTAGCTGTACACGAGATCGGTGCCGGGGCTCAGCTTGCGGGTGAGTTCGGCCATGGCTCGCAGGCGGTTGTCTTGCCGACGCACATGCCGGTTGGACAGGAAGTAGTAGACGTTGTCCTGCTTGTACAGGCTCAGGCGGTATTCCGCGCCCAGGCGCAGTTTCCAGTGGACTGACAGCCTTTGCCGCCAGTCGACTCGCAGCCGGTGCCGCTGTGGGGAGACACTGTGGAAGTAGTTGCTGGTGCGCAGATCGTTGCGGTCGTTGTCCTGAAACTGGTAGTAGGCCCGAACCGTGCTCGAACTGCCAGCCCGCCAGCGGGCGCCGAGACGCAGATCGTAGCTGCTGCCGGAAAGGTAGTCGTAACGGTTGTCGATGGCGCTGAGACTGCGCGCACGGAAGCGCAGTTGCAATCGGGTGGTGCGGGACAGGCTGCGCCTGCCCCGCAGTTCCAGGCCGACGATTTGCAGATAGCCGTTGCCGCCGTAACTGGAACGAGAGAGGCGCAGCCCCCCTTCGGTCGTCCACTTGCCCAGGGGCAGGCTCTTGTAGATCCCGGCGAACAGGTCGGTGTAGTTGTAGTCACCCAGGCTGGCGTAGAAGTCACCGAAGGCACCGGCGCGCAGGAGCACGCCATCACGCAGTCGGCCACTGAGAATCCCCCGGGTCTGGGCATACAGTTCCAGGAAGCCGTCAGAGGAACCGGTGGGCACGGTGATGACATCCGAGGTGAGGGTGATGTTGTCGTCGTAGCCGAGGCCGGCATAGGCGAAGCTGCGCCAGCGGCTGCGGGTGGCGGCCAGTTGCCGGGCGGCCAGGGCCCGCAGCCTGGGATCGTCGGTGTTGTCGCGGGCCTTGCGGAACCAGTGGGCGGCGTCCTTGGAATCGCCCTGCTTGCGCTTGACAAGGCCCAGGTTGTACCAGGCCAGCGCGGCGATCTGCTTGAAACGGGCAGCCTGCAGGAAGGCGGCTTCGGCCTGGTCGTAGTGACCCAGTTTGTAATGGGTGACGCCGAGATTGTAGAAGATGGCCGCATCGCGCATCCCGGCCTGCCGGGCCTTTTCGAACCCGTCGAGCGCCCGCCTATAGTCGCCCTTCCTGAAGGCCTGTTGTCCGTTGCGGAAATCGGTCTGGGCATCGGCCAGGGCACTGGTGATGCCAAGGCACAGCAGCAGGGCGAACAGGCTGCCTTGGAGCAGTCGTCTCATCTTGATTCCTCCACTATCTCAAGGATGTTTCCTGTCATTCGGCTTGTGGTCAGGTCAGACACGCCGGCACGGCCGGGACCGAACGAACATGAAAATTTGACCCGTTACCGCAAGCCGGCGAGCCTTTGCAGGCCCGGGAATGGCGTGTCCCGTTTTGCGGCTGTTGCAGGGCTGGGAACGCTTCTTTCCCACGAGCCACCGGTTGATGCAGGGCATCATCGGCGGGCAAAAACGGCGTTCCAGGCCTTCTGAAACCGTGTTTGCATGGATTCCTTGCAAGCACAAAAGGCCCCCGCATGAAATGCGGGGGCCTTTATCTTACGGCATCGGGCCGGTCAGGCCCATGCCTGCATCACGTTTCAACCGCCTGTGAAACGGATCAGAGGTCGTCAGGACGACGGTTGTCGTTCATTTCGTCCTTGCTGTTTTGCATCTCGTCCTGGCTCTCGTCCTTGCTGTCCTCCATTTCGTCCTTGCTCTCGTCCTTGCTGTCTTCCATTTCGTCCTTGCTCTCATCCTTGCTGTCTTCCATTTCGTCTTTGTTCTCGTCCTTGCCTTCATCCATGTCGCCGTGATCCTCGCGATCGTCATCGGCTTCGTGTTCGTCATCCTTGCGATGGTCGGCATCCTGTGCATGCTCTTTCGAGGTGTCACTGCGGTGCGCCTCGTCGCGCATTTCGATTTGCCGGGTGACGTCACTGACCGTGTCGTTGGAATCGATGACCTCCATGGTCACGTCGTCAGGGGAGGCGCTGGCCGTGCCGGCCATCAGGGTGCCGAAGACGATGGCGGAAAAGAGTGTGAGGGGCTTGTTCATGGTCGTTCTCCTGTGCTTTGCGGTGTGGGGTGGTGAGGGGCTTGTCCGCTCAGACCGGGGTGGCAGCGCGGCTGGCCGAGCCGCCACCGGTGCTGACGCGGACGGGGATCCGGAAGACTTTTTTCACGCCCTGCACTTCGATCTGGGCAATCAGCTCGCCCTGGGCATCGGTGTGGGCAACCAGCGGCAGGCGCAGCAGATTGCGACCGGGTTCCAGCCGATCGGTCCAGGCAATTTCCCTGGCCTCGGGACGGTTGGCCAGGGAAACACCGGGCGGCAGCTGGATGCGAAAGCGGACCTGCTCGTAACGATCCTGCGCCGGGACGTTGAAGGCCAGGCTGACGGTGCGGGTTTTTTGTACCTGCAGGGTGATGGCCTGGGCAGGGGGGAGGGCGTTTTCTTCGCCCGGTTGCCAGAAGCCGACGGCGACCCACAGGGCCACGCCGGCGGCCACGGCACTGCCAAATCCGGTCAGGAAACCACGGGTGCGCTGGGCATGTCGCTCACGGATGCGATGCACGGCGCGCGCGGCAAAACCGGGCGCCGCTTCCTCCAGGGGCAGTTTGCGCAGCCGTGCCAGCAGCGCCCGGCGCTCGGCCAGCTCGCGCCGGCAGTCCGCGCAGTTTGCCAGATGCGCCGCCAGGGCGTCGCCGTGCGGTTGGTCCAGCAGGCCGTCCAGGTAATCGTCGAGCAGGTTGTGGGCTTCGGTGCAGTGCATGGTTTCGTCTCCTCTCACCCGTTAACACGACGGTGGGAGGCAAAAGGTTCCACTGCTTTTTCCCGCAGCAGTTCCCGCAGGCGGGCCCGGGCGCGGTGCAGGCGGGACTTGAGGGTGCCGATGGGCTGGGCGAGGATCTGGCTCAGCTCCGGCAGGGTATAGCCTTCCACGTCATGAAAGAGGATGAGGCTGCGCTGGTTCTCGTTGAGCCGCTCGAGCGCCGCCTGCAGGGGAGCGTCGAGGTCGTCATATTCGGGGTTGTGGGTGTCCGGCAGGTGTTCCAGCCGGGTTTCGCTTTCGCCATCGAGGCTGGCGAAGGGGGTGCGGCGGTGGGCGCGCAGGGTGTCGATGTAGAGGTTGTAGAGACTGCGGGCCAGCCAGGGACGGAGTTCGGCGATTTCGCGCAGTTTCCGGCGGCGGTCGAACAGCCGCAGCAGCAGTTCCTGCACCAGATCCTCGGCATCGTGACGGTTGCCGGTGAGCCGGTAGGCCAGGCGGTAGAGATCGTCCACGTGAGGGCCCACGCGCTGCTCGAAGTCGTCGGCATCACGGCGGCGGAAGGGAAACAGGTTGTTGGCAGCCATATCCTCTGACACGCTTGGGGGCGGGAAAAGGTTCCCCCATTATGCGCGGATGGCGGGAAAATGCGCCAAACCGTGAGACAATTCACAAAACGGTCTGGCAGGCCGTTGAAAAAGCCCGAGGGAAGGGCGCTTTCAACGGCCTGCCAGGGGAGACAGGCACCTGTGATGGACAAACGGCCAACGCATCTCCGCCGCCGGCTGCCCCTTCTGGGGCTGGTCTGGCTGATGGCCGGACTGGTCGGATCCCTGTGGGCCGACGTTCCGCTGCGCAACCGGCTGGCCGATCACCCTTCGCCCTATCTGGCCATGCATGGCCACGATCCGGTGCACTGGCAGGTCTGGGGTCCGGAAGCCTGGCAGGCGGCGAAGCGGCAGAACAAGCTGCTGTTCGTCTCCAGCGGGTATTTCTCCTGTCACTGGTGCCACGTCATGCAGCGCGAGAGTTATCGCGATCCGGAAATCGCGGCGCTGCTGAACCGCTATTTCATTCCGGTGAAGGTGGATCGTGAGTTGCAGCCGGCACTGGATGCCCGCCTGATCGATTTCGTCGAACGCACTCGGGGCCAGGCCGGCTGGCCGCTCAATGTCTTCATCACGCCGGAAGGGTATCCGCTCGTTGGCACCGTGTACCTGCCCCGTGACCGTTTTGCCAAATTGTTGCAGGCGCTGGCGCATCAGTGGCAGGAGAATGGCGGGGAGCTGGCCAAAATGGCCCGGGAGGCCGGTGCGGCGATGGCGCCGGCGCCCCTCTCCCTGCCGGAATCGGTCCCCCCCGACCTGGGCGAGCGCTACGCCCGCGCCCTGCGCCGACAGGCGCTGAGCCTGGCCGACGAGCTGTCCGGCGGGTTCGGCGAACAGAGCAAGTTCCCCTCCGTGCCCCAGTTGCAGGTCCTGCTGGCCGAAGTGAAACGCAAGAGAGAGGCACGCCTGGCCGCCTTCTTGCGCCTGACCCTGGATCGCATGGCCAGTCAGGGACTGCGTGATCACCTTTCGGGTGGCTTCTTCCGCTATACGGTCGATCCCCACTGGCAGATCCCCCATTTCGAGAAGATGCTCTACGACAACGCCCTGCTGGCCGGGCTGTACCTGCAGGCGGCGGAGGTGTTCGAGGTGCCGCGCTACCGCGACGTGGCACGGGAGACCCTGGATTTCCTCCTGCAGACCTTCGCGGTGCCCGGCGGGGGCTATGCCGCAAGTCTGTCGGCGATCGATGACCACGGCGTGGAAGGGGGCTATTACCTGTGGCCGCCGGAGACGCTCGAACGGCTGCTCACGCCTGCGGAGTTGGCCGTGGTGCGCCCATACTGGGGGCTGGAAGGCACCCCGACGCTGGAAGCGGGCTTTCATCTGCGCATCGCCGAGCCGCTTGACGCGGTGGCCAGGGCGCTGAAGCTGCCGTTGCAGGAAGCCCGCCGACTGCGTGATTCGGCCCGCCGCAAGCTGCTCGCGGCCCGTGCCCGGCGTCACCTGCCGCGGGACGACAAGATCATCAGCGGCTGGAACGGCCTGCTGTTGTCGACCCTGGCCCGGGCGGCCCGCCTGCCCGATGGAGGCAGGTACCGGGCGGCGGCTGAACGCCTGCAGGCCTTTCTGGTCACGCACATGATCCGCGAGGGCCGACTGATTCGTGCCTGGGCCGCTGGCCGCGTGGTGGGTGAAGCCGGGATCGAGGATTATGCCTACGTGACCAAGGGGCTGAATGACTGGCAGCGCGAGGTCGATCCGGCCACGGGCGTGGCGGGATCGCGCAGGCTGCTGGCACGGGCCTGGCAGGATTTCTTCGGCGCCGATGGCTGGCGCCTAAGTCGGGAGAGCTGGCTGAAATTCGGGCAGGGCGAACCGGTGCTGGCCGACGGGGTCCTGCCTTCCCCCTCGGCAATACTCCTGGATGAGACCCTGGCGGATCCGGCCGGCTCCCGCCGGGATCTTGCGTTTCGCCTGCTGGCGGCCGGGGAGGAGGTGGTGCTCGATTCGCCCTTCTGGTACGCCACCCATATCGGCGTGGTGCGCCAACATCTTCCCGGGCCGGCAAGATAACCCCATCCCCGGCTGGCAACCCAGCAGGACAGGCTGCAGGCCGACCGCTGTGGGGCACCGTGTGCGGGCATGCCGCCCCCCGTCGTGGATCGCCGGTCAGACCCCGAGCCCGTCATCCACCTCGAGAGGCGGCTGCTCGAGCACCTCGAAGGTGAACTGGCTGAAGGCGTTGGTGGCGCGCTGCAGGCTCTCCAGGCGAATGTGGAAGAGCCGCTGCTTCATGTTCACCGCCAGCACCGAATGCACGTCGTACAGGGCGTTGGGCACCAGAATCGAGCGGGTCTGGAACAGGGAGACCTGCTTGGGGATCAGCAGGCTGCGAAAATAGTCGGTGCCCTTGCCGGCACCGCGCACGCCCTTGACGGCCACCGGTACGGCCGAACAGGCCAGTTTCATGATGCCCATCTCCAGGCTGTTTTCGCTGCCGGTGCGCAACCAGCGGATCACCCCCACCTCCCAGCGGCCGTCGGGCCGATCCGTGTCACGAAAGGCCACCACTTCGCCGACCGTGACGTGACCGCGATCGCAGTCGGCGTTGCAGGTCAGCGCCACCCCGCGTTCGCTGGCATTGTGCTGCCACCAGGGGCGGATGTCGTAGTGCTGATTGAGGTGGAATTCGTCCTTCTCCACGGCCTGTTCGTAGGCGGTGGCGAACACGGTGGGTTCGATGGTGTTGACGCGCAGCCGCAGCTCGTCGAGCGCGGGGGTGAAGTCGGCGCCGCCGGAAAGATGATGGTGGGCGGCGCCGAGGCCGGTGGTCATGCGCACCTGCTTGGCCACCGGCTCCCGGGGCGTGCGGCGTTGCAGATCCCCGTGCCAGGCCTCGGCCAGGCGCAGCAGCATGTCGCGCTGGCGGCGTTCCACCAGGGACTGGTGTCCATCGTGATCGAGGATGTCCAGGCTGTTGCGCAGCAGGCGTTGCAGATGCACGTCGAGTCGCTTCTTGACCTCGTCCAGATCGATGATGCGGGCCTGCAGCGGTTTCCAGGGCAGGGCCTCGGCCACGAAACGCGGCCCGCGATCGCTGGCCATGTCCACGGCATATTCGCCTTCGGCCGGGGCGTTGAGGCCGGGCAGGATGTGGCAGACCCCGGTCCAGGCCGAGAGCAGGTAGTAGATGTCGTCGGCCTCGCCGTGCATCATGTGATAGGGCTCGGCCAGGGCCAGCAGCAGGATCCGTTTGTAGGCCAGATCGATGGTGTAATGACCGGGGAGGGAAAAGTCGGGCCAGGGATCGTCCAGCGGCAGGATCAGCAGGGCGTGTTCCTCGGCGTACTGGTAGAGCTGATGCAGCTCATGCCAGACCCCGGCCGGCTCCGGCGCATAGACCAGGTAGGCCTCCACCAGTTGCCGCGAGAGGTACTGCATGCTGACGTAGATGGCCTCGCGCAACTGCAGTTCGTCGTGCTCCTTGAGGGGGCCGCGCAGGATCAGCTCGCGGGTGATGATCTTGTAGCCCACCGCCATTTCCGAGAGCAGCCGCTGGGTCAGATGCCAGGCATCACGGTCCCGGTGGCCGAGGGGGATGGGCGCCTTCTTGAGTTGCTGCTTGAGGGCGAGCAGGAACTGGCGCGCCGGCGGGCGCAGGGTGTCCATCAACTGGATACGCTCATGCAGGGGGTAGCGGGCGTTGTTGATGGCCTCGAGACGGTTGTTGAACTCCTCCACGGCACGGGGCAGATCGCCGCGGGGCAGGCCCAGCAGCCACTGGCGCAGATCCCGCACCCGCCAGTGGGGCCGCGGCCGCGGAGCCTGCTCGTGAGGCGGTACGCGCAGACGGGGCAACGCCGTTCCGGGGTCGCCCGCGCGAGTGGGGTTTTGCACGCTTGAAGTTCCTCCTGATCTCGGTCATTAGTAGCAGACTTGCCCCGGGAATACAATTCACCGGGTCACGCATCGCCGCGCGGCAGAGGAAAACGCGACACCGTCCGCTGGCCAGGCAAGCCTTGCTGAAAAAAGATATGCCAATTTGCATAGCAAACGGCCGGACGGGTTTGGCTACTGGCTGGAAATGACGCACAATCGGCTGTTAACAGGCTGTTGAAAAAAGTCGTTTTTCAACAGCCTGTTAAGGAATCGATGGCTCGGCCGATAATCGGGGAAACCGAGTTTTCTTGAATAAATCCCGCGGTTCTGACGTCTTTTCTGGTATGGAATCCAGGCCCGGGCCTGCTTGAACCGGACAGCGAGAGGAATTCAATGATGCGCAAGATGCTGGTGATACTGTTGATTTCGATGGGCGTTGCCGGCGGGGTCCGGGCGGAGGATCTGATTCTCTCCGCCCCGCCGCGGGAGTCGGCCGAGGCAGGAAAGAAACTGTACACCCCGCTGGCCGCCCTGCTGAGCAAGACCCTGGGCCGGACTGTGCGTTACGAGCATCCCGGAAGCTGGTTCAAATACCAGAACGACATGCGTGAAGGCCGCCTGGACATCGTCTTCGATGGCCCTCATTTCGTTTCCTGGCGCATCGCCCACCTCGACCATCGTGCCTTGGTCAAGTTGCCGGGCAAACTGCAGTTCCATCTGCTCACCCGCGCCGACAACGAGGGCATTCGGGGGCCGGACGATCTCGTCGGCCGCACCATCTGCGGGATTTCCCCGCCCCATCTGTCCACTCTCAGTATCCTGGCCTACTACAACAACCCCGTACGGCAGCCCACCATCAAGGGCATCCGGGGCGGCATGGGCAAGGTGCTTCAGGCCGGGCTGCACAACGACAAATGCGATGCCTTCGTGCTGCGCACGGCCTTCTACAAGAAGAAGGTCAAGCCGGAACTGCGGGCGCAGATGCGGATTCTCTACACTTCGCCGGCCATGCCCAATCAGGCCCTGACCGTTTCGGCGCACAGGATCAGCGCCGCCGAACAGGAAACCCTGCGCGAACTGCTCACCGTGCGAACCGAGGGCAAGCAGGCCGTCGACGGGATCCGCAAGCGTTTCGCGCCCAAGGCCAAGGGTTTCGTGGTGACCAACGACAAGGAATACCGCGGCTACAACCGCCTGCTGGAAGGGGTGATCTTCGGCTGGTGAGGCCCGGCGCATCGGCCGAAACCCGGTGTTTGGCCGGGAAAGGTCAGCGTGTGTCGAGAGGCCGAATCGCGTGGTTTTCCTCGCCACCCGTCCCTCGTCCCTGAATCTGGTGGGCCCACCAGGACTCGAACCTGGGACCAAGGGATTATGAGTCCCCTGCTCTAACCAACTGAGCTATAGGCCCGCAAACGGCAAAAATTATAGCTTGGCAAAGAAAAAGCCGCTATCGGAAGACAGCGGCTTTTTCGATGGAGCGGGCTGGAATCAGTCGAGGTCCAGGAAGCTGCGCAGCTGGTCCGAACGACTCGGATGGCGCAGCTTGCGCAGGGCCTTGGCTTCGATCTGGCGGATGCGCTCGCGGGTCACGTCGAACTGTTTGCCCACTTCCTCGAGGGTATGGTCGGTGTTCATGTCGATGCCGAAACGCATGCGCAGCACCTTGGCCTCGCGGGCGGTGAGGCCCTCGAGGACTTCCTGGGTGGCCTCGCGCAGGCCCTCGGCGGTGGCCGAGTCGATGGGCGAGACGGCGTTGGTGTCCTCGATGAAGTCGCCCAGGTGGGAGTCTTCGTCGTCGCCGATGGGAGTCTCCATGGAAATGGGTTCCTTGGCGATCTTGAGCACCTTGCGCACCTTGTCCTCGCTCATGTCCATGCGTTCGGCCAGCTCCTCGGGAGTGGGCTCGCGGCCCATCTCCTGCAGCATCTGGCGGCTGATCCGGTTGAGCTTGTTGATGGTCTCGATCATGTGCACCGGGATGCGGATGGTGCGGGCCTGATCCGCGATGGAGCGGGTGATGGCCTGCCGGATCCACCAGGTGGCGTAGGTCGAGAACTTGTAGCCGCGGCGGTATTCGAACTTGTCCACCGCCTTCATCAGGCCGATGTTGCCCTCCTGGATCAGATCCAGGAACTGCAGGCCGCGGTTGGTGTACTTCTTGGCGATGGAGATCACCAGGCGCAGGTTGGCTTCCACCATCTCCTTCTTGGCCCGGCGGGCCTTGGCCTCGCCGATGGACATCTTGCGGTTGATGTCCTTGATGTCGGCGATGGTGATGCCCGACCATTCCTCGATCTCGGCCAGCTTCTGCTGGGCCTTGAGGATCTCCTCGCGGTGTTTGGCCAGCACCTTGGCGTACTTCGCCCCCGAGGCGATCTGTTCATCGAGCCATGCCAGGTTGGCCTCGTTGTCGGGGAAGGAAGTGATGAATTCCTTGCGCGGCATCCGTGCGGTATCCACGCACAGCTCCATGATCACCTTTTCGTGCTGGCGGATGCGGGCCACCAGATCGCGCATGCTGCCCACCAGCTGATCCACCACCTTGGGGGTGAGCTTCAGTTCCATGATCTGGGCGATCAGATCCTTGCGGATCTTCTCCACTTTCTTGTCACGGTGGCCATGCTTTTTGGTGGCGTTGACCAGGCGCTTGTGCAGCTTGCGGATCTTGTCGAATCGGGCCGCGGCCTCTTCCGGATCGGGGCCGGTATCCACCACTTCCTCGGTGGTGCCCTTTTCCGCTTTCTCGGCCTTGGCCGCGTTGGCCGCGGCAATCTCGGCCGGGGTGGGGATGTTGTCGGGCGCGTTGGGATCGATGAAGGCCGTGAGCAGATCGGTGAGCTTGCGCTTGCCTTCAGCCACTTCGTCGTACAGGGCAATCAGCTCCGCCACGGCGTTGGGGAACATGGCCAGCGACGAGAGCATCTGGTTGAGGCCGTCCTCGATGCGCTTGGCGATCTCGATTTCATCGGCGCGGGTGAGCAGATCCACGGCACCCATGTCGCGCATGTACATGCGCACCGGATCGGTGGTGCGGCCGAATTCGTTCTCCACCGAGGCCAGGGCCGCGGCAGCTTCTTCGGCAGCCAGCTCGTCCACGTTGGGATTGGCCTCGAGCAGGGTTTCGGCATCGGGCGCGGTCTCGTAGACCTGGATGCCCATGTCGTTGATCATCGAGACGATGTCTTCGATCTGTTCGGGATCGACGATGTCGCTCGGCAGATGATCGTTGACTTCGGCATAGGTCAGGTAGCCCTGTTCCTTGCCCTTGGCGATCAAGAGTTTGAGCTGGGATTGCTGCTGGTTTTGATCCATTGCGTGCTTTCTGGCTGGGTTCATGTCGGGTCGTCGTATGGGCTGTTCACAAAGTAGGGCGTGAAACCGGAAAATTATACCATGGACAAGGCGTTTTTTCCGATCCGCCGTCTCACCGGACAAGTGTAGACGGATTTCGGAAAAATGCCTTGAAAATCGGGGATTTATTCGGAAATCCCGTCGGGATTCAAACGCTTGTCACGGTTTAGAGTGGCAAACAGGGTCTTTAGTTCCTGCTTTTCCTCCTCGTTCAGGCGCCCCTGTTCGGAGCGGGCCAGGAGCCGATCGTAGCGGTGCTCGAGGCGCTGCTGGTCGAGCCGGGCCAGGGCCCCGAGGAATTCCGCCCGCAGGCCCTCGGCGTCGTCCACCTCGGGTTGCCACAGGGCCAGTTTCTCGAGATGCGGAAAGTGCTTGCTTTCCCGCCAGCGCTCGATCAGGGCGCTGGTGTTCAGATGGGGATTTTTCTGCAGGATTTCAATGACTTCCTGCAACAAATCCAGCCCCGGCAGCGCCAGTTCGGTAAACCGGGCCGGGTCGCCCGCCTCACTGGCCAGTGCCGGGCGGTGCAGCAGACGCATCAGGGCCACGCGCACGGGGCTGAGCGGCGCCGGGGCGGCCTTGTGCCAGGCGGGCCGCTTCGCCTGGGCGGCCCTGGCCGGCTTGTCCGGGGCCGCGATCAGGCGTTCGAGTTCCTCGGCTTCGAGGCGGGCCAGCCGGCCGAGCTGCTGCAGCAGCAGGTGGCGGAACACCCCGGGTGGCATCCGGGCCAGCAGGGGGCGGGCCCGTTGCACCAGCTGCGCGCGTCCATCGATGGTCCCGGTATCGGCCGCCGCTTCCAGATGTTGAAAGAAAAATTCGGAAAAGGTGAGACTGTTGCCGATTTCCGCCTCGAAGGCCTCGCGCCCCACAGTGCGGATGCGGGTGTCGGGATCCTCGCCTTCGGGCAGGAACATGAAGCGGATCTGGCGACCCTCGCGCATCACCGGCAGGGCATTCTCCAGGGCCCGCACCGCCGCCTCGCGGCCGGCCCGGTCGCCGTCGAAGCAGAACACCACTTCCGGCGCCACCCGGAACAGGCGGTGGAGATGTTCGGCGGTGGTGGCCGTGCCGAGCGTGGCCACCGCGTAGCGGATGCCGAACTGGGCCAGCGAGACCACATCCATGTAGCCTTCCACCACCAGCAGGCGGGGAATGTCCCGCAGCGCCTGGCGGGCCTCGTACAGCCCGTAGAGTTCCCGGCCCTTGTGGAAAAGCGGAGTTTCCGGGGAGTTCAGGTACTTTGCCGGCTTTTTATCGCCATTTTCGGAGGAATCCGGGAGGATGCGGCCGCCAAAGGCGATCGTGCGCCCGCGCCGATCGCGGATCGGGAACATGATCCGATCGCGGAAGCGGTCATAGGCGCCGCCTTTGTCTTTCGGGATCAGCATCCCGGCGGTGACCAGTGCCTGTTCCGTTCTGGGCGAGTCGGCCAGTGCCTGGCGCAGGTTCTCCCAGCCGGGCGGGGCGAAGCCCAGGCCATATTCGGCGGCGATTTCGCCGGAGAGGCCGCGCTGTTTCAGGTAGTCCACCGCCCGTTTTGCCTCGGGGGCCTGGCGCAGCCAGTTGCGATAGAGACGGTCGGCGCGGGCCAGCAGAGCGTAGAGATCGGGCTCGTCCTTCGGCCGGGGACGCGAAGACTCCCGCACCTCCCGGGGCACCTCCAGCCCGGCCTGCCGGGCCAGTTCCTCCACCGCCTCGGGGAAGGCGAGGTGGTCGTATTCCATCAGGAAGCCGATGGCCGTGCCGTGGGCACCGCAGCCGAAGCAGTGATAGAACTGCTTGGCCGGGCTGACGAAGAAGGAGGGGGTCTTCTCGTTGTGGAAGGGACAGCAGGCGGTATATTCGCGGCCGGCCTTCTTCAGCGGCACCCGCGCATCGATCACCTCGACGATGTCGATGCGGTTCATCAGCTCGTCGATGAAGGACTGGGGAATGCGGGCCATGGCCCAAGATACAGGAGAAAAGCGAAAGGAGAAAAGGGGCGGCGCGGGTTGCGCGTCAGCTCAGGCGTTGCCTGAGGATCTGGCTCACCTGGCCCATGTCGGCGCGGCCGGCCAGGCGGGGCTTGAGCCAGCCCATGACCTTGCCCATGTCCTGCATGCCGGCGGCGCCGGTCTCCTGGATGGCCTGGTCGATGAGGGCCGAAATCTCCGCTTCGGAGAGCGGTTCGGGGAGGTATTCCTGGATGATGCCGATCTCGAAGGCTTCCTGCGCGGCCAGTTCGGTGCGGCCGGCTTTTTCGTACTGGGCGATGGCATCCCGGCGCTGCTTGACCATCTTCTCGAGCACGGCGATCACCTGATCGTCGTTCAGCTCGGTGCGGTCGTCCACTTCCTTCTGCTTGATGGCCGCGGTGACGAGGCGCAGCACGCCCAGGCGCGCCTTGTCCTTGGCCTTCATGGCGGCCTTCACGTCCTCCTGGATGCGCTGGTGGAGCGGACTCATGGCGGCTGGCCGGTTCCGCGGCAAGGCGGAACGGAAGGGGCGCTCAGTACAGGCGCTGGGTGCGGGCGCGTTCGCGGGCCAGTTTCTTCTGGTGGCGCTTGATGGCGGCGGCCAGCTTGCGCTTGCGCACGGCGGTCGGCTTCTCGTAGTACTCGCGGCGGCGGACTTCGGAGAGGATGCCGGCCTTTTCACAGGCGCGCTTGAAGCGGCGCAGGGCCACGTCGAAGGGTTCGTTCTCTCTTACACGGACTGCAGGCATGCAGGCTTCACCTCGAAAATAACGGTTGAATTGGGCAAGGCGCGCAAGTTTAATACCCTGCCCGGCCAAATGCAAAGGGCCAAATGGGGTTTTTTCAGCCATTTTCAAGGAAACCGGCATGCGCGTTCTGGGTATCGAGACCTCCTGCGACGAGACCGGCGTCGCCCTCTACGACAGCGAGCAGGGCCTGCTGGCCGACGCGCTCTACAGCCAGGTGGCCCTGCATGCCGAGTTCGGCGGCGTGGTGCCCGAGCTGGCTTCGCGGGATCACGTGCGCAAGACCCTGCCGCTGGTGCGGGAAGTGCTGAGCCGGGCCGGGATGCGCCTCACGGATCTCGACGGCGTGGCCTACACCGCCGGGCCGGGGCTGATCGGCGCCCTGCTGGTGGGGGCGGCCATCGGCCGCAGCCTGGCCTTCGGCCTGGGAATCCCGGCGGTGGCGGTGCATCACATGGAAGGCCACCTGCTGGCCCCGCTGCTGGAGCCGAATCCGCCGGCCTTCCCCTTCGTGGCCCTGCTGGTCTCGGGGGGGCACACCATGCTGGTGGAAGTGGGCGGCATCGGCCGCTACCGGGTGCTCGGCGACACCCTCGACGATGCCGTGGGCGAAGCCTTCGACAAGACCGCCAAGATGCTGGGGCTGGGCTATCCCGGCGGTCCGGCGGTGGCGGCCCTGGCCGAGCAGGGCGATCCGCAGCGTTACCGCTTTCCCCGCCCCATGACCGACCGTCCTGGCCTCGATTTCAGCTTCTCGGGCCTGAAGACCTTCACCCTCAACACCCTGCAGGCTTCCGACGGCTCGGACCGGGCGAAGGCCGACATCGCCCGCGCCTTCGAGGAGGCGGTGGCCGACACCCTCGCCATCAAATGTCGCCGTGCCATCGAGCAATCCGGATTTTCCACCCTGGTGGTGGCCGGCGGCGTGGCCGCCAACCGCCGCCTGCGCCAGCGCCTCGACGCCCTGGGCCAGAAGCAGGGCTTCAACGTGCGCTATCCCCGCCTCGACTTCTGCACCGACAACGGCGCCATGATCGCCTATGCCGGATGCCAACGCCTTACCGCCGGCCAGCACGAAGGCCCCGCCTTCACCGCCCGGGCGCGGTGGGATCTGGAGGCGTTGGCTTCGATATAGGGGGAGCGTAATGAACGCAGAGGGCGCAGAGACGCAGAGGATTTCGTATCTGTTTCAGGTGATTTCTGTTGGGTTAACACCAAACAAGCTCTGCGCCCTCTGCGTTTTTTCCAGCGCGGTCATTTGTTGCCGATCAGGCTCTCCTCGCCGCTGAGCAGGCGCTGGATGTTGCTGCGGTGGCGCCAGAACAGGAGCACGACCATGGCGGCGGTGATGCCGATGAGATCCCAGTGGGGGCCGAGGAAGAGCCAGAGGTAGAACGGCGCGAGGGCGGTGGCGATGAGGGCGGCGAGGGAGGAGATGCGAAAGCCCTTGGCCACCAGTAGCCAAGTGCCGGCGGTGGCGGCGCCCACCGCCCAGTGGAAGCCGAACAGCACCCCGAGCAGGGTGGCCACGCCCTTGCCGCCGCGAAAGCCGAAGAACACCGGATACAGGTGGCCGAGGAAGGCCGCTGCCCCGGTCAGGCCCAGCACCAGCGGCGAGACGCCCAGCGCCTGCCCGGCCAGCACCGGCAAAAGGCCCTTGAGCATGTCGCCCGCCAGGGTGATGGCGGCCGGTTTTCTGCCCCCCACCCGCAGCACGTTGGTGGCGCCCGGATTGCCCGAGCCTTCGCTGCGCGGATCGGGCAACCCCATCATCCGGCAGACCACGATGGCCGAGGACACCGAACCCAGCAGGTAGGCGCCGAGAACCAAAAGGATGTCGAGGGTGGGCATGGCGGGAAGATACAAGAGAAAAGAGAAACGAGGCAAGACGGAACGGGGAGAAAAGCCGGCTGGCCGGCAGGAAACGCGCTTGTCTCTTTTCTCTTCTATCTTGTATCTTGAAACACATGGACATCATCTACCTCAACGATCTGCGCATCGACACGGTCATCGGCATCTTCGACTGGGAGCGGCGCATCAGGCAGACGGTCAGCTTCGATCTGGAAATGGGCGCCGACATTCGCAAGGCCGCGGCCTCCGATCACATCGACGACACCCTCAACTACAAGGCGGTGGCCAAGCGGCTGATCCAGTTCGTCGGCGAGAGCGAGTTCCAGCTCGTGGAGACCCTGGCCGAGAAGGTGGCCACGATCATCCTCGAGGAGTTCGGCGTGCCCTGGGTGCGGCTGCGGGTGAACAAGCAGGGTGCGGTGCGCGGTGCGCGGGACGTGGGGGTGATCATCGAGCGCGGCACGCGCGCCTGAGCCGTGGCCCGGGTGTACATCAGTCTCGGCAGCAACATTGACGCGCCGCGTCACCTGCGTGCCGGGGTGGCCGCCCTGCGCGAACACTTCGGCGAGCTGGAACTGTCTTCCGTGTACGAGAGCGAGGCCGTGGGCTTTGCCGGCGACAATTTCCTGAACCTGGTGGCCGGCTTCGATACGGATTTGCCGATCCCCGCCGTGCGCGACATCCTGCATCGCATCGAGGACGCCAATGGCCGGCTGCGCACTGGCCCGCGTTTCTCGGCCCGCACTCTCGATCTGGATCTGCTGCTCTACGACGACGTGGTGCAGGGCCCCGAACCCGGTCCGGAACTGCCCCGCGACGAGATCCTGAAAAATGCCTTCGTGCTCTGGCCGCTGGCCGAAATCGCCCCGAATCGGCGCCATCCCACCGACGGCCGTACCCTGGCCGAACTGTGGCAGGTCTTCGACCGGGATGCCCAGCGGCTTTGGCCCGTGCCCTTCAGCTGGTGATGTTCCGGGCATCGCCGATTTCAATAACGCCAGGTCATTGAAATCATGTGGGAAGGAGAAACCGGGTTTTTGTCCCGGGTTGAAAGGTCCAGGGCGGGATTTTTTCGACAACCTGTCGAAGTGGCAGTGAATCGCTGCCAGAACTGATCCGGATCAAATTCCCTGTCATTTCTGCAATACCTCGGAGGCCTGGCCTAAAGTCCGCTTCCTGTGGGTCGAAATGGAGGTGTCCTGGGAGTATCCCCTCCCCGCGACCACACCCATTTTCATTTGCGCACTCGAAGGACAAGAACCCCGATGAATCTGCTGTTCGCTCCCGCTGTCAGGCTGCTGAATCGCCTGCGTCTCGATTACAAGTTTCTGTTGATTTTTCTGATCTTCATGATCCCGCTGGCCTATCTCGTGACAGCCGATGTCATGCATCAGGCACATCGGCTGCACAGGGCCGGGGATGAGCGTGCGGGCCTGGCCTATCTGCAGGCCTTGCGCCCGCTGTATGAGCGAATGGCCCAGGTGCGGGGCATGACCAATGCCTATCTGCAGGGCGCTCGGGAATTCAAGCCGCGCATCGAGACGCGGCGCAAGGCATTGGCGGCGGATCTGAACCGCCTGCGGAAGATCGCAGCGGCATTCGACGGTCCGGCCAGTCTTCGCGAAGAGGCTGCGCGCATTGCCACAGACTGGTCCGCCCTGCAGGCGCGGGCTTTCCGGGGGCCGGCGGCCGAGGTCTTCGTGGCCCACACCGCGCTCATCGATCGGGTACTGGCCCAGATGCAGGCGGTGGTGGAACGTTCGGGGCTGCTCATCGATCCGGAGCTGGACAGCCACTTCCTGATGGCGATGATCAGCCTGCGCATTCCGCACCTGGCCGAGACCCTGGGCAAGGCACGGGGCCTGGGAGCAGGCACTGCCGCCAGAGGGGGGCCGACACCAGCGGAGACTCTACGCCTTGGCGGTTTCCTGCAGACGATCCGGAACGAGCGGGACGCCGTGGCCCATGCCGTCTCGGTCCTGGGCGAAGTGGCCCCGGCCAGCCATGCGGAGATGGAAGCACCAGCACGAAAGGCGCTGGCCGCTGTCGACGATTTCGTGCGCACCGCCGATTCCCGGCTGCTGCGCGCCAGGCCGGTGCATATCGAGCCTGCGCAGTTCTTCGCGATAGGCACGACGGCCATCTCGGCCGCGCTCTCCCTGGCTGATGCCGGCACCACCCGGCTTGGGGATATCCTGATGCAACGGACCATGCAGGCCCGGCAGGCCATGGGAATCGAGCTGGCCGGGGGGCTCGCAGTCACCCTGCTGGTGGTCTACCTCTTCATCGGCTTCAAGCGCAGCCTGACCTCGGCCATCGGGCGGGTCCAGACGACGGTGGCGGCACTGGCCGAATGTGATCTGACCCAGCCGGTACAGATGGATTCGCGGGACGAGATGCAGGCCATTGCGCGGGACATGAACGCCATGATCGAACGCCAGCGAAGCGTGATTGCCGATGTGATCGCTGCCAGTGACGAACTGTCAATGACGGCTGGAGAGGGAGCCGATATCGCCGCCCGCACCCGTGAGGCCATCGAGCGCCAGAACCAGGAAATCGAACAGGTGGCCACGGCCATGAACGAGATGTCGGCCACCGTCCAGGAAGTGGCGGGCAATGCCGGCAGCACGGCCGAGGCCACGCGGCAGGCGGAGGCCGAGGCTGCCCGGGGCAAGCAGGTGGTGGCGGAGACGGTGACGGCCATCGGCGAGCTGTCGGAAGTGCTGGTTTCGGCCGGCGACGTGATCCGGCGGCTGGACAGCGATGCCAACGAGATCGGCAAGGTGCTGGACGTGATCCGCGACATCGCCGAACAGACCAACCTGCTGGCCCTCAATGCGGCCATCGAGGCGGCGCGGGCCGGCGAGCAGGGCCGGGGGTTTGCGGTGGTGGCCGACGAGGTGCGTACCCTGGCCAGCCGCACCCAGACGTCCACCGAGGAGATCCAGGCCATGATCGAGCGCTTGCAGGGCAACGCCCGGGCCGCCGTGACCGCCATGGAACAAGGCAATGAACGCTCGCAGCACACCGTGGCCCAGGCCGAGGAAGCCGGTCGGGCCTTGCTGGCCATCACCGGCGCGGTGGAGCAGATCGCTCTGATGTCCCAGCAAATCGCCAGTGCCGCCGAGGAGCAGAGCTGTGTGGCCGAGGAAATCAACCGCAACGTCATCAACGTGCGGGAAATCGCCGCTGCCACCGCCGCCGACGCCCAGGCGGTATCGGCCAGCAGCGACAGCCTGCGCGATCTGGCCGGCCATCTGCGGGATCGCACCGGCCGGTTCCGGATCTGACGGGGGGAGCGATGCAGGGTGGCATCGCCATCAACTGTTGAGGCTGCGTCCCCCGTCCACTGCCAGGATCTGGCCGGTGACATAGTGCGCGTCCTGGATGAAGTAACGGATCGCACCGGCAATGTCCTCGGGCGTCCCCTGACGCTTGAGGAAGGTGCGCGAGACGATCTTCTTCCGCCCGGCCTCGTCCAGGTGCTCCGGCCAGAGGATGGCGCCGGGGGCCACGCCGTTGACCCGCACCTCGGGGCCCAGCTCGGCGGCCAGGGCCTTGGTGAGCATCACCAGGCCTGCCTTGGCGATGCTGTAGACGGGAAATTCGCGCAGCGGCCGCTCGGCATGGATGTCCACGATGTTGACGATGCAGCCGCCGGCCGCGCGCAGGAAGGGCGCCGCCGCCTGGGCGAGAAAGAAGGGCGCCTTGAGGTTGGAGCCGAGCAGATCGTCCCATTCGGCCTCGGTGACCTTGCCCATGGGGGTGGCGTAGAAGCTCGAGGCGTTGTTGATGAGCACGTCCAGCCGCCCCCAGGCCTCGGCGGCCTGTTCCACCAGCGCGGGCAGCAGATCCGTGTCGTGCAGATCGGCCTGCACCAGGGCCACCGAAGCGGGCCGGCGGCCCTCGAGTTCGGCCTGCAGGGCCTCGGCTGCCGCCCGCGAGCCGCGGTAGTGGATGACGATGTTCATGCCCGCCGCATGCAGGACGCGGGCGGTGGTGGCGCCGATCCGGTGGGCCGCGCCGGTGATGAGAACGGTCGGGTGCTCGTGCATGGCTGTGCTATCCTTCGGGCCTGTCCGCAAGGGCGCTACTTTACCCCAAACCCCGCTTCCCCTGCGCATGCCGCCTTCCGTCTCCCTTCTCGACTGCGAACTGCCCGCGCCCGATCCGGACGCCCGGGCCCACGGCGAACGGGTCGCGGCGCATCTTGCCGAGGCCATCGAGGCGGCCGGCGGCGCCATTCCCTTCCGGCAGTTCATGGAGCTTTCGCTCTACGCGCCGGGGCTGGGCTACTACAGCGCCGGCAGCCGCAAGCTGGGTGCCGAGGGCGATTTCGTCACCGCGCCGGAGATCTCGCCGCTGTTCTCGCGCACCCTGGCGCGGGCCGTCGCGCCCTGGCTCTCGGCCCTGCCGGAGGACGCCGGCCTGCTGGAGGTGGGCGCCGGCAGCGGCCGCATGGCCGCCGATCTGCTGGCCGAACTGGCGCGCCAGGGCATGGCGCCCGGCTATGCCATCCTCGAGCGCAGCGCCGAGCTGCGCGCCCGCCAGCAGGCGACCCTGGCGGAACAGGCCGATCGCGTATGCTGGCTGGAGGATTTGCCGGCGGATTTCACCGGCGTGGTGCTGGCCAACGAACTGCTCGACGCCCTGCCGGCGCACCGCGTGATCTGGCAGGACGGCGAGCACCGCGAAGCCTGGGTGGCCCGGGAAGGCGAGGCGTTCGCCTGGCGCAGTGGCCCCCTGAGCGATCCGCGCCTCGCCCCGCGCATGGCGGCCATCGCGGCCGCCGGCCTGCCCGAGCCTTACGTGAGCGAGATCAACCTCACCGCGGAAGACTGGATCGCCACCCTCGGCGCGCGCCTGCGCCGGGGTGCCGTGCTGCTGCTCGACTACGGCTACGGCCGGCGCGAGTACTATCATCCCGAACGGCGCGAAGGCACCCTGGCCTGTCACTACCGCCACCGCCGCCATGCCGATCCCTTTCGCTTCCCCGGCCTGCAGGACATCACCTGCCACGTGGACTTCACCGCCATCGCCGACGCCGCCCTGGCCGCCGGTTTCCGGGTGGCCGGTTACACCACCCAGGCCCACTTCCTGCTCGGCAGCGGCCTGCCGGAACTGGCCGGCGTCGTCGACGATCCCCGCGAGCAGCTGGCCATGGCCAATGGGATCCGCCGCCTCACCCTGCCCCAGGAGATGGGCGAGACGGTCAAGGTCATGCTGCTGACCAAGGAACTCGACGCGCCCCGGCCCGGCTTCGGCCTGCGGGATCTGCGCTACCTGTTGTGAATCGGGATCAGCCGTACCACAGCAGGGGCAGGTAGGTGATCAGCAGCACCGCCACCAGCAGCACCAGCAGGAAGGGGAAGGTGGCGCGGTAGATGTCTTCCACCGGGCGGCCGAAGCGGTAGCTGGCGATGAACAGGTTCAGGCCCACCGGCGGGGTGAGGTAGCCGAGCTGCATGTTGGCCAGGAAGATGATCCCCAGGTGCACGGGGCTGATGCCGTAGCCGAGGGCCACCGGCAGCAGCAGGGGCACCATGATCACCAGCGCCGAGAAGATGTCGAGGAAGGCGCCGAGGATCAGCAGTACGAGGTTGAGCAGGAGCAGGAAGGTGAGGCGATCGTCGATGTGGGCGCGGGTCCATTCGAACAGTTTCACCGGCACCTCGGCGTCCACCAGGAAGTTGGTGAAGGCCAGCGACACGCCGAGGATCAGCAGGATGCCGCCCACCACGATCATCGACTCGCGCATGATCCGCGGCAGGGCGCGCAGCGGAATCTCGCGGTAGACGAACACCTCCACCAGCAGCACGTAGAGGGCGGTCATGGCCGCCGCTTCCGAGACGGCGAACCAGCCGCCGTAGATCCCGCCCAGCACCACCAGCGGCAGGGGCAGTTCCCAGCGGGCGTCCCTGAGCGCCGCCCAGGCGGCGCGGCGGTCGAAGGGCTGCAGGGGAATCACGTCGTGGCGGGTGCTCCACAGGCTCCAGATCCCGAGCAGGAACAGCATCAGCAGGGTGGGCAGGATGCCGGCCACGAACAGCTGGCCCAGGGAGAAGGGCGCGCCGATGTCGAGCTGCTGCACCACCACCGCATACAGGATCAGCGGCAGGGAGGGCGGCAGCAGCAGGCCCAGGCTGCCGGCGGAGGTCACCAGGCCCAGACTGAAGCGGTCGCCGTAGCCCACCTCGCGCAGGGCCGGGTAGAGCAGGGCGCCGAGGGCCACGATGGTCACGCCGGTGGCGCCGGTGAAGGCGGTGAACAGGGCGCAGGCGAACAGGGTCACGGTGACCAGTTCCGCGGGCATCCAGCCCAGCAGGCTGCGCGACAGGCGCACCAGGCGGTGGGAGGTGCGGCTCTCGGCCAGCAGATAGCCGGCGAAGGTGAACAGCGGCAGGGCCACCAGCAGCGGGGTGTCGGTGAGGCGGTAGATCTCGATGGCGATCACGGACAGATCCACCTCGCTGCTCCAGAAGCCGAGCAGGGCGGCGGCGGCGATCACCGCGAACAGGGGCGCGCCCGAGAGGGCCAGCAGCACCAGCAGCAGCACCGCCAGGCCGATCATGCCACGGGCTCCGCGGGTGGCCGCCCGCGCAGGGCCGAAAGGCCGTAGCGCAGGCCCATCACGGTGAAGCCGAAGGGGATGATGGCCTCGGTCAGCCACACGGGCACGGCGGCGAAGGCCGGATAGCCGTCGGCGAACTCCATGCGCACCAGCTCCCCGGCGTGCCAGGCCACGATCAGGCAGATGGCAGCGGTGAACAGATCGGTGAGGCGGTGCACGATTTCCCGGCCGCGCGGCGGCAGGCGGCGGGCGAACACGTCGATGTGGATGTGTTCGTGGCGGCGGCTGGCGATCATGGCGCCCACCATGCCCAGCCACAGCACCAGGATCCGCACCAGGGGATCGCCCCAGGCCAGCCCCGCGTGGAGGAAGTTGCGCAGCAGCACCTGAGTGACGGCGAAGCCGATGGTGGCGGTGAGGATCGTCACCAGCACCGCCCCTTCCAGGCGCCAGAGCAGGCGGTGCAGCCGTTGCAGGGAGGGTGCCACGGGGATGACCGGTTCAGGGCGCGGCGCCGCGGCGCACCACGGCCAGGGAGTCCTCGAGGAGGCGCAGCAGGGCAGGATCGAAGTGCTCGGCCCGGCGCAGGTGGTCGCGGGCCCGGGCGGCCAGGGTTTCCCACTCCCGCCGGGCCTCGGGGGAGGGGGTGAGGAAGGTGATGCCCTGCTGGCGCAGGGCGGTCAGCGCCTGATGGTTGTCCCGGCGGTTGCGGCGATCGATTTCGCGGAAGGTCTGGCCCATCACCTCGCGCACGATGGCCTGGTCACCGGGGCTGAGGCGAGCGAAGGCGCGCTTGTCGATGATCATCAGGGCATGGCTGTAGAGCAGCGGCAGATCCAGCAGGTATTTCACCTGGGTGTGCCATTGCAGGGCCAGCGCGGCGATGGGCGGCGCGGCCACCGTGTCCACCAGGCCGGTCTGCAGGGCGGTGAGCACGTCGCCCATGGGCAGGGGAATGGGCTGGATGTCGAAGGCCTCGATGGCCTCCCGGGACATGCGATCGATGTCCGGCACCCAGGCCTTGTGCCGGCGCAGCTCGGCCACCGTGGTGACGGGTGCCTGCGAGAGCAGGTAGGCGAAGCCGCCTTCGGCGATGCCGAAGCTGACGAAGCCCTTCTTCTCCAGGCCGGCGAGGATGGGCCTGTCGAGCTTCGCGCGCACCGCGTCCACCTCCTCGAGGTTGTGGAACAGCATGGGCAGGTTGTAGAGCTGGCTGTCGGGATACAGGGCGCTGATGGCGCCCGAGGCCACCGCGCCGCCCTGCAGTTGCCGCACGCGGATCTTGCGCAGCACCGCCTTGTCGTCACCCATCACCCCGCCCGGGTAGAACTTGAACTTCACCCGCCCGCTGGTGCGCTCGCGAATGGTCCTGGCCGCGGCGCGGAACTGCTGCATCCAGGAAGAGCCATCGGGCGAGAGGGTGGCGATCTTGAAGGTGGCCGCGTGGGTCAGGCCCAGGGGCAGGAGCAGGGCCAGGACGAGCAGGATCCGGATCGGGCGCATGGCGTTTCCTCAGAAATAGTCCTCGGCCTCGGCCAGCAGGCGCCGGGCCTGCTGGCGGGCCAGCATGTTGAGCAGGGTCAGGCCGGGGGCGTGCGGATCGGCTTCGAGCACCCTGTGCAGTTGCCGTTCATACAGCTTCCGGTCGAAGACCAGCCGCGCATAGTAGCGGGCATAGAGCACCCGGGCGGTCAGGTTGCGCCCGCCCGACAGCGCGATGGCCTTCTCGAAGTGGGCCCGGGCTTCCTCCGGCTTGCCGCCCATGGCCGGCGGCACCAGCGAGGCCATCACGCCCAGATACAGGTGGGCGTTGCCGTGCTGCCAGCCCTCGTCCAGTGCGATCACCCGCTGCATGAGGGCCTTGACCCGGGGCAGGTCGGCGACCACCGTCCAGTCGCCGGCATTGGCCTCGATCCAGCCGGCCCAGGCACTGCCCAGGGTGTAGAGGGCGGGCAGGTCGGCCCGCGCCAGCGCGGCCAGGCGCGGACCCAGTTCGGCAAAGGGCAGGGCCTGCAGATTGCACAGGTTTTCGCGCCATTGACAGGCGCCGCGCCGGGCGTAGTCGAGGGCGCGGGCCGCCAGGCGACGGCGCCGGTCGGGATCGTGGACGAACACGCCGGCATAGGCCCCATAGAGGGCCGAGGCCGACTGCAGCAGGCGCGGATCGTCCGGGTTCTGGCGCACGCGGCTGTCGAGCAACACCAGGTAGGCCGGCAGGGCGCTGGCCACGGTGGCCGGATCGTCGTGATCGAGCAGCGCCTGGCCCAGCTGGTCGGCCATGTCGCCGGTGGCCTGGGCGATCAGCGAACCGCAGCCGGACAGGCCGATCAGAAATGGCAGGACGAACAGCCAGCGCAGGCGGGACAGCAGGGGAGATCCTGATGGGCGGGCGGCGTCCATGGCCGTATTCTGCACCAAAACCCGACAGCGGACATCCTGCGGCAGGCCCCTCAGACGATTTACCTATGGGGGGCGGTGGGACTTTCTGGTATAGATAGCTGTTCCGAAATATCGATCAATCTTCGCTATAAGCACGAAGCCCTCATGGCCGGAAGGATGTAGCGTGACCTTCGGCCGCAGGGATGCGGCCGCAGAGCCTACATGGATGCATTCACGGCGTGTCACGCAACACCCTTCCGGCCATGAGGTCGGCCGTCCGGCTTGGGTAGCCAGCAACAAAATGACGCATATTTCGGAACAGTTATCCATGTTTTTCTGTCTCCACAACAACAAGCAAGAAGAAGGATTTCCCCTGCCGGGGTCGGGATGAGGCGTGAATATCGCAGTCGTTGACGATGACCAGGAACTGGCGGCCCTGATCTGCCTGTGGCTGGAGCAGGCCGGACACGTCTGCCAGGCCTTTCACGAGGCGGAGGACTTCCGGCGCGCCATCCTCGACAACCGGAACTTCGACATCGTGCTGCTCGACTGGGTGATGCCGGGGCTGGACGGGGAACAGCTTCTGCACTGGCTGCGCCGCCAGCCGGTGGGCAACCTCGCCGTGATCTTCGTCACCGCCCGGGATACCGAGGACGACATGGTGCGGATCCTCAACCAGGGCGCCGACGACTACCTGGTCAAGCCGGTCAGCCAGCGGGCCCTGCTGGCGCGGGTCGGGGCGGTGGCGCGGCGGCTGCCCGGCCGCCAGAACGGCGGGCGGCTGCGCATCGGTCCCTACGACATCGACGTGGCGGCGCGCCGCATCCGCCGCGGCGACGAACCGGTCAGGCTCACCGACAAGGAGTTCGAGCTGGCCCATTTCCTGTTTCGCAATCTCGGCCGCCTGCTCACCCGCGAGCAGATCCTGGCCTCGGTCTGGGGCTACGAGGCCGACGTCAACACCCGGACCATCGACACCCACATCAGCCGCATCCGCAAGAAACTGCAACTGGTGCCGGAACAGGGCTGGCGCCTGGCTTCCGTCTATCACCAGGGCTATCGCCTGGAACAGGTCGCGGGGAGCGGGTAGCGGGGACCGGTCGTCAGCCTGGCTGGCGATTTTTTCACCGAAATCCCCGCCGGGCGTGTATAATTCCCGCCCTTTTCCCCACCGAATCGTAATTCAAGGCATCCCTTCGTGATTGAGAACCTGCGCAACATCGCCATCATCGCCCACGTGGATCATGGCAAGACCACCCTCGTCGACAAGCTCCTGACCCAGTCCGGCACCCTCGAAAGTCGTACCGATCTCGGCGAGCGGGTCATGGACTCCAACGATCTGGAGCGCGAGCGGGGCATCACCATCCTCTCCAAGAACACCGCCATCCGCTGGGGCGACTACCGCATCAACATCGTCGACACCCCCGGCCACGCCGACTTCGGCGGCGAGGTGGAGCGGGTGCTGTCCATGGTCGATTCGGTGCTGCTGCTGGTGGACGCGGTGGAAGGCCCCATGCCCCAGACCCGTTTCGTCACCCAGAAGGCCCTGGCCCGGGGCCTGCGGCCCATCGTGGTGATCAACAAGATCGACCGCCCCGGCGCGCGCCCCGACTGGGTGCTGGATCAGACCTTCGATCTGTTCGACCGCCTGGGTGCCACCGACGAGCAGCTCGACTTCCCGGTGATCTACGCCTCGGGCCTGGCCGGCTATGCCGGCCTCGAGGCCGAGGTCCGCGACGGCGATATGACGCCGCTGTTCGAGGCCATCGTCGAGCACGTGCCGGCGCCCGCCGTGGACGTGGACGGCCCCTTCCAGCTCCAGGTCAGCTCGCTGGACTACAACAGCTACGTGGGCGTGATCGGCATCGGCCGGATCACCCGCGGGCGGGTGACGCCCAACACGGCGGTGACTCTGATCGATCGCGAGGGCAACACCCGCAACGGCCGCATCCTGCAGATCCACGGCTTCCTCGGCCTCGAGCGCGTGGAGGTGGACGAGGCCATGGCCGGCGACATCATCGCCTTCACCGGCATCGACGGCCTGAACATCTCCGACACCCTGTGCAATCCGGCCCACGTGGAGGCGCTGCCGCCGCTGTCGGTGGACGAGCCGACGGTGAGCATGACCTTCCAGGTCAACAACTCGCCCTTCGCCGGCCGCGAGGGCAAGTTCGTCACCTCCCGCCAGATCAAGGAGCGCCTGGAGCAGGAGCTGATCCACAACGTGGCACTGCGCGTGGAGCAGCTCGACGATCCGGACAAGTTCCGTGTCTCCGGCCGCGGCGAGCTGCACCTCTCGGTGCTGATCGAGACCATGCGCCGCGAGGGCTACGAACTCGGCGTCTCGCGCCCCGAGGTGATCGTGCGCGAGATCGACGGCGAGCTGCAGGAGCCCTACGAGCAGCTCACCGTGGACGTGGAGGAGGCGCACCAGGGCGCGGTGATGGAGAAACTGGGCGAGCGCGGCGCCGAACTCAAGGACATGGTGCCCGACGGCAAGGGCCGGGTGCGCATGGACTTCCTCATCCCCGCTCGCGGCCTGATCGGCTTTCGCACCGAGTTCCTCACCGCTACCCAGGGTTCGGGCCTGCTCTACAACGTCTTCGATCACTACGGCCCCGTGAAGCCCGGCCACTACGGCCAGCGCAACAACGGCGTGCTGATCGCCAACGGCAACGGCAAGGCCCTGGCCTATGCCCTGTTTAACCTCCAGGAGCGCGGCCGCCTGTTCATCGGCCACGGCGAGGAGGTCTACGAAGGCATGATCATCGGCATCCACTCGCGGGCCAACGATCTGGTGGTCAACCCCCTCAAGGCCAAGCAGCTCACCAACGTGCGCGCCGCCGGCTCCGACGAAAACCTGCTGCTCACGCCACCCATCCGCATGAGCCTGGAACAGGCCCTGGAGTTCATCGACGACGACGAACTGGTGGAAGTCACCCCCGAAAACATCCGCATCCGCAAGAAACTGCTCAAGGAACACGAGCGCAAGCGGGCAGGTCGGGCCCTGGCGGGCTGAGCGTTTTCCAGAGCCACCGGCCCCGAACGAAGGGTCCCCTCTCCCGCCCGCGGGAGAGGGACAGGGTGAGGGCCGACTGAACCGGTTCCCACTTCTCCGTGTCTGTGTTTATATTCAGGTCGCTGCCAGCCTGAAAAATCCCATAACGAGAACGTGGAGGAGATCGCCATGATTGGAAAGAAGAACATCGTCTTCGGGTTTCTGTATCTGGTTCTGACCGCATCCCTGGGCATCGTGATGGTGGACAAGTACGAGGACTTCGGCGCGGCCATGCTCGAGAAGCAGGCGGCGGTCGGCCGCCTGCAGCAGCTCAAGGAAAACGGTTTCGAGGAAGAGCTGGAACCCCTGTCGGCCGAGCAGATCGCCAGGGCCAACACCGACGGCATCCTGGCCCTGAACAAGCTGCGCAACGAAGAGCTGGGCATCGACACGATCAAGGGCGGCCCCCACGCCCACGGCAACCTGGAATCCCTGCTCAACATCGCCGCCGGCATCGCCCTGATGTTCATTGCCGTGGCCCGCTGGTTCAAGCAGCTCATCTCCTGGCTGTTCATCCTCGGCGCGGTGTTCCATTCGGGCATGCTGTATCTTTCCCGGGCGCTGGATCAGGCCTGGGCCGAAAGCCTGCTGATCCTGGGCCCGCCGCTGGTACTGCTGGCCCTGCTGACCATCGGCATCGCCGCCCTGATCGGCTGGCGGGGAGAGATCGTCCGCGACTGATGGAGACGCTGTACCCGCCCATCCAGCCCTACGCCGAACACCGGCTGGCCGTGGCGCCGCCCCACGTGCTGCATCTCGAGGAATGCGGCAATCCCGACGGCCTGCCGGTGCTGTTCGTCCACGGCGGGCCGGGGGCGGGTTGCGAGCCCTGGCACCGGCAGTTCTTCGATCCGGAGACGTACCGGATCATCCTCTTCGATCAGCGCGGCGCCGGGCGCTCCACGCCCCATGCCGAACTGGCCGGCAACACCACGGCCGATCTGGTGGCCGACATGGAGGCCATCCGCGAACATCTGGGCGTGGATCGCTGGCTGCTGTTCGGCGGTTCCTGGGGTTCGACCCTCTCGCTGGTCTATGCCCAGACCCATCCCGAGCGGGTCCTGGGGCTGATCCAGCGCGGGATCTTCCTCTGCCGGAGCGAGGAGATCCGCTGGTTCTACCAGGAAGGGGCCAGCCGGATCTTTCCCGATCACTGGCAGGACTTCCTGCGCCCCATCCCCGAAAAGGAGCGCGGCGATCTGCTGCACGCCTACCACCGCCGCCTCACCGGCGACGACGAGGTGGCGCGCATGGCCGCGGCCAAGGCCTGGTCCCTGTGGGAGGGGCGCACCGCCACCCTGCGGCCGCGCCGCTCGGTGATCGATCATTTCGCCGATCCCCACACCGCCCTGGCCCTGGCGCGCATCGAGGCACACTACTTCGTCCACGATGCGTTTCTCGAGCCGGATCAGATCCTGCGCGACGCCCCACGCCTGGCCGACATTCCCGGGATTCTCGTCCAGGGCCGCTACGACCTCATCTGCCCCATGCAGAGCGCCTGGGATCTGCACCGCGCCTGGCCACGGGCCGAGCTGCAGATCGTGCCCGACGCCGGTCACGCCGCCAGCGAGCCCGGCACCGTCGATGCCCTGATCCGCGCCACCCGGCGCATGGCGCGGGAACTGTCGGCATGATCGCCCTGATCCAGCGCGTCACGGAGGCCAGGGTGGTGGTGGACGGCGAGACCGTGGGCGCCATCGACCGTGGCATCCTGGCCCTCGTCGGCGTGCAGAAGGGCGACACGGAGGCCGACGGGCAGCGACTGCTCGAGCGGCTGCTCGGCTACCGGATCTTTCCCGACGCCACCGGACGCATGAACCTCGCCCTGCGCGACATCGACGGCGGCCTGTTGCTGGTGCCCCAGTTCACCCTGGCCGCCGACACCCGCAAGGGCCTGCGCCCCGGTTTCTCCAGCGCCGCGCCGCCGGAGACGGGGCAGGCGCTGTTCGAACACCTCCTGCGGTCCGCCCGCGCCGCCTGGCCGCGCGTGGCCACCGGCCGCTTCGGCGCCGACATGCAGGTGCATCTGATCAACGACGGCCCGGTGACCTTCTGGCTGCAGGCCGGGCCCAGCGGAGAGAAGCCATGAAACGCCTGCTTCCCCTGATGCTGATTCCATGGCTGCTGGCCTGCGGGGAACGGCCGGCGGCCCCGCCCGAGGACACCTGGCCCTGGCAGATCACCGTCCTCGACTCGGGGCACAGCCGGGTATTCGGCATCACCCTCGGCCGCAGTACCCTCGGCGAGGCGGCGGATCGCCTCGGGCACGGTTACAAGCTGGCCCTGTTCGAGGACGAAAACGGCCGTTACTCCCTCGAGGTGTACTACAGCGAGATCACCCGTGGTGGACTCAGCGGCAAGCTGATCCTGGTACTGGAGGGCGATCAGGTCGATCTGGCCGCGCTGCGCCGCCGCGCCGCCAGCCGCCAGGTGCTCGGCTCGGGCAACATTCGTTACACCCTGAGCGATGCCGATCAGCTGGCCGTCCCATCCCGGCGCATCGTCGGCCTCGACTACATTCCTTACGTGAACCTCGACCCGGAGATCATCCAGGCACGCTTCGGTACGCCCAGCGAGCGGATCCGCGTCGAGGCCGGGCGCGAGCACTGGCTCTATCCCGACAAGGGACTGGACATCCTGCTCGACCCGGCAGGCCGGGAACTGCTGCAGTACGTCCCACCGCAGGACTTCGCCCGGCTCGTGCAGCCGCTGCGCGAAACCCGGCCGGCGTCGGAAAACAATAAATAGGTGGCCGTGAAGATTTGAGGCGCTCCATAAAGGCGCTTTATGCAAGCTTGCAAAAATACTAATGCAACAAATTGGCAAATAGCGCTTTATTCGGGCAGGAAAAGTCGCTAAATTGTGCGTCTGCCGATGACCGCCATTTCCGCCGCTGACATCCGCCTTCGCGAGCAGCGGGTCACGCGGACCGGGCAGCCCGCCGAGGTAAAAGGCCCTCGCGGTCGGCATACGAATAACCAAAGCCTTATCGTCACAGCTTTGCCGGGGATTACAACGCCATTCTCGAACCGTCTCAGGTGCCTGGTGTTATTAGTCATGCTTGTCTGTCGCAAAAATCATTGATTGGCTGCGGCTGACGGATTGATTGATAATCGCCGAAAAATTTTGACTTAAAACAGGAGGTCAGCAAACGTCATGTTTACCAACAACCCTTTCGCCGATTTGGCAGGAATGGAACTGACAGGATCGATTACGCCCGCGGTCATGCAGGGCTACATCATCCTGATGGTCGTCCTGGTCGTGCTGGGCACCCTGCTCGACATGATGCACAAGAAAAGTGCCAAGTTCTTCTTCGAGAAGTCGCAGAAGTGGGAGCAACAGGCCAAGCGCCCCGTCAGCGGTGGTGAGAAGTTCGGCCTGCTGATCAAGACCATCCTCAGCGAAATACTGACCTCCTCCGAGTTCTGCTACACGCCTCGGCGGATCTCCCACCTGTTCACCATGTACGGTTTCGTCATCTTCGTGGTCACCACCGCCATGATCATCTTCGGCGCCGACACCAGCTCCGGCACCCTGCCCTTCCTGTGGCACCTGGGTGCGCTGATGCTCGCCTTCGGCGGCTACTGGTTCTGGTTCTTCATCCGGGTCGACGTCTCGGCCGAAGGCCACAAGTGGTACCAGGTGCATCGTGACGACCTGTTCATCGTCTCCCTGATCACCATGGCCACCTTCGCCCTGCTCTGGTCCTTCTTCCAGAATGGCGGCTCCGAGGGCTGGGCACTGCTGTTCTTCGCCCTGTTCATCATCGCGGCCACCACCCTGTTCGGCACCGTGCTGTGGTCCAAGTTCGCCCACATGTTCTTCAAGCCGGCGGCGGCCTTCGAGAAGCGCATCCGCAAGGCGGACGGCACCCGCGACAACCTGCCCGACGACTACGATCCGCGCGATCCGGCCGTGCAGGCCAAGTACCCGGATCTGCCGACCTACATGGGCAAGAATCCGCCCAACATGGGGCTGGGTATCAAACGCGAACCGCCGCGCCACTACTGATCGAAAAAGCAAGGAGTCAGAAAAATGCCAACTTTTGTATACATGACGCGTTGCGATGGCTGTGGCCACTGCGTCGATATCTGTCCTTCGGACATCATGCACATCGACACCGTCACCCGTCGGGCCTACAACATCGAGCCGAACATGTGCTGGGAGTGTTACTCCTGCGTGAAGGCTTGCCCGATGCATGCCATCGACGTGCGCGGCTATGCCGATTTCGCCCCCCTGGGCCACTCGGTTCGCGTCAAGCGCGACGAAGAGAAGGGCATCATTGCCTGGCGCATCAAGTTCCGCAACGGGCAGAAGGACTTCGAACTGGTCGCCCCCATCACCACCAAGCCGTGGGGCTCGGCCATCCCCAATCTGCGGGAAGTGCCCGAACCGACCCAGGAACAGCGCGACAGCCAGCTGCTGTACAACGAGCCGAAGTACATCCGCATGGATGACGGCGGTCTGCACACGCTGGAGTCGAATGGCCTGAAAATGAAAGCAGGGGTGTACTACTAATGGATCACAAGACTATCGTAGAAGACAACATCGACATCCTGGTGTGCGGTGCAGGTCTGGGCGGCACCGGTGCTGCCTTCGAAGCCCGCTACTGGGGCAAGAACAAGAAGATCGTCATCGCCGAGAAGGCGAACATCGATCGCTCCGGCGCTGTGGCCCAGGGCCTGTACGCAATCAACTGCTACATGGGCACCCGCTTCGGCGAGAACAACCCGGAAGACCACGTGCGCTACGCCCGCATCGACCTGATGGGCATGGTCCGTGAAGACCTGCTGTTCGACATGGCCCGGCACGTGGACTCGGCCGTGCACCAGTTCGAGGAATGGGGCCTGCCGCTGATGCGCGATCCCAAGACCGGCGCCTACCAGCGCGAAGGCCGCTGGCAGATCATGATTCACGGCGAGTCCTACAAGCCCATCGTGGCCGAAGCCGCCAAGAAGTCGGCCGACAAGGTCTACAACCGGATCTGTGTCACCCACCTGCTGATGGACGAGTCCAAGGAAAACCGCGTGGCCGGGGCCGTGGGCTTCAACGTCCGGACCGGCGACTTCCACGTCTTCAAGTCCAAGACCGTGATCGTCGCCGCCGGTGGCGCTTCCAACATCTTCAAGCCGCGTTCCGTGGGTGAAGGCGCGGGTCGTGTGTGGTATGCCCCCTGGTCGTCCGGTTCGGCCTATGGCCTGCTGATCGGGGCCGGCGCCAAGATGACCCAGATGGAAAACCGCATCGTGCTGGCCCGCTTCAAGGATGGTTACGGTCCGGTGGGCGCCTACTTCCTGCACCTCAAGACCTACACCCAGAACGCCTACGGCGAAGAGTACGAGTCCAAGTGGTGGCCGGAACTGCAGAAGATGGTGGGCAAGGAGTACCTCGACCCCGAGGCTTCGCACCGCACCCATCGTCCGATCCCGACCTGCCTGCGCAACCACGCCCTCATCTCCGAGGTGAATGCCGGTCGCGGTCCGATCCACATGGTCACCATGGAAGCCTTCCAGGATCCGCACCTGGAAGAAATCGGCTGGCACAACTTCCTGGGCATGACCGTCGGCCAGGCCGTGCTGTGGGCCGCCACCGACGTGGATCCCAAGAACGAGAACCCGGAGCTGACCACCTCCGAACCCTATGTCATGGGTTCCCACGCCACCGGTTGCGGCGCCTGGTGCTCCGGCCCCGAAGACGTCTCCCCGCCCGAGTACTTCTGGGGTTACAACCGCATGACCACCGTTGAAGGCCTGTTCGGTGCCGGTGACGCCGTGGGCGGTACCCCGCACGCCTTCTCCTCCGGCTCCTTCACCGAAGGCCGGCTGGCAGCCAAGGCGGCCTGCAAGTACATCGACGACGGCAAGGCCGAAGGCATCGTGGTCTCCGAGAAGCAGATTGCCGACCGCAAGGCCGAGATCTACAAGCCGATGGAGCACTACCGCGTCTATCGCAACGAGATCACCGCGGGCGACGTGAACCCCAACTACATCAACCCGCGCCAGGGCCTCGACCGTCTGCAGAAGCTGATGGACGAGTACTGCGGCGGCGCCAGCGTCAACTACGTGACCAACGACAAGCTCCTGCACATCGGCCTGAAGAAGCTCAAGATCATGGAAGAGGACCTGGAGAAGCTGGCCGCCAAGGACTATCACGAGCTGCTGCGGGCCTGGGAACTGAAGCACCGGCTGCGGACCTCCGAAGCCGTGCTGCATCACACCCTGTTCCGCAAGGAGACCCGCTGGCCCGGTTACTACTACCGCGGTGATGCCATGAAGCTCGATGACGAGAACTGGCATGTACTGACCGTCTCCCGTCGTGATCCCAAGACCGGGGAATACACGATGGAGAAGGCACCGTGCTACCACATCGTGGGTGAAGGCGAAGAGTAACCACTGTCCGTCCAGCCTGGGGCACCCGCAGGGCCTTGATGGGCCTTGCGGGTGCCTTTCCATTGTGGCTGCACGCCGGCCTGGATCGTCACCCACCCCATCCGTGAATCCACAAGCGTCTCGAACCGACAGATGAACATGACCAGCGAAGCGACCACAGACAACAGGCAGAACATCATTCATCTGAGTGATGAAGAAATTCAGGAAGTCGCCCATCCCATGTGGGCCGACCTCATCAAGTATTCCAACAAGGGCCAGTACGGCAAGTTTGCACGCAAGTTTTCCTACAACCTGCTGTTCGGCCTGAACGAAGTCGAAATGGGCAAGCAGTTCGCCAAGAGCGAGCTGGCCCGCAATCTCAGTCCGGATTTCGATTACCTCGGCATCATCCGCCGGGGGGAGCACGTGACCGTCCTGTACCGCGTTCGCAGCACCAAGCGCGAAGGCGAATGGCTGGGTCGGCTGGTGCTCGGCTTCGAAAACGGTGAAATCCGGATCTTCGGCGCATCCATTTTCTGACGCGACCTCCTCCAGGCGCGACACGAGGCATCACGATCATCATGGCTACAGAACAGCCCCCCCAGCTCGAAGACGCCATCGGCAAGCACAAGTATGTCGAGCTGATGTACAAGGTCATCGACAAGAAGACCGGTTCGGTGCTGACCGAAGTGCAGTATCCGATCGGCTACGTGCACGGCGTGAACGAGATCCTCGCACCGGCAGTGATGGCCGAACTCGAGGGCCGTCTGCCGGGCGATGTAATCGAGGTGCCCATCGACTGCAACCAGCTCTACGGCCCGCGTGACGAGTCGCTGGTGATCATCGAGCCCATCGAGAATGTGCCCGAGGAGTACCGCGAAGTCGGGCTGTCGATCCTGATGGAGAACGATCGCGGCGAAACCCGCACCTTCTACGTTACGCGGGTGGACAGGAAATCGGTCACCATCGACGGCAACAATCCCCTGTGCGGACGGGAAGTGATCTTCCGCCTGGAGATCAGGACCGTGCGCGATGCCACCGAGGAAGAGATCGAACACGGCGGCAAGGTCGAGGACGTGCCCAACGTGGAAGGCACCATCAAGGTGCCGCTGGCCTGAAGCACCAAGGCGGCATGGCAGAGGCAGCGAAGGAAAAACCGGCCGGCAAGCGGGATCCCAACGATCCCTGCCTGTTCTGCACCGATCCGCAGGGCGTGTCGATGGAGAACGATCTGGCCTACAGCGCCCGGGACACGAATCCCGTGAGCCCCGGGCATACGGTGATCATTCCCCGGCGGCACGTGGCCAGCTTCTTCGACCTGACGGCCGAGGAGGTCGAGGCCTGCATGGATCTGCTGCGCCGGGAAAAGGCGCGGATCGATGCGGAACATGGACCGGACGGCTATAATGTCGGCGTCAACGTCGGCAAGGCGGCCGGCCAGAGCATCTTTCATGTCCACATCCACCTCATCCCGCGTTACGCGGGCGACGTGGAGAATCCGCAGGGAGGCGTGCGGCACGTGATCCCCCGCAAGGCGCACTATTCGCGCCGCTGAACAACAACGTCAGCCTGAAGGGAGGGGCTGGCCAACATTTGTCTGACCTCCCGCACAGCCATTGAGGAGCATGATCATGAGCGAAGCACCGAAGACCCGACCCAAGGTACCCGAAGGCCACGCCCGCTTCGTGCGGACCCGCCAGAAAGAGCCCACCGAAACCGGTTACGTCGGCTACGAAACCATCTGGGAATCCTTCCAGAAGGAAGTGCCCTACACCACGCCGAAGAAGCCCTGAAGCACCCTCGGCGCGATCCGCCCGGATCGCGCCCGCTTCACCCTCACTTTCCCTCTCTGAAGGTCGGCCTTGGCCAGTGGTGGGGATCAGGCTGCGCCTGTCCGTCTTTCCGTCCGCTCTGCCCGACCACCAACCATATTGCCGACCAGCCCTGACGGCGCCACCACCTTTAGGAGCGGCGCAAGCCGCGATGGCAAGGATCCTCTTTGGCGGCTCCGCTTCGCTTGCGCCGATCTACATGGGTTGGAACACGACCTGGTTGCGTCCCGCCCGCTTGGCCTCATAGAGCCCCCGATCGGCGGCATCGAGCAGTTGCGCGCCAGTGTCCTCCGGCGGTGGCTGGTGGTTGTCGTCCAGCGAGCTGCAACCGATGGAGACGGTGACCGAAAGTGGCGCCACGCCAACGGCGGGGCAGGCGCCGTGGGCCACGGCGAGGCGGATGCGTTCGGCGATGTCCATGGCCGCGGCGGCGTCGGTGGCGGCAAGCAGCACAGCGAATTCCTCGCCACCGAGGCGCGCCAGCACGTCGTTGAGGCGCATCTGGCGCTTGAGGATGCCGGCCAGGTGTTGCAGCACGGCGTCGCCGGCCGCGTGGCCGTGGCGGTCGTTGACCTGCTTGAAGTGGTCGATGTCGAGGATGAGGCAGCTCAGGGGCGTGGCGTCGCGCCGGGCCTGGGCGATCGCCTCGCGCAGGCGGGCGTCGAAATAGCGCCGGTTGTGCAGGCCGGTCAGCGGATCGAGCAGGCCCAGCCGGCGGACCCGCTCGTGGTTCAGGGCATTCTCGATGCACACGGCGAGCACGCTCGCCAGCCGCGCCAGGAAGTCGCTGGCGGTGCCGGTGATGAACCGCTCGGCCCGGCGGCTGCCGATGGCGAGCTGGCCGAGTCCGCTCCTGCGGCGGGTGAGCGGGAGCAGGGCGGCGGAGGCGATGCCGCTGACACCGGGAAAAAGCTCGGCTGCCTGCGCCGTGTCGAGGGGGCCGAGCCGCAGGGGGGCGTCCGCAGGAAGCGGGTGGTCGACGAGCAGCAGGCGCGGATCGGCGGGGCGATCCCGATCGGCGAGGATGCGCCGGATCTCGTGATCGGGATCGGCCAGGCGCAGGGAGATGGCGTCCAGCTCGAAGCGGCGGGGATAGTCGGTGAAGAGCACCTCGAGCAGTTCGCCGAGGCCGGCCGCGGCCATGAAGTCCACTTCCTGTTGCAGGAAGCGCTGCAGCTTGCGCTCGTTTTCCTGGGCCTGACTGACGAAGGCCCTGAGCTGGCGGCGGAGGCGTCGGACTTCCTGCGAGGGGTCCGCAGGCATCTCACACCACTTCGTGGATCACTTCCATGAGCCGGGCCTGGCTGACCGGCTTGGTGATGAAGTGATCCATGCCGGCGGCGAAACACTGGTCCCGTTCGATGGTGGTGGAGTTGGCGGTCAGGGCGATGATGGGCACGTGCCGGCCATCGGGTTCCCGGGCACGCCAGGCCCGGGTCACTTCGAGGCCGGTCATTTCCGGCATGCGCATGTCCATCAGCACCACGTCGAAGTCGTGATCGGCTTCCAGCGCCTCCAGGGCGGCGCGGCCGTTGTCCACGTGGGTGACCTCGTGGCCTTCCTGCTGCAGGAAGGTGGTGAAGACCTTGGCGATGATGGCCGTGTCCTCGGCGAGCAGCACATGCAGGCGATGGCCCTTGCCGGCGGTGTCGGCCTCCTGGCGGGTTTCGGCCTTGCGCATGGCGTCCTCGGCCACCGGCAGCGGCAGCTCGAACCAGAACAGGCTGCCTTCGCCGGGCGTGCTCTCGGCGCCGATGTCGCCGTACATGGCATGCACCAGCTTGTGGGAGATGGTGGTGCCAAGGCCGGTGCCGTGGCGTTGCTCGGCCGGATCGGTACGGCACTGGTAGAAGGGTTCGAAGATGTGTTCGAGCTGTTCCGGCGCGATGCCGATGCCGGTGTCCCGCACTTCGAAACGCAGGCGGTTGAGGCCGTCCTGGCTGCGGGCGCGGCGGACCCGCACGCTGACCTCGCCCTGGTCGGTGTACTTGACCGCGTTGCTGATCAGGTTGAGCAGCACCTGGCGCAGACGGTTGTGATCGCCCATGACCATCTCGGGCACGTCGTCGTCGATCTGCCAGGTGAGCTTGATGCCCTTTTTCTTCGCCTGGGGCTCGAAGATGTTGATGACCCCCTTGATCACCCGTTGCAGATTGAAGGCTGAATGATCGAGCTGGTACTTGCCGGCCTCGATCTTGGACAGATCGAGCACGTCGTTGATCAGGGAGTGGAGGGTGACCGAGGATTCCTTGAGACCCTCGACGTATTCCTTCTGCAGGGCATCGAGCGGAGTCTTCTCCAGCAGTTCGGTCATGCCCATGATGCCGGTCATGGGGGTGCGGATCTCGTGGCTCATGGTGGCCAGGAACTCGCTCTTGGCCCGGTTGGCCCGGTCGGCTTCCTCGCGGGCGCGCTTGATGCGCGAGATCATCACGTCGAGGAAGAAGGGCAGGGCGATCAGGAACACCATGTAGGCGATCACGTCGTAGACGTGGGACCACCAGGTGTCGGTGATCGAGAGCACGAGGCTGAAGGCCAGGATGGCCGCGGCGGTGGCGGTGAACAGCTCCCGGCGTCCGTAGCGTACCCCGTAGCCGAAATAAATCCAGGGAAAGAACAGGAAGAAGGCCGAGAAGGGGCCGGCATCGGTGAGCATCATGGCAATGGCGATGGCGCCGATGTCGAAGGGGATGGTGATGTAGGGCCGGATCTTCGAGCGGGGGACGATGAAGATGCTGATCATCACCGTCAGGGTATAGACGAGGAAGAAGGCGGCGAAGATCAGGTAGTGCTTGAAGTCGGTGGGGTAATAGTTGGCCTTCATCCCGGCGCCGATGAGCCAGGTGGCGAACACCCAGATCAGGAGCCGCGAGACCGCCTGGTTGAACTCCATGTTGTTCTTCAGGGGCGAGGGGCCGAGGCGGGCCAGAAGCTTGCGGATCGGGGCCATGGGGATGCGCGGGAACAGGTATAATGGAAACCGTTCCATCTTACCGGGCGCCCAGCATGTCTGCCAAGCGAAGTTTCCCCGATCCGGCGGCCCTGGCGCCGGAGGTCAAGTGTTCCCGTTGCCCCGGCAGCCGCTGCTGCACCTACGTCACCCAGGCCATCGACACCCCGCGGAGCATGGCCGATTTCGACATCCTGCTCTGGCAGCTCGCCCATCGGAACGTGGAGGTCTATCAGGACGAGGACGGCTGGTACCTGACCTTTCTCACCCCCTGCCGCTTCCTCGAGGCCGACGGCCGCTGCGGCATCTACCCCACCCGCCCGCAAATCTGCCGCGACCACAGCAACGACTGGTGCGAATTCGACGCCGACCCCGCCGACGACTTCAGGCATTACTTCCGTACCTACGAGGAACTCGATGCCTACTGCAGATCCCGTTTCCGGAATTGGGACAAGCGGTTCGAGAAGGGCAGAGGAAAGAGAAAAGATTGAAGTGGCAAGTTGTCAGGTGCTACTCCGATTTCTCCTGCCTCTTTTCTCTTTCCTCTGACTCACTCCGGCAGGATTTCCCGAAAGTCGTGTATGGCCTCGAATTCTTCCGTGTCCTTGGGCGGGTTTTGGCTGTCGGGACGTGTCACGGCGCGCAGGTGGGCGATGCCGTAGTCCCGGGCCGAGCGCAGCACCGGCAGGCTGTCGTCCACCAGCAGGGTGCGTTCGGAGGAGAAGGGATGGCGGGTCTGCAGGTGGTCCCAGAAGCGGGGATCTTCCTTGGGAATGCGGAAGTCGTGGGCGCAGACGATGGCGTCGAGATGGTCGTGCAGGGCGGTGCGATCCAGCTTGAGCATCAGGGCCTTGTGATGGGCATTGGTCACCAGCACCCTGGGAATGCCCCGTTGCTTCAGCCGCTCGAGGAATTCGAGCACGTGGGGGTGCACGGCGATCAGGTGATCCACCTCCTGCTTGAGCAGGCCGATGTCCAGCCCGAGCTGCTCGGTCCAGTAATCCACGCAGTACCAGTCGATGGTGCCCTCGGCGTCGGCGAAGCGTGGAAACAGTTCGGCGCGGGCCGCCTCCAGGCTCAGGCCGTGCCGCTCGGCATAGCGGCGCGGCACGTGCTCGCGCCAGAAGTGGTTGTCGAAGTGCAGATCCAGCAGGGTGCCGTCCATGTCGAGCAGGACGGTGTCGATTCGGTTCCAGTCGAGCATGCGGGGTGTCGCGGGCGGTGGGGAATGGCCCGTCACGTTACCGGAATCGCCGTCTGTGATCCAGCCAGCCGGGCGGGCAAAATGGTCGTTCCGAATCCCTGAGTATCTCGTTTGTTGGGCCAGCATCCGGCATGCCCTTGGGTTCGTAGAGAACGGCCCGCGCCCGGTCTCCCCCTGATGGCAGATGGCAGGGGCGGGCGGGGGCTGGCACAATGGGCTTCTCCCGCACACATGGATATGGCAGCATGACCCAGACAGCCACTTCGGAGGATCTGCAGGCCCTCCACGAGCCGGTGAAGCAGATCGCCTACACCGCCGGCCGGCGCATCATGGAGATCTACGAACAGGGCTTCGAGGTTTCCGAAAAGGCCGATCAGACCCCGCTCACCGAGGCCGACATGGCCGCGCACCGCACCATCGTCGACGGCCTGACGGCCCTCACGCCCGACATTCCCATCCTTTCCGAGGAATCGGCGCCAACCCCGTTCGCCGAGCGCCAGACCTGGCGGCGCTACTGGCTGGTGGACCCGCTGGACGGCACCCGCGAGTTCATCAAGCGCAACGGCGAGTTCACGGTCAACATCGCTCTCATCGAGGAACACGCGCCGGTGATCGGCGTGGTCTATGCGCCGGTGGTGGGCAGCCTCTACTATGCCTCGCGTGGCTTCGGGGCCTGGAAGAAATCGGAGCTGGAGGCGCCGGCGCGGATCCACGTGCGCGAGCACTGCCCGCGGAAGGTGGTGGTGGCCGGCAGCCGCTCCCATCGCAGCACGGCCTTTCAGGCCTTTCTCGACAACCTGCCGGACTACGAGGTGATCAGCATGGGCAGCTCGCTCAAGTCCTGCCTGGTGGCCGAGGGCAAGGCCGACATCTACGCGCGCCTGGGCCCCACCTCCGAATGGGACACGGCGGCCGCCCAGTGCGTGGTGGAGGAGGCGGGGGGCCGGGTCACCGACACCGCCATGCGCCCGCTGCGCTACAACACCAAGGACAGCCTGCTCAATCCCCACTTCCTGGTGTTCGGCGATACCTCGATCGACTGGTCCCGCTACCTGCCGGAGACGGAAAGAACGGCCGGCTAGTGCGTGTCGTGCACGGCTGAGATGTCCCTGAGAATGTAGGCTGGCTCAAGCGTAGCGGAGCCGGCAGAATGTTCGAGCCCGCATCGGATCCGCCCTTGGGACCGGGAGAACCTTTCGTGACACGCCGTGGATACATCCCTGTAGGCTCGACGGCCCGCTGTCGCTTCGGGCATCCTGCCCTCTCACGACACTTGTGCGTCCTGCACATCGTCCCTGCGGCCGACGGTCACGAAAGGTTCTCCCGGCCCCAAGGGCTCAGTGCTTGCCCTGACCACGAAAAATTCATCAGCAGACGCGCGCAGCCCCGCTGCGCTTGGGCTGGCCCACGATTCTGGTGGGTGTGGGACAAAGACCGGAAAGGTTGCCGATATCGGTCCTAGCGTGCGTCATACACG